>Ga0315911_1000010_pt1 | contig 322197 bp, 304 predicted proteins | sample Edanod1MG_FD_207737 | JGI IMG/M metagenome (GOLD analysis project Ga0315911, IMG submission 207737) | Root nodule microbial communities collected in Santa Monica, California, United States - Edamame nodules 1 | ecosystem: Host-associated > Plants > Roots > Nodule | place: USA: California... | reverse complement strand
CCGCGACAATCAGAGTTCAAAAAACTCTTGCGCGCGACAATCAACGCGGCAATCATCACCTCGCCGCGACACCGACTCGCCATCCTGATTGTCGTGCGCTTCCCACCCAGATTGTCGCGCTATACAGGCTTATTCGCCGGGCCCGCCAAGCTGAAGCAGCTTGCCGGATGACGAAGTGGCTGGCCTCACGGGAGCTACAGCCACCAGCCTGAGAGCGGGACGTTCGTGAGAATGCTGCAGGCTTGCAAAGGCCTGTTCGCGTGACTAACGAAACGGCCCCAGCACCTTCTGGGGCCGTGGAGGCCAGTGCTGGGGCCGCTGCCGCGCAGCCCGATTCTGCCTCGTCAATTCGATTCGCAAAACCGGGCTAGGATACCTATGCTCCGGTAATGCCCTAGGGAACGTTTTTCGGATGCCCAGGAGCGCACCAAAGAAACGGCCCAAGCGCGGGGGTAAGCGCTGAGGCCGAGAGCAAAAAAGAGAAGTGTGGCAGGATCACTGGCTTGTAGCTGGCCACCGTCGGCGCATAGTCAAGCAATGATCGAGCAGCGACCAGCTTTCATGGCTTGCAAAAACCCCGGCGCCGGCTGGAGGATCGATATTCTGTGGGCCGATGGTGAAACCGAAGTCATCAAGGGTTTTGTCACGGAGCACGACGCGACCAAGTGGATTTCCGAGCATTCGGCGACGTGGCAAGTAAACACGAGCCAACCGCGCTAGCGTGGTTTCTAGGCTCCGAGGAGCGACGACGATGGATCGCGAGACGGAGGAACTGGCAAGCAAAATCGCAGAATGCGCAAGAGAGGCGTGCCATCAAGCCGCGCTTTTACCGAAAGGTCCAGTTCGCGGCGCACTACTTGAAAAAGCCAAGCAGTACGAAGCACAGATCCCCGCCGACTCGACGCATACGACCATTCCGCAGCGCGCTGATGGGCCGGTGACTGCATTGCTTCGGCGTCCGCCGCGGAAACTCCACTGTCATCGCCGCCCGCCTGCACCGCTTAGCGGCGTAAGCGCCCCGGCAGAGAAGCAGTGATTAGGCATCATTCCGCCGGCTGGTCGAGATTCGGACTGAAAGCGAAGGGGAAATAGCAGTAGAATTGCCAAGCCCCTCAAATATGGTCAGGACATTAGCCCTAGTCGACAGCGTCATCATCCCCGAGTTCACGCTCGGCCTGCAGCCAGAAATCCATGTCCCGGCCCGCAGGCTGGCCGGCCTCTTCCCAAAGCTGACGTGCGCGAGCCCGGATTTCTTCTTGTCCGTCTCCGAAAGCGCCACGTCGGCGAGACATGAGCCGCTGTAGCGCTTGACTGACGTCATTGGCAAAATCGCATAAGCGCTCGTAGGTCGTGCGATCCGTCGTGACGGCGGCAAGCCGCCTCGCCCGTTCAAGCTGGCGCTCCAATTCTTCGCGGCTGACCTTCTGATCAATTGGCATCCTCCTCGTAAGACGAAGAAGAGAGCAATTTGTTCATTTAGAAGGCTTCTGACGTGCAAGCTTGGTCACGAGACGGGGTCCGTTCCAGACTTCGACTTCGTGTTTGTCTGTAAACCCGGTCGCCTGCTCGATGGCTTCGGCATCGTTGCTGCAGATCAAGTCCTCACGCCCGACCATGTGGCCATCCGGCCCGATGAGGTAAGCTCGGTAGCTCTGTTGTCCCGGCGAATTAGCCATGGCGTGATGCAGCTATCTATTCCATCGCAGCTCGAACCTACCTCCTCCGTAAGGAAATTGGCACCGAGGATTAGGATACGATGCACAATTCGTTTGGATGAACTACGTCATGAGCCATTGACCAAGCGCTAGGTGATCAGCCCACGCCGCAACCGATCCCTGGCGGCTTACCGCGCCAACGAGGTCGCAGCGTTGCGCTGGGTTCACGCGCCCCTCGTCGACACCGCTCTGGTCGTCCACGACCTGATCCTGCCTCCGTTCTCGGTCGAAGAGCGCCAGCGCTATTGGGCCCAAGGCCAACTGTTTGGGGCATTGTTCGGGCTGGCGTCGAGCGACTTGCCGGCGGATTGGGATTCATTCGCGGCCTACACCGCGGCGATGACGCAATCGGATACATTGTCCGTCAGCACCGCCGCGCGTGTGGTGGCCCGACAGAATCTTCGCCGGTGGACGACGACCATGGTTGCGGCCGCCGCGCTGGTTTCAACCCTGAGTGCCGAGCTGCTGCCGGACCGATTGCGCACCGGCTTCCGATTTGCCTTTGACGAACGCGACCGCCCTCGAGTTCGGCGACGCGCGGCTGTCCGCTCTCTACCAAGACGGGCAGTCATCGCGCGCTGGTCTCGTCGCTTTTGCGCGCGACGGCGGTGAAGACATGCGTGCCGATCGGACGATCGGTATCCGCGTGGTGACGGGACTCTCGTAGACCGGTTCGAAGCCCCCGCCGCACATAGAGCCGCTGGGTCTTGCGGCTGACCAGCACCGAGATCGGCTCGAAAGATCGTTGAGATGGGCGGCGAGCGGCACGGCGCGGTGTGGCGGACGACGCGGGTCTTGATCACGACGAGGCGCGAGCGCCCCGACAGCAAGTGGTTGGCCTGCACGCTGGCGATCCGGCGGCGCCCGAAGCGTGACCGGTTGCCGGGAACGATCCGGCTCGAATGGGACACCTGCCCGCCCCCTCCTGTGCCGCCACAATCGCCTGCGCAATTGAAAGGCCGCACCCGCGGTGAAGTGGATGAGCAGATGCCGCCGGGCCGGATGCGAAACTCACGATCCTCAGCCATCGCCAACCTCGGCAATGTTTAATAGATCACGGAGTGTCAGTGACTTGCGTGCAGCGCGCACATTGCTGCCTAGGCGAGCACCTTGCGCGGCAGGCGGAAAACTCCAAACAACACAACGAACCGACCGAGGCGCAATGTGCGCCCTTTTATCTCGCCATCGCTCGGTCGTCCTTAGGCGTCCGGTCCCTGCACGACTCTTCCATAGTGTATTCTCGTTCCATTTCGGGTTCTCTGCTGCAGTGGAGGATCTCCGATGGCGCCTCGTCGCTCTTGGGCAAAGGCCAACAACCCCTACTGGTCGTCGCACGTTGAGAGCTGGTATCGCGGCAGCCAGGATGCGGAGGAATATTGAGGCCGGCGCAAGCTTTCGATGGCGACGTTTGAGCGCTGGGTGCGCCATCTGGTGAGTCCGGAAGATCTGCGCAAGCGTACGGAAAAGCTGCGAAATTTGCGCAAAGCGACGGCAGAACGTCAGCGCAAGAAGGCGCAACCGAAGCGGCGCAAGAGGCCCACGCGCTATCGCTATGGCGTGCGCACGAACTGCGGTCCGATCGCGCTTCGTGCGTTCTGGTGCATGCATGTCGAGGCGATGAACTGGAGCGGCATGGGGCATGCGGAGTATGCCGCGGCGCTCGGCCTTTCCGCGCAATTCGTTGCGGATCTGGCGCGATCGGCTCGAAGAATCCGGTGACGAGATGGACTGGCGATTGTTGCTTCATCCGAGTGCCCAGGCTCAATTAAGCAGCGCTGCTAATTGCCCGCGACGCAAATACCGCTTGACGCCGGAAGCGATGGACGGGCGGTCGGACCGCGTCGGTTCAGCAACAAGCAGAAGCAGCCGGTGTGCAGCAGACGGAGAAGCCCGGCGTCAGCGTGGCGCAGGTTTGCCGCCGCCATGGCGTCGCCACCAGCACGGTGTTCCGCTGGCGGGTCGAGTTCGGCCTGACCGCTCGCAAAGCACCGCAGCTCGCGACGATGACGCTCGCCGACGGCGCGGCCATTGAAGTGCCGGCGCTCGCCGCCTTGCGCGATCTGGTGCAGCCGCCGGACGGTATGATCGCGATCGAGCTGGTTGATGGACCGCGTGTCTTTGCGTTGGCCGGCAGCACTCCGGCTGCCGTGACGCGGAAGCTCGCCGCGAGGGAGACAGCATCATGATCGTCGTTCCGGCTAGCGTGAAAGCGTCTCCGTATCGCTCTTTCCGTCCATGACGATGGCGATATCGAGGTTCAGGTCGAGCGCGCGGATACGCCCGGAATAGCCCGGCTTCTTGCGCGTGAACTCTACGATCTTCGGCATGTGAGGCTCCTTTCATTTGTACTGCGGTGAGGAAAAGGGCGGTAAGGCAAGCGCCGACCGGTTGCGCACATTCACCGCGTCGGCAGGCCATTCCAAGCGACCGTTATTGTTCTCGTCGGTGCACAGCACGACCGCGCGGCCGATGATCTGGTCGGTGGAGGTTAGCCCAAAGTTGCGACCATCAAACCTGTCGCCGACCTGCCAGTGCATGAGGAAGACTTCGCCGGTCGCGATGTGGCGGCAGCCTCGCCAGACCGGAAGATCACGGCCGGCGCGATCACGCTCGTGCGCCGCGCCGACCTCCACAGCTCGACCGTGATGGTGGGGTTCGAGCGCCAAACCGCTTACCCCGACACCGCGAGGATGTCCTTCAGGAGCGGCACGCTTTTCGGCGGATAACCGCGCCAGGCAAAAGCGTCGCGAGTGGTTTGGGAGCGCCGACGCCAGCGGGATCGGTAACTGTCGGCAGGCCCGGATCCGCGTTGGCGTCAGTCAGTGCTTGCATAGGACGCGTTGCAACAGAGCTATTCCCGAGCAAGATCATGGCAGTCGTGCTGAACGGACCAGCTCGCGATACCCGTGTTCGGTCACCCAGTGTGCGCGCGCGAGATGCGCGTCATGGACTTGGCGGCAGCGCTGTGGTTCACGCGTCGGATCGAGACCGAAGAGAAGCTGGACAGCTTCCCGCCAGTCAGCGCCGTCGCGCGCCGAGTCGAGGAGGCGCAGATAGAGGGTCATATGCTCGCGATCATAGGCGGTGAGCGTTTGGCTGACCGGTGGTTCGTCCAGAAACGGCGACGTCAGATGTCCCACTGGACGACTATATTCGCTTCGCTCAGCAGGCATTGGTTAACACTCGTCCTTGGTCTCAATATGAACGAGGACGACCGGCGGTGTTTCGGCGTACGGCTGGAAGGCCGCTAGCGGCGCGTCGGGTGATCATGCCGGTCATGGAGCAACAGTACTCCTTCGCCCTTGTCCGTCGAGAGCAGGACGATACCGGCTGATTCAAGCGCCCTCCGAACCTGGTCACGTGTCGACTCGTACACCTCCAACCCGTTCTCGGATTCGAGGCGTTTGAGCGCGGTCAGCGACGTTCGAGCCTTGTCAGCGAGCGTCTCCTGTGTCCATCCCAGCAACGCGCGCGCGGCCCGTGATTGTCGGGCGGTGATCATGCATGATCACCTCCCACCCACGCGAACGCACTTGCCAGAACTACGACTATAATAGTCGTTCTCGGCATCGCGCGCCAGAAGAATCGACGCTTTGCGCCCTGCGGCGCCTCGGCGCGGAGCGTTGATTCGGTCGCCGGCAGCCAAAAGGCCCCGGCCGACCCGGCCGGGGCCTTGTTCGGGGCTCAGTCGCCGCTGCGGCGCGACCAGATCAGGGTGAAGCCCTCGTCGCCGTCGACCTTCACCAGCGAGGCGTAGATCGGGGCCGGAAAGCTCGGATCGTCGAGCTTGACCGAGAGGTATTCGCGATCGCTGTCGCGGGCGGTCTTCTTCCAGGCGGCGCCGAACTCCGTCACACCGGCGAAGATGCGGTAGTCGGGCGCCTTGTCGTTGTCCTGCTCGGATGCGGCAAACCGTGCCTTGATGTTGAGCGTCAGGGTCTTGATCGCGCCGATGTAGCCGTTGTCCGAAGCGGTGAAGGTACCGATGGTAGCCATGGTAGTCTCCGTTTGCTGCGCGGGCCGCGCCGATCGCGGCCTCGATGGCGATCCTTGGCCCGGGGAGCGATCGGCCCGCAGCCGTCAGGCCCGCAGCGCCAGCGGAGGACGGCTAAAAGCCGGCTTTTTTGTCTTCCCGCGAGGAATGCCGCCGTTTCGCGGCAGGGGAAAAAAGCAGGCGTAGCCGTTGCCGGAAGGCGATCGAGGCTCTTGCCGGCCCTCGGGCCTGATCAGCCCATTCGAGGTTGCGCTGGACGCGCCGTGAACGGATTGACGGAGACAACCATGGCGGCCGATACCACCGCAGCAAAAGGACGTGCGCTGGATCGACCGGACACACGCCCGACGCCGGCGCATCAATGGCAAGGAAAGCGCACCTCGGCAAACGCTAGCGCCCTCGATAGCATTCTCGCGTGCTGGCGCGAAGGTGCGGCTAGAGTGATCCGCAAGCGAGCAATCACAATACTCCCGTCATCACACGATCAAAGCGCCCGGCCTCATCGCTCGCTGCTAATTGACGAGCACGACACGGCAGTTATCTTGGCTCCCGCAGACGGCGTAGATCAAGGTGATCGAGGTCCTGATCATGACGGAGGCCTCCAAGCAGCGGTCGCCGCTGTACGCAAGCTAAAGTCGGCCGCGCGCCGGTCAGGCGCGCGGCCGAAATTTTGGCACTTGCCGGGGCCGCTCGCGCGGCTCCGCTGCGTAATCCGGTCATGTCTGCATCGAGAGTGTTTGCCGCCGCGGCTCAGGCCGCGGCGCAATTTTCCGTCTGCAACGTGTGAAGATAATCCGCCGCGCGCTGCGCATGCGATGAGGCGGTGAAGATCGCGCGCTTGTCGTTCTTCAGGACCTTGATCCAGGACGCTATATAGGCGGCGTGGTCCTCCCTCACCTCCGGCGTCAGGCCGAGATCGGCAGACAGGAAGGCCGCACCCAGTTCGGCGACCAGTTCTTCCACCGCATAGCCTTCATCCCCAAAGCGTTTGCGGCCGAAGTCACGATTCAATCGGCGTTCATGGCGTGTCCAGTGCGTGCATTCATGCGCAAGCGTTGCGTAGTAGCTGATCGCATCGCGGAAGAAGTCGATGCAAGGCATATGAATGTTGTCGGTCGAGGGAACATAGCAGGCGCGGCTGCCGCCATGGATGATATTGGCTCCGGTTGCCGCAAAGAACGCGTCGGCATGGGTGGTGCGCTGAACAGGGTCGGTCGGCTGCTCCGGCTGGCCGTAGTAGTGCGACGGAAGCCCGTCGATCTGCTCGACATTGAAGACCGTGTAGCCCTTCATGAAGGGGATCGCGCGTTCGGCCTCGCCGCCTGTTTCGGAATTAGTCTCTTTGCGAATGATCCTGTCGGCATAAACGACGAGCGTCCCGGTCTCCCCTTTTCGGACTTTGCCGCTAAGCGTACTGGCCTGCTTGTAAGTCATCCAGACGGGTGCGGTGTAATCATTCGCGACGGCCGCCGACCACAGCATGAGAATGTTGATGCCATTGTAAGGAATGCCGTTGCCACGCAGAGGTCGCGAGATGCGCCCCGTGGCATGCTCCGCTTTCCATGGCTGGTGCCAAGGTCTTACGCCTTGCTCCAGCTTTTGAACGATCTGATCCGTGATCTTCTGGTAGACATCTGTTTTCACGTGCCTCTCCTAGTTTGCCGGTTGCGCATGCAACCGGAACTAGGCCAGCGCCAATGAGCGGGGGGTGGCTGTCACAGGCCGGAAAACGAGCGGGGCTGGTGCGGGCCGGAGGTGAGCGAAGCGAGGTGACTACGCGGCCCGCCGTTTTCCGCCCCATTCTTCATGGGGGCTTGGCCTTGACGGCCGGGGGGCCGCAGGCCCCAGAACATACCTACGAGAGTGGTCTGGCCTCGCGGGCAAAGTCTGAAAATGAGAACGCGCTAGGTCATGTCGTACCAGACCACCCGCTTCAAAGCTGGCGGTCGCGCCGTGCGAGCCTAGCTTTCTCGGAAAAGTATGGAAGGAATCGACAAGAGTCTGCTCGCAAGCGCAAGAGCCCTCCGCAGATAGGAGCAAAGTTCAAGAGTGCACGACAGCCACAACCGCGAGCCGCATTGGCCCCTCACCCTCTTGAAGCTGCGCGCCGCTGCTTACTGCAGCGCAAGGCCGTAAGCTGGCGGAGCGCGTCAACGACGCGCCCCACTTCTATTCGTTACCGCTGATGTCCGAGCCCGATTCCGAGATGTAGCGCCTTCTGGCGCAACGCGCCGACAGTGCGCTTGGTGATCTTGGCTATTTTAACGACCGGAGTGCGTGCCTTCGAGTGCGCCTTCAATTCCTTGACATCGGTCCTGGTCCATTCGCGAAGCTTAGCACGTTTCTTTGTTGCTTTCTTCGCCATGACAGCTCCTTAGATTTAGGAGCGGCTTGTAACACAGCTTCTTAGCGAAACAATGTCTGGTCATCGGCATTCAAGGTGGATCATCGTCGAACGTCCAACTTTTCGCGTCAGGCGCCATTCTCGCCGACAGGTAGCGCCCACGTGGCGGTTCTTATAGGCGCGGTGCGTGAATACGCGACGTGACAGCGCCCGCCTGCATCCTATTTGCACTCCAAAATAGCCGAATTCCCTACGTCTGGTGCGCTCGCTTTTCACCTTCGTTCTTGTCTGCTTCGATGTCCGTCGACTTCGGCCAAAGGAGGGAGAAGTGACGCGGCGTTGCGGTGGTATGCATTTGCCCCTGCCGAATAGTCCACAGGGGATGGTGCCGCCTTATTCTGCGACCGAGGTTGCGATGGCGATAGGCGTCTCACTGGATACTTTCTATCGCACGCGCCAAATCCGACGCGAGCGGGACGGCTTGCCAGCGCCGATCAGCGAACGGGGGCCGCTTAAGTGGGAACGTACTGGCTTCGACGCGTGGCTGACTCGACATCACCCCATGCGTCCGAAGACGATCGCTAATGACACATTCGCGCCTCCGCCAGTAGCAACCGACGAAGAACATCGCGAGCGGCTGAAAACGGCCTACGGGCACCATGATGCTTGACATTCGAGATCGTGCTAGATTCCAATAAGTGCCCTGTCTTAGTCCGGCATCGAGGCTTTCCATGGCCAATCCGAAATTTCCCTATGTGAAGTGGCGTGATGGCCGTCCACGTTCATCACATGGCGCTTATGCCAGGGTACTCGGCTTTGTCGATGCCGACCTGCGCCATCCGCCCCACGATGAAAAAGGCCGCCCGGTCGGTGCTTGGTACAACCTTCAGGAGGCCTCCGACTTTTCCGACAAACGACGATCGGAAGTCGAGGCGGCGCGACGCGCTGGCAAACTGCCGAAAAAGATTACTGTACGGAAGCGCGCCACGATTGACGATCTTCTGGACGACTGGAGCAAATCGGCTGAATTCAAGACATTGTCGGCCACCTCGCAGTCGTCCTATCGCAAGTGCATCTCCGCGATCCTCTATCGGCCGCAGACGCGCGAGGCTGCTGCGAAGATGCGTGCCGAGATCCGCGCCGCCAGATTGCTCGGCGTGGCCGAGCCCGCGCGCGAGCTCGAGGCGATCGCGACCGCGACGCCGTCGTCGATAGGCAAGCCGGAACTCCGCGCGTTCTACAACTATGCGAAATCGGTGCGCGGCCATCATATGGCGCTGGCGATGATCGCGACGCTGTCGGCGGCATTCACTTGGGGCCAGGAAAGCATCCTGTGGCGCCTCGGGCCCAACCCGCGAGAGGGCATGGAGTTCGATCATCCGGACGGCCGCATCGTGCTGGTCGCGATGCGGGAATTTTCCGCGTGGGTCGCCGCAGCCGATGCGATCGGGCGGGCCTCGATCGGCGACAGCCTCTATCTCGCGCTATTCACTGGCCAGCGACAGACCGACCGTCTGATTATGCGCGACGAGAGCGATGTCACGGGACGGCATGCGTTCCGGCAAAGCAAGACTGGTGAACTCGTCGACATCAAAGAGGCGCCACAACTTAGCGCACGACTAATCGCTTCGCGCGCGCGGATAAAGGCGCTTAAGCTGCGGCTTCAGCTTGAGGCCGTGCCGCTCGAACTCGTCGTCAACGAGGACAACGGCGAGCCCTATGACGAGAGCACCTATCGCCATTGGGTTTCGACCGCGCGCGCCGTTGCCGTGTTCGGCTTTCTCGCACGCGACACCGTGCGCCAGGCGATCGTCCGCGCTGAGCGATTGACCACCGAACTGATCAGAACCGTCGAGGGGTTGTTCGCGTCTTTCCCGCTCAATGAAGAGACCAAGGCGCAGCGCGCTCGCGCGGTCGATCAGCGCGCGCGTGTGCTGGCGGAATGGCTGGATGCGCAGACGGCGTGCGACAGCAATGGCGATGACGGAGCATGGCGCCTGAAGCCGTGCCCCTCGCTGATGTTCGTCAACGGCGCCGGCGAACTCGACCAGAAACACGACCAGGACCTGCGCGATACCTGTGTCATGCTGCTCGATCGCGCCGGCTGCGACCTGTTGACGATCTGCGACGTCACCGGGCACTCGTACCGAAGCGCGCAGACCATCGTGAAGCATTACCGCGCCCGCAATGTCGATCGCGCCGACGCCGGCATCGACCGGCTCGAATTGCAGGTGCGCAAGGAGGGGATGAAGGGCTGATAGCCGACCGGCCTAATCTTATTTCAGCGACGCCTTGGACCATACCGATGCTGGGTTGTGGTGCTTGGGGTAGTAATATTCCGGTCTCCGGAAATGGCGGCCGCCATCTCATTGATCGCCGTGCAGAGCGCCACCAACGCCTCGCTACGCGGCCCGGACCCGAGTTGGGCGCTGCAGGGGCAATTCCGCAGTCTGGCCCAGTAACTTCAGGATCTCTTGGTCAAAGACACTCCGCGACGCGCGGCGCTCAACTACCTGCCTCCTTCGGCATGGACAGTCTATTGCGGAGCAAAATCCATCGAGAACATCGAAAAAGTCGATTCGTCGCATGGCGTGCGACGTGCGATCACAAAAAACGTCGCACGAGACCCGTTTTGTTCTCGGCAACCCTTCCCGTAACCCATTGGAGAAGAATGCTTTCGCGATGGTGGGCGCACCAGGGCTCGAACCTGGGACCCGCTGATTAAGAGTCAGCTGCTCTACCAACTGAGCTATGCGCCCGGAACTTGTCCGGAAATGACCCTCGCAAGAGAGCGGTCGTTTAGCAAAGCGATTCCCCGATGTCCAGCAAGCTCGAGCAAGTTTTCCCGACTTTCTGACAACCGAAAGGCCGCCGGAATCCGGCGGTCTTTCATAGGCTTGGCGAGGGCGGCGGCGGACGGCGCTCAGAGGCGGCCGGAGCGCTCCTGATCGGGGCCATCGTCGCGGTCGAAACGGTCGTGATCGAAGCCGCGGCCGCCGCGCTCCCAGCGGTCCATGCCGCGCTCGAGGCGGTGGCGGCGCCAGCCCTCGGCACCGAATCCACGCCCTTCCATATGGGTCAGCAAGCTCAGCCGCCGCTTCTGGTTGTCGTCGAGCATCTTGTAGAGCGGGTCGGCGGCGTCGGCGATCTTCTTCAGCGACGTCGCGGTCGCCGCCATGTTGTCGGCGCGCTCGCGCAGGCGGGCGACCGGATCGTCCGGCTTCTGCGCCTGGTCCGCATCGGTCTTCTCGGCGGCCATCCGCGCATTGGCGCGATCGAGCCGCAGCTTGGCGAAGTCGCGCACCGCGGCCTCAACCGGCGGCCACAGCTTCTCCTGATCGGCGTTGAGCTTCAGCCCGGCGTGGACGGCGGCGATCCGCGCGTCGAGGAAGGCGGCCCGATCCTCGGGGCTCATCCGCATATGACCGTGGAACCAGGGACGATGCTGGGCATAGACCGCGGTCGAACCGGCAATCGTGAGCGCCGCGATACCGGCGAGCAGAACTTTCTTCATACGAACCTCCTTTGAAGGTTGCTCGAAGATGATGCCGCCCGCCCGCGCCTTCAACTTACGGATTGGACAGAGAGAGCTCTGTTACCAAGATGTAATCCGCTTTCATTGCATTGCAGAAACATCCAAAGCGCGAGGTCGCGCTTTGGATTTCTGTTGTTTGCGCTAGATCATTCCGAGCAGGCGCGGCAGCCACAGCGAGATCTCCGGCACGTAGGTGATCAGGCCGAGGAACACCAGCATCGCGCACAGCCACGGCAGGACCGAGATGGTGATCTCGCTGATGCCCATCTTGGCGATACTGCTCGCAATGTAGAGGTTGAGCCCGACCGGCGGATGGCACAGTCCGACCTCGGTGTTGACGATCATCAGGATGCCGAGATGCACCGGGTGCACGCCGAGCTTGGTCGCCAGCGGAAACAGGATCGGCGCCATGATCAAGAGGATCGACGACGGGTCCATCACGTTGCCGGCGAGCAGCAGGATGACGTTGACGACGAGCAGGAACATCCAGACCGAGAAGTTCTTGTCGATGATCCAGGCCGCCATCTCCTGCGGGATCTGCTCGTGGGTCATCAGGAACGAGAACAGCACCGCGTTGGTGATGATGTAGAGCAGCATCGAGCTCATGCTCGCCGCCTGCAGCAGCACCTTCGGCACCTGGGAGAGCTTCAGCTCCTTGTAGACGAATACGGTGATGAAGAAGGCGTAGGTCGCGGCGACCGCGGCCGCTTCGGTCGGCGTAAAGATGCCGCCATAGATGCCGCCGAGCACGATCGCGATCAGCAGCAGGCCCCAGATGCTTTCGCGGAACGCCGTGAACTGCTGGCCGATGGTCGCGCGCGGCATCTTCGGATAGCCGTTGCGCTGCGCGACGAAGAAAGTCACCGCAGCCAGCATCAGCGCGAGCACGACGCCCGGCACGATGCCGGCCATGAACAGCGCGCCGATCGAGGTGTTGGTGGAAACGCCGTACAGCACCAGGATGATCGAGGGCGGCACCAGGATGCCGAGCGCGCCCGAGGTCGAGATCACGCCGACGCCGAACCGCTTCGGATAGCCGTGATCGACCATCGCCGGCATCATGATCGAGCCGATCGCCACCACGGTGGCGACGCTCGAGCCCGAGATCGCCGCGAACATCGCGCAGGCCGCGACGCCGGCGAGCCCAAGGCCGCCGGGCAGATGCCCGACCAGCGAGGTCGTGAACGCGATCATGCGCCGCGCGACGCCGCCGCGGGTCAGGAAGGTGCCGGCCAGGATGAAGAACGGGATCGCCATGATGCCGAAATTGTCGAGGCCCGAAAACAGCTTCAGGCCGACGCTCTCGATCGGCACCTCGGTCATCGTGAACAGGAAGGTGAGCACGGTCAGGCCGAGCGAGATCGAGATCGGCATGCCCGTCAGCATCAGGGCAAACAGCAGTCCGAAAATAAGTGCGGCGCTCATCACGCTTCTCCAAGCGCGACGGGCGCGGTCTTGCTGGTCTCGACGCCATCGACATGGGAGGCGTCATGGTGCGGCAGGTTGTCGGTCCACCAGTAGTTCCAGCACACTTGCAGGAAGCGGAAGCACATCAGGTAGGAGCCGAGCGGGATGCAGGCGTAGACGATCCAGCTCGGGATCTCGAGATCCGGCGAGACCTGGTCGGTATGCATCAATTCGAACACGAATTTGGCACCCATGGTGCCGACGATCCCGGTGAACAGCGCGCCGCCGAGCAGGCCGAAGATGATGGTGCGCTTGCGCCAGAAATCGTTGAGGCGGTTGATCAGGACGTCGACGCCGACATGGACGCCGGCGCGCACGCCATAGGCGGCGCCGAACTTCGCCATCCAGATGAACATGTAGATGCAGAGTTCCTGCGACCATGCGAGATTGATGCCGAACAGGTACGGATAGAGCACGGGAACGTCGACCAGAAAACGGTGCACGACCGTGACGAAGGTCAGCAGCGTCGCGGCCCCCATCAGGCTCGCGATGATGATTTCCTCGAGCCGGTCCAGAATTTTAAGCAGCATTGATCTCCCCTGTCATGGCCTGATGCGGCGACCGGCCACGGCACCCTGGCCGCGACCTCACGCGGCCGCGGCGTTCACTTTGTTTGCGGTTCAAGTCCCGCGTGACTGTTGCTGTCGATCGGAGCTGCCTCCGATCCACCTCGCCCCGCGTGCGGGGAGAGGTCGAAATTCAAGCGCAGCTTGAATTTCGGGTGAGGGGGAGCTTCCGCGAGCGCATCTGGAGCCGCGTTCGCGGAGAAGGCCCCTCACCCCAACCCGCTCCCCGCAAGAACGGGGAGAGGGAGCTCTTCTGGCATCGCCTCGGCGGCGGAGCATCGCAGCTAATTCATCGGGCTGCGGCCGGTTTCCTTGAGGAATTCGTCGATCAGCGGCTGGCCGACGCGCGAGGCCACGTCCTTGTAGACCGGCATCATCGCCTTGCGCATCGCCTCGTCCTGCTCCGGCGTCAACGCGACGATCTCGGTCTTGCCGGCCTTCTTGATCTCGGCGAGTGCGTCGTCGTTTTCCTTGGCCGACTGGCTGTTGCCGAACTCGGTGGCTTCCTTCATCGCCTTGGAGAGCTGCTCGCGGGTATCGGCCGGCAGGCCGTCCCAGAACTTCTTGTTCACGACCACGACGTAGCCGATGTAGCCGTGATTGGTGACGGTGGCGTACCTCTGCACCTCATGCATTTTCTGGGTGTAGATGTTCGACCAGGTGTTCTCCTGGCCGTCGACCACGCCGGTCTGCAGCGCCTGGTAGACGTCGGAGAATGCCATCACCTGCGGGATCGCGCCGAGTGCGCGGAACTGGGCTTCCAGCACCTTCGACGACTGGATGCGGAACTTGAGCCCCTTGTAGTCGGCGGGCGCGACCAGCTTCTTGTTCGCGCTCATCTGCTTGAAGCCGTTGTCCCAGTAGGCGAGACCGGTCATGCCCTTGGAATCTAGCTTCTTGAGCAGCTGGGCGCCGAGCGGGCCGTCGGTGACCTTCCGCAGCGACTTCAGGTCGGGGAGGATGTAGGGCAGATCGAAGACTTCGAATTCCTTGATGCCGATCGGGCCGAACTTCGAGTTCGACGGCGCCAGCATCTGCACCGCGCCGAGCTGCAGCGCCTCGAGCTCTTCCTTGTCCTTGTAAAGCGTCGAGTTCGGGTAGACCTCGACCTTCACCTTGCCGCCGGTGTACTTCTCGGCGAGTTCCTTGAACTTGTCGGCCGCCTTGCCCTTCGGCGTATCCGAGGCCACCACGTGGCTGAATTTGAGAACGATCGGCGACTGCGCCGCCGCAGGCCCGACAAAGGTCAAAGCCGCGATCGACGCCGCAGCCAATATGAGTTTACGCATGTTTCCTCCCGCGTAATTGCGGAGCGCGAATACCGGCCCCGAGACATCCGGTCGCACCATTACAGACAAGCAAAGACGATTGCCATTGCCCCTTTAGCAGGGGCCAATTGCACCATTGCTGCACTGCAAAATTCGATGCGGCGGTATCCCCTTCGGCTCTTGCGACCGTTCAATGACACCGCCCGCACGCTGTGCCCGGCCACGGCAATGAGGTCAATGCGAGGTTTGGCAATGGCGGGTTCGCCGGGCGCGAATGCTGCGCGTGTTTTTTGCCGGCTGTCGTCCCTGCGAAAGCAGAGATCCATACGCCGCGGCAAATGTTGCGGATGAGACTCTTCGTTGTCGTCCTGGCGAAAGCCAGGACCCATAACAACCGCATTTGATTGTGAACGAGGTCGTGGCCCCAACATCGCGCAACAAATCTCATTTGGGGTAATGGGTCCTGGCTTTCGCCAGGACGACACTGAATGTGTTGGACGACGTGTGGCTCATGCTTCCGTAGTCTCGCGGCGCATTGCGTCCGAGCTTTGCATCTTGTTCCGCCCTCTCATCATCGGAGGGCGCAGGGAAAGCCGGGTGCCGATCGCACCCATGGGCCCCGTGCAAAAGGTAGAAAGCACGGGGGTAGGACCACAGGTGTAACCGGAAACAACCCGGCTTTCCCTGCGCGATGGGCTACGGCTTACTTCGTGCTCTCCCCGGCGAGACTGGGCTTGCTTGTCACCGCCTTCGCAAAGCACTTTCGCACCTTGCGAGAGGACACCTGCCGCTAGGGCGTCAGGACCACACGACTTCACCGTCCGCTTCATGCGCACTCGTCAGTTGCGCAATCGGCGTCCACCGCATCTCGACCCACGTTCGTGACGACCGCGAAGCGCCCCTCGATCGGGTGAGACGGGGCAAACCATACACTGAGTTTCACTTCGGATAAAGCGAAATATTTTGCTGCGGGGGCTTGCGCCGTCGGGCAAATCAGTGGCAACGGCCCTCCCCGCTCCGTTCGTCATTGCGGGCGACGCATCAGCGTCCAATGTCGCCTCGCCGCGCGGACGGAATCCGGTCGATCAGACATCATTCCTTCCGCAGGATCTTATCCATGGCCTTTCCTCGTGCCAGCTCATCGATCAGTTTATCCAGGTAGCGAATTTCCCGCATGGTCGGCTCTTTGATTTCCTCCACCCTGACACCGCACACCACGCCCTTGATCGAGGCCCGAGAAGGATTCATTTCAGGCGCCTTTGCGAAGAACGTTTCGAAGTCGGTTTGTTTCTCCAACTGAGCTTCCAGCTCCTTCGGACCGTAGCCGGTCAACCAGGAGATCACCTGATCGACCTCCGCTTTGGTGCGTCCCTTCTTCTCCGCTTTCGTGACGTAGAGCGGGTAGACGCTTGCGAAGCTCGTTGTATAGATCCGATGCTTGGCCATGAATTGCTCCGAACGTTCGTATTCCGTGGTCTCGACGATATTAGTCCTGGGTTGAACCGGCTTCGCCAATCCGAAGTGTCGCATGTGGCTGAGGGCATGGCGATGGCCTGTGCCTCCCGTTTCGTCCCCAGCGCTCGCCTGCGGCGGTGCGCATGCGTTGGCAGCAATCGCTCTACAGCGACGGCAACCGCTCTGGGGCAGCGCCACACCTGATCCGCTAGATCATCACCATGTCCAATCCACGGGCGGAAACAAGGCGCCGCCCGCCGGGATCGAACACCAGGATCGAACGCAGGAGTTTTGAACAATGAACCAGATGATCCGCAATACTCAGGAGACAAGCATGAACCGCGACAACGCCTCGCACGCCGGTCAGGCGGGGCCAACCGAGTTGGTGCCATCGCGCTACGCGCTGAAGATCGGCGAGATCGACGTGCTGGTGATCAGCGACGGGGTGCTGCCGCTGCCAACCAAGATGCTGGCACACAATGCCGAACCGGCCGTCCGCGCAGCCTGGCTGGACGACATGTTCCTGCCGCCGGACGCGTTCGACTGGGCGCTGAACGTGGTCGTGGTACGAAGCGGCGGGAAAACCATCCTCGTCGACGCCGGGCTGGGGTCGGACCCGGACCTGCACCTGCCGAAGGCCGGGCAGACGGTCAAGCGACTGGAGGCCGCCGGCATCGATCTCGGGTCCGTCACCGACGTGGTGCTAACCCACATGCACATGGACCATGTGGGCGGGCTGCTCGTCGACGGCGTGAAGGAGCGGCTGCGTCCGGACCTGCGGATCCATGTGGCGGCCGCCGAGGTCAAGTTCTGGGAGGCGCCCGATTTCTCCCGCGTCTCGATGCCGCCGGGATTCCCGGACGCGCTTCGTGCGACCGCCAAGCGGTTCAGGAAAGAGTACCAGAGCCAGTTGCGGCTGTTCGACGAGGAGCACGAGGTGGCGCCCGGAGTGGTCGTCCGTCGCAGCGGTGGCCATACCCCCGGTCACAGCGTGGTTCGCCTGGCGTCCGGCGGCGACCGGCTGACATTCGCCGGTGACCTCGTCTTCGCGGTCGGCTTCGAGCACCCCGAATGGCACAATGGCTTCGAGCATGACCCCGAGGAGGCGGCCCGCGCCCGGATCAGTCTGTTGCGGGAGCTGGCGGCCAACCGCGAGCTGCTGGTGGCCACGCATATGCCGTTCCCGTCCGTTGGACATGTCGCGGTCGAGGGTGACGCCTTCCGTTGGGTGCCGGTGTTCTGGGACTACTGAGACCTTGTCGAGTTAGAGCCGAACCGGGGCGCGTACTCATATCGATCATGGGTGCGGGCTCCGGCTTCCGCGCGGCCCTTCTGAGCAAAGGTCGGCTACGGGCCACAAGCCGTCATTCAAGCCGGTCGAGAGCGAATTAGCTTGCCTTGCTTTGAGTCCTTTTGCACTCTCAGGCAAAGGAGGCCGATGCATGAAGATAATGACCGTCGCGTGCGCTCTCGGAGCGGCCCTCGTGCTGTGCAACCTCGGGACGTCTGGTGCTGAAGCCCGGGCGCGGAAGGCACAAGTCGTTCATGAACCAAGGAGGGTCATTATCCCGACGCCCGTGATAAGGCCAACTCCGTGGGATTATTATATTGTTCCACGATATCAATATCGCCCTGAAGACGACCGGGTCGATCCATACGCCCCGCCCCTGGTGTCGTCGTGGCGCCTCTATGAGGCGTGGCGGTGGCCATACTGGTGGTGAACGGCCGATCGCGCCAAACGGATCGCAATTCCGAGGGAAGTGGTGATCGTCCCCTGACGGACCTAGCTGTGAAGTTGCGCGTTGAGGCCGTCCCAGTTTGGCGTACGTCTGGTTGCCTCAAGAGCGCCGCTCTGGGAATTACGACGAAACAGCAGGCCGTTTTGGCCCGAGAGTTCCTTGGCTTTCAGCACTCGGCCATCTTCCAAAAGGATGCGCGCGCCTGCCGTGACATAACAGCCCGCTTCGACGATACAATCGTCACCCAATGAAATGCCGATACCGGCATTGGCTCCGATCAGGCAGCGCTCGCCAACTGTAATCCTCTCTTTCCCTCCGCCGGACAGAGTGCCCATGATCGACGCTCCGCCACCAACGTCGCTGCCGCTTCCCACAACCACACCGGCGCTGATCCGGCCTTCGACCATGCAGGGACCGAGCGTACCCGCGTTGAAATTGCAAAAACCTTCATGCATGACGGTTGTGCCCGGCGCCAGGTAGGCCCCGAGCCTTACGCGATCCGCATCTGCAATTCTCACCTCCGCAGGCGTCACATAATCGGTCATGCGCGGAAACTTATCCACGCCTGTCACCTCAAACGCGAGGCCACGCTTTCGTGCTTCCATTCGCGCGTCCGGTACACGAGAGCATTCACAGGGACCGAGGGTCGTCCAGGCAACGTTAGGTAAAAGACCGAAAACTCCCTCGAGGTTCAGGCAATTCGGCTGGACGAGCCGGTGGCTCAGCAGATGGAGTCGAAGATATGCGTCGTGCACGTCAGTCGGCGCAGATGCAAGGGAGCCAATCTCTGTGCGGATTGGAACGATGTCGACATTGCGAATATCGTCGTGTCGCGCATATCCGTCCGCCGACTCGCCCAACGATCTGCTGACCTCGTCGCTCGCCAGCCGCACCGTTGCCGCCTTGTCGGCCTCCGCAACCAGGCGCAGCTGAAGAAACCAGGAATCCAGCACGCGACCGTCAGCGGCAATCGTCGCAAATCCCTCGCCTCTCGCGCACCTCAGTTCCATCGCCATTCGAATGTCTCACACTACGATCCTGTACGTCATGCATACGCGAGTTTTCGTGGAAATGGCAACTTCCGGACTCTCAAACACGTCCGCTTTGGGGCAAAGGGCGACATGGGTCCACGCCGCAGCGACGCCCGCTCTTATGCTCTGACCGGATGCCGATCGGCGGTGCTTGCGGTGCCGTGTCGGGCGAGCAAGTAGCCGGGCCGGCCGGCTCGCCCTCCACGCTTCGTCCCGGGACCGCTACTCGGCCGCGGTCCGGATATCGATCTTCTCGGCGCGGACCGCGCAGAACTTGAACTCCGGAATCTTGCCGAACGGATCGAGCGCCGGGTTGGTCAACAGGTTCGCCGCCGCCTCCGCATAGCAGAACGGCATGAAGACCATGTTCTCGGGCACGTCGCGGTCGGCGCGCACCTTGACCTCGACCGCGCCGCGGCGCGTCTCGAGACGGATGAAGTCGCCGGGCGCGAGTCCCTTCTTGCGCATGTCCTTCGGAGTCATGAACGCGACCGCCTCGGGCTCGATCTGGTCCAGCACCTGGGCACGGCGCGTCATCGAGCCGGTGTGCCAATGTTCGAGCACGCGGCCGGTCGACAGCACCATCGGGTACTCGTCGTCGGGCAACTCGTCCGGCGGGATCACCTTGGCCGGCACGATCTTGCCGCGGCCGCTCTCGGTCGGGAAGCCGGTGGTGAAGATGATCTCGTTGCCCGGCTTGTCGGGATCGTCGACCGGATAGGTCACCGCGCCCTCGCGCAGCAGGCGCTCCCAGGTGATGTTCTTCAGCGACGGCATCAGTTCGGCCATCTCGGTGAAGACCTCGCCCGGCCCCGCATAATTCCAGGGCAGCCCCATCCGCTTGCCGATCTCCTGGATGATCCAGAGATCCTGCCTTGCATCGCCCGGCGGCTTGATCACCTCGCGCGCCAGCTGCACGCGGCGGTCGGTGTTGGTGAAGGAGCCGGACTTTTCGGCGAACGCCGAAGCAGGCAGGATGACGTCGGCGTGGAACGCGGTCTCGGTGACGAAAAGATCCTGCACGACGAGATGATCGAGCTTGGCCAGCGCTTCGCGCGCGTGCTGCAGGTCGGGATCGGACATCGCGGGATTCTCGCCCTCGACATACATGCCGTGGATTTCGCCGGCGTGGATCGCGTTCATGATCTCGACGACGGTCAGCCCGCGCACCGGATCGAGCTCCTGCCCCCACAGCTTCTCGAAGGCGCCGCGCATGTCGTCGCGGCCGACCGGCTGATAGTCCGGAAGGAACATCGGGATCAGGCCGGCGTCGGAGGCGCCCTGCACGTTGTTCTGCCCGCGCAGCGGATGCAGCCCGGTGCCGGGGCGGCCGACCTGGCCGGTGATCAGGGCCAGCGCGATCAGGCAGCGCGCATTGTCGGTGCCGTGAACGTGCTGGCTGATGCCCATGCCCCAGAAGATGATGGACGATTTGGCGCGGGCGTAGGCGCGTGCAACCTCGCGCAGCGTCTCCGCCGGAATGCCGCAGATCTGGGACATGCGCTCCGGCGTGAACTCCTGGATCTTCGCCTTCAGCTCGTCATAGCCCTCGGTATAGCCGGCGATGTACTGCTCGTCGGTCAGGCCTTCGGTGATGATCGTGTGGATCATCGCGTTCAGCATCGCGACGTCGCTGCCCGGTTTGAATTGCAGGTGCTCGGTGGCGTGGCGCGACAGCGTCTGCCGGCGCGGGTCCATCACATAGAGCTTGGCGCCGCGCTTGGCGGCGTTCTTGATGTAGGTGGCGGCGACCGGATGGTTCACGGTCGGATTGGCGCCGATCACCCAGATCACCTCGGCATCGGCCGCGGCCGCGAACGGCGCCGACACGGCGCCGGAGCTCAATCCCTCGAACAGCGCCGCCACCGACGAGGCGTGGCACAGCCGCGTGCAGTGGTCGACATTGTTGGAGCCGAAGCCGGTGCGCACCAGCTTCTGGAACAGATAGGCTTCCTCGTTCGAGCCCTTGGCCGAGCCGAAGCCGGCCAGCGCCTTGGCGCCCTTCTCGTCGCGGATCTTGCGCAGGCCCGCCGCGGCGAGATTGAGCGCTTCTTCCCAGGATGCTTCGCGGAAATGGGTGTAGGGATTGGCCGGATCGACCTGGTCGTTGGCATCCTTCTTGACGCCGGGCAGCCGCACCAGCGGCTTGGTCAGGCGATTGGGGTGATGGATGTAGTCGAAGCCGAAGCGGCCCTTGACGCAGAGCCGGTTGTGATTGGCGGGACCGTCACGGCCTTCCGCGTAGATCACCTTCTCATCCTTGACCTGGTAGGTGACCTGACAGCCGACGCCGCAATACGGGCAGAGCGAATCCACCTTCTTGTCGGGATAGGTGACGCGGGTCTGCTTGTCGTCGAGCATGACCGCCGGCATCAGGGCGCCGGTCGGGCAGGCCTGCACGCACTCGCCGCAGGCGACGCAGGTCGATTCGCCCATCGGATCGTCGAAGTCGAATACGATCTTGGCGTCGTGGTTGCGGTAGGCCATGCCGATCACGTCGTTGACCTGCACCTCGCGGCAGGCCCGCACGCAGAGGCCGCACTGGATGCAGGCGTCGAGATTGACGCTCATCGCCGGATGGCTGGTGTCGGCGTGCCAGCGTTCAGTGGCGGGAAAGCGGCTTTCGGTCACGCCGGTCTTCTCGGCCCAGTGCCAGAATTTCGAGTCCGGATCGTGCGAAGTCTCGCGCGCCGGCTGGTCCGCCACCAGCAGCTCCATCACCATCGTCTGCGCCGCGACGGCGCGCTGGCTGGCCGACTTCACCTTCATGCCGACCGTCGGCGTCCGCTTGCAGGACGCCGCCAGCACGCGCTCGCCCTCGATCTCGACCATGCAGGCGCGGCAGTTGCCGTCCGGCCGGTAGTCCGGCGCGGGCGAATAGCACAGATGCGGGATCTCGGTGCCCTGGCGCTTGGCGACCTGCCAGATCGTCTCGCCGGCCCGCGCTTCGACCTGCTCGCCGTCGAGCTCGAACTGAATCGTCAGGCCTGAGTTCTGATTGTTGCTCATTCAAATCCTCGTCGAAATTCGTCTGCTCGGCCTCGCCTACTCGGCGGCTTGCTGCGGACGAAAGCCGTCCGGAAAATATTTGATCACTGAGGTCAGCGGATTGGAGGCCGCCTGACCGAGGCCACAGATCGACGCATCGCGCATCGCCTGGCTCAATTGGTCGAGCAGTTCCTTGTTCCAGACCGGCTGCTGCATCAACAGCGCCGCCTTCTCGGTTCCGGCGCGGCACGGCGTGCACTGCCCGCAGCTCTCGTCCTCGAAGAACTTCATCAGGTTCAGCGCGGCGTCCCTGACGTCATCGACCTGCGAGAGCACGACCACGGCGGCGGAGCCGATGAAGCAGCCATATTTCTCCAGCGTGCCGAAATCGAGCGGGATGTCGTCCATCGACGCCGGCAGGATGCCGCCGGATGCACCGCCCGGCAGATAGGCCTGCAAGGTATGGCCGTCGGCCATGCCGCCGCAGAACTCGTCGATCAACTCGCGCAGCGTGATGCCGGCGGGAGCGAGCTTGACGCCCGGATCCTTGACGCGTCCCGACACCGAGAAGCTGCGCAGGCCGTGGCGTTCGTTGCGGCCGTGGCTCTTCCACCAGTCGGCGCCCTTCTCGACGACATCGCGCACCCACCACAACGTCTCGATGTTGTTGATCAGCGTCGGCAGGCCGAACAACCCGACCTGGAACGGATATGGCGGCTTGTGCCGCGGCAGGCCGCGCTTGCCCTCGATCGATTCCAGCAGCGAGGATTCCTCGCCGCAGATATATGCGCCGGCGCCGCGCCGCAGATGCAGCGTCGGACCACCCGGCGGGAGCTTTGCGATCTCGCGCGCGAGGATCTCGCGGCAGGCCGGGTACTCGTCGCGGATATAGATGTAGACTTCGGGCGCCTCGACCACGTGGGCGCCGATCAGCATGCCCTCGAGGAAGCGATGCGGATCGGTCTCGAGATAATAGCGGTCCTTGAACGTGCCGGGCTCGCCCTCGTCGCCGTTCACCGCCATCAATCGCGGACCGGGTTCGCCGAGCACCGCGCGCCACTTGCGGCCGGTCGGAAATCCGGCGCCGCCGAGGCCACGCAGCGACGCATCGTCGAGCGCCTTCAGCAGGTCTTCGCGCGGCAACTCGCCCGAGCGCAGGCGCGCCAGCAGCTGGTATCCGCCGCCCGCCACGTAGCCGTCGTAGTCGACATATGGAGGAAGGTGCACATGGGTGTCGCTGTTCTTCGCCGCCGCCAGCACATTGGTGACGGTCGCATGATCGACGAAGTTGTGGCCGACCTCGGCGGCGGGCGCGGTGTCACAGCGGCCGACGCACGGCGCCCGCACGACGCGGATGCCGGGGCCGGCGCGGTTCTGCAGATCCTTCAACAGCTGTTCGCCGCCGAGCATCGCGCAGGTCAGCGAATCGCAGACGCGTACGGTGAGCGGCGCGATGTCAGGCTCGCCTTCCTTCACGATGTCGAAATGCGCGTAGAAGGTGGCGGTCTCGAACACTTCGGCGAATGACAGCTTCATCTCGTCGGCGAGCGCGGCAAGATGCGCCGCCGAGATCTGATGGTATTTGTCCTGGATCAGATGCAGATACTCGATGAGGAGGTCGCGCCGCCTCGGACGATCGGCGAGCAGCGCCTCGATCTCGTGCGCGGCCACGGGGTCGACCTGGCGTCCCTTGGGCGTGGCCTTCGCTCGCTTCCTGCCCTGTCCGGGATGCTCGAACGCACGAACCTTGTGAACGTCGTCTCGACTCATGAAGCCTCGCCTCGGGAACCACGCTTTGCGCGAATTGCACTGCTTCGACGAACTGTATTCTCTGGTATGCCAGAGGCAAGCAGTTTTAGAATGCCTCTAGCAGCGTCGGGTTGCCGCGTAGGCCGTTGTTTATGTTTGCCTATCGGGCGATCTGATTTCGCTATCGAGCGCCCGTCGCGCTGCGCGGTCTCGACCGCGTTTCAGCTCTCACAGCAGGTCGGCGTAGCCGAGAAAGCCGACGGCCTCGCCAGGTTCAACCCGCACCACCGACTCGCCGAGTTCGACCAGTCCATCGGTCTCGATCAGCGACGACAGCAGACCGGCTCCCTCGCGAGGAAACTTGTTCGCTTCCAGCGCACCGTCCGCCGCCCGTCGCAGCGAGACGCGGACATATTCGCGCCGCCCGCTCTTCTTCTTGTAGCTGAAGGCGGCCCGCACCGGCATCGGCAGCAAGGGGGACGGCGCAGCACCCGACAGCGCCAGCACGGTCGGCCGCACGACATGGACGAAGGTGACGAAACTCGCCACCGGATTGCCGGGCAGGCCGATCAGCGGCGTACCGTCGATGATTCCCATCGCCACCGGGCGGCCGGGCTTGATCGCCATCCGCCACAGCACCAGCGAGCCCGCCTGCTCGATGCCGGCCCTGACGTGGTCCTCTTCGCCGGTCGAGACCCCGCCCGTGGTCAGGATCAGGTCGTAGCGCCGCGCGACCTGCTTGAGCGCAGCGGCGAGCTCGGCCCGCTCGTCGCGCAGGATGCCGAGATCGCCGACCTCGCAACCAAGCCGCCGCAACATCGCCATCAGCATGAAGCGGTTGGAATCGAACAGTTGCGCTTCGGTGCGCGCGCTGCCGGGCGCAGCCAGTTCGTCGCCGGTCGAGAACACCCCGACGCGAAGCCGCCGCACCACGTCGAGCGTGGTGAGCCCGAAGGCCGCGGCGACCGCGATATCCTGCGGGCGCAGGCGCCGTCCCGATGCCAGCGCGACATGGCCGCGCGGAATGTCCTCGCCGGCCGGACGCACATTGGCGCCGACCTTCAGGCCGGACGGCAGAATCACGTTTCCCGCATCGTCGATCCGCACGTCTTCCTGCATGAACACGGTGTCGGTGCCATCGGGCATCGGCGCACCGGTGAAGATCCGCACCGCCTGGCCCGCCTGCGCCGGCTGCGCCGACGCTCCCGCCTGCACCCGCCCAACAACGGGGAATGCGCGCTCACCGCTCGCCGGCAGGTCCGCGCCGGATACTGCGTAGCCGTCGACGGCGGAATTTTTGAACGGCGGCAGCGCAAGCGGCGCGACAATGTCGCCGGCCAGGATGCGTCCGTCTGCATCCACCAAGGCAACCGTTTCGGTCTCGCCGACGGGCTTGACCCGCGCGGCGATGATCGCGACGGCTTCGTCGACCGACATCATCGGTCCGCCGAACGCGAAGCAGTCGTCCGAAAGCTGCGCCATGTGTCCCTCAGTCCTCGGCCATCGACAAGATTTGTTCGACCCGGATCGCGAACTGCGCGTTATCCTTAAAGCCGGACCGATCGATGGCAGTTCCCGCGACGCGGCGGAGAGTCGCCAGCCAGTCTCCGAACGTGCTTATATCCCCAGCTGCGTTGCCATGTGAACCCATCTGGACGTCCAGCAGTGCCCGAGAAAACCACAGCTCCCATCATTGTTCCTGATCCGGACGATCCGCGCCTGACGGAGCGCGTGGTCGGCGTCGACCAGACCGGCGCACGGACCGAGATCAAGGTGCCGGTCGAGCGGCCGCTGACGCTGTACCTCAACGCGCAGGAGATCGTCACGATGATGACGATCAACGACTATCCCGAATACCTCGCGCTCGGCTACCTCTTGAACCAGAACATGCTCAAATACGACGATGTCGTCACCGAGGTCGAATATGACGACGATCTCGAGGTCGTCGTGGTGCGCACCGCGCACCACACCAATTTCGAGGCGAAGCTGAAGAAGCGCACGCAGACCTCGGGCTGCGCCCAGGGCACGGCGTTCGGCGACCTGCTCGAAGCCGTCGAGAAGGTCGCGCTGCCGAAGGCCGAACTGCGGACCTCCTGGCTCTACCGGATGACGCACACCATCAACACGATGCCGTCGCTTTATCTGGAAGCCGGCGCCATTCACGGCTGCGTGCTGTGCAAGGAGGCGACGCCGGTGTGCTACACCGAGGACGTCGGCCGGCACAACGCCGTCGACAAGATCGCGGGCTGGATCTATCGCCACAATGTCGATCCGGCCGACAAGATTCTCTACACCACCGGGCGGCTGACCTCTGAGATGGTGATCAAGACGGTGCGGATGGGGATTCCAATCCTGGTCTCGCGCTCCGGCTTCACCGCATGGGGTGTCGATCTGGCGCGGCAGGTCGGATTGACGCTGGTCGGTCGCGCCCGCGGCAAGCGCTTCATCGCGCTGTCGGGCCAGGAGCGGATCGTCTACGACCAGAATCTCGACTATGTCGAAGAGGAATCGATGCGTCACAAGCGCAAAGGCGAGACCGACAATGACTGATATTCCGGGGACTGCCGTCCCGGGCGTGCTGCTCGCCGGCGGCCTCGCGCGGCGGATGGGCGGCGGCGACAAGCCGATGCGCAAGATCGCGGGCCGCACCATTCTGCAACGGGTGATCGACCGTCTCGCCCCGCAATGCAGTGGGCTGATCATCAACGCCAATGGCGATCCCACGCGCTTCGCCGCGTTCGGCCTCCCGGTCGTCGCCGACGACGTTGCCGACTATCCCGGTCCCCTCGCCGGCATCCTGGCCGCGCTCGACTGGACCGCCGCCAACCGGCCGGATGTGCAATGGGTGCTCAGCGCCGCAGGCGACTGTCCGTTTCTGCCGCGCGATCTCGTCACGCGCCTGGCGCAGGCACGCGCGGCTGACAATGCCGAGCTCGCGGTCGCTTCATCCGGCGGGCAGACGCATCCCGTCATCGGCCTCTGGAGCGTCCGCCTGCGGAATGAATTGCGCCAGGCGCTGGTCGTCGAGGACGTGCGCAAGATCGACCGCTGGACCGCGCGCTATCCGCTCGCAACGGTCGAGTGGCCGACCGAGCCGCTGGATCCGTTCTTCAATGCCAATACCGTCGAGGACATCGCGGAAGCCGACCGCCTCGCCGCGCTCGACGGCGGCTAGAGCATTTTCGGTTCTGATTGAATCAGAACCGAAGCTCTAGATTCTTGTTTTGACGCGTTTTCTTCACACGAACCGGTGTCCACTTTGCTCGAAAACGCTCCAATGTCCGCCGCCCGGATCAGCTCGGCCACGGCGTATTGCGGATCCGGGTGCAGGCATTCGGCCGATGAAAGCCGGGATCGCGCTCCGCGACGAAGTCGAAATTGACCGTGCCGAACGTGGTCTGCGGCTTCTTCAGGGCCGAGCAGGTCTGAACCTCGATGAACTCGTTCTTGAAATCGCCGCGGGGAAACGCGGCAAGGACGCCGTCCCGTTGTTCGGCCGTATAGTCATCGTATCCAACGCCGACGGCATCGACCAATACGCCCGCATTGGTGAGCGCGATTTCCGGCCGCATATATTGCGGAATGCCGGGCGTGGTGTGCAGGGCGATCGCTTCCCACACCAGGTCCGCCTTCGGCTCGGCGATGCCGTGGCTCCTGAGAAACTTGCGCGCCGCATCGGCGCCGTCGAGCTCAAACCGTTTGGTCTCGGTATGGAAGTGATCGACAAGGCCGAGATCATGAAACAGCGCAGCAACATAGAGCAGTTCAGGGTCGCACTTCAGATTTTGCCTGACGCCCTTGAGCGCGCCGAACACGAACACCCGGACCGAGTGATTGAACAACATTTCGGTTTCGTATTGCCGCACCAGCTCGGCGGCCTCCCGCGCGATCTTGCTGTCCGGGATTCGAATGCCGGAAATCGTGTCCGCCATCATCGCACTCCTGCCCTGTGTAGCCTGCCGGATGCATGCGCTGGACGGCCAACGGCGTCGCGATTCATGCGCGCCGGCACTCGCTGCAGTGAATCGTATCCACTACCTAACCCGCAAAGCGGCAACCGGAAGGCCCCCGCGCCATGAAGATTCTGCAGGGAGATCGTGAGGCTGGTGCAATACGGAAGGCGCGATCGAGCTCAGCCGATCGCGCCTGGCCTGATCCAGGCGAAGCCTGACCGGAAGCAGCCGGCACAGGCTCCGCCGGCTGCCGGCGATCAATGCCCCGCTGCGATCCGGGTCGGACCGCAGACGTCGTCCTGCGAGTCCTTGTCGTGGCCGCGGCCGTTGTCCTTCATCCGGCCGTGATCGCCATCGCAATTGACGGGAGCGAACGACACGCCGCGATAGACCGTGCCGAACGCCGGCGGCACAACGACGTCAAAGGCTTCGTTCGCCGGAAGCGTCGTCGCCGCGACCCTGTCCGTGATGGCGACGACCTGATTCGGATCGGCGCCGGGCTCGACCGAGTTGCCCACGGTCGACGTCACCGCAAAAATCGTCGCGGTGCCGTCGCGGTTGACGCGGCCGGTGATGTTGCGCAGCCCGCCGGTTGCCGGATCGGTGGGATAGCCGTTGACATGATAGAGCGCGCCGAGGTTCAGGCCCTTCTGCAGCGTGTAGGCAAGGCTCCAGCTGCCGTTGGCATAAACCCACTTCTGAAGGCCTGCGGTCGGTGACGTGGCGGCGTCGGCCAGTTGGCCGTCACCTTCCTGGGCGACATAGAGCGTCGTCGCGTTGGCGAACCAGATGCCAAAGGGATAGAAGCCGTTCGCGCCCGAATTTGCCGAGGGATTGCTCGGGAAGCCCGGAAGAATGCTGAACGCCGTCGAGGCGGCGGTCTCGCGGGTCGGCAGCACGCCCGGCTGGCCGACCTGATAGACCGTGTTGATGCCGTTGCTGCCGCTGCCTTTGGTGACGTAGAGCGTGTTGTCGGAGATCGCGAGACCGCGGAAATTATCGTCCTTGCCGGACTTGTCAGCGGCAAAGCCAAGCTGGGCAACCGAGAAGCCGAACTGGAAGCCATTCTTGCTGCCGGGCGTGCCCTGCTGCACGCCAACCACGGCATCGGAACCATCGACACCGGGCGTTGCGAGTTGCACACCGGTGTCATTGACGACAAGCACCGGCTGGGTGCCGCTGCCGTTGCCGGCATTGCCGACCGTGAAATACTGGTCGGCCTGGGTGCCATTGATTTTGTTGGCGCGGATCGCGCCGCGGCCATTGTCGCCGCTATAGACGTTGACCTTGGTCCGGTGCAGCGAGCCGTCGAAATCCAGCTCCGCGACCACGCGCGCATGCACGCCGGTGTCCGGATTGGTGGGGTCGACGTGGTTCGGCGAGTTGGAGTTGGAGACGTCCAGCTGGTTGACTGCCGCATCGTAGCCCATAAACGTCACGGCCTTGCCGTCGGGCGACAAATGCAGCGACAGTTCAGACTTGGAGCTGAAGCTCGTCACCGCCACGTCCGCCGGGACGGTCAGCGCGCCGATTTCGCGCAGCCGACGGCCTTCCAGATGAAATTTCTTGATCACCACCGGCGCGGTCACGCCGAAGTTCGAATCGACGGCCACGTTGTTGAAGACCCCCGGATAGCTGCCGTCGGCCACAGCCGTCGCGCCGGTCGGCAGCGTCTGGCCTATGGTGACGGTCGATGGGTTGCCCGCGTAGACCGCGGTGCTGACCAGCAATTCGTGCGGATTGCCCGCGGTCTGCGACAGTGCCGGATGGACCGCAAACAGCACCGGTGAGAGCGCCGTGCCCGCGATCAGGCGCCGGACAATGGCGCGGCGAAATGTTTCCGGAGTTGTTTGCGATTTGGCGATTGATTTGAACATGCGAAGACCCCCCATTCTTTGAAAATTGGAATGGGTTCCTCATACGGGGCCGATCGCAACACTCGTGTGACAGATCGCCGCAGCTCATGTTCACATTCCGGAAATCGCGTAGCTCGCGTGCCCGCCGATGCGGACGCTAAAGGGCGATGAGATCGGATCGGATCGTCATCGGGCCTTGGCTCATGGTTCGAGCATGATCGCCGCGCAAACGTTTAGCGTTGATCGCTTAGCTGGCCCGTCCGCCAACCCGGCCGACCCGATCCGTTTCGATCGCCCGCAGATAGTCCAGCATCAGGCGGCTGGTTGCCGACAGATGCGCGGTGTCGCGGGTCACGATCTTCAGTTCGCGCCGCCCCCAATCGTCGCGCAGCGGGATGGCGCGAAGGCCCATCCCGGCGCCGACCACCTCGAAGGCGCGGTCGGGGATCAGCCCGAGTCCCATATTCGCCTGCACCATGCGGCAGACCGCATCAAAGCCGGGCACATTGATGCGCAGCCGCATCGCCTTGCCGGCTTGCGTCGCCGCATATTGCGAGCGCAGATAGATCGAGCTCGCGGTGTGCAAGCCGATATGGTCGAAATCGAGGGTCTCGGTGAACAGCAATGTCTCGCGGCCGGCCAGCCGATGGTCGGCGCGCATCACCACCACCAGATTGTCGTAGCGATAATGGAAGGCCTCGAGCGCGCGGCTGTCGGCCTCGGCCGAGCAGATGCCGATCTCGGCTGCGCCCTCCTCGATGCCGCGCACCACCTGCCCGCTCGGCCGCTCCTGCAGATCGACGCGGAGCAATTCATGCGCGGCGAAGAAGGCGGAGAGATCCTCAGGCAGGTATTGCACGATCGCAGAGAGATTGGCGAGCATGCGGACATGGCCGCGCACGCCTTGCGAATATTCCGACAGCTCGACCGCGATCTTCTCGACATTGAGCAGCGTCACCCGGGCGTGGTGCAGCAGCGCCTCGCCGGCCGGCGTCAGCGCCATGCCCTTGGCGAGCCGCTTGAACAGCGTGACGCCGAATGCCAGCTCGAAATCGTTCATCCGTTTCGACACCGCCGACGCCGCGATCCCCTCGCGCTGCGCGGCGCGGGTGAGGTTCTGCTCGTCGCAGACCGCGACGAACAGGCGAAGCGTTGTCAGGTCGACCCGGCGCGTCAGCGCGGTCTCCGCCGGCGTGGCGGCGCGCGGAAGGCCTGTCACGATGGAGGAGATCGGCATGGACGGCGTTCCCCGGGAAAGAACGCAGCGTAGCGCTGGAGATGGCGCGGAAGATTCCAAAGCAGTGCGGGATGGAGGGGATTGTTGGGATAGGATTCCAACAATGGTCGAGTTGGGCGGTTTTTATCCCAACCAGCCGACTGCAGCTGTCATTACGAGCGCAGTTCCTCACCGTCATCCCCGCGCAAAGGCTTCGCCTTTGCGCGGGGATGACGGGTTGGATGGACCCCTAACAAAAACGCGGCGCCGAAGCGCCGCGTTTCCGAATCCTTTGCTCACGCCTATCAGCCCGCGGCCTTGGCCGGCACGTCGCGCTGGCGCTTCATCACGATCTTGTTCAGCGCGCCGAGATAGGCCTTTGCGGAGGCGACCAGCGTGTCCGGATCGGCGGCGCGGGCGGTCATCGAGCGACCTTCATGGGCCAGACGCACCGAGACTTCGGCCTGCGCGTCGGTGCCTTCGGTCACCGCATGCACCTGATAGAGTTCCAGCTTGGCCTCGTGCGGCACCAGGCGCTTGATGCAGTTGAAGACGGCGTCGACCGGGCCGTTGCCCTCGGCTTCCTCGATCTTGATCTGGCCGTCGACGTCGAGCTTCATGGTCGCGCGCTGCGGGCCATGGGTGCCGGCGATCACGGTCAGCGAGGTCAGCTTGATGCGGTCGTGGGCGGCCGCCATCTCCTGGTCAACCAGCGCCTCGATGTCCTCGTCGTAGATGTCCTTCTTGCGGTCGGCCAGCGCCTTCATCCGCGTAAAAGCATCCTCCAGCTGGTTGGCGCCGAGCTTGTAGCCCATCTCCTCCAGCTTGTGGATGAAGGCGTGGCGGCCGGAATGCTTGCCGAGCACCAGCGAGGACTGCTTCAGGCCGACCATCTCGGGCCGCATGATCTCGTAGGTCGAGGCGTCCTTCAGCACGCCGTCCTGATGGATGCCGCTCTCATGCGCGAACGCGTTACGGCCGACGATTGCCTTGTTGTACTGCACCGGAAACGAGGTGGCCGCGGACACCACCTTCGAGGCGCGGGTGAGTTGCGTGGTGTCGATCTTGTTCCAGAACGGAAATTTGTCGTTCCGCACATTGATCGCCATCACGATCTCTTCCAGCGCGGCATTGCCGGCGCGCTCGCCGATGCCGTTGACGGTGCACTCGACCTGCCGCGCACCACCGACAACGCCGGCCAGCGAGTTCGCGACCGCCATGCCGAGGTCGTTGTGGCAATGCACCGAGAAGATCGCCTTGTCGGAATTCGGCACACGCTCGATCAGCGTGCGCATGAAGTGGGTGTATTCATCCGGCACCGTGTAGCCGACGGTGTCGGGAATGTTCACCGTAGTGGCGCCGGCCTTGATCACCGCTTCGACGATCCGGCACAGATAGTCCATCTCGCTGCGGGTGCCGTCCTCGGCCGACCATTCGACGTCGTCGATCTGGTTGCGGGCGCGGGCGACCATCGCGACCGAGGTCTCGATGACCTCCTCGGGGGTCTTGTTCAACTTCACCCGCATATGCAGCGGCGAGGTCGCGATCACGGTGTGGACGCGGCCGCGGCGGGCGAACTTCACGGCTTCGGCGCAGCGGTCGATGTCGGCCGGATGGGCACGGGACAGGCCCGCGATCACCGCGTTCTTGGAGCGGCGGGCGATCTCGCTGACCGCCTGGAAATCGCCTTCCGAGGTGATCGGGAAGCCGGCCTCGATGACGTCGACGCCCATGTCGTCCAGCAGCTCGGCGACCTCGAGCTTCTCCTCGAAGGTCATGGTGGCGCCGGGGCACTGCTCGCCGTCGCGCAAGGTGGTGTCGAAAATGATGACGCGGTCCTTCTCGGACTTGTTCGCGGTGGCCATGTTAGAAATTCCTTTAAGCTTTGCGCCCGTCATGTTGCTCCTTGAGCAATTACTTGGGCGATATCAGGGTTCGGTGATCTCGTACAAACCCCTGAGTGCCCAGGCGCAAACGCCCAGCCGGCCCTCAGGGGCAGGTAAGAAGAAGGCCGCCAATAAGCAGGGTGGGCGCTGCGGCAGGGATCGTGGCGGTAGCCTCGGCCACCTCCCCAAAGATCCCATCAATTTGGCCGCGAATCAGCATTGCCAGACCCTGTTGAGCGCCAAAATCCTCGGACAAAACCATTGACGGTTGGTTGCCGGGACGCGCTGTGCGCCGTCGTTCTAGACGATTATGGCAAGCCGCCGCAATGGGTAAAGATGGTCAGGTGGGTTGACCTAACGTTCCCGCATGGCTAGGCGCACCCCTTTCTCGTCCCCTCACCTCCGGCCGCGCGAAGACGCGCGCAGGCTCGACGGGGAGCGGCCGTAGAGGTCAGCGAAGGCGGCGTTGAAACGGCGGACGCTGCCGAAGCCGGCGCGGAAGGCGATCGCGGTCATCGCGTCGTTGGTGGTGTCGATCAGGCGCTTGGCGCGCTGCACGCGGCGCGTGGTCGCGACTTGTTGCGGGCTGGCGCCGACATGGCGCTCGAACAGCCGGGCGAGGTGGCGCGCGGTGATGCCGAGCCGGTCGGCCAGTGCTGCGACCGAGCCGCGCTCCAGCGCGCCGCCGTCGATCAGCTTCAGCGCACGCGCAACCGTGGAGCGCGTGCCGTTCCAGGCCGGACAGAACGGCGCGGTCTCGGGACGGCAGCGCAGGCACGGCCGATAGCCGGCCGCCTCGGCCGCAGCGGCGGTCGGGTAATAAGTGACGTTGCGCGGCAGCGGATGCTTCACCGGACAGACCGGCCGGCAATAGATCCGCGTGGTCTTCACCGCCGTGAAGAAGCGGCCGTCGTAGCGCGCGTCGCGCCGCAGTCGCGCAGCGTTGCAGGCATCGAAGCTGAGCATGAGGCGGAGTCTAGCGCATCGCGCGGTCAAGGAAAGTGGCCCGAGGTGATGAGGTCCGATTCCGGCCAGCGCGACCCGCAGCGCTGAACTAGATCGATCCGATCGATCAAACCGGAGACATCGCCATGACCAACCCGACAGCCAGGGAAACCAGTAAGCAAATTGTCCTCAACGCCTGGCAGACTTTCAGGACCCGCGACGCCAAGCTGATCGCCGCGCTGTTCGCACCGGATGCCGAATGGATCGCGCCCGCCCGCAACGCCACCGCGGTCGCGCTCGATCACGCCGACCACATGATCGGCGCTGACGCGATCGCCCGCTTCATCTCAACCGAGATGCACCGCCTGTTCTCCGAGATCGACATCGCGTTCCGTGCCGTTCATGCCGACGGTGACAGCGTCATCGTCGAGGAGCGCATGCGCGCGACGCTGCCGGGCGGCCGGCCCTACGACAATGACTACTGCTTCGTGTTCGTGGTCGAGGCCGGCCGTATCAAGCAGGTGCGGGAATACATGGACACGCGCAAGAGCTGGCAGATGGTGTTCGGAGAAGCCGCGGCATGAGGTCCGCGTTCATGTCACGGAGACGCCGGCGCTCCCTTCTCCTTGCGAGAGAGGGAGCCTGAGCGGCCCGCTCACCGCACTTCCGCGCGGGGCTCACCTCGATGAGCCGCTGGAATCATCGCCCACGCCCCGCGCCGGAACATGGTCACATGGCGCAACATCCAGGCATGAAGCCAACCGGCGAGGATCACAGACACGATCGTGACCACCAGACCGCCGATCAAGTCCACCACGTAGTGACCGCCGACGATGGGCGTCGCCAGTATCATGGCCAGATTTGCCAGCGTCATCGGAATGCGAAGCCATCGAACGTTCCAGCATGCCCAGATCAGGATCAAGGCCGCGGTACAGTGAAAGCTTGGAAACGCGATCAGTCCCTGGCCATGAAAATTGCGCAGGCTCCTGAGGCTCCCGTCGCGGATCCGGATCAGATCGTCGATCCAGCCCTCGGAGGTCAGAGGCAAATTCCGGAACGAAGACACTTCCGTATCGCTGACGTGCAGATGGGTCCATGCCGTGGTGGCGGGCAACAAGGCGAAAACTGCAATGGTGATGGTTAGCGATATGATCGCCGCCAGGATGAATTTTTCGAGCGTTTGGATTCTCCCCGTCACGGCCAGCACCAGGATTACGAGATGGGGAAGAAGGAAAATGGAGTTATAGGCCTCGGTCACGATGCGGGCCATCATGTCCGAACCAGCGAACAGGCCCGCATAGGTCCTCCAGTCGTAGCCCATCAATTGATCGGCACGCAGAAGCTGAGCATCAACCAGGGGACGGCCGACCGTCGCTGCCGCATAGGTCAACATCGTTGCAGCGATCGCCACGATGATATTCTGCGACCAGGTATTTATGAACAATTGAACGAATTGGATGCGCAGTCCCTTTGCCACGAGGTAGATGCTGAGAACGATCGCGGCTACCTTGCCATACCCATCCCAATCGACGTCGACGTGCCTGAAGCCGGACCAATGGAAGGCGGCAAAACAACCGGCCAAGAATAGCAGGACGGGCGCCCAGAGCACGCCCCTCAGCGCGTCATCATTCACGTTGTGATTGCCTGTCGCTAAATCTGCGGTTGCCATGCCCTCATGTTGCGTCAATTCATTAATATTACCTTGCATGCGGCCGGTTTGAGCGGGGAATATCCGCATGCGGCCGACAACGCGTCACCTTGCGATAGATTGCCCGCGAGACTGCGGACGCCAGACGCGCACATAAGGACGGCTCCGGCGGGTGGGACGCCTCCCACGCCGCAAAGGGAGCGAGAGCCCGCGGTCTGCTCACGTCGCGGGACCGCGGGATGTCATCCAGCTTCTCCGCGCCCTATTTCCTCGCCGTCGCGGCCTTCTTCTCCGCCCCCTTGCCTTCCGTCTCCAGCGCCGCGCGGACGCGCTTGAATTCGCTTAAGTCGGCCTTGTCCACCTCGGGGAATTTCAGGTCGAGCTTGTCGAGCGCGTTGACGATGGTCGAGCCGATCACGACGCGGGCGAACCATTTGTGGTCGGCCGGCACGATGTGCCAGGGCGCCTGCCCGGTCGCGGTGTGATGGATCATGTCCTGATAGGCGGCCTGATATTTGGCCCACAGCTTGCGCTCGGCGACGTCGGCCATCGAGAACTTCCAGTTCTTGGCCGGCTCCTCGAGCCGGTCGAGGAAGCGCTGGCGCTGCTCCTCCTTGGAGACGTTGAGGAAGAATTTCAGGATTACGGTGCCGTTGCGCGACAGATAGCGCTCGATCGCCGCAATGTCCTCGAAGCGCTCGCGCCAGATGTCCTTGCTGACGAGGCGCTTCGGAATCTTCTGCTTGTCGAGCACCTCGGGATGCACCCGCACCACCAGGCACTCCTCGTAATAGGAACGGTTGAAAATGCCGATGCGGCCGCGCTCCGGCAGCGCGATCATCGCGCGCCACATGAAGTCGTGGTCGAGCTCCCTGGTCGACGGCTGCTTGAAGGAGGAAACCTCGCAGCCCTGCGGATTGACGCCCTCGAACACGCTCTTGATCGCAGAATCCTTGCCGGCGGCATCCATGCCCTGGAAGATCAGCAGCAGCGACCAGCGGTCCTGGGCGTAGAGCTTCTCCTGGAAATCGTTGAGCCGCTTGCGGTTGGCCTCGATGATCTTGCCGCCGGCGTCCTTGTCGATGCCGCCCTTCTCGGCGGTCGGATACGATTTGAGGTGAAATTCGCCCGACCCGTCGAAGCGGAACGGCGCGACGAAGGGCTTCAGTTCATCGGCGAGCGATGGGGACGGTTTGTTGCTCATGGCTTCTCGACGGCTTGCGTGACGACTTGATCCGGTCGATCACGCTACCAAGAATGCCCTTGGGCAGGAAGATGATGAACAGCACCAGCAGCACGCCATAGACCAGATTGTCCCAGCCGACCGCCTTGGTGCCGAAAGAGATGCGCAGCACCTCGGCCAGCACGATGGTGATGACGGCGCCGACCGTCGGTCCCAGCGCGACATAGACGCCGCCGACGATCGCCGCGAACACCATCTGCAAGGAGACCGCGATGCCGCTCACCGTGTCGGGCGAGATGAACATCTGGTACTGGCAGTAGAGCGCGCCCGACAGCGCGGTCATCAGTGCGCTGATCAGGGTGATCTTGAGCTTCTCGGCGGTGACGTTGACGCCGGCCGCGGCGGCGGCATCCTCGTCCTCCGAGATCGCCTCCATGGCATGGCGGATCATGCTGCGATCGATCGCGCGCCAGATCACGAGGCCCAAGACCCAGACCGCGAGCGCGATCAGATACCAGGTGGTCTTGTCGTCGAATTGCAGCGCGAGCAGCCCCTTGCCGCTCGGCGCGCGCTGCGGCGTGTAGCCGAGCGAGCCGCCGGTATAGTCGCGGGTCGCGGTGATGACCTGCAGCACGATGCCCGACAGCGCCAGGGTCACCAGCACGAAATAATGCCCGGTGATGCGGAAGCGGAAGCAGGGATAGGCGACGACGAGCGCGAGCACGCCCGCGGTCGCCATGCTGAGGGGAATGCCGATCCAGGGCGACACGCCAAGGTGGTTCCACAGCAGCGCGGTGACATAGGCGCCGATGCCCATGAAGCCGCCATGGCCGAGCGAAACCAGGCCGAAGCGCCCCATGATCGACCACGAGGTGTAGGCGAACGACCAGATCAGGATCAGCACCAGCACGTGCAGATGATAGGGATCGCGATGCACGAAAGGCACCGCGACGAGCGCGATCAGCGCGATGATCCAGCCGGCGGCTTGCCTGTTCACGAGCGCCTCGCCAGGAGGCCCGCCGGCCGGATGAACATCATGACGATGAAGAAGGCAAAGGCCAGCACGTAACCCCATTCGAGATCGGAGAACAGGCCGCCGAGCGAGATGATCTCGGCGAACACGAAGGCGGCGATGAAGCCGCCGATGAAATTGCCGAGCCCGCCGAGCACGCAGATCAGGAAGGTGATCGGCCCGAACGACAGGCCGACGAACGGATGCACGTCATATTGCAGCACCAGCAGGCAGGCGGCGAGCCCGGCGAGCCCGCCGCCGATCGCCGAGGTGACGAGATAGATGCGCTTGGGATCGACGCCCATCAGCGGCATGATCTGGCGGTCCTGCGCGATGGCGCGGATCGCTGTGCCGGTGAAGGTGCGGGTCAGGAACAGATAGACGCCGATCATGCCGAGCAGCGCGGCGCCGAACGACAGCAATCGCGCGTAGCTGAAATTCATCTCGCCGAGCGCGAGCACCGGCAGGCGGATGCCGAGATTGCGGAAGTCGATGCCGAAGGCGACGGTGGCAAAGCTCTGCAGGATGAACAGCACACCGCCGGTGGCGAGCAGCTGGTTGATCGGCGGCGCAGTCAGGAGCGGCGCGATCACGAAGAAATGCAGTGCGGCTCCGAGCAGCGCCACCAGCAGGATCACGAGCGGCGCGGCGGCCCAGTATGGCAAGTGAAAAACCTGCACGAGATAGTACATGCCGTACATCCCGATCATCACGAGCTCGGCGTAGCAGATCCAGGTGACGTCGATGACGCCGAAGATCAAGTTGAGCCCGAGCGCGAGCAGCGCCAGCACGCCGCCGAGCAGGATGCCGTTGATGACGGCCTCCAGCAGGTAGATGTCGAAGATGTCGAAGAAGGACTGCATGGCCATTGCGCCCTAGACTGTGACAGCTAGCTGACCTAGCACCGCCGTCATCCTGAGGTGCGAGCGCAGCGAGCCTCGAAGGATGGGCCACGGGCTGCGTCCATCCTTCGAGGCGCGCAAGAGCGCGCACCTCAGGATGACGGCAGAATGTGCAAGGGTGCTAGCCCGGTCCACGATCATCATCCTCACACCCCGAGATACGCCTGCTTGATGGTGTCGCTCGCCGCGAGCTCCGCCGCTGACCCGGCGGCGCGGATGCTGCCGGCTTCCAGCAGATAGGCGCGGTCGACCACGCGCAGCACCTGCTGCACGTTCTGCTCGACGATCAGGACCGTCAGGCCGCTGGCGCGGATGCGCTTGACCAGCTCGAACACCTGCTGCACCACGACCGGCGCGAGCCCGGCCGACGGCTCGTCGAGCAGCAGCAGTTTCGGGTTCGACATCAGCGCACGGCCGATCGCGCACATCTGCTGCTCGCCGCCCGACATCGTCCCGGCCATCTGGTGCTGGCGCTCCTTCATGCGCGGAAACAGCTCGAACACGAACTCGAGCCGCTCGGCGTAATGCGCGCGGGCGCCGGGCATGAAGGCGCCCATCTTCAGGTTATCGGCGACGGTGAGCCGCGGAAACAGCCGGCGATTTTCCGGCACATGCGCGATCCCGAGGCTGACGATGCGATGTGGGGGCGTCGCGACGACGTCGGCGTCTTTCATCGCGATCGTGCCCCTGATCGGTCGGATCAACCCGGAGATCACCCGCATCAAGGTGGTCTTGCCGGCGCCGTTCGGGCCGATCACGCCGACAGCCTCGCCCGCCTTGACGTCGAGGCTGACGTCGAACAGCGCCTGGAAGCTGCCATAGCCCGCGTCAATCGATTTCAATTCCAGCATGCGCTCACGCCCCGATCCGGCGCCGCGCCTGGGCTGCCGCCGCGGCCGCGAGGCTCGCATCCGCATCGGTGCCGAGATAGACCTCGATCACTTTTGCGTCGCCGGCGACATCGGCCGGCAGGCCCTCGGCGATCTTCTCGCCGTGATCGAGCACCATCACGCGATCGACCACGCGCATCAATACGCCCATGATGTGCTCGACCCAGATGATGGTGATGCCGAGCTCGTCGCGGATCCGGCGCAGCATGTCGGCGGCCTGGTCCATCTCGGCCTCGTCGAGACCGCCAAGGCTCTCGTCCGCGAGCAACAGCTTCGGGCCGGTGGCGAGCGCCTTGGCGAGCTCGAGCTTCTTCAACCCGGCGGCGCCGAGGCCCTCGACGCTGGCGTTGCGATCGGTCGGCAGGCCGACCATCGCAAGCGCCCGCTCGGCGGCCTCCTCGGCCTTGCCGCGGCTGTGGCGGCCCTGGCCGTAGAACCCGGCGAGCACGACGTTCTCGAAGATGCTGAGGCGATGGAACGGCCGCGGGATCTGGAAGGTACGGCCGATGCCACGGTTGATGATCCGGTGCGGGGCGAGCCCCGCGATCTCGTGGCCGTCGAACAGGATCGAGCCGGAGGTCGGCGGCAAGGTGCCCGAGAGCATGTTGAAGATCGTACTCTTGCCCGAGCCGTTCGGGCCGATCAGGCCGAGGATCTCGCCCTGCTCGACGCGGAACGATACGTTGTTGACGGCACGAAAGCCGCCAAACCGCTTGACCAGGCCTTCGACGGCGAGCACGGCAGTTCCCTTCGCGAGCGAGCTATTTGTAGCTGTAGGTGGTGCCGGCCGGCAGCGGCAGCTCGGTCTCGCGCTGCATCTGGCTCTTCGGCCACACTACATAGGATTTGTCGTCGATATATTGCAGCACCACCGGGAACGAGCGCGCGTTCTGCCCGGCATACTGGTCTCCCTCGCCGTAGAACTTCACGCCGTAGCCGAGCATGGTGCCGCCCTCGGGTATGTCGGTGTCGAGCGCGGCCTTGCGCAGCGCATCCGGATCGACGCCGCCATACTTCTTGATCGCGCGCGGCAAGACGTCGTCGAGGAAGACATAGGCGTTGGCCGCGCCGATGCCGACATGGGCGGAACGGATCGGCACGCCGGGCTTCAGCCGGTCAAACTCCTCGCCGACCATCTTGATGACCGGCGGCAGCTTGGGATCCATGTTCTTCTGGTTGGCAAGCCAGATCGAGATCGGGTCGGTGTTGAAGAGATAGTTGGCGTCGGCGCCGAGGCCTTCCTTCAGCTTCTCGTAGACGCCGTAGCCCGCGCCGTGGCCGACGATGGCGCCGAACTTCAGCCCCTGCTCGCGGGCCTGGCGGAACAACAGGGTAATGTCCGGATTGTAGCCGGTGTGGAAGATCACGTCGGGCTTGGCGCGCTTCAGCTTCGTGACCAGCGCCGACAGATCGGGCGCGGTCGCCGAATAGCCCTCCTTGAGCACGATGTTGAAGCCGGCCTTCTTGGCGCCGGCCTCATTGCCCTTGGAGACATCGACGCCATAGGCGCCGTCCTCATGGATGATGGCGACGCGGAGGTCCTTCGGCTCCTTGCCGAACTTGGACATGGAGTATTGCGCGATGAAGTCGGTCGTCATCATGCCGTACTGGTTGCCGGCGGCCTGCGGACGGAACACGTATTTGTAGTTCTTGCCGTCGAACACGCCGGAGGAAATGCAGGTCGTGATCCACATGAACTTCTTCATCTGCTCGACCCGCGCCGACACCGGCACGCATTGCGCCGAGGAGAAGAAGCCCATCACCATGTCGACCTTTTCCTGCTCGAGCAGGCGGACGGCCTCGTTGATCGCGATGTCGGGCTTGCTCTGCGCGTCGGCATAGACGGCCTCGACCTTGTAACCCTCGACGCCGGTCTTGGCGTAATGGTCGAGCATGATCTTGACGCCGGTGTATTGCAGCTCGGAGCCGCCGCCGGCCAGTGGACCGGTCAAATCGAAGATCACGCCGATCTTGATCTTCTTGTCCTGCGCATGCGCTGCATTGGCCACAGCAAGCGCCGCAAGCGCGACAGATAGACCCGCAAGCCAGCGGGCAGCCCTCCTGACCGGCATGAATCCCTCCCCAGAGATTGTGCACTGCATTTTTTGTTGTCGTGCGGCCCTATCACAGGGGGAGCGGCCGATGATGTCAAGCGCGATGGCTGCGTCCGCACCGCGCAGGCTTGCGCAAAGTTTCGGCGGAACGGTGCCGACGCGCGGTGCTGGGCGTGCGGTTGGCGGCGGCAATTTATCCGCGGGGCCGTTCCATGCCGGCCCGTTTGATGGCCGTGAGCAAGATATCGCTGTCCAGGGAAAGAAAATCGATCAGGCGCTTGGCTGCTTCCGGCGCCTGCGCGTCGCTGACGATCGCGGCCGTGAAGGTCTGGACCAGCTGGAGATCCGACGGCAGCAGACCGACAACTTCGATGCCGCTCTCCTGAACCAGTTCGCTGGTCGGACCGATCGAGAGATTTGCCTTGCCTGCTCTCAGCGCTTCGGCCGCCTCGGTTCCGCGCGCCTCGAGGGTGAGCCTGACCGTGTCCGGCAAGTTCAGCCTGGGGAAAACCTTGTCGCGGACGTACTGTCCGCTCGTGCTGCTCGGCGCCACCACCTGGCCGGCCTCGATCAAGGCTTTCCTGAGCGCGACATCATTGCCGATGTCCGGCTTGCGAGAGCCTGCTCGAACCGCCGCGGCCAAAGGTGCCGTCGCCAGTCCTGCTTCCGACCCCGCACGAATTCGGCCGTCTTCGGTCAGACTTCGAAGTCCCTCGCGCGAAAGGATAACCACGTCCGCTTTGGTGCCGTGCGCAAGCTGGTGCCTGATCGTCTTCGGACCGGTGCCCTCCGACGCGCCAGATCCAGTCTCCACCCTGATGCCCGTGCTTCGCTCGAATTCAGGCAGCACGTCGCGGTAGACCGCGGCGAATCCACCCGAAATGATGACCTTGATCGTTTTGGGGCCATCGGCGATTGCCGGTGTCAATGCAGCGGCAGCGGTGGCTTGCTCGATCATTGCGCATTCCTTTGCCTAGGCCGGCAGCTGCGTCTCGATGAACGCGGTGACGAAACGCGGCATTGCGGGAGTGAGATCGGCGCGGCCGCGCACCAGATAGATGCCGGCAAGCTCGGGATTTGCCTGGCATGCGAGATTGGCCTCGATCCGCGCACGCAGCGCGTCACCGGGCATATCGACGCGCAGGATCTGCATCATCGCAAGCGCAGGCCCGGTGTAGATGCAGTGCCAGTCGGCGTCGCCGCGGCAATCCGACGGCAACAGTCCCGTCTCCTCCTCGAGTTCGCGCATCACGCTGCCGGCGATATCCACCGTCTCGCCCCTGATATCGTCGAGATCGGGCGTCCCTGACGGGAAATAGATACGTCCGGCATTCGCGGTCTGCTCGCCCATCACCCCGCACACGAAGGCGCCGTCGCTGGCGAGCAGCGCCCCCATGCCGAAACCGTTGAACACCTCGCTGTCCGGAAAGCCCCAGTCGCGCCAGGCGAGGAAGCTGGCGAAATCGGTCTCGAAATAGCTCGCGCTGAGCCGTTCGCCGGCGAAGACCGGATCGCGTCCGAGCAGCACGCGGCCGTTCCACAGGTTCGGGTTCAGCCGCTGCTGCTCGGCGAAATGCGCGTCAATCTCGGCACGCCGCTCGTCCGCGAACGGCCAAGGACGCCGCTGCAAGGCAAGGTCGAGCGCGGTGACACGACAAATGAGCGGAGACTGCATGTCCGTACGCGTTTACTTTCCGCTTCCGGTGGTCTTCTTGGCCTGATCGACGAACTTGTTGGTGTAGGTCTTGGTGACGTCGATGCCGGCCTTCGCCACATCGGGTGACCCTTCGCTGAACACCGCGAGCACGGCTTCCGCGCCCTTAGGGTCCATCTTGCCGGTCTCGGAATACATCGGGATCGTGTTCTTCAGCGCCGCGAGATACTGCGCCCTGTCCTTGCCGACGATCTCGTCCGGCATCTTGGCCATGATGTCTTCGGGCGAATGCGAATGGATCCAGGCCAGCGTTGCCATGATTGCGTTGGTCAGCGCCTGCACCTCCTTCTCGTGGCCGTTGACCCAGGCCGCGGTCGAATACAGCGCGCCGCCGGGATATTCGCCGCCGAACACCGCAAGCGTGTCGTGCTGGGTGCGGGTGTCGCTGAGGATCTTGAGATCCTTGTAGCTGCCCTGCAGCACGGTGACGGCAGGATCGAGCATCACGGCGGCGTCGATCTGGCCCTGCTCCATCGCCGCGACCGCAGTGGCGCCGAGGCCGACCCCGATCACGGCGGTGCCCGCAGGATCGAGGCCGTTCTTCTTCAAGAGATATTTCAGGAAGAAGTCGGTCGACGAACCCGGCGCGCTGACGCCGACCTTCTTGCCGGCAAGATCCTTGATCGAGTTGATCTCGCCAGTGTGCTTCGGTGACACCACCAGCACGAGGCCGGGATAGCGATCATAGACCACGAAGGCCTGCAGCTCCTGCTTCTTGGCCGCGAGATTGACGCAGTGGTCGAAATAGCCGGAGACGACGTCGGCGCTGCCGCCGAGCACGGCCTTGAGCGCGTCGGAGCCGCCCTTGAGGTCGACCAGTTCGACCGCAAGCCCGGCCTTGTCATATTCGCCAAGCTGCTTGGCCAGCACAGTGGGCAGATAGCACAGGCAGGCGCCGCCCCCGACCGCGATGGTGATCTTGCTTTGCGCCGCGGCAAGGCCCGTGGACAGGGTCAGCGCCAGCAGCATTCCGGCAAGCTTGCCAAGCAGTTTGTTCATGACGTCCTCCGTTCGACTGGCCGGCAAGATAGAGGAGCCGGGAGGCCTTGAGAAGGCGACTTTCCGACAGCTGGTCAAGCCTGCGGCGGTGCCATAGCATCGCGGACACAAGAAAACGCCGAAGAAGCGCCAAAGCTAGAAGCACCAAGAATACTTCAGGGGAAACATCAAGGGAGGTCTTCATGAATCGTATTGCAACCGCGCTGTCGATCGCTGCCGCCTTTGCCGCGGGCTGTGGCGTCACCCATTTGCTGCGGCCGGCGCTCGCCGCCGAGAACATCACGGCGCAGGTCATCCACACCGGCGAGATGGAGGGCGACAAGCTCGGCGACGCCAACAAGGTCGGCTTCCGTTCCAAGATGTTCGTCTCCGCCGACGGCGCCACCGTCTCGATCCAGGACGGCAATGTGCCGAAGCACATGCATCCCAACACCAACGAGATGCAGTTCGTCCTCGAAGGCACCGGCACGGTTTGGCTGGGCGACAAGGAAGTGACGGTAAAGCCGGGCGACCTGATCGTGATCCCCAAGGGCACGCCGCATGGCGGCACCAAGCCGAACGGCCGCGCCATCAAGGCGATTGCGATCAAGACGCCGCCGCAGGCGCCGGATGATACCAAGCTGCTGGATTGATTACGGCCCGTTCGCCGTCTTCGCGAGAAGGGTCATACAAGCACCGTCACCCTGAGGTGGCTGCTTCTTCAGCGGCCCTCGAAGGGTCGACGGCCACCAGCCGGGCCGATTCATCCTTCGAGGCTCGCTCCGCTCGCACCTCAGGATGACGGAGCTTGCAGGGCTCAATCGACGCATAGCACATTTGTCAGGCGCACAACTGCCGGGTTCCATGACACGACGCTTGACAGATAATTCACTTGCCCCGCGTTCGCTCACTCCATAATATGACGATCGTCATTTATAGAGAGCAGGACCCATGAGCCTGGACGATCACCCCACGGTCAGGGCGGTGCGCGCGCGCAGCAGCGAACCGGTCCGCGACGTCCCGGTTTCATCGGAACTGATCAAGGACATCGCGCGACGATGCGGAGCCGATGATGTCGGCATCATCGAGTTCGAACGGGCCGCCATCGCGCCGCAGCGGGACTTCATTCGCAAGGTCTATGGCCGGACGCGCTCCCTGCTCGCGATCGTCTGCCACATGAACCGCGAGCCGGTGCGCTCGCCCTCGCGCTCGGTCGCCAACGAGGAATTCCACAGCACCTACGATCACGTCAACGAAACCGCGCGCGCCATCGTTCGCGCGCTCGACGAGCACGGCATCCCGGCTTGCAACTCGGTTGCCGCGTTCCCGATGGAGATGGACCTTCCCAGGATCATGATGGTCCAGCACAAGCCGATCGCGGTGGAAGCCGGTCTTGGCCGCATGGGAATCCATCGCAGCGTGATCCATCCGAAATTCGGCAGCTTCGTCCTGCTCGGCACCATCCTGCTCGGATGCGAGGTCGACGCCCATGACCATCCGATCGACTACAATCCGTGCCTGGAGTGCAAATTGTGCGTCGCCGCCTGCCCGGTCGGCGCCATCAAGCCGGACGGCGGCTTCGACTTCCTGTCCTGCCACACCCACAATTATCACGACTTTCTCGGCAACTTCTCGCAGTGGGTGGAAAAGGTCGCGGATGCAAAGGACGCCAGGGATTATCGCGCCCGCGTTCCCCGCACCGAGACATTGAACATCTGGCAATCGCTGTCGTTCAAGCCGGGCTACAAGGCGGCCTATTGCATCTCGGCCTGCCCGGCCGGCGAAGACGTGATCGGCCCCTTCCTGCGCGATCGCGACGGCCATTTCTCCGATGTGGTGCAGCCGCTGATCGACAAGGACGAGTTCGTCTACGTGATCCCGGATACCGACGCCGAGGACACGGTGACGCGGCGCTTTCCGCACAAGAAGCTTCAGCATGTCACGTCCGGCCGCCATACCGGCAGCCTGCAGGCCTATATCTTTTCGCTCTCGCTCGGATTCCAGCGCGGCCGGGCCCGAGGCCTGGATTTCGCGTCGCATCTGCGCTTCACCGGTGCGAGTGCGCTCGATATGACCGTTGCGATCAAGGGCAAGGATCTCCAGGTCGTGCCGGGACGGCATGTCGGAGAGGCGGCTCTGACCATCACCGCTGACTCGCAGGCATGGCTGCGCATTCAGAATCGTGACCTCGAACTTGCGGACGCGATCGACGCAAAGCTGGTGAGCTACAGCGATGAGAAGCTGTTTGCGGCCTACATGCGATGCTTCCCGCTGTGATCGGCTGCGTAGGGCGGGTTAGCGAAGCGTAACCCGCCAACTCTGCTCACCCGCGGAGAAATGGTGGGTTACGCCTTCGGCTAACCCATTCTACGCATCCTACTGCGCTGCTTCTTACTGGGCGGAATAGACCAACTGTTCGAGATCGGCAATCAACCCCGGCCCGGTCGGTTGCCATCCAAGCTTCCTGCGCGTCTGCTCGCTGGAAGCCGCCATGTCGTAGGCCGCGAACGTGCCGAGCCAGCCAAAGAAGGCTTGCGCCTCTTGCGGGGCGATGGATTTGACAGGCAGCTTCAGCCGCCGTCCGATCGTTTCGGCAATATCGCGCATCGAGACCCCCTCTTCGGCGACGGCGTGATACCTTGCGTTCGGTTCAGCCTTTTCGATGGCCAGCCGGTAGAGGCGCGCCACGTCGAGAACATGCGCCGCCGGCCAGCGATTTTGCCCGTCGCCGAGATACGCGCACACGCCCTTTTCGCGGTACAGCGCGATCAATGGGGTGATGAGACCCTGCCTGACAGGATCGTGGACCTGGGGAAGACGCATGGCCGACGCGCGGACGCCCTTCAGCGACAGGGCCGTCTGTTCCGACACGCGGGGAAATGGGAAATCCGGCGATATCGTTTGGTTCTCAGTCGCGATCTCGCCGGGCTTGGCCAATCCCGCCAAGCCCCCGGTTACGATCAGTGGCCTGTCCGATCCAGCCAGAACAGAGCCCAGGGCTTCGATGGCGCGGCGGTCGATCTCGCAACTCTTCGCGAAATTGGACCAGTCGTGAACGAAGCCCAGGTGAATGACAGCATCCGAAGCGCTTGCGCCCTTGCGCAGGCTATCAAGGTCCTCGAGCGAGCCGCGAAGAGCCTCCGCACCAATGGCAGAAATCGCGTTGGCCCCCTCTTCCGAACGGGCCATGCCAAGAACCTGATGTCCGGCGGCGATCAGGTCCTTGACGACGGGAGTGCCGATGAATCCGGTGGCACCAGTGACGAACGCACGCATGAGGAAGTCTCCAGGTTTCGTTGGAGACAAATCTGGCCCTGCGCGCTATCCTGTTAAAGTAGTGACCTTATCATGGTATAATACCTAACAGGATGAGCGAACCGCTCGCGCAAGAGAACCCGCTCGGCGCCTACCTGAAGGACCGCCGCAGCAAGCTCGATCCGGCCGTGTTCGGCTTTCCGCCGAATCGGCGGCGCACGCCGGGCCTGCGCCGCGAAGAGGTGGCGCAGCGCGCCAACATCAGCGCGACCTGGTACACCTGGCTCGAACAGGGCCGCGGCGGCGCGCCCTCGGCCGATGTGCTCGACCGCATCGCGCGTGCGCTGATGCTGACCGATGTCGAGCGCGAGCATCTGTTCCTGCTCGGTCTCGGCCGCACGCCCGAGGTGCGCTACCAGAAGAGCGAAGGCGTCACGCCCCGGCTGCAGCGCGTGCTCGACGCGCTGGAGCCGCGCCCCGCCGTGATACGCACCGCGACCTGGGACATCGTCGCCTGGAACCGGGCCGCGACCGTGATGCTGACGGACTACGGATCGCTGCCGCCGCGCGAGCGCAACGTGCTGCGCTTCATGTTCCTCGATCCGCGCGTCCGCGCCGCACAACATGACTGGGCCAGCGTGGCGCGCTTCGTGGTCGGCGCCTTCAGGGTGGACGCGGCACGCGCCGGTGCCGCAGCCGAGGTGCAGCCGTTCGTCGACGAGCTCTCCCGGCTCAGTCCGGAATTCGCCGCGCTGTGGCGCGACAACGACGTGCGAACGCACGGCGAAGGCGTCAAGCAGCTCCGGCATCCGATCCTGGGCCCGGTCAAGTTCGAATATTCGGCGTTCGCGGTCGACGGCCGGCCCGACCTCAGCATGATCGTCTACAATCCGATCGACCCCGAGGTGACGGAGAAGATCCGCGGCTTGATCGAGGCCGCGCCGGAAGTGCCCTAGTCCCGCGTCACCGCCGTCGGCCGCCACACCAGCAGCCGCTTCTCAACCGCAGTCACGCCCATGTCGATCAGGATGACGAAGGCCGACAGCACGAACATGCCCGCGAACACGCCGGCGACGTCGAACACGCCCTCGGCCTGCTGGATCAGGTAGCCGAGGCCGGCGGCGGAGCCGAGATATTCGCCGACCACCGCGCCGACCACCGCAAAGCCGACCGAGGTGTGCAGCGAGGAGAACATCCATGACAGCGCCGAGGGCCAGTAGACGTGGCGCATCAGCTGCCGCTCGTTCATGCCGAGCATGCGGCCATTGTCGAGCACCGTGGTCGGCACTTCCTTGACGCCCTGATAGACGTTGAAGAACACGATGAAGAACACCAGGGTCACGCCGAGCGCGACCTTGGACCAGACGCCAAGCCCGAACCACAGCGCGAAGATCGGCGCCAGCACCACGCGCGGCAGCGCGTTGACCATCTTCACATAGGGATCGAACACCGCGGCGACGCGCGGTTGCCGCGCGAACCAGAAGCCGACCAGGATGCCGCTGGCCGAGCCGATCACGAAGGCGAGGATGGATTCCCACAGCGTGATCGCGAGATGCTTCCAGATCACCCCGGTCGAGAACCACTTTACAATTTGGCTGAAGACGTCGACCGGATTGGAGAAGAAGAACGGCGGCAGCAGCACCTTGCCGAACACCGGCACGGTCGAGAAGAGCTGCCACAGTACCAGTGTGACGACGGCGACCAGAACCTGCAGGGACAGCAACGCGACGCGCGACATCAGGCGGCTCCCGCCTGCGTCGACTGGACATAGCCCTTCATCACCTCGTCCTTCAGCACGCCCCAGATCTCGCGGTGCAGGGCATGGAAATCCTTCTCCATCCGGATCTCGGCGATGTCGCGCGGTCGCGGCAGCGTGATGCGCCAGTCGCCGATGATGCGCGCGCTGGGGCCGGCCGACATGATCACGACACGATCGGCCAGCGCGATCGCTTCCTCGAGATCGTGGGTGACGAACAGCACCGCCTTGCGGTCGGCGCTCCACAATTCCAGCAGCAGATTGCCCATGATCTGCCGGGTCTGGGCGTCGAGCGGACCGAACGGCTCATCCATCAGGAGGATCTTCGGATCGCGGATCAGGACCTGCGCCAGCGCGACGCGCTTGCGCTGGCCGCCCGACAGCATGTGCGGATAGCGATTGGCGAAGGCGCCGAGCCCGATCGATGTCAGCCATTTCTGCGCGCGCGCGAGCGCCTCGGCGCGCGCCGTGCCTGATATCTCGAGCCCGATCGCGACATTGTCGATCGCGGTCTTCCAGGGGAACAGCGCATCGGCCTGGAACAGGTAGCCGGCATCACGGTTGAGGCCGCTCAGCGGCTTGTCGAAGATCCTTGCCGTTCCGGCCGCGGGCTTGAGCAGCCCGGCCGTGACGTTAAGCAGCGTCGACTTCCCGCATCCGGTCGGACCGACAATGGCGACGAACTCGCCATGATCAACCGAAAGATTGGCCTGCTCGACCGCGGTATAGACGCGTCCATCCGCCAACCGAAACGCCACCGTCGCACTGTCAAGCGCGACCGCCGTCGGCTCCGTCATCGCCACGCATTCCTCCCGAACTTTCCGAAATGGCTTAGCGGTTCGGACGGGCAAGTCAACGCAGGAAGATGGCGTAGCAAACAAGGCTGCGGTCACGTGATTTTCAGACAGGCCAGGGTTGCTCAATTGCGCAACCGGGTTGCGCATTGCGCCGACATCGTCGAGGCTGCGGGCCAAAGCGACGGACAAGGAGACAATCATGCGGATCGCAGTGGTGGGCGCCGGAGGCGTCGGGGGCGGCTTTGGTGCGGCGCTCGCGCATGCCGGCGCCGACGTCACCTTTATCGCGCGCGGCGCTCATTTGGCCGCCATGCGCAGCGAGGGGCTGAAGGTTCAGGGCGGCCGCGGCGAAACCCATCTGGTCCCGACCCAGGCGACCGACGATCCGGCAAGCGTCGGCCCGGTCGATATCGTGCTGTTCTGTGTCAAGCTGTGGGACGTCGAAAGCGCCGGCCAGCACATCAGGCCGATGGTCGGCCCCGACACGGCGGTGATCCCGCTGCAGAACGGCATCGACGCGCCTGACAGGCTGGTCCCGATCCTCGGACGCGACGCCGTGATGGGCGGCGTGGCGCAGATCTCGGCCTCGATCATCAAGCCTGGCGTCATCAACCAGGTCGGCACCTTCATGCGCATGATCTTCGGTGAGCTCGACGGCCGCATCACGCCGCGCGGCAAGGCGCTGCTCAATCTCTGCCTGAAGGCCGGCTTCGACGCGACCTTGAGCGAGCAGATCAATACCGAGCTCTGGATGAAGTTCGTCGGCCTCGCCACCAATGCCGGCATGACCGCGGTCACCAGGCTGCCGATCGGCAAGCTGCGCGACGATCCCGACTTGCGCCCGCTCTTCGTGTCGGCCTGCGAGGAGATCATCGCCATCGCGCACGCCAACGGCATCAAGCTGCCGCCGGATGCACTGACGAAAGTGCTCGACTTCATCGGACACGCGCCACCGGCGATGAAGGCCTCGATGGCGCTCGATCTCGAGCGTGGCAACCGGCTCGAACTGCCGTGGCTGAACGGCAAGGTGGTCGAACTCGGCCGCAAGCTCGGCGTCGCGACGCCGACGCACGACATGCTCTATGCGGTGTTGAAGCCCTACGCGATGGGCGCGCCGTCCTGATAGCCCAGCAGAACCGAAATCTGCCGGCCCGCCTCGCGCACCAGCTTTGAATATTCCAATAGCTTCCGCTCGTCGATGCGCGCGCTCGGTCCGTAGAGGCCGACCGAACCGACGACCTCGCCGCGATGATCGAAACACGGCGCGGAGACGGCGACCGCTCCGGCGAAGATCTCGCCATGGCTGGTCGCATAGCCGTTGCGCCGCGCAAAGGTCAGCGCGTCCTCGAGCCGCGCGCGATCCGCGCTCTTTGCAATGCTGGCAAGAAGCGCGGCCTGCCGCTTCGGGTCCATGAAGGCCAGCATCGCCTTGCCGGTCGATCCCTGGATCAGGCTCAGACTGTGGCCGACGCCGCGGCTGATCGAGAGCACGTGACGGCTCTCGCATTCGAGGATGCAGATGCCGCGATCATCCTGTTCACGGAACAGCGCGGCGGTCTCGCCGGTCGCCTCGCGCAGGCCCTCGACGACCGGGCGCGCGATCGCGACCACCTCGAGACCGTTCAGCCAGACATGGGCCAGCTTCATCACGCCGTGCGACAGCCGGAAGCGCTGCGGGTCGCCTTCGGCCTGGATCAGGTCGCGCTGCGCCAGCGTCTGCAGCAGGCGATAAAGCGTCGGCCGGCTCAGCCCGACCCGCTTCTGGATCTCGATCACGCTCATCGCCGGCTGATCCGGCGTGAAGCATTGCAGGATCGCGATGGCGCGGTCGACCGCCCGCACGCCTGACGCCCCCTGCTCCGCGTCGTGAACTTCCGCCTTCGGTTTCTTTGCCATCCGTCCACATTCGCAAATTCGGCAGGGGCGCGCTGCATCCAGCGCGCTTGACCAATCGGCCCGCGCGGATACTATCGCAAATTATGAGAATAATGTCCACTAGATGGACATATGAAAATCGACGGGAGGATTGGAATTGCTGCAGACAGACGCCTCGCGCAGATGGGCCGCCGCCGCGATCGCCACGCTGATGCTCTCGACGCCGCTGGCGCACGCCGCATCCGACGGCTCGGGCATTTCGGACGGCGTGGTGCGGATTGCAGTGCTGGGTGATTACGGCAGCGGCCGCGATCTCGGCGGGCCGGGCTCGGTGACCGCCGCCAAGCTTGCCGCTGAGGATTTTCACAACAAGGTGCTGGGCAAGCCGATCGAGATCATCTCGGCGGATCACCAGAACAAGCCCGACGTCGCGGTCGGGATCGCCCGGCAATGGTTCGACGTCGAGCATGTCGACGCGGTGACCGATCTCGCGGTGAGCTCGGTCGGCCTCGCCGTCGCCGGCCTTGCGACGCAGAGCAACCGCACCGCGCTGGTCTCGGGCGCAGCGACATCGGACCTCACCGGCGACAAATGCTCGCCCGTCGTCACGCATTGGGCCGACGACACCTACGCGCTGTCGGCCGGCCTGGTCGGCGAGCTGAGCCGCCGCGTCGGCAAGGAATGGTTCTTTGTCGCGGTCGACTATTCGTTCGGCAGCGCGATGGTGAAGGATGCCTCACGCGCCGTCACCGATGCCGGCGGCAAGGTGATCGGCGCGGTGCGCTATCCCTTCAACACCACCGACTTCTCATCCTTTTTGCTGGCCGCGCAGAGCTCCGGCGCCAAGGTGGTGGCGCTGGCCGGCACCGGCGCCGACACCGTCAACGCGGTCAAGCAGACCCACGAATTCGGCCTGCAACAGGGCGGGCAGACCATCGTCGGCATGCTGACCTTCATCTCCGATGTCCATTCGATCGGCCTGCGCGACGCGCAGGGCATGTACATCGCGTCCCAATATTACTGGGATGACGACGACGGCACCCGCGCCTTCGCCAAGCGCTTCATCGAGATCGAGAAGCGCGAGCCGACCAAATTGCAGGCCGCGACCTACGCCGCCGTGCGCCATTACCTGAAGGCGATCGAGGCCGGCGGCAGCGACGAGGCCAAGGTGGTCAATGCCGAGATGCGCAAGCTGCCGGTCGATTTCTTCGGCCGCCCCGCGCACATCCGGAAAGACGGCCGCGTCGTCTACGACCTCTCGCTCTACCGCGTGAAGAAGCCGGATGAGAGCAAATATCCCTGGGACTACTACCAGAAGATCGCGGCCATCCCCGGCGACAAGGCGTTCCGCCCCGAGGGAACCGGCGGCTGCAAGCTCGACAAGTAGGACGCACCATTATCGCCGCGACGCACGGTCGCGCATGCTAGATCAAGGAGGAGCCGATGCCGCTTCGCAACGATTTCGATCAGCTTGTTAACGTCAAGGGTGGCTTCATCAGCCGCGAGATCTTCGTGGACGCCGATATTTACCGGCAGGAGCTCGACAAGGTCTTCACCCGCGCCTGGCTGCTGGTCGGCCACGAAAGCCTGGTGCCCAATCCCGGCGATTTCTACACGTCGCGGATGGGCGAGGAATCCGTCATCCTGTGCCGCGACAAGAAGGGCGAGATTCACGTCTTCCTCAATTCGTGCCGGCACCGCGGCATGAAGGTGTGCCGCTACGAGCAGGGCAACACGTCGTTGTTCACCTGCCCCTATCACAGCTGGACCTACACCACCGACGGCAAGCTGCAGGGCGTTCCGCTGCACCGGACGCTGTACGATGGGGTGCTCGACCGCGAGGCCAACTCGCTGGTCTCGGTGGCGAAGCTCTGCAACTACAAAGGCTCGATCTGGGCGACCTGGGACAAGGACGCGCCCGACTTCATCACCTATCTCGGCGATGCCAAGGTCCATCTCGACCAGGCGCTCGACTGCCGCGACGGCCGCGAGGGCGGCTCCGAGGTGATCGGCGTCCACAAATGGGTGTTCCCCGCCAACTGGAAATTCGCGGCCGAGAATTTCCTCGGCGACACCTATCACAACCCAAGCCATCGCTCGGTCGACCTGATCGGCATCGGGCCGAGCGCTGCCGCCGGCAAGAAGGGTCGCCGCGACGACGAGCTGGAGAAGGCGCAGCACGTCTGGATCAGCTTTCCGGAAGGCCATGGCGTGCACAGCGCGATCCAGCCGGAGGCCAATGAATACATCGAGTCCTTCCTCGACAACCCGATCCTCGAAAAATACTTCCGGCACTGTTTCGAGGAGCGCAAGCGGCGGCTCGGCGAAGGGGCGCGGCTGCTGCCGTTCGTCGGCACGATCTTCCCCAACACCTCCTATCACGGCCGCCAGCCGCGCGGACTGTGCGCCTGGCATCCGCACAGCCCGACCTCGACCGAAGGCTGGCGCTTCTTCCTTGTCGACAAGGACGCGCCGAAGGAAGCCAAGGAATATCTGCGCCGCTACTACATGCGCTACTCCGGCCCGGCCGGCATGACCGAGCAGGACGACATGGAGAACTGGCTCTATGCGACCGCGGCGAGCACCGGCACGGTGGCGCGGCGCTATCCCTTCAACTATCAGCAGTCGATGGGCGCCTACGTGACCGATCATCCGCTCGGCGGCGATGTCTCGACCCAAGTCACCGAGCAGATCGCGCGCGGCTTCTACCGCCGCTGGACCACCTACATGCAGGGCGGCGACTGGCACGAGTTGCTCGGATCGCCCGCAGGCAACCGGCAGGCCGCAGAATGACCGCGCCCGCAAAAACCGTCCTCGTCAGCGGAGGCACCTTCGGGATCGGCCGCGCGATCACGCTCGGCCTCGCGCGGCGCGGCCACGCGGTGGTCGCCTTCGGCCTCGAAGCGCCGCAGGTCTCGAGTACTGCGCAGAACGCCATTCCGGCCCTGCGCGAACAGCTTGATCGCGACGGGCTCTCCGCCGAACTGATGGAAGCCGATGTGTCGCAAGCGAGCGACGTCGCCAGGGTGGTCGCGCACTCGATGGCGCGGTTCGGTCGCATCGACGGCGTCGTCAACAACGCCGCGATCGGCCCGCTCGGCACCGTGCTCGACACCGACGAGGCGCTGTTCGACCGGATCATCGCCGTCAATCTGAAGGGACCGTATTTGACCAGCCGCGCCGCGATCCCGCACATGATCGCGCAAGGCGGCGGCTCGATCGTCAACATCGGATCCGGCGCCGGCTGGGGCAAGCCGAACATGGCGGTCTACAGCGCGAGCAAGGGCGGCGTTGTCGCGCTGAGCGCGGCGATGGCCTACGACTTCTTCCACCAGCGCATCCGCGTCAACACCGTGATCCCCGGCGGTGGCGGCATCGTCAGCGGCATGAGCCTCGGCCGTGCTGGCGGCGACGCGACACGTTTCGGCAAGGGCGCGCCGGGCACCGCCGCGGGCCGCGTCGCCGCCGGTGACGACATCGCCAATGTGGTCGCCTTCCTGCTTTCGCCGGAAGCGCAAACGCTGTCCGGCACCGTGATCGATGTCGGCTGCTTCGCCCAGCAGGGTGGACCGATCCCGCCCAAGCCGGCGCTCTGACAACCCTGCGATGCCTGATGAGGAGATAGCGATGACGACGACCGTTCAGGATCAGGACAAGCAACAACACGCCGGCAACGCGGCGGTCGAGCGATCGGCGGCCTACTATCGGCTGAAGGCCGATGTCGAGGATTTCTACTATCACGAGGCCGATTTGCTCGACGACCGGCGCTTCCGCGACTGGCTCGAGCTACTCACCGACGACATCAGCTATTTCATGCCGATCCGCCGCAACGTGAAGTTCGGCCAGCAGGCCGCGCGCGAGAACACCAAACGGGGCGAAGGCATCAGCTGGTTCGACGAGGACAAATGGACATTGACCAAGCGGGTCGAGCAGATCCTGACCGGCGTGCACTATGCCGAGGAGCCGCTGTCGCGCATCACGCATATGGTCAGCAATGTACAGATCAAGGGCGCGCGGCCGGATGTCGACGCGGCGCGCGAGCTCGACGTCACCAGCCGCTTCCTCGTCTACCAGAACCGCGTCGAGTACGAGACCTACATCTTCGTCGGCCGTCGCAACGACACGCTGCGCCTGACCGACAATGGCTGGAAGATCGCGCGGCGCGAGATATTGCTTGAACAGAACATCCTGTTGGCCAAGAATCTCACCACGTTTTTCTGAGCGAGGCCAACTCCGGGCGAGGTCAAGGGTAGCGATGATTGACGTGACGGCGATCAAGGTGGGGACGCGGCTGAAACTGGAGGCCGGCGTCCTCGCCGAAGTGGTAGAGAACATGGACGACGGCCAGTGGCTGCAGGTGCGCTATCTGGAGTGCCCCGCCCGGCCCGCCGACGTCGGCACGGTGGAGCTGTGCCACGCCCAGGACGTCATCAAGGTGCTCAGCGAGTAGTCCCAGTCAACGGACCGACGATCATGCTGCGATTTGAATACATGCCGAGCGATTTTCATCCGCTGTTCCTGTTCCTGGGCGAAGCCGCCGATCTCGCCGCGCTGGCAAAGCTGCTGCGGCGCTTTGCCGAGAACCCGCAGACCATTGCCGTGGCGGAGCGAATTCCCGGCGCCGTCTCGCGCGACGCGCTGGTGCTGGCGCCCGCCGACGACGAATTCGGCATGCGCGATCTCGGCGGCTGTTTTGCCTGGAAGCTGACCGATTGGCAGGCGGAGCGGATCGCAGAGCGCATCGAGCTGTTAACCCCTGAGGATAACAAGTCCGGCTCGGAGATCGTCGAGATCGGCAGCGACGGCGAGATCCCGGTGAAGCTGTCGCGCGGCGAATTCACCGACGACTTCCTGATCACGCGCAGATAGCGGTGTTCGCGTGAATACACACCGCAAGCCAAAAGTGCTGATTGCCGGCGCCGGGATCGGCGGCCTCGTCGCCGGGCTGTCGATGCTGCAGCGTGGCATCGAGGTCGAGATCTTCGAGCAGGCGTCCGAGCTGCGCGAGCTCGGCGCCGGTGTCCAGCTCAGCGCCAACGGCACACGCGTCCTGATCGCGCTCGGGCTCGAGCAAGAGATGCAGGCGATCGCCTGCGAGCCCTCGGGCAAGGAGATCAGGCTGTTCAGCACCGGGCGGACCTGGAAATTGTTCGACCTCGGCGCCTCCTCGCGCGCGATCTACGGCGCGCCTTACTGGATGGTGCATCGCGGCGACTTCCACCGCGTGCTGGTCGACGCATTCAAGGCTCGGGCACCAGGGCGGCTGAATCTCGGCAGCCGCTGCGCCGGATTTGAGCAGGACGGCGACGGCATCTGGCTGCACCTTGCCGATGGCGAGCGGCGACGCGGCGACGTCGTGGTCGGCGCCGACGGCGTGCACTCCGAAATTCGCCGGCAGATCGGCGGCGACACCAAACCGTTCTTTTCGGGCGTGGCCGCCTGGCGCGGCCTGGTGCCGATGGAACGGCTACCGGCGAGCCTGCAACGCGACGTCGGCACCAACTGGATCGGCCCGGGCGGCCACGTCATCACCTATCCGGTGCGCCGCGGCGCGCTGTTGAACTTCGTCGGCATCTTCGAGGGTGAGAGCTGGTCGGTCGAGTCGTGGACCGAACGCGGCACGCGCGAGGCCTGCAGCGGTGCCTTTGCCGGATGGAATCCAGAGATTCACACCATCATCGCGAGCCTCGATATTCCCTACAAATGGGCGCTGCTCGGCCGCGACCCGCTCGATCGCTTCGTCGTCGGGCGCGCCTGCCTGCTCGGCGACGCCGCGCATCCGACGCTGCCGTTCCTGGCCCAGGGCGCCAATATGGCGATCGAGGACGGCATGGTGCTGGCGCGCTATCTTGAAAACTTCCCGCCCGAGGAAGCGCTGCGGCGCTACCAGGCCGCGCGGCTGATGCGGACCAATGCGATCGTGGTGAAGTCGGCCGAGAACGCCAGGCGCTTCCATAATCCCGCGCTTGCCGACGCCGAAGGTGCCGACGCCTATGTCTCGCGCGAATGGCAGCCGGACCGGGTGCGCGAGCGCTATGACTGGCTATTCACTTACGATGCGTTGAACGTGCCCGTCTGACGGCCGGCGTTCGACGACCAGGTACTCCTGCTTCAGTAAGCATGATGGCGGCGATGCGTCCGGCGCTTCGGAGGCTGTGGCGGAGCAAAAAACGGATTCACCGAGCACATCGCGCCACGGCCTGACGCGCTCGCCTGGCACTGCGGGATCGAGGTGAAGCTGCAATCGATATAGTTTCCGCCGCCAACCCGGCCGCCATAGACATGCATGCACACCGGATAGTTCGGATCGTAAGCCTGCCCGGCGGCAGGCCCGGCCAGGGCGACCGCGAATGCGGCGATCGCGAACAGCTTCAGGCGCATCGGTCCCTCCTTGTTGCTCGGACGGTTTCCCCACAACTGCCGGAGTCAGTCAACCACACCAGCGGCGCGACGGCCATGCGGGCATGATTGACGGTCAGCCCAAGCGCTAGTTACCGGGTTGGCGGTATCGTTGACCCCGCTCCTTGGTCGGCTTTTTTGCACCCTTGTAGAATGGATTGACCGAGCACGATGCGGACCGCCCCGAGGCCGTCGCCTGGCATTGCGGAAGCGACGTGAAGCCGCAATCGACGTACTCGGGTGTCAGCCTGCCTTCATAGACTTCCATGCAGACCGGATAATTCGGATCGTACATTTGCGCGTTGGCGGGCCCGGCGAGACCAGCGCCGAGGGCGGCGATGATGATGGTGAATTTCAAGCGCATCGAACTCTCCTCAAGCCTGGTACGGATCGCCGGGCGCGTGGCTATCGCTGTTCGTCGGCCGGCTTGCCGTCGCCCTCGCCGAGGCAGCGGATCATGAAGGCCGTCGTGTCCCGCGGCAGCACCTGCGCGGCGCGCGCCTTGAGACGACATTCGAGCTGCGCGATCTGGCGCGCCCGCTGCCGTTCGGACGGCAGCGTCGATTGCCGCAACCGGCGCAGCGTCATCGGCGAGCCGTCAGATTCGAAGCTCAGCTCGTACTTCTTGCCGTTCTGATCGGTCGCGGCGCAGGAGATTGTGGACACCTGCCGCGTGATAAAGCTTCCGACCTGACGGCAGGAACCCGTCGACATCTCGACCAGCGGCACCGGCAGACCGTCGACGCGCGGGCGGTCGCTCGACTTCAGCAGCATGCGGTCGACCGCGAGCTCGAACAGATTGTCCTGGGTGCGCTCGGTGCTCTCGCCCGAGAACGAGACGATGTGGCTCTTGTCGGCGGGATCGTCGAGCACCACGGTGAATTCGGAACGGCCGCGCAGAGTGTGGAAATAGGCGACTGCCTTGCAGGTGTAACTGCGGCCCGCAACGGTAACATTGCGGCAAGTGCCGGACATCAACGCGTACAGGTCGACGTCGTAGACCGGACCGGCGGCAACGGCGAGCGCCGGCCAGCAGAGGACGGCAGCCGCAATCAATTGAGCGAAACGGGAGATCATGCTGAAACGGTCGAAAACACGGTCGCTGGAGGGATCCATGGCGCAAGGTCGCTGATTTCCACGGACTGTGCAACGACGAAGCAGGCCTAAATGTGGACACTCCGCGAACGGCTCGGGAACGCAGCGCAATCCGTGCTGAAAGGCCGCGGCGTCAGATTTGCGGGCCGGACAACGTCACCTCGCGCTCGGCGCGGAACACGTTGCTATAGAGGTTCGCGATCCACTGGCGGCCGCTTGCCGTCATGTTCAGGCAGTTGATGGCGCCCTGAATGTGCGGCGCAACCATGTTCCAGTAGAATTGCGGATAGCGGTCGACGATATCGGCCGGCGACTCATAGCCGAGCTGGCGGTTGATGCCGACCTCCTCGAACTCGTGATAGAGCGCGTTGGCCTTCCTGATGTAGTTGGGATCGCCGAGCTGACCGATGAAATCGGCCGCCCGGACGATCGACGCCTCATCGTCATATTGCTGGCCCTCGGGCGCCGGAAACCGCGTGCCCTCGATGTTGCGCGCGACGCGCTCGCGATCGAGCGGAAGGACGGCTTCGAGCCTGTCGAGCACATACAGCTTCGAGCGGTCGACATGATACGGCATCAAGCCGGCATCCGACGAGCCACGCGGCAGCACCACCTTCTTGCCGGAGGCATCGATGACGTAGCCATCGGGTCCATCGCCTTTCAAAAGACCGCGCACATAGCCGATGTCGTGGGTCAGGCAGGCAATGATCGTGTGGGTGTAATCCTCGGCGGTGACATGGGTGTGCAGCGCGCGGCCGCGGATGATGTCATGCCCGGCGAGCGTGACCAGCATCGTGTGCTCGACATTGTGGTAGAGCGCGTCGCTGTTGCCGATGCATTCCAGCGCGATGCGCGCGGCGGCAGGCAGCAGTTCGCCGAAGCGCGCCTGCGAAGCGCCGAAAGTGCGGCTGACATGCGTGGCGAGAAACTTCTCCAAAGCACCTGCCGCCAACTCAGGTAACGTCATCATCGATGCAGCCCCCGACCGCGCAACGTTCCTCGCTCGCCCCGATCTCACGTCGTAGTTGGGCAGCGACTATAGCGTATCTACAGGCGTGCGGCTACGCGCTGACGGGCGTGACGATTCGCTCCGGCCGTACTTTCCCGGTCTTGCCCGCTGCGGCGCCAAAGCTGCTGATAGTGGCATGAACCCTGCATGATTCGGGTCAGACCGGGTTAACCCCACTGATAAAGGCCGTCATGCTCGTTACGCTCGTCGCCATCCTCTGCAATGCTCAACTCTGCATGGAAAAGGTCGTCACCACGAGTGACCAATCCGGCATCACCATGGGCGCCTGCGCAGTGAATGCGCAGATCGGCATCGCCGATTGGCTCGCCAAGGGGCCGTATCACGAATGGCACCTGCAGAGCTATAAATGCATCATGGGCAAGTACGTACCCAAGAACGAAGTGTGATGTGTGCTCACAGCCCCGGACGGGGCTGATCCGCTTCGACCAGAACAGCCTGCGAAACCACACGACGCAGGCGCGCGCCTCAAGTCAAAGTCCATTTTATGGGCTATCACTGTCGTTCACGACGGTGAGACATGAGGTCGCCCTGGAATGCCCGTAACGCCGCTGATTGCCTATGCGCATGTCGGCAAGAGTTTTGACAGTGGTCGCGTGGTGGCGGTCGACGACGTCTCGCTTGACGTGGCCGAGGGTGAATTCCTCGCGATCGTCGGCGGCTCGGGCTCCGGCAAGACGACGCTGCTGAGGCTCGCCAATCGCCTGATCGAAGCCGACCACGGCCGGATCGCCGTCGAAGGTGAAGATATCAGCCGCGTCGATCCCATCCTGCTGCGGCGCCGCATCGGCTATGTCTTCCAGAGCGGTGGGCTGTTTCCGCATCTGTCCGTCGCCGGCAACATCGGCATCACGTCGAAGCTTCTCGGCTGGACGCAAGCGGAGATTTCGGCGCGGGTCGACGAACTGCTCGACCTTGTGCGGCTCGACCCCTCACAATATCGCGAGCGCATGCCGCACGAACTCTCCGGCGGCCAGCGTCAACGCGTCGGCGTCGCGCGTGCGCTGGCTGCGAGGCCGCGCATCGTGCTGATGGACGAGCCGTTCGGCGCGCTCGATCCCCTCACCCGCGACGCGCTCGGCGACGATTATCGAACGCTGCACCGCGAGCTCGGCCTGACCACGGTCATGATCACCCACGACATGACCGAGGCGTTGCTGCTGGCCGACCGTGTCGCGGTGATGCGTGGCGGCAGGCTTCTGGCCCAGGGCACGCCGGCGGAGCTCTCGGCCAGCGCCGATGGCTATGTCGGCGAACTGATGCGCACGCCGCGGCGGCAGGCGGAACGCCTGGGCGCTTTGCTGCCGCGGGGCGACACCGCATGAACCTATCAGCCGATCCGCGCTGGAGCGAGGCGCTCGCGCATCTGCCCGACTATCTCGGCAATCATGTACGGGTCAGCGTCGCCGCGCTGGCGCTCGGGCTTCTGATCAGCCTGCCGCTTGCGATCATCGCCCGCAACCGGCCGGTGCTGCGCACGACGTTGCTCGGGCTTGCCAGCATCGTGCAGACCGTGCCCGGTCTCGCGCTGCTCGCGTTGTTCTATCCCCTGCTGCTGGCGCTCGCCGCGTTGACCGCGGCGTGGCTCGGCTTCAGCTTCTCTGCGTTCGGTTTCCTGCCGGCGGTGCTGGCGCTCGCGCTCTATTCGATGCTGCCGGTGTTGCGCAACACCATCACCGGCCTGTCGGGCGTCGATCCGGCGGTGCTGGAAGCCGCCCAGGGCGTCGGCATGACGCCGCGGCAATCGCTCACCATGGTCGAGCTTCCGCTGGCGCTGCCGGTGATGATGGCTGGAATCCGCACCGCGGCGGTATGGGTGATCGGCACCGCCACCTTGTCGACGCCGATCGGCCAGACCAGCCTCGGCAACTATATCTTCGCGGGATTGCAGACCCAGAACTGGGTGTTCGTGCTGTTCGGCTGCTTCGCTGCGGCCGTGCTCGCGCTTGTGGTCGACCAATTGCTGGCGCTGATCGAGAACGGCCTGCGTAATCGCAGCCGCGTCCGGACGGCGCTCGGCGGGCTTGGTATTGCCGCCCTGATCGCGGCGACGCTGGTGCCCACGATCGCGCGCCCGCATGCGGGCATCGTCGTCGGCGCCAAGACGTTCACCGAGCAATATGTGCTGTCGGCGTTGATCGCGCAGCGGCTGCAAGCGGCCGGCTTTCCGGCCACGACCCGCGCCGGCCTCGGCTCCAACGTGATCTTCGACGCGCTCACGGCCGGCGATATCGATGTCTATGTCGACTATTCCGGCACGCTGTGGGCCAACCAGTTCCACCACACCGACATCAAACCCCGCGCCGAGCTGTTGGGCGAATTGCAGACGACGCTGGCGAAGCAGAACATCACGCTGCTCGGCGAGCTCGGCTTCGAGAATGCCTATGCGCTGGTGATGCCGAGGAAGCGCGCCGAAGAGCTCGGCATCCATTCGATCGCCGACCTCGCGTCACGCGCCGCGACGATGTCGATCGCCGGCGACTATGAATTCTTCTCGCGGCCGGAATGGGCCGGCATCCAGAAGGCTTATGGGCTGACGTTCCGCGCCCAGCGTCAGATGCAGCCGGATTTCATGTATGCGGCGGTCGCCTCCGGCGAGGTCGACGTGATCGCGGGCTACACCAGCGACGGGCTGATCGCGAAATACGATCTTGTCACGCTCGAGGACAACAGGCACGCCATCCCGCCCTATGACGCCATCGTGCTGCTGTCGCCAAAGCGACGCGACGACGAGACGCTCAAGGCGGCGCTGCGGCCGCTGCTCGGCAGGATCGATATCGCCGAGATGCGCGAGGCGAACTTGCGCGCGTCGGGCAATGACGCATCATCGTCGCCCGACGCCGTGGCGCGCTGGCTGTGGGAGAAGGTCGGCGGAAAATAGCCTCTCGCCGTCATTGCGAGCGAAGCGAAGCAATCCACCTCTCCGCATGCGACGAAAGATGGATTGCTTCGTCGCTACGCTCCTCGCAATGACGACGTCTCACAATCCCTTGATGATCCCCGCGTCGATCAACAGGCGATTGAAGCGGCGTGCTTCTGCGCCGTCCTTGCAGGAATAGAATGCGCCGTTGCAACGAAGCATGATCGCCTTCTGCTCCTCGAACGACGGATCGAGCGGAATGCCGGCAGCTTCCTGAATCACCAGCGGCAGATAGGCGGCGTCGATCGTGTCCATCACCGCCGGGCTCTTCACCGGCTCGAAGTTGATGGCGTCGATCGCATAGTAGGTCGCGTAGTAACGCGGATCGTAATCCATCAGCTTCTTGCCGATGCCGGCCTCGTCGAGATCGGGATCTAGCAGCTGCGGCGAGAATTCCGGCTGATGATCGCCGTAACGCACGATCAGGAAAGGCTGCGCCGGAAACTTCTTTTTCAGCGCCGCGACGAAGCCGGCATAGTCGCCAGCGCTCATCGCCTGCCGGCGCAGATATTCGTCGACCGCGGGCCTATTGCCCGGCCGCTTCCACGACGGCAGCAACTCGGGGTGGAATTTGGTTTCCCAGGGGAAATGATTGGCGGCGAGATAGACGAAGGCGAACAGCGGCGTACCTGACGTCTTCTGCTCGGCCATCAGCTTCAGCGCCTTGTCGTAGAAGAAGCTGTCGGGCTCGACGTCCTTCGCATGCAGGTCATGCGCGTCGTAGAAGCGCTGGATGCCGGTCGTGGTCTGGAAGTTGCGCGCGCTCATGAAGGCGCCGAACGCGGGATAGAGCGAGAGCGTGTCGTAGCCGCAGCGACGCAGCGCCAACGGCAGGCCGCGCTCCACGCGTCCCGACGCGATGCGGGTGACGAAATAGGAGAACCGGCCGAACGAGCGCGAGGACAATCCCGCAAGCACGTTGTACTCGGTGAACCAGCTCGGCCCGCCATTGCTCTCGGCGAGGAATTTGCGCTCGACGCCGTCATAGGACTTGAACTGGCTGCCGTAGCCCGGCGGCACCTTGACGCCGGAGGCTGCGCGGATGTCGAAACTCGATTCATCATGGATCACGATGATGTTCGGCCGCCGCCCGGCGGGATGGCAGGCATCGACCAAGGGCATCCTAAGCTGGTCGCTCGCGGTCGGATCCGACTCCATGAAGCCGTAGGCGACGAAATCGGACACGGCCGTGACGCCGGAGCGCGCGAACTTCGAGAGATAGCCGTCGTCGTAATAGCCGCGCCAGGCTTCGTCCGGCCAGGCGAAGGCATAACCCGAGAGCGCCGCGGTGCAGGCGAGGCAGGCCGCCGCAGCCGGCAGGCGGCGGATGCGGAACGGATCGAGCCACCACAGCGCGTACATCAAGGGCAGCGTGACGAGGCCGGCGCCGATGATCGACCAGCGCAGGCTCGGGAAGATCGTCAGCAGGAACGCCGCGGTGTCGCGGTCGATCACCATCAGGTCGACGAAATTCGCGGTCATCTGCACCACGTCGTGCTTGAAGCGCGACAGCAGCACCAACACGACGACCAGTGTCAGCGACAGCGCGCCCGACAGCGCCGGCCGACGCAGCAGCGCGATGAACAGGAAGTTCAGGATTCCCCAGGTGAGCAGGAAGCAAAGCCGCGAGCCGAAATCGGTCTCGGTGCGCAGCATCAGGATCAGCGCGCCGAAATGCGGTGCCGCGACCGCCATCAACCGCCAGATGCCAAGCGCGGCAAGACCGCCGGCCAGTGCGGCAACGGAGGAGTTTTGCTGAGGCGCGGGCGCCATGGGCGGGACGCAATACAACCCGGCGCAATGCCACCGCCTTGACTGGCAACGGCCAGGAGGCATGCGGCACAGCCGGTGTCTGGGCCGCGTCACAAAACCGTAATTGAATCGTCATGAACGCGCAATGAATTTGCCGCGCCCAGCCTGGCCGCGGCAGGCAGCGCGCGTGCCTTAAACTTTGGCGGCCGGCGCGGCGTGGCTCGCGATGCCCGCGATGAAGAGATCGACGATGTCGGCAGCCATCTGCTCGACCTCCGCATCGCCGACACCCCAGCGCGGCAAATGGCCGTCGATGTGCATCCGCGCGAAGCCATAGACCAGCGCGCGGCCGGCGATCTGGACCTGCCTGAGGTCGCGCGTCCCGAGTTGGCCAGCTGAAAATGCCTCCGCCAGCGTGCGCTCGGTCAGGCCGATCAAGTCGGCATTGTCGCTGGAGACGGCGGCCGAGCGGTCGTGGTCGAAGAAGCGGCGGCTGGATATGATCTCGAAATGGGTCGGGTTCTTCATCGCCCAGCGCAGATAGGCGATCCCGAGATGGCGGAAGCGGCCGAGCGGATTGCCTGACGGCGCCTCGGCCAACGCCGCCTCGATCTCGGCGCGAAAGCGGCGTTGCGCCTCCTCCGCCACCGCATTCATCAGGGCGTCCCGGCTCGGGAAATGCCGGAACGGCGCGCCCGGCGAGACCCCGGCCCGGCGCGCGGCCTCGCGCACGCTGACCGCCTCCGGCCCGCCCTCGCCGACCAGTTGCATGGCGGCATCGATCAGGACGCGGCGGAGGTCGCCGTGGTGATACGGCCTCGCCGCCGGCGCCCGCGTCGCGACCGGACGCGGCTTGGCGGGCCGGCGGCCGGTGGACGGGCTTTTGGCGGGGCGGCGCATGGCGCACCACTAGCATCACCCGCTTGTGAATGTAAGCGATGATTACACGGATTGACCGCGCGCGGGCGCGAAATGTAACTGGTGATTACATGAACGGGAGACGGGATATGGCGACGCATCGCAACTGGTTCGAGGGCTGGCGGCTGTTTGGCCTGCTCACGCTCACCCTGATCGGGCTTTCGATCTGGATCGCCGCGATGCGGCAGTTCGAGGTCGAGGGCGTGCGGATGGTGATCCGCTTCACGGCGCGGACCTCGCTGTTGTTCTTCTGCCTCGCCTTCTCGGCGGCGGCGCTGGCGCGGCTGTGGCCGAACGCCTGGACGCAGTGGCAGCGCCGCAACCGCCGTTACCTGGGCGTCACCTTCGCGACCTCGCACGCCATCCATGCGGTCGCGATCACAGCCTTCGCGATCCTCGATCCGCCCGGCTTCGCCGCCGCAACCTCGGCGGTCTCGTATATCTTCGGCGGCATCGGCTATGCCTTCATCATCGCGCTGACCGCGACATCATTCGATCGCACGGCTGCGATGCTGGGCCCGCGCGCCTGGCGCCGGCTGCATCTCATCGGCGGCTACTATCTGCTGCTGCAGTTCATGGTCTCGTTCGGCAAGCGAATTCCCGAGATGCCGCTCTACGCGCTGTTCCTTGTGCCGCTCGCCGCCGTGTTCGCGCTCCGGATGATCAGCATGGCCGCGCGGCCTGCGCCGCGTCCGGCGCAGGCGAGCTGAGATCGGGCCGCCTTACACCAGGTGAAACTTGCGGCCGAGCTGGCGATGAACCGACAGCACCGCGCGGTCGACGTCGCTGATCAGGCTGTCACCGAGCACGACGTTCGGAATCTCCCAGTTGCGCCCGATCTGCGCATCGGGCAGCGCTGCGACCGCCGGCACACGCGCGGTTTCGCAGCCGGGCTGGGCGCGCAGCGCCTCCTCGGCAAGCTGGGTCAATTCGTCCTGGCTCTTTCCATCAGTCATGACCTCGGTCCTGACTCCGGAAGATGGCTCACTGATGGCCAAGATTCTCCAGTTCCCTAGCGCGGGCTTCAGTCATGCTGCGCATGCATTCGCCGGCATCGAGCCGGGCGATGGTGCCCTCGCCGAGGTCGTAATACAGGCAGTTGGCGTCACGATACTGGATCCATAGCCGCTGCGCGGTGCGCAGCTGTTCGCGCTGCTTGTCGTCGGCGGCATCCTTCAACGCCTTCTGATAGGCGACGTTCATCCGCTTGTCCCACTGCGCGGTCTTGGCCTTGAGGCATTCGACCATCTGGTAGGTGCCGCCGTCGCAGGATGGCTCGCCAACGCTCTGATCGCCGGCGCGAACAACCGGCGCGGTGAAGGCGATGGAGACGGCCGCCAGAACGGCCATGAGCCTGCACGCGCCTGTCGTGACAGCCGATGTCATGCCACTTTCCCGGTTCGATCGATCCTGTCGTCGCAGCATACATGTGTGCCGCCGCGGTGCATCCCGTCACCGCCGGCCGCGCCGCGGCTGGCCTTCCCGGTCCGCGCAGGATATTTCATATGCATGGAGGGACCATGCGGCGCGCCGTGACGCCTGTGATCGTCTTGGCGGCGTTCGGCCTGCTCGTCGGTGGGCTGTTTCGCTATGCCTTCGATGAGTCCGACGAGGCCTCCGTCTCGAATTATGTGCGCAGCGCCCTCGACGGCGCAGCCCTCACGGTGATCGTCTGGGCGACGCATCTCTATCTGGCCGCACGTGGTGGCTGGCTGCGACGGCAATCACTCATCGTCGAGCTGATCGGCCGCTCTGTGATCCTCGCCGTCACCGTTGCGGCCGCCGCGATCGTACTGGAAATCGTGCTCTACGGGCATGGGCTCGAAGCCAAGTGGATGCGCGAAACCTTCCTGAAGATCATTGGCGTCGGCCTGCTGTTGTCGATCCCGATCACGACGATCTACGAGCTGGTCCGGATGATCGGCGGGCATACGCTGCTCGGCATCGTGCTCGGACGCTATCGGCAGCCGGTGCGCGAGGAGCGCGTGCTGCTGTTTCTCGACCTGGTCGGCTCGACGACGCTGGCGGAGTCGATGGGCGAGCTGCGCGTGCAGGAATTGCTGACGCGCTTCTTCTTCGACATTGACCAGCCGATCGTGTCGCACGGCGGCGAAGTCCACGCCTATGTCGGCGACGAAGTGATCGTGACCTGGCCGGCCAATGCCGACGGGCAATCGCGGCGGTATCTCGATTGCGTGTTCGCGATCGAGGATCGCCTCGCCAAGCGGGCCGATCAATATCGCAAGGAGTTCGGCGTGGTGCCCTCGTTTAGGGCCGGGATGCATGCCGGTCCGGTCGTGATCGCGGAATGCGGGGACTCGCGGCGACAGATCGCCTATTTCGGCGACACCGTGAACGTCACGGCGCGGCTGCAGGCGCATTGCAAGGAGGCCGGCCGTCCGCTGCTGGTATCGCGCGACCTGCTCCGCCTGCTGCCGCCGGACCGGGATTTAGTCGTCGAGCCGCTCGGCTCGACGCAATTGCGCGGACGTGCAGCGTCGATCGACATCTTTTCCGTCGCGCGGCGCCTATCGTCCTAAACGATCTCTTAAAATGCACCGGCATCAGCTTCCGCCGAGCCGAAAGCGCGCATTGAATCGAGTCCGGTCGCAGCCTGTTAAGGATGCGACGCACACCGTATTTGCACCGGGTTCCACCTTAACGCAGGTGTAAGACCGCGCCCCGCATGGTGCGCAGACAGGTGTCATTCAACAAAAACAAGGTTGCCCATCGATGGCGCAACAGGCGTCACAATCGATTATTGCCGAACTCGAGGATGCGGTCCGGGACGGGACATCGGCCAAGCGTGTGCAGACGCTGCGGCAGGTCACCGATCTGTTCCTGAACGATGGCGACCGCCTCAACGATGAACAGGTCAAGGTGTTCGACGACGTGCTCTGCCTCTTGGTCGCGCGCGTCGAGACGCGTGCGCGGGCCGAGCTCAGCAAGCGGCTCGCGCCGCTCGACTATGCGCCGTTCGAGGTGATTCAGCACCTCGCCTGGGACGACGACATCAGCGTCGCCGGCGACGTGTTGACCCACTCCAGCCGCCTCTCGAACGACGCCCTGCGCGAGATCGCGAGCAGCAAGGGCCAGGACCACCTGTTCGCGATCTCCGCGCGGGAAAACCTGCCGCCTTCCGTCACCGACGTGATCATCGACCGCGGCGAGGACAAGGTGATCCGGCGTCTCGCCAAGAACGCCGGAGCGCAGTTCTCCGACAACGGCTATTCCAGCATCGTCGCCCGCGCCGAAGGCGACGACGAGCTGGTCGAGATCCTCGGGCTGCGCATCGACATTCCGGCCAAGCTGCTGCGCGACCTGCTGCAGCGCGCCAAGGATACGGTGCGCGCCCGCCTGCTCTCGATCGCGTCGCCCAGGGCGCGCGAAGAGATCAGCCAGGTGCTGAACGACATCGCCCAGGAAGAGGCCGCGGCGCCGCGCCGCAACTACGGCATCGCCGAAGAGCTGGTCAAGCTGATGAAGCAGCTGAACGAGCTCGACGATGCGGCCGTCTACAAGTTCGCCGAAGAGGGCAAGCTCGACGAGGTCACGGTCGCGCTTGCCGTGCTCAACGACATGCCGATCGCGATGATCGAACGCCTGATGCTCGGCCTGCGCTCCGACCTGATCCTGATCCCGTGCCGCTCGGCGCGGCTCAACTGGCCGACGGTCGAAACCATCCTGCGCAAGCGGCCGCTGCCGCTGCCGCTCGACAATGCGACGCTCGAAATCGCGCAGCGCGATTACCGCCGGCTCTCGCTGGAAACCGCGCAGCGCACGGTGCGGTTCTGGCAGCTGCACAACAGGATCGAGAAGCAGCCGATGGCGGCCGGCTAGGCCGCCGCGCCTCTACGACAAAGAAAAAGGGTGGGCAACGCGCCCACCCTTTTGCTTTTGGCGTGCAGGGCAAGCGAACCGCGCTCGCCCTGCAATTTCCGCCTTAGTTCTTGCTCTTGTCGACCAGCGCGCCCTTCTTGATCCAGGGCATCATGTCGCGCAGCTTGGCGCCGACTTCCTCGATCGGGTGCGCGGCGAGCTTGGCACGGGTCGCCTTGAACGAGGTCTGGTTGACCTTGTTCTCCAGCATCCAGTCGCGGGCGAACTTGCCGCCCTGGATGTCGGCGAGCACGCGCTTCATCTCGGCCTTGGTCTCGGCCGTGACGATGCGCGGACCGGTGACGTACTCGCCGTATTCGGCGGTGTTGGAGATCGAGTAGTTCATGTTGGCGATGCCGCCTTCATAGATCAGGTCGACGATCAGCTTCACTTCGTGCAGGCACTCGAAATAGGCCATCTCGGGCGCGTAGCCGGCCTCGACCAGCGTCTCGTAGCCGCCCTTGATCAGCTCGACCAGGCCGCCGCAGAGCACCACCTGCTCGCCGAACAGGTCGGTCTCGCACTCTTCCTTGAAGGTGGTCTCGATGATGCCGGCGCGGCCGCCGCCGATCGCCGAGGCATAGCTGAGGCCGAGGTCATGGGCGTTGCCCGACGAGTCCTTGGCGATCGCGATCAGGCAGGGCACGCCGCCGCCGCGCTGGTATTCCGAGCGCACGGTGTGGCCGGGGCCCTTCGGCGCGATCATCAGCACGTCGAGGTCGGCGCGCGGATCGAGCAGGTTGAAGTGCACGTTGAGGCCGTGGGCGAACACGAGCGCCGCGCCCTTCTTCATGTTGTCGTGCAGGTGCTCGCGATAGATGTCGCCCTGCAGCTCGTCCGGGGTCAGCATCATGACGAGGTCGGCCCACTTGGCGGCATCGGCGACTTCCATCACCTTGAAGCCGGCGTTCTCGGCCTTCTTGGCCGAGGCCGAACCCTTGCGCAGCGCAATCGCCACTTCCTTGACGCCTGAATCCTTCAGGTTCAGCGCATGGGCGTGGCCCTGGCTGCCGTAGCCGACGATGGCGACCTTCTTGCCCTTGATCAGGTTCAGGTCGGCATCGCGATCGTAGTAAACTCGCATCGTGGTTTCCTCGTTTGAAGGGGCCAAAATCGGCCGATGAATCAGGCTTTCGGAAGGTCAGAACCGCCGGGCGCCCGCGAATTTCCGGCGTTGTCTAGAGCATTTTCCCCCTCAGGGGAAACCCTCATCTCGCATGGCGCGGTGCGGCATCATGCGTCCATGAAGACCGGGTAGAGCGAGGCCAGCAGCAGGATGGCCATCACCACATTGAAGGCGCGGATCGCCCGGGGCGAGGTCAGGATCGGCCGCAAGGCGGTCCCGAACAGCGCCCAGACGATGCAAGACACCGTGCCCAGGATCAGGCTCAGGCCGACCTGGATCGCGATGTTCCAGGGAAAGGCGGCAATCGCCGCATAGGCCGTGATGGTACCGATCACCATCACCCAGCCCTTGGCATTGATCCACTGGAACATGGCGGCGCCCCAGAACGTCATCGGGCCGCGGCCGCCCCTGTCGTCCTTGTCCGCCGAGGGCGGCTCGGCCATGGCGATGACGGCGGCGAGATAGATCAGGTAGGCGACGCCACCATATTTCAGGATTGTCTGCAGCACCGGATAGGCGATGAAGACGGCCCCTAACCCGACGCCGACCGCGCCGACCATGAAGGCGAAGCCGACCGTGATGCCGGCGATGTGGGGCACCGTGCGGCGGAAGCCGTAGGTCAGCCCCGACGACAGCAGCATGATGTTGTTGGGGCCCGGCGTGAAGAACATCACGACGGCGAACACGACAAAGGCGAACAGCAGCGAACTCGACATGGTGCCCTCACGCGACTTTCGGCAGAGCTTTTGGCCGCTTCGACAGCAGCATCACGGCGATGCCGGCGATCACGGTGACCATGCCGGCCAGCCGCAGCGGCCCGAATGTCTCGCCGAACACGATGCTGGAGGCGGCGGAGCCGACGAACGGCACCAGCAGCGCGAACGGCACCACCTGCGCCGCCGGATAATCCCGCAGCAGGCGGCCCCACAGCCAGTAGGCGATGCTGGTCGAGATGCCGCCGAGGCAGAGCATGCAGACGAGCCCGGTCAGCGACATATGGATCAGCGCATGCCAGGTCGGCTGCGGGCCGTTGGTGATCAAGGTCAGCACCGCAAGCGGCACCGCGGCGGACAGGCACAGCCAGGCGAACAGATCGAACATCGGCGCGCCGTTCGCCTGCCTCAGAAGAAGATTGCCGATCGCGAAGCTGATCGGACAGATCATGATGATCGCAAACGCGGCGACGCTGAAGTCGTAGCCGACCGTCCCGCAGATCATCAGCAGGCCGAGCGCGGCGATCGCGATGCCGATCGCCTGGGTCCGCGTCGGGATTTCACCGAAAGCCAAAGCAGCAAAGGCGATGGTGAACAGCGCCTGGCTCTGCACGATCACGCTGGAAAGCCCGACCGGAACGCCATGCGCGATCGCAAAGGCCTGTGCGAGGAACTGGCCGAGGAACAGCGTGGCGCTAATCGCGATCAGAAGCGGCCAGGAAACGCCGGGCTTGCGCAGGAACAGGCACGGCAGCGCGGCGATGGCGAAGCGCAGCGTCGTCATCAACTCCGGCGAGAACTCATCGAGCGCGATCCGGCTTGCGACGAACGCAAGCCCCCAGATCACCGCGACCATGACGGCGATGCCAACATCGGCCGGCTTCATTGTTGTTCTTCTTTTGCTTCCGTTTCGGTCGGGATCTAGATCTGTTCGTCGGGCTTCGGTTTGCGCAGCAGATAGGTGCCGTGCAGCGGCGCGTGGTAATCAACGGAGACCAGCGTGAAACCGGTCTCGGTCAGCATGCGCTCCATCACCCAGCCGAAGGTCGAGTATTCGTCGCGCATGTGGGTGATCACGCTTTCGCGCTCGAAACCGTGATTCTTGATCGAGAAGTCGGCCCATCCTTCGACATCGCGATCGACACCGTCGGGCATGCCGACGAACACCATGTCGCGCAGGTAGAAATTCGCGCCCGGCTTCAACGCGTTGAAGATTCGCGACAGCGCCACTGCCTTCCAGAAGTCCGGAAGATGGTGCAGCGTGAACTCGCTGACGATGAGGTCGTAGGAATTCGGTTGGTAGGCGAACGACAACAGGCCGGCCGGCTGGGTCCGGATCTTCGCCTTGCGGTCGCGCGCATAGATTTCGGCAAGCCCGATCATCGCCGGCGAGATGTCGATGGCATCGACCTCGGCGCCCATCAGCGCCGCCTCGGTGGCCAGCACGCCGTTGCCGCAGCCGATATCGGCGATCCGCCAGCCCGGCTTGACGCCGAGCATGGTCAGCGCCTGGCGGGCACGGACATCACTGTCCTCGCTGACGTCATAGATCGAGGCCACCGCGGTATCGAGACCGACCTGCCGCCGTTGCGTGTAGTACCAGTCGCGCGCCAACATGACTCACATCCCTTCCGGCCCACGCGTGATCGCGGCCACCCCGGTTCGTGACACCTCGACCAGGCCCAACGGACGCATCAGGTCGATGAACTGACTGATCTTGGACGAATTGCCCGTGATCTCGAACACAAAGCTCTCGGTCGTGGCGTCGATCACCCGGGCGCGGAACGCGTCCGCCAGCCGCAGCGCCTCGACGCGGTGATCGCCACCGCCCCGCACCTTGACCATCGCGAGCTCGCGCTCGATCGAGCTGCCGGTCAGCGTCATGTCGACGACGCGGTAGACCGGGATCATGCGGTCGAGCTGATGCTTGATCTGCTGGATCACCATCGGCGTGCCGGTGGTGACGATCGTGATCCGCGAGAGATGTTTCTGGCTCTCGGTCTCCGAGACGGTGAGACTCTCGATGTTGTAGCCGCGGCCGGAGAACAGGCCGATCACGCGCGCGAGCACGCCGGGCTCGTTCTGCACGAGCACGGACAAAGTATGCGTCTCGTTGGGATCGTGACGCTCTTCGAGGAAGTAGGCGGATGCGGGCTGGTTCATGGTCGTCCCCTTACATTCTGTTCACGCCACCGCCCGCTCGGCGGCCGGCGCAGCATCCGTTCCGATCCAGGTCCGGAACAGATCGAAATCGATATTGCCGCCGCTCAGGATCAGGCCGACCCGCTTGCCGGCGAGCCTGCTCTTTTCCTGCAGCGCGGCCGCAAGCGCCGCAGCGCCCGCGCCCTCGGCGAGATTATGGGTGTCGGTCCAGTAGGCGCGGATCGCCTGCCCGACCTCGTCGTCGCTGACCTGCACGATGCGGGACGCACCCTTGCGGATCAGCGCGAACGCATCCGCGTCCGGAATCCGCGTCGCCATGCCGTCGGCAAGGGTGTTGCTGGTCTCGGTGGTAACGATCTTTCCGGCCGCAAACGACAGCGCGTAGGACGGCGCCTCGGTCGACTGCACGCCGACGATCTCGGTCTTCAGCCCAAGCAGGTCGCGCGCCATGATGCAGCCGCAGATGCCGGAGCCCTGCCCGATCGGCACATAGAGAATGTCGAGATCGGGCGCGATACGGAACAGTTCGAGCGCGTAGGTCGCGACACCCAGCACGAGGTCCGGGTGGAACGACGGCACCATGTGCAGGCCGGCGAATTGGGCGCGGCGCTCGGCCTCCTCCCGCGCGGCCTGGAAGTCGTCGCCGTGCTCGACGAGCTCGGCCCCGAACGCGTGCATGGCGCGGTTCTTCTCGACCGAGTTGCCGCGCGGCACGTAGATTGTCGCCGGCACGCCGTGACGCCCCGCCGCGAACGCCAGGCTCTGGCCGTGATTGCCGCGCGTCGCCGAGATGATGCCGGGCACGTCGGCGCGCTCGCGCTTCAGCCGCTCGAGATAGACCAGGCCGCCGCGCACCTTGAAGGCGCCGGTCGGCGTGTGGTTCTCATGCTTGACCACGACCTCGGTGCCGAGCCGCTCGGCGAGCAGCGGCCAGGCGTGCGCCGGCGTCGCCGGCACCGCGGTGCCGACGATCCGGTGCGCGCGCTCGAGCTCGTTGAGGTCAAACATGGGAGCCGCCCTCCATCCGAGCGCGCGATAGGCTCCCTCGCCCCGCTCTTCGCGGGGAGAGGGTTGGGGCGAGGGGCTGCCTCCAAGAAAGCGGTGAGAGACGGACTCGCGGAGACTCCCCCTCACCCGGATTGCGCTCGCGCGCAATCCGACCTCTCCCCGCAAGCGGGGCGAGGTGACGAGAGAGTGCTCCACGCCGATCCATCATCACACCAGCGCCTTGCCACCGGAGAAGGCCTTTGCGGTGGCCTCGTCGGTCGCCTCTTCCGGCAGCAGCATCTCGTTGTGCGCCTTGCCCGACGGGATCATCGGGAAGCAGTTCTCCAGCGCGGCGACACGGCAGTCGAACAGCACCGGGCGCTTGATCGAGATCATCTCCTTGATCGCGCCGTCGAGATCGGACGGTTTGGTCGCCTGCAGGCCGACGCAGCCATAGGCGTCGGCGAGCTTGACGAAGTCCGGCAGCGCCTCGGAGTACGAGTGCGACAGGCGGTTGCCGTGCAGCAGCTGCTGCCATTGCCGAACCATGCCCATGTACTGGTTGTTCAGGATGAAGATCTTGATCGGCAGCTCGAACTGGACCGCCGTCGACATCTCCTGAATCGTCATCTGCACCGAGGCGTCGCCGGCGATGTCGATCACCAGGCTGTCCGGATGCGCCACCTGCACGCCGACCGCGGCCGGCAGGCCGTAGCCCATGGTGCCGAGACCGCCCGAGGTCATCCAGCGGTGCGGCTCCTCGAAGCCGAAGAACTGCGCGGCCCACATCTGGTGCTGACCGACCTCGGTCGTGATGTAGGTGTCCTTGCCGCGGGTCAGCTCGAACAGGCGCTGGATCGCGTATTGCGGCAGGATGATATCGTTGTTCTTGCGGTAGGACAGCGAGTTGCGCGCGCGCCATTGCGCGATCTGCTGCCACCACGACTTGATGTCCGGCTTCCTGGCTTCGGCCTTGAACACCTGCAGCAAATCGCCAAGCACGTTGCCGGCGTCGCCGATGATCGGCACGTCGACGCGGATGTTCTTGTTGATCGAGGACGGGTCGATGTCGATGTGGATCTTCTTCGAGCCCGGCGAGAACGCGTCGGTACGACCGGTGATGCGGTCGTCGAAGCGCGCGCCGATGCACAGCATGACGTCGCAATCATGCATCGTCATGTTGGCTTCGTAGGTGCCGTGCATGCCCAGCATGCCGAGCCAGTTCGGGCCCGAGGCGGGATAGGCGCCCAGACCCATCAGGGTCGAGGTGATCGGGAAGCCGGTCGCCTCCACCAGCTGGCGCAGCAGTTTCGAGGCCTCGGGACCCGAATTGATCACGCCGCCGCCGGAATAGATCACCGGACGCTTTGCGTTGGCGAGCAGCGCCACCGCCTTGCGGATCTGGGTCGCGTCGCCCTTGACGCGCGGCGTGTAGGAGATGTGCACGTCCGACTTGCGCGGCGGATGATAGGTGCCGGTCGCGAACTGCACGTCCTTCGGCACGTCGACCACGACCGGGCCGGGCCGGCCGGTGGTGGCGACATAGAAGGCCTCGTGCAGCACCCTGGCGAGGTCGTTGACGTCGCGGACCAGCCAATTGTGCTTGGTGGCGGGCCGCGTGATGCCGACCGTGTCGCACTCCTGGAAGGCGTCGTTGCCGATCAGGTGGGTCGGCACCTGGCCGGTGATGCAGACCAGCGGGATCGAATCCATCAGCGCGTCGGTGAGCGGCGTCACCATGTTGGTGGCGCCGGGACCCGACGTTACCAGCACCACGCCGGGCTTGCCGGTCGAGCGCGCATAGCCTTCGGCAGCATGGCCGGCGCCCTGCTCGTGACGGACCAGGATGTGCTCGACCTCACTCTGCTGGAAGATCTCGTCGTAGATCGGAAGCACCGCACCGCCGGGATAGCCGAAGACATGCTGCACGCCGTGATCGATGAGCGCGCGCACGATCATCGCGGCGCCGGTCATCTGATTGGGATCGTGGCTCTTGTCGGTCATGGTTCGCTCCGGATGCGCTTGTTTTTGCGCGGCTTTTGTCAGTTCTCGTCACTTCGGCTTCGGGCAATAAAAAGGGGCCCTAGAGGCCCCATGCACACCGCCCGAATTTGGATGGCAGCTAGCCATCCCCGGCGGTGTGCCTGGGTACGACGGCGATAAGCAGTTTGGTAATAATGTTGCGCACGAGACGACCCAGTCTTCCCAAAGGTTGCGCGAACATAGCGGCCAAAGCCTGAATGTCAAGGCAAGGCAAGCACTTTCGCGATTTCCGTACTCTACCGGGGTTCCGCTCGTTCGGCGAGTGTTTTTCCGCAGGCGAACGCGCATGGCTGACGGGCGTGCGCTGCCAGCAGCTCGGCGGGGTCCGTAGCCCGGATGGAGCGAAGCGAAATCCGGGACCAGCGTCTCCGCGGCGGGGTCCCCGGATTGCGCTGCGCTTCATCCGGGCTACGGGACCCGGCTCTCCAGCCATTCCCCGCCGGCTTCCGGCACCACCCAGTCGAACTCCGGGAGCTGATGGCGAAACCAGGTGAACTGGCGCTTCGCATAATGGCGGGTGTCGGCCCGGCCGATCTCAGCCGCCTCCTCGCGGCTGATCTCGCCCTTGAGGTGCCGGATCAGCGCCGGCACCCCATGGGCCTTCATCGCCGGCAGCAACGGATCGAGCCCACGGGCCGCCAGCGCCGCGACCTCGTCGAGCGCGCCGGTATCGAGCATGACACCGAACCGGGCGTCGATCCGTGCATAGAGCGTCTCGCGCTCCGGCGCGAGAAACAGCGCATGAAAATCGCCCGGCGGCAGCAGAGGCGGCAGGCCCTCGCGATGCCAGTCCGGCAGCGGGCGGCCGGTGGCCTCGACGACCTCGAGCGCGCGCGCGATGCGGGTGCGGTCGCGCGGCTTCAGCCGCTCGGCCGACACCGGATCGCGCTCGGCAAGCTCGGCATGCAGCGCCTCGACGCCGTGCTGCTCGAGCCGTGCGCGCACGCCGTCGCGCACATCAGCCGGGATCGGCGGCACCGCCGACAAGCCGCGCGTCAGCGCCTTGAAATAGAGGCCGGAGCCGCCGATGAAGATCGGCAGCCGTCCTTGCGCACGCGTCTCGCCGAGCACCTTCGCCGCGTCAGTCACCCAGGCGCCGGCGGAGAAATTCACGCCGGCGTCGACATGGCCGTAGAGCCGGTGCGGAACCAGCGCCTCTTCGCCTGCGGCCGGCCGTGCGGTGATAATCCGGAGGTCACGATAGACCTGCATGGAGTCGGTGTTGATCACGACCCCGCCGGTCCGCTGCGCGAGTTCGAGCGCCAGCGCCGACTTGCCGCTGGCGGTCGGCCCTGCGATAAGCACTGCCTTGTTCAACAATCCCGAATGCGCCTGCATGTCCCTCGTTGCCACGCTGATCTGCAATCCTGCAAGCCCCGCGCTCGACTCCACCATCGTCGACGGTGCGCGGGCCGTGCTGCCCTCACCCGGCCCGGCGCAGTGGCTGTTCAACGAAGTCGCTGCCGACATTCCGTTCGAAAGCGAAGATAGCAGCAGGGACGGTATCAAGGCGATTGAGGAACGCCTTCGCCAGGCCCGCGGCGACCTGCCGATCGACATTGTCGTGCAGCCTCGCATCGCCCGGCGCAAGAAGCTTTTTCTGGCCGACATGGATTCCACCATGATCGGCCAGGAGTGCATCGACGAGCTCGCCGACTTCGCCGGGCTCAAGGCCCATGTCGCCGCGATCACCGAGCGCGCGATGCGCGGCGAGATCGAGTTCGAATCCGCGCTGCGCGAGCGGGTGGCGCTGCTCAAGGGCCTGCCGGTCAGCGTGGTCGACGAGGTGCTCGACAAGCGCATCACGCTGACGCCGGGCGGCCGCGAACTGGTCATGACCATGCGCGCGCACGGCGCCTATACCTGCCTGATCTCGGGCGGCTTCACCTTGTTCACCAAGGTGGTCGCGGCGAAGGTCGGCTTTCAGGAGAACCGCGCCAACCAGCTGCAGGTCGCGGGCGGCAAGTTGACCGGCGAGGTGGTCGAACCGATCCTCGGCCGCGCCACCAAGCTTGCCACCCTGATCGAGCTCACCGAATCCTTCGATCTCGACGAGATCGACACGCTGGTAGTGGGCGACGGCGCCAACGATCTTGGCATGATCCAGGCTGCGGGCCTCGGCGTTGCCTATCACGCCAAGCCGGCGGTCGCGGCCGCGGCCGCGGTCCGGATCGACCACGGCGATCTCACCGCGTTGCTGTACGCGCAGGGCTATCGGCGGGATGAGTTCGTCGAGAATTGATCCTCGGCGTCGTCCCGGCCGAGTGCGCGCTTGCGCACGGAGCCGGGACCCATAACCACCGATGCCGGTTACCTAGAAAAGCCGTTGCCCACTTCCTCAACAAGAGAGGCCGCGGCGTGGGTCCCGGCTTTCGCCGGGACGACACGCCTACTGCACGCCGAGCGCGACGAAGCGCAGTTCGCCGTCGCCGTTCGAGACCAGCAGCAGCACCGACTTCTTGCCGTCCTTCTTGAGCTGATCGACGCGCTTCTTGATGTCGGCGGCACTCGACACCGCCTCCTGCGCCACCTCGACGATGACATCGCCCGCCGACAGCCGCTTCTCGGCGGCATCGGAGTTGCCGTCGACGCTGGTGACGACGACGCCCTTTACGCTGTCCTTGATCTTGTACTTGGTGCGCAGGTCCTTGCTCAGCGCGGCGAGGTCGAGACCGAGCGCCTTCTGGGTCACCGGCTTCTCGGCGGTGTCGTCCTTCGACTTGGCGTTGACCTGCTGAACCTTCTCGTTGTCCTCGAGCCGGCCGAGCGTGACCTTGCGGGTCTCCTCATTGCCCTTGCGGATGACGACGACGTCGACTTCCTTGCCGACCGCGGTGTCGGCAACGATGCGCGACAGATCCTTGGGATCCTTGACGTCCTTGCCGTCGAACTTGACGACGACGTCGCCGGGCTCGATGCCCGCCGGCTTGGCCGGCCCCTTGTCGTCGACACCGGCAACCAGCGCGCCGCGCGCCGGCTTGATGTTGAGGCTGTCGGCGATCTCGTCGGTGACCTGCTGGATGCGCACGCCGAGCCAGCCCCGGCGCAGCTCGCCGAATTTCTGCAGCTGGTCGACGACGCCGGCCACGGTCTTCGACGGCACCGCGAAGCCGAGGCCGATCGAACCGCCGGTCGGCGAGATGATCAGCGTGTTAACGCCAATCACCTCACCATCGAGGTTGAACAGCGGACCGCCGGAATTGCCGCGGTTGATGGCGGCGTCGGTCTGGATGTAGCTGTCATACGGGCCCTGGCTGATGTCGCGGTTCTTGGCCGAGACGATGCCCGCGGTCACCGTGCCGCCGAGGCTGAACGGGTTGCCGATCGCGACCACCCAGTCGCCGAGCCGGATCTTGTCGCTGTCGCCGAACTTGACCGCGGTGAGCGGCTTCGACGGCTTGAATTTCAGGACCGCGAGGTCGGTCTTCTTGTCGACGCCGACCAGCTCGGCCTTGATCTTGGTGCCGTCGTTGAGGATGACGTTGATCTCGTCGGCGTCGGCGATGACGTGGTTGTTGGTGACGACGATGCCCGCGGTGTCGACGATGAAGCCCGAGCCGAGCGAGTTGGTCTTGCGTGGCTGGAACTCACCGCTCTTGTCGCCGCCCTTGCCAGGCGGCCCGCGGCGGTTCTTGAAGAAGTCGTCGAAGAATTCCTCGAACGGCGAGCCCGGCGGCAGCTGCGGCATCGTCCTGTCCTTGGCCTCGACGGTCTGCGACGTCGAGATGTTGACGACGGCGTCGATCACCTTCTCGGCGATGTCGGCGATGCCTTCAGGACCGCGTGCGAACGCCGGCACGGAGCTCAGCATGCTCGCAGCACCGATCGAGATCGCGGCTCCCATCATGCGGAAGCGGCGGCTCAGGGCTGGTCTGGCAGCGGTCATGTCGGAGTTTCTCCAGGCAAACGGGTTCAAATGAGCTGGTTACAGAGTGCGCCCGAACGGGCATACGGCGCAAGCATCTCACCCCGGCATTTCGGCGAAAAACCGGCTGCGAGAGGCTCACGATTATGTTCAGTCTTGCTCGTCATTCCGGGGCGGCCCGACAGGGCCGAACCCCAGAGGCGCAATTGCGCCTTGGGGAATCTCAAGGTTCCCCGATGCGCAATCGCGCATTGGCGGTCATGCTTCGCATGCTCCGGAACGGCGACTATCTCCGCACCACCCAGATCAGCACAAGCCCGGCGACCGCCGAGCCGATACCGACGATGCGCAGGATGTTGTCGGGAGTCGCCAGCGCGCTCTTCATCGCCCGGCGCATCCAGGCGGGGCTTGCCGCGAACAGGATGCCTTCAAGCACGAACAGGATTCCCAACCCGATGAGGAAGTCGCCGAACGCTATGGACTTCATCGGATGGCAGCCTCCCGCTCGATACTTGTTGTTTTTGGTCGGCGGCGAAGCGTCATCCGCATCGCCGCCAAGTCCCGATGTTCAAGTCGTGACGTTACTGTTTCGGCGTGGCGGCCGCCTCAGGCAACCTGCCATTTGCACCGCCGAAGTATCTGAAGAATTCCGAGTCCGGCCGCAACAGGAAACGCGTGTCGCTGGATCGCAGGCCGTTCTCATAAGCCGTCATCGAGCGATAGAACGCGAAGAAGTCCTTGTCCTTGCCATAGGCTTCGGCGAACAGGCGGTTGCGCTCGGCATCGCCCGCACCGCGGGTCTGGTCCGCGGCCGAGTTCGCCTCGGCGACGATCACGGTCGCTTCGCGGTCGGCCCTGGAGCGGATCTCCTGAGCCTTCTGGTCACCCTGGGCACGGAACTCGGCCGCCTCGCGCTCACGTTCGGTCTTCATCCGGTTGTAGACGGCCTGGCTGTTCTGCTCCGGCAGGTCGGCGCGGCGGATTCGGACGTCGACGACCTCGATGCCGTATCCGTCCGCTTCCCTGTCGAGCTGCTCGCGAATCCGCTGCATCAGCTTCTCGCGATCGTCACGCACCACGGTGATGAAGTTGACCTCGCCGAGCACGCGGCGCAGCGCCGCGTTCAGCAGCGTGGTCAGCTGCAGATTGGCTGCCTGGATCGAGCCGACGCTGGTGTAGTAGCGCAACGCATTCTTGATGCGATAGCGCGCGAAGGCATCGACCACGAGCCGCTTCTGGTCGGAGGCGATCACCTCCTGCGACGGGTTTTCCAGATCGAGGATGCGCTTGTCGACGTTGATCACCGAATTCCATGGCGCCTTGAAGTGCAGACCGGGCTCGGTGACGATGTCGACCGGCTCGCCGAACCGCAAGACAATGGTCTGCTCGGTCTGCTGCACGGTGAACACCGAGCTGTAGCCGACGGCGAGCACAATGAAGAGGATGATCAGGGACACAATGCCGGTGACGGGGGACCTCATCGGGTGGCTCCCTGCTGCTGGCCGGTCGTGGCCGGTGCCGCCGGACGCCGCGGCGTCAGTTCGCCGAGCGGAAGGTAGGGCACGATGTTCTGGCCCGGGCCGCCGTCATAAACCAGCTTCTCGGAGCCGCCGAGCACTTTTTCCATGGTCTCCAGATAGATGCGCTCGCGCGTCACGTCGGGTGCCTTCTTGTACTCTTCATAGACTTTCAGGAAGCGTGCGCTCTGGCCCTTGGCGTCGGCGACCGCCTGCTCCTTGTAGCCTTCGGCTGCCTGCAGGATCTGCGCGGAACGACCGCGCGCTTCCGGCACGATCCGGTTGGCGTAGGTCTGTGCCTCGTTCTGCTTGCGCTCGAGGTCGGCGCGCGCCGCCTGCACATCGCGGAATGCGTCGATCACCTGCGCCGGCGGATCGACCTTCTGCATCTGCACCTGCGTGATCTGGATGCCCGCGTTGTAGGTATCGAGCGTCCTCTGCATCAGCTCCTGGACGCTCTGCTCGGTGACGTTGCGCGCCCCGGTCAGGATCGGCTGGATCTGCGAGCGGCCGATCACCTCACGCATCGCGCTTTCGGCAACCGCCTTCACGGTGCCTTCGGGATTCTGGATGTTGAACAGATAGGCGCCGGCCCCACCCGGCTTGATGCGCCACAGCACCGTGAAGTCGACGTCGACGATGTTCTCGTCGCCGGTCAGCATCAGGCTCTCTTCCGGCACGTCGCGCATGGTGCGGCCGCGGCGAGCGGGATCGTCGATCAGGGTCATGCCGATCGAGATCGTGTTGACGCGCAGCGCTTTCGGCAGCAGCACTGTCTCAATCGGATATGGCAGGTGATAGCGCAGGCCCGGCTGCGCATCGCGGACATATTTGCCGAAGCGCAGCACGACGCCGAGCTCTTCGGACTGCACGCGGAAGATGCCGGTCGCGAACCAGATCGCCAGCGCGGCGACCAGCACCAGCGCGACGCCCATGCCGCTGAAATGCCCGCCGGGCAGCCACTGCTGCAGGCGGTCCTGGCCGCGCCGCAGCAGATCCTCAAGATCCGGCGGCCTTGGCCCGGCTGACTGCGGACCGGTGCCCCATGGCCCTTTCGGGCCCGAGCCCCAGGGCCCCCCGCCTTGATTTTTCCACGGCATCAAACATCTCCTCGGCAAGTCCGGACGGGACGCCCGGCCTCGAATGTCCGGCCCGGTTATAGGGGACCGCTAGGGCCCTTACAACGCAAGCTTCCTGGCCGGACGAGCTATGCGCCGGGGCATAATTGTCAATGCAAACATTGGTTAACCCCGGCCGCGCCGACGATATGTCACATAGGAGAAGTCGGCACTGTCGTCCGGACCTGCGGGATTTCGCACGCGCGCCACCTCGTCCCATTGCTGCGCATCGATTTTGTCGAACCGCGTGTCGCCGTCCGGCCGGGCGTGGACCTCGGTGATCTCAAGGCGATCGGCGGTGCCGATCCACTGCGCGTAGATTTCCGCGCCACCGATGATTGCAATCTCAGTGGCGAAACGCCGCAGCGCGTCACCAAGCGCAATAGCGCGGGCGTTTTCAAACGACGTCGTGACGATGGCGCCGCCCGCGCGGTAGTTGGCATCGCGCGTCACCACGATGTTGGTGCGGCCCGGCAGCGGCCTGCGCAGGGACTCAAAGGTCTTGCGCCCCATCACGACGGGCTTGTTCAGCGTAATCGCCTTGAAACGCTGCTGGTCGGATTTCAGCCGCCACGGAATAGCGTTGTCGCTCCCGATCACGCCGTTCTCGGCGACCGCTACGACGAGCACGATCTCCATCAGCGCGTCCCTTCCGCGAGCGTCGACAGCGCCTCGCCGGAGACGCGGCAAATCGTCCATTCGTCCATCATCTCGGCGCCGAGCGACTTGTAGAATGCAATCGACGGCGCGTTCCAGTCGAGCACCGCCCATTGCAGGCGCGACCAGCCATTGGCGAGGCATTGCTTCGCTAGATGCATGAGCAGCGCCTTGCCGATGCCCTTGCCGCGCAGCGCCGGACGCACGAAGAGGTCTTCGAGATAGATGCCGTGACGGCCGGCGAAGGTCGAGAAGTTGACGAACCAGACCGCGAAGCCGGCAGGCTCGCCGTTCCATTCCGCGATGTCGCAATAAAGCCGCGGATTGGCGCCGAACAGCGCGTCGGCGATATCGGCCTCGCTGGCGTGAACCTCATGCAGAAGCTTTTCGTATTCGGCGAGTTCGCGGACCAGCGAGAACACCAGTCCGGCCTCATCGGGCCGCGCGCGGCGGATCGTCAGCGACATTCAATCCCTCAGACCGCAACTCATACCGCCACCTCGGCCTTGATGTGCGGATGCGGGTCGTAACCTTCGAGTTTGAAGTCCTCGTAGCGGAACGCGAAAATATCCTTCACGTCCGGATTGATCGCCATCGTCGGCAACGGCCGCGTCGGCCGCGTCAGTTGCAGGCGCGCCTGCTCGAGATGGTTCGAGTAGAGGTGCGCGTCGCCGAGCGAGTGCACGAAATCACCGGGCTTGAGCCCGGTCACCTGCGCGACCATCATGGTGAGCAGCGCATAGGAGGCGATGTTGAATGGCACGCCGAGGAAGACGTCGCCCGAGCGCTGATAGAGCTGACAGGACAATTTGCCGTTGGCGACATAGAACTGGAACAGGCAATGGCACGGCGGCAGCGCCATCTTGTCGACCTCGGCCGGATTCCAGGCGCTGACGATCAGCCGCCGCGAGTCCGGATTGCGCTTGATCATCTCGACCACGCCAGCGATCTGGTCGATGCTGCGGCCATCCGGCGCGGGCCACGACCGCCATTGCGAGCCATACACCGGACCGAGGTCGCCGTTGGCGTCGGCCCATTCGTCCCAGATCGTGACGCCGTTGTCGTTGAGATATTTGATGTTGGTGTCGCCGGCGAGGAACCACAGCAGCTCGTGCACGATCGCCTTCAGCGGCAGCCGCTTGGTGGTCAGCATCGGGAAACCGGCCGCGAGGTTGAAACGCATCTGATGACCGAAGATCGACAGCGTCCCGGTGCCGGTGCGGTCGTGCTTCTCGGCACCGTCGGCGAGGATGCGTTCGAGCAGGTCGTGATACTGGTTCATGGCGTCTGTTTCGGGCTTTCCAGAGAACGGCCAATGTAGCGGCCAAGGCCGCCGGTCGGCACGCTGATTCGGCTGAACGCGCCGATTATACCCTGAAAAATGAGCACTCCGCGCCAAACGACAAGGGGCGGAACTCGCGTCCCGCCCCTGTCCTATCCACTTGATCGTGCTGGATTAAGTTGCCGGCTTGAGCACCGGCGTCCACTTCGCGATCTCGTTCTTGACGAGGGTCGCGAGCGCCTCCGGCGTGCGGTTGGCCGGCGCCGGGATCACGCTGCCGAGCTCAAGCAGGCGCTTGCGGACGTTCTCATCGTCGAGCGCCTTGATGGCCGCGGCATTCAATGTGGCGATGATGGCGGGCGAAGTTCCCTTCGGCGCGAAAATCGCATTCCAGGCCTGGGCCTGGAATGCCGGCAAACCGGCTTCCGTCGTGGTCGGCACATTGGGCAGCGACGGGTTGCGCTCGGGGGTGGCGACCGCATAGGCCTTGATGGTGCCGGCGTTGATCTGCGGCACCGCGTTGACGATCTGGTCGCACATGTAGTCGACCTGGCCGGCGACCAGCGCATTCATGGCCGGGCCGGTGCCGTTGAAGGGCACGCCGACCGGCTTGATGCCGAGGATCGAGTTCAGGAGTTCGCAGGAGGCGTGCGAGACCGAGCCGATGCCGGCATGCGCGGCGTTGACCTTCTCGGCATTGGCCTTCACGTAGGTGACGAATTCCTTGAGATCCTTCGGCGGAAAGTCCTTGCGGGCAAGGATCAGGATCGGCGTGCCGGCGAGCAGCGCGACGGGCTCGAAATCCTTTTCCGGGTGATAGGCAAGCTTCGGATAGAGCGGCACGGAGGCGGCGTGCGTGCCCATATGCCCTGTGATCAACGTATAGCCGTCATTGGCGGCGCGTGCGGCGCGCGTCGTCGCGGTGGTGCCGCCGGCGCCAACCACGTTCTCGATCACGATGCTCTGTCCCAGCGTCTGCGCCATGTTCGCGGTGACGATGCGCGAGATAACGTCGGTCGGGCCGCCGGCTGCGAACGGCACGATCATGGTGATGGTGCGGGTCGGATAATTTTGCGCGGACGCCGGCATGGCGAATGCGCCGAGCGCTACAAATGCCGAAAGGCATGCGCCCGCAAGCGAGCGAATGGACATCATCTCAATTCCTCCCGGAACGTTTGACCAATAGAAATGCCGGCCAAATCGGCCGGCATTTTCATTTCACGGGACGATATCGAGTGTCGATTCGACTTCCGCCTGCGGCGCGCCGACGCAGGGCCGGCGGCTCGCTGTTTGAGCATGATCTATCCGGAAAACCGCTTCACACTTTTCCGGATCATGCTCAGCCCTCGGATTCGACGAACACTTCGTCGCGCTTGGCACGCAAGGTCGGCAGCACGGCCAGCACCAGGAGACCGGCCGCGATCGCCAGCAGCACCGCCGACAGCGGCCGCGAGACGAACACGCTCCAGTCGCCGCGCGAGATCAACAGCGCGCGACGCAGGTTCTCCTCCATCAGCGGGCCCAGCACCATGCCGAGCAGCAGCGGTGCCGGCTCGAAATCATGCTTGATCAGCCAATAACCGACGAGGCCGAACACGCCTGCGAGCACGACGTCGACCGGCGCGTTGTTCACCGAGTAGATGCCGATCGCGCAGAACACAACGATCGAGGGGAACATCAGCCGGTACGGCACGCGCAGCAGACGGACCCAGATGCCCACCAGCGGCAGGTTGATGATGATCAGCATCAGATTGCCGATCCACATCGAGGCGATCATGCCCCAGACCAGATCCGGCTGCTTCTGCATCACCTGCGGACCCGGCACGATGCCGTGAATGGTCATCGCGCCGACCATCAGCGCCATCACCGCGTTCGGCGGGATGCCGAGCGTAAGCAGCGGGATGAACGAGGTCTGCGCCGCGGCGTTGTTGGCGCTTTCCGGCGCCGCCACGCCCTCGATCGCGCCACGGCCGAACCGCTTCGGATCCTTCGCCAGCTTCTTCTCCAGCGTATAAGCCGCGAACGAGGCGATCACGGCGCCGCCGCCCGGCAGGATACCGAGGATCGAGCCGAGCACGGTGCCGCGCAGGATCGCCGGCGTGGAATCCGCGAGGTCCTTCCTGGTCGGCATCAGGCCGGTGATCTTCTGCTGCACCAGGTTGCGGTTCATCTCGGCGCCGTGGTCGAGGTTGCGAATGATCTCCGCGAAGCCGAACACGCCCATCGCCACCGTGGCAAAGCCGAGACCGTCGGCGAGCTCGGGGATGTTGAAGGCCATGCGCGAGGCGCCGGTCTCGATGTCGGAGCCGACCATCGACAGCAACAGGCCGAACACGATCATCGCGATTGCCTTCAGCACCGAGCCCTTGGCGAGCACCACCGCGAAGATCAGGCCGAGCACCATCAGCGAGAAATATTCAGCCGGGCCGAACGCCAGCGCGAGCTTGGTCAGCGGCGCGCCGAGCACGGCGATCAGCACGGTCGCGACGCAGCCGGCGAAGAACGAGCCGATCGCGGCGATCGCCAGAGCCGGACCGGCGCGGCCCTGCTTGGCCATCTGGTGGCCGTCAAGCGCGGTGACCACGGAGGTCGCCTCGCCTGGAATATTGACCAGGATCGAGGTGGTCGAGCCGCCATATTGCGCACCGTAATAGATGCCGGCGAGCATGATCAGCGCACCGACCGGCGGCAGGCCGAAGGTGATCGGCAGCAGCATGGCCACGGTGGCGATGGTGCCGATGCCCGGCAGCACACCGACCAGCGTGCCGACCAGCGCGCCGATCAGGCACATCAGAAGGTTGATCGGCGAGAATGCGACCGCGAAACCGTGGGCGAGATTGGCGAACAGTTCCATCACGCCCTCACTGGATCAGGAAACGCGGGAACATCGGCATCGGAAGTCCCAGCACATAGGGGAACAGCAGCGCGCAGCCGAGGGTCAGACAGGCGCCGACAATGACGGCCTCGACCAATTTCGTCTCCTGCGAACCCATCGCCGCGATCATGAAGGCGGCAAAGGCGGAGACCACAAGCCCGAGCGGCCGGATCGCCAATGCGAAGAACACGATCGCCGCGGATACGAACAACGGGCCGCGCCAGGAATAGGCCGCGATATGCGGGCCGGCCTGCAGAACTCCCATCAGCGCGACACCACCGCCGAGCAACAGCAGCAGCACGGCGAACATGCGCGGCGCGGTTCCGGCGCCGAACGAAAATCCGTGCATGCCCTGCAAATCGCTCGAGGCCCACAAGGCAAACAGCGCAACCGCCATCATGGCGAGCCCGCCGACAAAGTCCTGCGGACCGCGCACCCATTTCGGCAAGATCGATTTGACCGGCGCCTCGCTCGGCGTATCGCTCATGACTTCGCTTCCCCCGTCAGGGCTGTCCCGCCCGTTTTGATTGAATGGCTGGCTTGCGGTCCGTTGACCGAAAGCCTTGCTAGCGATTTTCGTCAGATAACGCCAGCGAAACCCAAGAGGCCTCCGGCCAGCAACATCCACAAAGGGTTGATCCGCGTCGCAAAAGCAAGCGCGGCCGCGACAATGGTGATCAGGACCGCGATCCAACTTTGGTCTGAGGTCTGCGCCACGATCAGGCCGGACGCCGCCATCAGACCGATCGACAACGGAACCAGTGCCGCCTGGATGATCGCCGGCCAGCGCGCGTCGCGCGAGCGATCGAGGAAACGGCTCACATAATAGGCAAGCAGCGCGGTCGGTCCGCACATCGCCACCGTCGCGGCCAACGCCCCGGCGACGCCTGCGACAGAATAGCCTATCAAGGTCACGATCAGCACATTCGGCCCCGGCGAGAGCTGCGAGATCGCGAATACGTCGGCGAACTGCTTGTCGGTCAGCCAGTGATGCACGTCGACGGCGGCACGGTGCATTTCGGGAATCGCCGAATTGGCGCCGCCGACCGCAAACAGCGACATCAGCCCGAAGGTCCAGACCAGCGCTGCGATCGGGTTGGACCCCGAACTCATGCCCGCACCATGCGGCGGGCCAGGACCGTCGTCGCAATACTGAGCGGGATCGCCACCAGCAGCACGATCTGGAGCGGCCACCGGATCAGTCCGATCGCGACGAAAACCGCAGCCAAAATGACGAGGCCCGTGACATCGCGCCGCTTCAGGAGCGGCATCATCATCTTGAAGACGACGGCGAACAGCAGCCCGACCGCGGCGCAGGCGACGCCGGCGAGCGTCCGGCGCAGCACATCGATGTCGCCGTAACGGGCATAGAGCGCGGCAAGGATGGTCGCGATCACCATCGGCGGCCCGACCAGCCCGGCGAAGGCCGCGAGCCCGCCGGCTATGCCGCGAAAGCGCGAGCCGAACACGACCGACAGGTTGACGATGTTCGGACCTGGCAGGAAATGGCACAGCGCGAAGGTCTCGTTGAACTCCTCCGCGGTCATCCAGCGGTGTTGCTCGACGATCGCACGCCGGGCCCAGACCAGAACCCCGCCAAAGCCGGCCAGCGACATCTTGGCAAAGGCCAGGAACAGCTCGAGCAGGCCGGGCTGGTGGGGCGGCGATGGTGTGGAGGCATCCGGCGCCGGGGCGGCAACCGGCGGGGATTCCGGGGACATGGACAAAATCTAGAACGGTGCCGGGAGCCGGGCCAACCCAATTTGGTGTGTTTTCACAGCTGAAAGGGCCTGAATCGGCTCTGTTTTTCTACGACTTTGCCGCTATATTGGGAGTGCCGGTTCGCCGGCTATGGAAATAAATGACCGTCGCAATAAACCATTCGGACCCGGGGGCGGTACCCGGCGCCTCCACCAAAACCCATCCGTCGCGGTGGCTTTCGGCGGGGGCGAAATAGGATCGACGAGGGCGTAAAGGGCGTGTTTTTTCTCGGTATGGTTCCGCCGACATCGGGCCAATGCAATAGTTGCCAACGACAACTTTGCTCCGGTTGCTCAGGCTGCGTAACGCAGTTTGAAAGACCATCTTAAAGTCCTAGCGGGTTAAGCTCCGCTAGGCGGGGTTCGGAGGCACCTGGCAACAGAAGCCTCCACTTCATTCCTTGTTTCCCAATCGGGCGTCCGCGCGCATTTCAGCGGCCAGCCCTGCTGATTTCCGGCTCCCGGCGGGGTAGCATGGCAAAAGGGCGAGTCGGACGGTCCGGCGTCGCCCCGGCGGGCATTTTCGAAGCGACAGGATCACCATGGCGACCGATCACATCCGATATGACGTGCTGGCGCGCGATGCGCTGCGCGGGGTGCTGCGCCGGGTGTTGTCCGACGCCGCCGAACATGGCCTGCCGGGTGAGCATCATTTCTACATCACCTTCCTGTCGCACGGCGACGGCGTGAAGCTGTCGCCCCGGCTGCTCGCGCAATACCCCGAGGAGATGACCATCATCCTGCAGCACCAGTTCTGGGATCTGGTGGTGACCGAGGATCGCTTCGAGGTCGGTCTGTCGTTCGGCGGGATTCCCGAGCGGCTGACCGTGCCGTTCGCCGCGGTGACGCGCTTCCTCGATCCGTCCGCGCCGTTCGATTTGCGCTTCGATGTCTCGGACGCACTGTCCGAAGAAGCCCCTCCCGCCACCGCGCCGGCCTCTCCCCTGCCCGCCCCTGCGGCCCAGGCCGCGGCAGAGACCGAGAGCGCCGAGACCGAGCAGGAGCCCGCGAAGCCCAGCGAAGGCGCCGAGGTCGTGCGGCTGGACCGCTTCCGCAAGAAATAATCTAAGCGCTGATCACGCCTCGACCTTGTAGGATGCTTGCCGGGATCGGGATGACAAATCGTCATCCCGGCCTACCTTCTGCATGAACGTGCCCTTCACGCTGTCGCGTTGCCGCGGTGGGCACGTTTTGACGACGCAACGGCAAGCATCCACGGGAAGCATGATGGCTCGATCGACGATCCCCTCCAAGGCAAAGACCCGCAGCGAGACCGACAGCTTCGGTCCGATCGACGTTCCCGCCGACCGCTATTGGGGCGCGCAGACCGAACGCTCGCGGCAGAATTTCAAGATCGGCCACGACCGGATGCCGATCGCGATCGTCCATGCACTCGGCATCGTGAAGCTTGCGGCTGCGGAGACCAATCGCGAGCTCGGCCAACTCGATGCGCGCCGCGCCGGCGCCATCATCCGCGCAGCGAAGGAAGTGATCGAAGGCAAGCTCGACGACAATTTCCCGCTGGTGGTCTGGCAGACCGGCTCGGGCACGCAGAGCAACATGAACGTGAACGAGGTGATCGCCAACCGCGCCAACCAGATGCTCGGCGGCGAGCTTGGCGCCAAGAAGCCGATTCATCCGAACGATCACGTCAACATGAGTCAGTCGTCGAACGACTCGTTTCCGACCGCGATGCATATCGCCGCGGCGAGCCGCATCGTCGCCGATCTGCTTCCGGCACTCACCGAACTGCATCGCGCGCTGCGCAACAAGGAGAAGGCGTTTGCCAAGATCGTCAAGATCGGGCGCACCCACACCCAGGATGCGACGCCGCTGACGCTCGGCCAGGAATTCTCCGGCTACGCCGCGCAGGTCGAGAGCGGCATCGCGCGGCTGCGTGTCGCGGTGAAGGATCTGTTTCCGCTCGCGCAGGGCGGCACCGCCGTCGGCACCGGCCTCAACTCGAAGCCGAGATTTGCGAAAACCTTCGCGCGCCACGTCGCCAAGATCACCAAGCTGCCGTTCACCAGCGCGGCCAACAAGTTCGAGGCGCTGGCTTCCAACGACGCCTATGTGCTGGTGCACGGCGCGATCAACTCGGTGGCGACCGGCCTGTTCAAGATCGCCAACGACATCCGCTTGCTCGGCTCGGGCCCGCGCTCGGGCCTCGGCGAGTTGATCCTGCCCGAGAACGAGCCGGGCTCGTCGATCATGCCGGGCAAGGTCAATCCGACCCAGTGCGAAGCCATGACCATGGTCTGCTGCCAGGTGTTCGGCAATCAGACCACGATCACCGTCGCCGGCAGCCAGGGCCATTTCGAGCTGAACGTGTACAAGCCCGTGTTGGCATATTGTATGATAAATTCCATTCAGTTGCTGTCTGACGTTGTCCGCTCATTTACTGAGCATTGCGTTGTCGGAATACGCGCCGACGAAAAGCGCATCAACGAACTGATGCAGCGCTCGCTGATGCTGGTCACCGCGCTCGCGCCGAAGATCGGTTACGACAACGCAGCCAAGGTCGCCAAGTCGGCGCATGCGCGCGGAACGACGCTGAAGGAAGAGGCTTTGCGGCTCGGATTTGTTTCCGCGGATGAATTCGATCGCCTCGTGCAGCCGGACAAAATGACACACCCGGACTAAAGCGAAGCGCGCATTGTCCGGATAATTACGGTCAGCGCGCGTGATATAATTATGGATCATAACGCCTAAAGACTAAGGCGCGTTACCTATGAGCTCTGCGCTGGCGCGTGGTACAGACGTCTAGTTTTCGCAGAGCGAAACGGATTCTTTGATGCTATCAGAGCATCAAATGGGGATTCGGGATGGATATCGAGCCGGGCGCGTAGTGCAGTCGCTCTTGCTTTCGTCACGATGCATCACCAATTCCGCTCTGGGGACGATGAGGACGACGAGCATGGGCGACGTGGTCAACTTGAAACGATTCAAGAAGCGCGGTGAGCGCGAACAAGCAGCGAAGCAGGCCGAAGCCAATCGTGCGCTATTCGGTCGCACCAAATCCGAACGAGCGCGTGACGAATTTCTCGGCGAGCGCAACGCGCGTGTGCTCGATCAGCACCGCATCGAAAACGGAGACGCATCATGAAGTCTCCCGTGGTCAAGCGCTCGATCGTCGTCGCCGGACATAAGACCAGCGTCAGCCTCGAAGAAGCCTTCTGGAATGGCATGAAGGAGATTTCCGGTCTGCGGAACATGACGCTGTCGGAGTTGGTCGGCGAGATCGACAACAACCGTCAGCAGGGCAATCTGTCCTCCGCGATCCGGCTCTTTGTGCTCGACTACTTCCGCTCGCGCGCCACACCGGCGGTGCCCACGGATGTCAGGCCGCAACAGGTCGACACGCGTCAGCAGGCCTGACGGCCTCTCCGACCGTCGCCATCGGCAGACGGTCGTTCCGACGCGCGGGCTTCAGCATGAAGGTCAATCGGATCGTCGCGAACGTTGCCGCACCAGATACAGCGGCAGCGAAGTCGTTCTACCGGGACCTGCTTGGCCTCGAGCCACTGATGGATTTCGGTTGGGTTGCGACTTACGGCTCATCCGAAACAATGCAAGCTCAAATCAGCTTCGCTTCCGAAGGCGGCTCCGGCACGCCGGTGCCTGATCTTTCCATCGAGGTCGATGATCTCGACGAGGCCCTGCGCCGGATGAAGGCAGCCCGCATCGCGATCGAATACGGACCGGCGGACGAGCCATGGGGTGTGCAGCGCTTCTTCGTCCGCGATCCCTTCGGCAAGCTGATCAATATTCTCCAGCACCGATCATGAGCCGGCGCTTCGTTTGATGCGCTTTCTTGAGGCGAACCGGTGCCCACTTCGCTTGAAAGCGCGTTTAGTTCTGCATCGCCGGCCGCGGCGGCGGATTGGCGACCTGTGGCGTCAACGACAGTGGCGGTCGCAGCGGCCTCGACTTGGCTGCGCCGGGCACCGGTTTGACCTCGATCGGCGGCGGCAGCGGCGCCAGCTGCGGCTGGCTCGCAACCGACGCGGGCGGCGCAATGGCGGGCGCGGTGACGACCGGTGGGACAGTCGGCGGACGCGGCGCAACGATCTTCGGCTTCGCCGGCACGCGGCGCGGATCAGGGCCGGGCCCCGGCAAGTTGGCAGAAGGCAATCCTGTCGAATTTGGGTTGGACGCATCCGGCGCCGGCTCGGCCGGATGCGGAAGGGCCGTCGGGGTCGGCGGCGGCGTCGGTTCGCCACGCTCGATGGCGTCGAGCCGCTTGGTCTCCCGGTCGATCGCGCGCACCGCAAGCCACGACGACAACGCCGCAATGTCGATGCTGCGCGACAAGCCGTCGGGCGTGCCCACGGCAAGCAGCTGGATTTCCGGTCGGCTGTTGGCCGTGCCGACCTGCGTCGATGCCAGGGCGGCGCGGATGTCGGCCTGGTCGGCCGGAATGTCGTAGCCGCCGGATACGATCGCATTGGCGCCGTTCGCCGCGAGCGTGGTGGCGCCGACCCGGAGGCGGCCGTCGCGGATGTTGAAGGGGATTTGCGCCGAAGCAATCGACAGCGCGCCACCCGCGAGCGCCGGTTCGACGATCTGCCGCAGCCGCGTGTCGTCGGTCGCCTGCCCGGAATCGCTGGCGCGGATCGCAACCTCGAAGGCGCGCGGATCGAGACCCGGAAGGCTCAGCCCCTCCAGCGTCACGGTGCCGCTGCCGGACAGCGCGCCGGTCAACGCCGAGGCGCTGCGGCCCTGCGTCAACAGTGTCATCTGCATCGAGGTACGTCCCTTGGGCATCGCGAGACTGCGGTAGCGCAAGGCTGAACTGTCGATGCCGGACAGCTGCACATTGGCGCTGAGCGCAAGTCCGTTGGCGCCCTGTCGCGCATCGACGGTGGCAGTCGCCTCGCCGCCGCCGATCTTGCCCTTGATGCCGTCGAAGGTCAGCGACTGCCCGTCCGACCTGATGGTGCCGCTGACCGGTTGCAGCTCGGCGCCACCCGGCAGCAGACCGTGCAGCGCTTCGAACGTGACCTTGCCGCGCCAGGCGCTCGTGAGCCCCTGGCCGAGCGGCTCCGTCGCTTCGTGACCGGCCGCGCCGATCGCGGCCGCGAAAATCGGCGCCAGCGTGATCTGATCGAGACCGACTTCGCCGTCGACGCTTTTCTGATCGGCGAGCGTCAGCGCCAGATGGCCGCGCAGCCGTGAACCGGCGATGATGCTGTCGAGATCGTCGAAGTTCAGCCTGTCGCCCGCGAGCGTCAGCTTCGACGACAGGCGGATGTTTGCGACCGGATCGGCTGGTTTCAGATTGAGCAGCGGACTGATGTCGGCGCTGCGAACGCGGAGGCTGATGCTCGATTTGCTCGCGCTGCCCCCATCCTTGGTCCAAGGCTCAGCGGTCCCTTCGGCATCCGCGTCGAGCCCTGCGCCCCAGAGCCTTGCCTTCAGCCGCAACGGCGCGCGCCACGCGCCGGTCACCGTGCCCTCGAATTGCGTCGAACCGGCACCGGCTGCGACCGCATGGTCAAGCCCAAGCAGCGCCAGCAAAGCATTGCCATCGCCGGCGGAGAATTTCGTCTCCGCTGTAACCTCGTTGCTGCGGAGTGCATCGAAATCCAGCGCACGGATCGCGGCCACCTGCGGCGTCGCCGAGATCACTGTATTGCCCTTGAGCTGCGGCGTGTCGAGATCGAGCGTCGCGCGCGCGCTGACGCGATCGGCGGCCTTGCCCTTGCCGAGGTCGAGCGCGAGCCTGGCGCGAACCGGGCCGGCATCCGCGCGGAGCACGCCAAGCCGCGCGGCCAGCGCCGGCGCGAACGGCTGAACCACAGCGGTCAGCCGGCCAAGCGACGCGGCGGTCGCGTCGACGGCAAGCTTGCCGGTCGAATTGGCACGGTCGAAATTGCCGCTGCCGTCCAGCGTGACATTGTCGGGCTGGCCGATCTTGACGCGTTCGAGCACGATATTCTTCGGGCTATAGGCGATCTTCGCTAGCAGCGGCCGCAATTCCTGCCCGGAAGAGACCGCGCGCCCGACGTCGAGCGACAGCTGCGCCTCGTCGGGCCATTCGCCTTGCGGACCGGCCAGCGAGCGGATCAATGCCGCGGTCGCGTCGAGATCGAGCCGATCCGCCTTCAACTGCGCCTCGACCTTCGAGCCGCTGGTCGCCTCGCGATGCGTAACCGCGACGCGGCCCTCGAGCGTGCCGCTTTCGATCTCTGCCTTCATCGCGTCGATCGAAAAGCCTGATGGCGATACCATGACGTCGCCGCGCAACCGCAGCGGCCGTTGGCTGCGATAGGTGGTGTCGCCGCGCCCCTGCAGCCAGGTCATCAGCGCATCGGGATCGGACGATTCGATGTTGAGCGCGGTCTTGAAGCTGTTCGCCGCTCCGGCTTGCGCGCTGGCACCGCTCATCGAAACCCGCGTGGATCCCGGCGCGCGAAACTCCAGCCGGCGCACCGTCCAGGATTTCGCATCCGATTGCAGCTCCGCCGAGATGTCCTGCAACGGACGGCCCCCGAGCATGATCTGCTCGGATGCCAGCTCGACCTGCGCCGGTATCGGGCTTTGCGGAAGACCCGACAACACCGCGCGTATCGCCGGCAGCACGCGGGCCGGCTCGACGTTGCCGTTGTTGCTGTCCTTGGCGCCATCCTTGGCGGCGAACTTGTCGCCGTCGAGCTGCCGCGCCGTAAGCGAGGCGCGCAGCAGCGGCGACGCACCGAAACGCAGATCACCATTGCCGGCGAGCTTCAGCGCACGATCCTCGGCGCCATAGCTCACGTCGATCTGGTCGAGCCGCGCCGCCGAATAATCCGATTTCACCTTGGCCGCGATCCGCCACGGCGGCGCATCGCCGCCGCGCTGGCCGGGCGCACCCGCCAGCGTCAGTGTGCCCTCGAACCGCGGCGCGCGGGCCTCGAAGGTCAGGATGCCGTCGAGATCGGCCGACACCGGCCGCTGCCCGGGATCGATGCTGAAGTGCAGGCGGGTGCCGCTACCATCGGCGCTTTGCCCCGAGGAGACCCGAAACGGGTAGCGGTTGCCGTCGAACATGAAATTGCCGTCGCCGCGGATCGCGCCGGCAAGTGAGCGGACGTCGCCGCTGAAGGCAATGTCGTTCAGCTCGAGCGTGCTGCGGCTCGCGGCATCATGCAGCGCGAGGCGGCCGGTCAGGTTGAGCCGGTCGATCGCCAGGGAAGCGAGGTTGAAGCTCCCGCTCGACGGCGACCAGTCGATCCGCCCTTTCGGGTCGAGCCCGAGATCGAGCGACGCGCCGTTGATGGTGAGCTCGTTCGCGCGCCACTCGCCGCGCATCAGCGAGCTCAGGCTGAACTCGACATCGAGATTGGCGGCCTGGACCTTGCCAAGGTCGTTGGCGCCGCCGACGGTGACAGTCTTCAACCGCAGCGAGGGTGCCGGCAGCAGACGCGCGTCGAGATTACCGGCGACCCGGACCGGCACGCCGATGATCTTGGACGCCTCCACCTCGAACTGCGGCCGGAACTGGTTCCAGTCAACGAAATACGGACCGACCAGCGCCGCGACCAGTGCAAGAATGAAGGCAATTGCCAGGCCGAGCAGCGTCGTCTGCACGGTGTCTCCCTTTGAGCCAGCTCCGCGGCAGCCTCCTAATGCTGAACCCTTTGCCAACCTTTGGCCGGAGCACCCCAAATATAGAGACAAGTACGGCGAAGTCACAGCCGGTATACTGCTGGGACTTCGGACAGATAGTGGATTTCCCGTTCAAGCGTGCGTGTGCCGGCCTCGCCGAGGATCGCCGCCCCGCAGGAACGTCACCAGCTCGCCGGCAGGCGCTTCAGCCCGCGCAGCACGAAGGTCGGCCGCCACTCCGGATTTTCCGCGTCATCGAGCCGCAGGTCGGGAATCCGGCGCAGCAACGTCGAGATCGCGATCTCGGCCTCGATCCGCGCCAGCTGGGCGCCGAGGCAGAAATGGATGCCGCCGCCGAACGACAGCGGCTTGACGTTCGGCCGCCGGATGTCGAGCCTTTCGGGGTGATCGGGGTAAACAGCCTCGTCGTGATTGGCCGAGCCCAACAGGCACAGCACGCTCTCGCCCTTCGGGATGCGCTTGCCACCGAGGTCGTCGATGTCCTCCAGCGCGACACGGCCGGTCAGCTGCACCGAGGAATCGTAACGCAGGAACTCCTCGATCGCATTGGTGATCAGGCCGGGATTGGCCTTCAGCAGCGCGAGTTGGTCCGGGTTACGGAACAGCGCCAGCAGGCCGTTGCCGATCAGGTTCACGGTCGTCTCGTGGCCGGCGCCGAACAGCAGGATGATGTTGCCGGTCAGTTCCTCATTGGTGAGCTTCTGGCCGTCCTCTTCGGCCTGCACCAGTTGGGTGGTGAGGTCGTCGCCGGGCTGCTTGCGGCGCAGCTCGAACAGCTGATGGAAATACATCGCCGCCATCGCATTTGCGGTGTTGCCCTGCATGATTTCCTCGGGTGTCAGCGGCACCGGCTCGAGGATACGGCCGCCATCGCGCGAACCATTGTAGAATGCCTCGCGGTGTTCCTCGGGGATGCCGAGCATGTCGCAGATGATCGTGACCGGCAGGCGGAACGCGAAATCCGCGATCAGGTCCATCTTGCCTTGCGGAATGATGCGATCGAGCGTCTCGTCGACGACGTGCTGGATGCGCGGCCGCATGTCCTCGACCCGGCGCGCGGTGAAGGCCTTGACGACAAGGCCGCGCAGGCGGGTGTGGTCGGGCGGATCCTGCTGCAGCATCCAGTGGCTCATGCTGCGGAAGACCGGCTCCTCCATGATCTTCGGACCGTAGCGGCGGATCGAGCGCTCGGCAAAATCCTTGCCGAACCGCTTGTCGCGCAGCACGAGGCTCGCCTCGGCGTGCCGGCTGGCGACGAAGGCGCCGTGCACATTGACATGCATCGGATCGAGGCGGCGCAGCCGCTCGTAATACGGATAGGGATTGCGAATGAATTCAGGCGCCAGTGGATTGAAAAGCGGCTCGCCGCTCGCCGGCTGAACTTGCTCGTTCATGGTGACCTCCTTCGCTCGCTACGCCGGTGCATGCAACCTGGCGCGCCCTGGTGTCATCCTCAAGACCGCATCATCACGGATGCGGCTGTTCTGGTTCTGTCGAATGCAACTCGATACACTCTTGTATCGAGTTGCATTGTGCCCTAAAATGCGCCGATGTCAAGGGTTCGAACCAGACCGACACGGGACGACACCTGCGAGAAGCTGTTCGAGGCGGCGGCGCGGGTGTTCGAGGAACAGGGGATCGGCGGCGCCAGCATCGAGGCGATCGCGGCCGCGGCGGGCTTCACCCGCGGCGCTTTCTATTCGAATTTCAAGAGCAAGGACGAGCTGATCTTCGCGATGCTTGAGGATCACGTCGAGCAATCGATCCGGCGCAATCTCGATTTGCTCGCCCGGCACAACAACCTGGCCGACTTCCTCGAGGCGCTGCGCACCATGGACCGCAGCCGGCAGGATCCGCTCGGCCGCTCCCCTCTCCTGCACATGGAGATGATCCTGTTCGTGGCGCGCGCCGAGAAGCGCCGGCCCGAGCTCGCCAAGCGTCTGCGCGCGCGGCGCAAGCTGATCGCCGACATTGTCACGACTGCGCAGAAGAACAGCGGCAGGAACGGTAGACTCGATCCGGATTGGACCGGAGCGATCGTGCTGGCGCTGGAAGATGGTTTCCGACTGCACCGCCTGATCGATCCGGAAACCACCCCCGCCGACAGCTGCCTGCGCGCGATCACCGACCTGCAGCGCGCGATCGGAGTTTCGTCGGCCTGACGCGTCAGGCCGCGCTTGCGACCTTGTGCATCTGTCCGGCGACGGCGCGGACCTTGCGGGGCGAGGCCTGCCAGATCGCGAATGCCGACAGCAGGCTGACGGCGATGCCGAGCAGGAAGGCGCTGGTATAGCTGCCCGACAGATCATAGAGCTGGCCGGTGATCCAGGGGCCCGCTGCGCCGCCGGCGAGCGCGGCCAGCATCACGGTGCCGAAGATGCTGCCGTAATGCTTGCCCTGGAAGATCTCCAGCACGACCGGTCCCATCACGGATGTCAGGCCATAACCAAGCGCGCCCTGGGTGAAGACCATGAGATAGATCAGCGCCATGTTGGGCCAGTATTTCAAGGCGGCGAGCGCGGCGAAGCAGATCACGAAGCCGAAGCAGGAGATCGCCCACACCCATTCCCGGCCGATGCGATCGGAGAGATGCCCGAGCCAGATCTGGCCGGGAATGCCGAGCAGGCTGACGACGCCAAGCGCCCAGACGCTGACGCTGGAGCTGAAGCCGATATCGAGCAGGAATTTGGTCTGATGCACCTGCACCGCGTACCAGATGTACAGGCCGCAGAAATAACCGATCGCGATCCACCAGAACCGCGCGGTGCGCAGCGCACGCGAGAGCGTCCAGTCGGTGCCGGCCCACACCGGATCGACGATGTTCGACGCCGGCCTGGCTGACGTCGCCGTCGGCGCGGCATCGCCGTCCGGCTGCAGGCCGATGTCCTCCGGCCGCTTGTGCAGCAAGAGATTGATCGGCGCGAGCACGACCAGCACCACGATCCCCATTGCGGTGCAGGCGGTGCGCCAGCCGGTGTGCTCGATCATGTGCTGCACCCACGGCAGCAGCGTCACCGAACCGATGCCGACGCCGGCGAAGGCGAGCCCGATCGCAAGTCCGCGGCGGCGGAGGAACCAGTTCGGCACGAACAGCGATTGTCCGGAATAGCCGAGGCAGACGCTGCCAGCGCCGACCAGCACACCGATCGTGAGATAGAGGTGCCAGGGCTGCGTCGTCAGCGGCGCCAGCAGCAGGCCCGAGCCCATCAAGAGCACACCAAGCTCCATCACCGCGCGCGGACCGCCGCGGTCCATCAATCGGCCGATCAGCGGACTTGCGATCGCCGAGGCGACAAAGCCGAACGAGAAGGCGCCCGCCGTGATGCCGCGCTCCCAGCCGAATTCCGAGATGATCGGCGGATAGAACAGCGAGAACGCCGTACGCGCGTTGACACCGATCGCCATGGTGACGAAGGTCACCGCGACAATGATCCAGCCATAGAAGAAGGGAAGTCGCATGTGGGTTTTCGTTGCCAGGGTCAGAGGACGAATACCTGTTTCAGCCCGTGCCCGCTGACGGTCAAGTCCCATGGACCGACAAAGTGGCACCAGCCCGCGTCAACTCGCTCAATGAACGGTGCAAATTGTGTGAAGCAATTCATAGACAGTCAGGCCTGACGCGGCAGACTTGCGCGCGATGTCAACCACCTCGGCCATGCCAGTGACTTTCTGTTATCTGCGGGAATTCCGACCAGGCTCGGTCGGACGACTGGCAGCACCGGATACAACGATGGCAATCACTCCGACAGTACCGCCGCGCTCCCGGCCAAACTCGCCCATGATCGGCGGCAAGCGGGAAAACACCATTTCCTGCATTGACGCAGATCAATGGTGACGAGTTTTCGCCGCGAGATGATCCAGCCATGAAGTCGAGGGACGCATTTGCATCGCATGCTCAAGGCGCGAATGCCGCTTGGTCCGCACCCGGCCCACCCGTTGGAGGCATCGCGCTTGCGCGTCCGCCTCCTCAAAGGTTGCAAACATCATACTATACCAGTCCACTCGGTTGGCACATCCCTGCCGGATGAAGTCTTCCTTTATGACCTTGATGAAGATATTCTTTTCGCGTTGAGGTCTTTTCCTTTGTGCCGGATTTTAGTCGCTTATCAGTAAAATTTGCAGAAGTATCAATAATATGATGACCCCATCGACGCCGGAAGTTCGACGACGTCTTGCGGCAATCCTAGCGGCAGATGTGGTCGGGTATACGCGCTTGATGGAGGCGCACGAGGAAAACACGCATACCCGTCTGATGCAATTGCGCTCGGAAATCCTCGACCCGGGTGTCACGGCGCAAAACGGAAGGATCGTCAAGAATACCGGCGACGGCTTCCTTGCAACATTCGATACCGCGCGCGACGCAACGCGGTGTGCTCTCTCACTCCAAGAGGCTGTTGCCGTGAATACAGCCGGGATGCCCGCTGACGAGCGCATCAGCTTTCGCATAGGGCTGAATGCCGCGGATATCATCGTTGAGGAAAATGACGTCTATGGCGAGGGCGTCAACATCGCGGCGCGTCTTCAGAACTATGCGCAAGCGGGCGGCGTCGTGATTTCGGGAGCCGTTGCGGAGCAGATCGGCCGGGACCTGGACGTCAGCGTGATTGATCTTGGCGATCTGCATCTTCGCAACATGGGCCGGCCTGTCCGCGTATATGCGCTCCACCGATCCATGCAGCCCGCGAAGCTTGTTGGCGAAGCCCCGGTAGGCTCGGAACCTCGCCCCTCGATTGCCGTTCTGCCGTTCCGAATGAACCTGACCACCCCGGAAGAGGGGTATTTCGCTGATGGTGTCGTTGACGACATCATTCGCGGCCTTGCCGGGCTCAAGGAGCTTTTCGTCGTATCACGCGGATCCAGCCTCGGCTTCAGCGGCCGCAACGTCGACGTGCGCGAAATCGGGCTCCGGCTCGGGGTTCGTTATGTCCTCTACGGGGGGATTCAGAGGACGATGACCTCGGTCCGTATCGTGACCGAACTCAGCGACGCCGAGTCGGGCGAAGTCATTCGCTCGGACTTGCATGAAGGCGACCTTCGCGAACTCTTTGCGCTTCAGGATCGGATAGCCATCAACGTTGTAAGACAGATCGCGCCGCAGGTTCGCGAGCGTGAGCTTATGCGATCGATGCGGAAACATCCGCAGAACCTCACCGCCTACGATCTCGTATTGCAGGCGCTCGATCTGTTGTACCGGATGGACTACGATTCCTTTTCCAAGGCACGCGGCCTGCTCGAGCAAGCCATTTCACACGATCCAAATTTTTCGTTGGCCTATTCCTACGTCGCGCTGTGGTATGTGTTCCGGATAGGGGAAATCGGATCGCCGGATCCCGAGGGTGATGTCATCGCCGGCGCCAGATACGCCAAGGAGGCGATCGATCGAGGCGGCGACGATGCATTCGCGCTGGCGGTGTATGGTCACGTCCAGTCGTTCTTGCTGCATGACTTTCAGAGCGCAAGGAAAGCGCTCGACCGCGCGATTGCCGCCGGCCCAAGTTCGGCCATGGCCTGGACCATGGCGAGTGCTACATCCGGCTTTCTTGGCGATGGCCCAGCCGCCGTCCGCCAGGGTGAGCAGGGAGTCCGGCTCTCGCCGCTCGACGCGCGCTCGTTCTGGCACGAAGGGCTGTTCGGCCAGGCTCACTACGTGGATGGCGACTATGAGCAGGCGCTGGAGTGGGTGCGTGGCGCACTGAACCGCAACGGACTTATTCGCTTCAATCATCGTCTGCTCATCGTCACGCTTGGTGCCTTGGGCCGCCGTGAAGAAGCAGCGGAGGCGGCCCGCCGCTACCTGGAAATTCAACCCGGATTTCGCATTTCGTCCTACGCGCCACACTGCCCGTTTCGTGGCGGTGCATTGGAAACCTGGCTCGGCCACCTGCGATCGGCGGGGCTTCCTGATTGACTGGTATTGCTGACGGCAACTGCCGAGAGAGGGAGAGACGTCGATGACAGGCAACACAGGTAACACGGGCAATACCGGAAACACCGGCAACACCGGCAACACCGGAAACACCGGCAACATTGGAGGGGGTGGCTGGTTTATTTCAGACCGCGTTGATTTGCCATTCGTCACGAGGCTCGACCCCTCGGGCACAGCCGAGCTTGGCAGCCTGCGACGGACGCCGCCGACGTATTTCGGCAGCCGACAATGGTCTGCAAACTGGTATGCGTGGCGTGTCCTGCATCAGTTCATCGCCAATGTCCCCACCTGGGCGGCCACCATCGATGCTGACGCCACCTTCACGCAAATTCGGGGCGACCTGATCGCCAATTATGCCGCCCAAATCGACAACCTCGTGCTTGCCGCGCGGGATGAACGGCCGGATGCCATGGGCGCGATCCTCTCGCAGGACGTTGAATTTTTCTCGGATTTTCTCGCCGTGCTGACCGCCAGGCCTGGTTCGCATCCGCAAACCTGGCGCCTATTGAATATCGCGAGTTTGATTGGGTCCTTTGCTGCATTGTATTTCAAGGATAAGTACGATTTGCCCCGGCCGTCGCAGATTTGTCCCGCTTTGCTGCCGCCGATCCAGGTCCCCGGTCACTCGTCCTGGCCCAGCGGGCATTCGACCCAGGCGCATTTTATGAAGAACTGCATGCTTCGGGTGTTCGCCGCAACGACAATGTCTGGGGCCGACCAGGGCGTATGGAAGTCCGACCTGTCGATTCTGGCGGATTCGATTGCCCGAAACCGCGAGATCGCCGGTGTGCACTATCCGAAGGATTCAGAAGCCGGCGCCAGAATCGCCGATCTGCTGGACACCGTCATTCTGACGCCAACCACCGTGCTGATGTTTGACGCCGCAATCACGGCTGCCGCAGGCGAATGGCAATGAGCAATCAGGATGGGCAGAGCCCCACATACGACGTCGAAGGCGCGACGAAGGTCATCAAGGATTCGACGACCAGCGTTCTTCCCCCCACCGGCTTTCGCACTTTGGTGGCGTCGCAGGACGAGCTGAAGGCGCTCGGTTTTCCAAGACGACCGGACCCGGCGCGTCAGCCGGCCGAGTATGCATTCTGGCAAAAGATGTTTAGTCCGACGGTGGCCTTCGAGGCCTTCGATTTCCGGGTGCGTTCCCCGGTCACTGCGGGCCTCCGCAGATCTTTCGCCCAATCGCCGCGGCGGGAAAGCAGCCTCAACTGGTCCGGGGCCTACATCACGCCGAGGGATGGCACCATCTTCTCGTCGATCTGGGGCAAGTTTCAGGTTCCAACACCAACCCGGCCGGCCGGCGGCCTGGCCAGCGAGACGTATCACAGCTCGACCTGGATCGGCTTCGATGGACAACGCCGGTATTACAGATCGACCTTGCCGCAAATTGGCACCGCGCAGAACATCGACCCAGCCACGGGCGCGGGCAGCCCGACGACGTCGTTCTTCGCGTGGTGGCAATGGTGGGTAAGGGGCGACCCGGCTCAAGCTTTTCCCGTAACGCTTGTGTCGCCGAAGGTTCATGCCGGCGATCTGATCATGTGCCTCATGCAGGTAGCGCCGGATCGCACGGGTGTGTCGTTCGTGATCACGAACCTTACGACCAGTCGCTCCGTACAGTTCTTTCAAACCGCACCCCTCACCCATCTTGGGCAGCCCTTCAAGATTCCCGGCGCAACGGCGGAATGGGTGATGGAGAGGTCGGCCGCCCCGGGAAATCCAACCCCCTTGCAGCTTCCAGACTACGGTACGGTGGTTTTCCACGACTGCGGCGCGTCGGCGATCAACACGGATACCGGAGCGATGGTGGAGCGCAATCTCTCCGGCGCGAGGCTCATCGACATGCATGTCGTGAAGGAGAAGGAGAAGCCGGAAAGAACCGAGAAGCCCTCCATCGCGAAGCCGATCGGTTCGACGGAGTTTCTGACGCACTTCCGCTAGCTTACCCCAACGCGTGGCTTTCATGGCCGAAATAGGCGCGCTCGAGCCGGTGCGCGAGGTCGCTCTCCCCGGTCGGCGCCTCCAGCGCGATCGCGCCCTGCACCAGCGCGTAGACGCGATCGGCACAGGCGAGCGCCTTCTCCAGCAACTGCTCGACCAGCAGCACAGAGGTGCCCTGCTCGCGCAGCCGGCCGATGACGTTGAGGACCCGATCGACCAGCACCGGCGACAACCCCGCGGACGGCTCGTCGAGCATCAGGAGCCGCGGTCGGCGGACCAGGCCCTGCGCCACCGTCAGCATCTGCTGCTGCCCGCCCGACAGCGCGCCGCCGCGTTCATGCCGCTTCTCGGCGATCTCGGGAAAGAACGCCAACGCCTCCTCGATCCGCACGGCGCGCTCGGCGCGCGGCAGGTCATAACCGGCGAGCAGCAAATTGTCGGTCACCGAGATCTGCGTGAACACGCGATGTCCCTCGATCACATGCACGAGCCCGGCCCGCGCGGCATCGCGCGGCGTCGCGTTGGTCATGTCGCGGTCGCCGAACCGGACCCGCCCGGCAGTGACCGGCAACAGTCCGGACATCGCGCGCAGCAGCGTGGTCTTGCCGGCACCATTGGGCCCGAGCAGCGCCACGACCTCGCCGGCGGCAATCGTGACGTCGATGCCGTGCAGCACACGGATCTTGCCGTAGCCGGACTCCAGCCCATTGACCGCGAGCAACGGTTCAGCCGCCGAGATAGGCACTGACGACCTCCTTGTGGACACGAATCTCCGCCGGAGTTCCCGCCGCCAGCGTCCGGCCCAGATTGAGCACGGTGACCTGGTGGCAGATGTCGAAGATCAGATCGGCATGGTGCTCGACCAGCAGCACACCGGTGCCGCGACCGCAGACCGCCTTGATCAGGCCGGCGAGCCGCTCGATCTCGTCATTGGAGAGACCCGCGGCGGGCTCGTCGAGCAGCAGGAAGTCCGGATCGAGCATCAGCGCCCGCGCGATCTCGATGAAGCGCAGCTCGCTGTGCTGCAGGCGATCGGCGCGTATGTCGGCGAGCGCCTCGAGGCCGACGACGCCAAGCAGCGCGTGCGCCTTGGCGGCGAGCAGACGCTCGTCGGCACCGTTGCGCGGCAGTGCGAGCATCGCCTCGACGAAATTGGCCTGGCCCTCGATCGAGCCGCCCATCATGACGTTCTCCAGCACCGAAGCTTCGCCGACCACGCGCGGCGTCTGGAAGGTGCGCGCGATGCCGCACGCGGCGCGCTTGACCGGCTGGCCCGCGGCCAGGACTTCGCCGCCAAGCGTCATGGTGCCGGCTTTGGCGGCATAATAGCCCGAGATCACGTTGAGCGTCGTGGTCTTGCCGCTGCCGTTCGGTCCGATCAGCCCGTGGATCGCGCCGGGCGCGATATCGAGATCGAGACCGTCGATCGCCTTCACATTGCCGAAGCTCAGCGCGATGCCGCGCAGTTGCAGCGTCTTGCCGCCGTCCCTGCGGCGCACGATTTCGGAGAGTGCAGCGGGGCGCGGAACGATGGCGCGGTTGCTGGCGAGCGGACGGCGGTTGCGAAAATCGAGCAACGCCGCGATGCCGCCCGGCATCACCAGCACGATCACGAGCAGCAGCACCGCGTAGAGGAAGGTCGACCATGCCGCGAGCGGCGCCGCGATCTCGGGCAGGATGGTCAGGATGATGGTGCCGAGCATCGGGCCAAGGATCGAGCCGCGGCCGCCGATCAGGATCGCGATGAAGAACAGCACCGAAAGATCGAAGGTGAACGCATCGGGCGTGATGTAGGTCTGCAGGGTCGCGAACAATCCGCCGGCGATCGCCGCCAGCGCGCCGGCGAACAGGAAGATCGCGATCAGCATTTTCGGCTTGGAGATGCCGCTGGCCTCGGCGGCGACCTCGGCGTCGCGCACCGCGATCAGCGCGCGGCCGAAGCGGCTGCGCGCGACATTGGCGCTCATCCAGGTGGTGACGACCGCGAAGGCGATGCAGAGGGCGTAGAAGCCCCACGGCGTGTTGAACGGTACCGGGAATTCCGGACCGGCAATGCCGATGCCGCCGCCGGTCACGCTCTGCCAGGCCAGCGCGATCTGCGTCACGATGGTCGCAAAGCCGAGCGTCGACATCGCGAAGTAGAAGGTGCGCAGGCGCAGGGCCGGCAGGCCGACGACCACGCCGAAGATCGCGCCGATCAAGCCGGCGATCGGCAAGGCGACGAACACCGGAATCGCCGGCATCACATTGCCGGCAACCAGCACGCTCGTCGTGTAGGCGCCGAGCGTCAGCAGCGCGACATAGCCGATCGCAAGGTGACCGGCAAAGCCGACCACCAGATTGAGGCCCGACACCAGCACCCAATAGATCGCCATGCGGGTGCCGATCAGCACCCAGTAATCATTGCTGACGAACGGCAGCAGCACCGCCGCCGCCAGAATGCCGAAGAACGGCAGGACGTGCGGCAGCGCGGCGCGCCACACGCCGCTGTCGGTTCGGGACGGAGTGGCCACGACCGACGTCATCACACCCTCCGCGCTGTCGAAGCGCCGAACAGCCCTTGCGGCGCGGCGAGCAGCACCACGATGAACAGCGTGAACACCGCGACCGAGGAGAAGATGCCGCCGACCAGGAAGTTCGCGGCCTGCTGGAACAGGCCGAGCGCCAGCCCGCCGATGATCGCGCCTCTGTTGTTGCCGAGCCCGCCCAGCGCCACCGGCACGAAGCCGTAGAAGTTGAGCAACGCGCCGTTGGCGAAGAAGGCGAGCAGCAACTGCCCGCCGGAAAACCCGGCGATGCCGCCGACCACGCCGGCAAGCGCGTAGCTCGCGACCCGCAGATTGCGCTCCGGCAGGCCGAGCGCCCGCGCCGCAAAATTATCCTCCGCGATGGCGAGGAACGCGCGGCCGACCAGGGTGCGGCGGTAGAGATATTCAAGGCCGACGATGGTGACGGCGCAGGCGAGAACCGGCAGCCAGAATTTCTCGTCGAGGACACCCTGGCCGAATCCTGCGATGCGTGGGAACGGCTGCGGCTCGGTGCCCCATTTGATCGCGGTGATTTGCTGGATCATCAGCGCGACCGCGAGGGTCGAGAGCACGTAGAGATGCTGGTCGAGGCTCTTGAGCACCGGCCGCACCGCGACGAATTCGGTGATGATTCCGATCACCGCGCAGCAGAGCAGCGTCAGCACGAAGCCGACGGCAATGGGCAGGCCGAGCTTCAGCGTGAACATCGAGCCGAACACGCCGCCCAGCATCGCGAGCTGGCCGGCGGTGAAGCTCATCACCCGCGAGGTCGAGAACATCGTGTTGTAGGTGACGCCGACGAGCGCGTAGATCGCGCCCGCTGCGAGACCGGATGCAAGGATCGAGGCCAGCATCGGCTGCGCCCTCGCCCTTCTATGTATACCCCGGCGCCAGCGCGAAGGTGCCGTCCTTGGCGGTAGAGGCTTCCGACATCACGATCTCTTCGGTCAGATAGCCGTTGTGCTCGGTCGGCGAGAAGCGGTAATTGCCGAAATAGCCGGGATAGGTCGACAGCGTGTTCCAGTACTTGATGATGCCGGCACTGTCGGTCGAGCCGCTTTCGGCGACTGCCTTGGCGATCAGCTCGATGCAATCGATGCCGCCGGCGACCCACCACAACAGCGTGTCGTTCAGCGCGATGTTGGCCTTGGTCAGGCGCGCGACCAGGTCCGCGCTCTTCGGCGGCAGCTTGCCGGCGCCGTCATAGCTGCAGCTCTTGTAGCCGATCGCATAGACCTTCTTCCAGTTCTCCGGCTTGGCGACCAGGCTCGCAAGCTCGCCCGACGCCATCGAGGGATGCCCGACAAAGGGCACGTCCCAGTTCATCGCGGCGCGGGTGTTGAACATGCGCGCCTCCATGCCGGTCGAGACGCTCCACACCACGATCGCTTCCGCGCCGGCATTCTTGGCACGCAGCATATCCGGCGTCATGTCGGGCTGCGTGGCGTCGATATTGGCCTGATAGGCCACCTCGGCGCCGTCCTTCTTGAATGCCGCGACGGAGGCGCCGACCGCAGTGACGCCATAGCCGGTGGTGTCGCCGATCACCGCGACCTTCTTCACCTTGAGGATCTTGAGACAGTAGTTGCGCACGGCATCGTCCCATTGGTTGTTCGACGGCGCGATGCGGAACGCGTTGGGGAACTTGACCGGGTCGATCAGGGTCTCGACGACGCAGGGATGCAGGTCCGGCATCTTGGCGCGCGCCATGATCGGCGTTGTCGCCAGCGCCTCGCCCGAGTTCAGCGGGCCCCAGATCGCATGCACCTTGGCCTGGCTGATCAGCTCCTGCGTGGCGTTCACCGCCTTGGTCGGATCGCCCTGGGTGTCGCGCATCACGAGCTCGATCTTGCGGCCCTTCACCCCGCCGGCGCCGTTGATGGCGTCGACCGCGAAGTTGACGCCGCGATTGAAGCCGACGGTCGGCGCCGAGCTCGGGCCGGTGATCGCCGCGAGACAGCCGATCTTGATCGGTTCCGACTGTGCGATGGCAGGCGCTGGGAAGGAAAATGATGCGGCGCCCAATGCGCCGGCGCTGCCCAACAAAACGTCACGGCGTGACATAGCCATGTGATGCCTCCCTGTTTCCCTCTCGGCGCCCGTCGTTTGTTGCGGGACGTCCGTTCATTGATTGTCCGCGCGCTCAGGGGCCGCGGTTATGCGGGCCAAGTCTGGGCCGGATGCGAAGCTCTTGTCCAGCCCCGCGGACGGCATTGGGCTTCGCCAAACTTTCATGGCCGAGGCCGCCGCGTCCAGTGCTCGGCATTGACCGCGCCGACGGGTATCTCGCCGGCAATGATCTTCGCGACCTGGCGTACCGTCTCCGATGACTGATGCTCGATCGCCTGCGGCGTCAGGCCGCCGACATGCGGCGTTGCGATCACATTGTGCATCTTCGCAAGCTCGGGCGTCGGCATCTGGTCCGGCGCGCGGCCGACATCCATCGCGGCACCCGCGATGCGGCCATCGCGCAGCGCGGCCGACAGCGCCGCCTCGTCGACGAGGTTTCCGCGCGAAAGGTTGATGAAGAATGCGTGCTTCGGCATCCGCGCCAGTGCGGCCTGCCCGATCAGGTTCTCGGTCTGCGCGTTGGCGATCGCGAGACAGACAACGTAGTCGGCGCGTGCCAGCAGATCGTCGAGCGGCAGATGCCGGATCGCCGCATCATCGATCGTTACGTAGGGATCGGCGACCAGCACATTCATGCCGAGCACCTTTGCGATCCCGGCAAGATAGCGCCCGATGCTGCCATAGCCGATGATGCCGATCGTGCTTCCCGCAAGCTGGCGGCCCATCACGACCTCAGGCGACGCGCCCGCATGATAGTCCGCGGTCGCCCGCGAGACGCCGCGCGACAGATCGACCATGAAGCCGAGCGCGAGCTCGGCGACCGACTGGACGAAGCCGGCACTCGCCTGTGTCACCAGCACGCCGGCGGAGGAGGCCGCGGCCACGTCGATATTGCGGATATCGACCGCGCACCGCACAAAAGCGCGCAGCTTCGGCAGCTGCCGAAAGATTGCTCCCGGCCCCTGGGTCATGCGGTCGGCGACGATGATGTCGACATCAGCCGCGGCCCTGACCAGCGCGGCCGCGTCGAGCGCCTCCTCCCCCTCGTGCAACTTGACGTCGGCGACCGCGCGCAGGCCGTTCAGGCTGCGCTCGCCGTAATAATCGCGGCGCATCTGGGGGGTATGGGCGAGCAGCACCTTCACGATCGCACTCCCCTAGTAGCCGAGCGCATGCGGCAAGGCCGTGCTGATCGCCGGTACGAAGGCGATCACCAGCAGGCACAGCAACAGCAGGCCGAGATAGCCCGCGATCGGCTTGATGGTCTGCTCGATCGGCACGTTGCCGATCAGGCAGGCGCCGTAGAGGCCAAGACCAAGTGGTGGGGCAAAGAGCCCAAGCCCCATCGCGATCACAAGCACGACGCCGAAATGCAGCGGATCGATGCCGAGCTTGACGGCAACCGGCAGCAGCAGCGGGCCGAAAATGATCAGCGCCGCGGCGCCTTCGAGCACCGAGCCCATCACCACCAGCACCAGGATCGACAGCAGCATGAACAGCCAGACCCCGTGGCTGCCCGAGATCGCCAGCATGAGGTCGCCGACGGCATGCGGCACCTGCTGCAGCGTCAGGATGAAGGCCAGCGACTGCGCCGCGGCGACGATAAACAGCACCAGCCCCGAACGAACAGCCGACTGCACGAAGCAGTGCGCGAGGCTCTTCGCGCCGAGCTCGCGGAACAGCAGGCTGCCGACGGCGATGGCATAGACCGCGGCGAAGGCGGAGATTTCAGTCGCGGTGGCAAAGCCGCTCTTGAAGCCGAAGAAGATCATGAAGATTAGCCCGAACGAGGCGATCGCGCCGGTCCAGAGTCCCGATACCGCGGCGCGCGGCTCGGCTTCCACGTTCGCGGCGGGACGCTTGCCGAAGATGATCGACACCGCGATCAGCGCCAGCGCCATCAGCGCGGCCGGCAACATGCCGGCGACGAACAGTCCGCCGATCGAGAGGTTGGCGACGAAGCCGAGGATGATGAGGTTGATGCAGGGCGGAATGGTCTCCGCCATGACAGCGGAGGCCGCGAGCAGCGCGACGGCTCCGCCCGGATTCTGCCGCGAGCGGCGCGCCGCCGGGATCAGCACCGAGCCGACCGCGGCAACGTCGGCCATCTTGGAGCCCGAGATGCCGGAGAACAGCACCATCGACATCACCATGACGACGTTGAGCCCGCCGCGCATCCGTCCGACCGCGCGCTGCAGCAGCTCGATCAACCGGACCGACATGCCGTTGGCTTCCATCAGGTAGCCGACCAGGATGAAGAACGGGATCGCGAGCAGCACGAAATTGTCGATGCCGCGCGCCATCTGCTGGGCGAAGATCACGCCGGGCAGCGTGCCCTCGACCCAGATGAAGATCAGCGCCGCCAGCGCCAGCGCAAAGCCGATCGGCAGTCCGCCGAACAAGGTGAGGAAGAAGCCGATCAGCATCAACGCCTGCGACGACAGCACGGACGATGGCGCCAGCGCATCCCAGGCGAGATACAGGCCGACGATGACGGCGGTCGCGACGATGGCTGCCGCCATGTCGCGCAGCGGCCGGCCACAGAACGTCTCGAACGCGAAGATCGTCATGAACGCCGCGCCGATCCCCATCGGATAGAACGTCCATTCCAGCGGCAGGCCGGAGCCGGAGGTCTGGCCGGTGGTCAGCCAGCCCATCTTGACGGCGTTGAACGCAACATAGCCGGCGATGATGGTGACGAGCAGCGCACCGACCGCGTCGACCATCCGCCGCAGGGCGTGCGGCAGCATGTTGACGAAGAAGGCGACGCCGAGATTCTCGCTGCGCGCGAGCGCGCTCGCGGCGCCGAAGAAGCTCGACCCGACCATCAGGCCGCGGGCGACGTCGTCGGACCATTCGACCGGCGCATTGAACAGGAAGCGGGCCAGCACCGAGACGCAGACCACCACGAGATCGGCGGCAAGCAGGAGCGCGGCGATCGCGTCGCTGACGGCGAGCAGCGGCGCCGTGATCCGATCAGCGCTGCTTCTCGCCTCGACTGCGGCCACTGACATGCGCCGACCTCAGGCCTGCGTGGCGCGGATCAGGTCGACGACGGCCTTGGCCTCGGGCCGCGCCTTGATGAAATTATCGGTCTGCGGCAGCACGCGCTTGCGGAACGCCTCCTTGTCGCATTCGACGACGGTGACGCCCTTCTCCACCAGCGCCGCCAGCGCCTCCTTCTCCACCGCAAGACCGTGCGCGCGGGTGTCGGTCGCGGCCTTGTTCGCCGCGTCGAGAAAGCCTTCGCGCAGCTTGGGAGCCATGCGGTTGAAGCTGGTGTCGCTGAAATACACCGCGAGCGGCGAGAAGATGTGCTGGGTCAGCGCATAGTGCTTCGCCGTCTCGTAGAACTTGCTCGCCAGGATGGTCGGCGGATCGTGTTCGAGGCCGTCGAGCACGCCGGCCTGCAGCGCCGTGTAGATCTCGCCGAACGCCAGCGGCGTTGCGGCGGCCCCCATCAGCCGCAGGCACTCGGTGATGATCGGATTGGGCAACGTGCGGATTTTCAGGCCGGCGAGATCCTCCGGCGTCTTCACCGGCTTCTTCGCCAGCACGCTGCGCGCGCCGAAATTATAGGCCCAGCCGATGATGTGAATGCTGGCGCCCTTGAGCAGCGCAGCCTCGATCGGCTTCGCCGCGCCGGCGTCGAACGCCTTGGTCTGCTGCTGGAAGCTGGTGAAGAGGTAACCGAGGTCGAAGGTGCCGACCAGCGGCACGAGATTCGCCGAGATCGACGAGCCCGACACCATCAGGTCGATCACCCCAAGCTTTACCGAGTTGATGACGTCGATCTCCTGGCCGAGCTGGTTGTCGGGGAAGAAGGTGACCTCGATCTGCTCGCCGAGCCCGTTCGCCTTCAGGCTCTTGACCAGATTGTCGTAGTAGACGCGGCCATTGGCATATTTGGGATCGTTCGGAAGCGACGACGAGCATCGCATCTTCATGGCCGCGGCTTCTGCGCGGCCGATGATGGCAGGCGCGGCGGCAAGCCAGGCGGTCGCGGCGACCGACGACTGCAGCACAATGCGGCGGCTCACGCGGTTCGACGTCATGATGGTGCTCCTCCCCGGGAACGGATCTTTTGTTGTGTTGGCCGCCCGCTTGACGGCGCGAGCTTGGCAGCCGATTTGTCATAATGTATGACAAAACGGACACGGTTGTGCAAGGGCGCGGCTCGGCGGCCGCGCAGGCTGCAACCGCAGCGAGGCCCACGATGTTCCAGACATCCAACGCGTTGCGTCGGAGCGTACACAGCCAGGTCACCGACCGCGTCGGCAGCAGCATCGTGCGCGGCGAGATCGGCGTCGGCGAGACGCTGCCGCCGGAAATCCGGATCTGCGAGATGATGGACGTCAGCCGCACCGTGGTGCGCGAGGCGATCCGCACCTTGACCGGCAAGGGCCTAATCGAATCCCGAACCAAGAGCGGCACGCGGGTCCGGCCGCCAGAGCAGTGGAATCAGCTCGATCCCGACGTGCTGCGCTGGCACCTCGAGAGCGCGGAGATCGACCGTTATCTGGCCAAGCTGTTCCAGCTGCGCGCCGCGGTCGAGCCGGCCGCGGCGGCGCTCGCGGCGAACCATGCCGAGGAGGTCGACGTCGCCCGCATCCGCGCCGGATGCGACGGCATGGACGCGGCAAAGACCAATGAGGAGTTCGTCGCTGCCGACATCGCGTTCCACCAGGCGATCTATTTCGCCACCCGCAACGAATTCTTCTGGCCGATCGCGCAGATGTTCGAGATCACCTTGCGCCAGAGCTTTACGATCGCAGCGCCGGGCTCGCACCGTCCGCGGGCGCTGCGCGAGCACCGCGCAGTACTGGACGCGATCGCCGCCGGAGATGCGGAGGCGGCGCGGGCGGCCACGGTCGTGCTGCTGACGAACTCCGCCGACGACCTGGTGCGAATCCGCGGCCGGGAGTTCGAGACGCCACGTCCAGCCAAGCGCCGATGATGTTGGTGACTGCGGTCGTGATGAGCTCACTGCTTCCACATGGTCGTCCTGGCGAAAGCCAGGACCCATAACCACCGCAAGTGGTTGCGACCGGGATCGTGGCCCCAGCGTCGCGCAAGACCTGACATTTGGGGTAATGGGTCCTGGCTTTCGCCAGGACGACATCGAATATGGGGCGCGACCTACATCCCAATCGTCGTCCCGGCGAAAGCCGGGACCCATACGCTGCAGCGGATGTTGTTGGTGGGACTCGTCATTCCAGCGTCGCGCAACCATGTGCAGCTGTGGTTATGGGTCCCGGCCCCCCGTGCGCAATTGCGCACTAGGCCGGGACGACAGCCAATGTGTGGCGCCGCTTGCGGTCAAAAAACCGCATGAGTGATTGACGCGTGAGCGAGGCAACGCCGGAAGGGTTCCCTCCCCTTGCGAGGAGGGAGCCGCGCGGCATGCTCGCCTCACCGGCATTCCTCGCGATGCGTGAGTGCACCCGCCCCCGCACACGACCCTGTGACCATAGTTGAAGGCTGCGACGACGAAACTTCTGGATTGTTGGCCGCGTAGACGCCAAGACAGGAGCGCTATCTGCGAAGGTTTCATTGATGCACGACGTCTCGATCCCGGCGGCCCTGATCGCCGGTCTGGTCAGCTTCCTGTCGCCCTGCGTGCTGCCGCTGGTGCCGCCCTATCTGATTTATTTGACCGGCGCGACCATCGAGCAGGTCAACCAGGACGGCGCCACCGCGGCCTCCAAGCGTGCGGTGATGACGGCGGCGCTGATGTTCGTGCTGGGCTTCTCCACCGTGTTCGTCGCGCTCGGCGCCAGCGCGTCCTTCGTCGGCGGGCTGGTGCGCGCCTGGTCGGCCGAGCTCTCGATCCTGGCCGGCATCGTCATCATCATCATGGGCCTGCACTTCCTCGGCGTGACCCGGATCGGCCTGCTGATGCGCGAGGGACGGCTGACCGCGCCCAAGCCGGTCGGGCTGTGGGGCGCCTATGTCATGGGCCTGGCCTTCGCCTTCGGCTGGACGCCATGCATCGGGCCGATCCTCGCCGCGATCCTCTCGATCGCGGCCGCGGAGGCCACGGTGACAAAAGGCGCCGGCCTGCTCGCGGTCTATTCCGCCGGGCTCGGCATCCCGTTCCTGCTCGCGGCCTTCATGGTCAAGCAGTTCTCCTCGCTGTTTGCGCGGATGAAGCGCCATCTCGACACCGTCGAGCGGGTGATGGGCGCGCTGATGGTGGTCACCGGCATCGGCTTCCTGACCGGCGCAGTGTCCAGCGTCAGCGTCTGGCTGCTGGAAACCTTCCCGGCGCTGCAAAATATCGGCTAGGCCTTCGCGCCAGCGCACACTGCTGTCCGCTGGCTTTTGGCCGCGCCATGTCGGACTATTGCGGAATCGCCGCAAGCCTCATGGGACCCCGATGGGCCAGGATCGTCAGACGCGCGCCAGCTGGCCGATCTTCAGTTCGCTCAGGGCCTTCCGGCCAAGCGACCTGCCGGGTGACCTGATCGCCGGGCTGACGCTCGCCGCGATCGCGATCCCCGAGCAGATGGCGACCGCGCGGCTCGGCGGCTTCTCGCCGCAGATCGGCTTCTTCGCCTTCATGGCCGGCTCTATCGGCTTTGCGATGTTCGGCGCCAACCGCTTCCTGTCCTGCGGCGCCGACTCCACGATCACGCCGATCTTCGCCGGCGGCCTCGCGCTGATGGCGACCGCCGGCTCGCCGGACTATCAGGCGCTCGCGATGGCGCTGGCGCTGATGGTCGGCGCGATCATGATCGCCGGCAGCCTGTTCAAGCTCGGCTGGATCGCCAATTTGCTGTCGACGCCGGTGACGGTGGGCTTCCTTGCCGGCATCTCCGTCCACATCCTGGTCTCGCAATTGCCCGGCGTGCTCGGCCTGACCACGCCGGACGGGCCGACGCTCTACAAGGTCGGGGTGCTCACCGAGAAGATCGGTCAAACCAATTTCTACACGCTGGCGATCGGCCTCGGCGTGCTGGCGCTGGTCGCCGGATCGGAGAAGATCAGCGCGCGCATTCCGGGCGCGTTGATCGGCCTTGTCGTGGCCACCGTCGCCGTGATCGCCGGCCATCTCGAAAGCAAGGGCGTCAAGGTGGTCGGCTCTGTGCCTGGAACGCTGCCGACGCCATCGTTTCCGGATATTGCACCGGAGCGATGGGTCAAACTGTTGTCGCTGGCGATCCTGATCGCGGTTGTCGTCATGGTGCAGACCGCCGCGACGACGCGCTCGTTCCTGTCAGATCCGGACAAGCCGGCCGACGTCGATCGCGACTTCCTCGGCGCCGGTGCCGGCAGCCTGCTGTCCGGGCTGTTCGGCGCCTTTCCCGTCAACGCCAGCCCGCCGCGGACCGGCATCGTGTCGGAGACCGGCGGACGTACGCAGCTTTCGGGGCTGTTTGCCGCGGCCATCGTGCTCGCGCTGCTCGCGTTCGGCGCGACGCTGTTGCAGCACGTGCCCGATGCGGCACTCGGCGGGGTTCTGCTGTTCGTGGCGCTGCGCATCATTCGCGTGAAGCAAATCGTCGCGATCTTCCGTCAGTCATTCTATGAATTCCTGCTGGTGGTGGCGACAGCAGCCGCGATCATCGTGCTGCCAATCGAGCAAGGCGTCGCCGTCGGCATCGCCTTGTCGCTGCTGCACGGCATCTGGACCACCACGCGCGGCCAGCTTGCCGAATTCGTCCATGTGCCCGGCACCACGATCTGGTGGCCGACGGGCCCGCACGTCACAGGCGAGCGCACGCCCGGCATTGCCGTCGTCGGCCTGCAGGCCCCGCTGTCGTTCCTCAACGCGGAAAGCTTCCACAGCGGCGTGCTCAAGACCATCAGCGCGACGACACCCAAGCCGCGGCTGCTGGTGATCGAGGCCAGCGGCATGATCGAGATCGATTTCACGGCGGCGCAGGCGCTGCGCGACCTGTTCCGCGAATGCCGCGATGACGGCGTGACGGTGGCGGTGGCGCGGCTCGAATCCGAGCGCGCGCAGGACGCCTTCGAGCGCTTCGGTCTCTACGAGGTGTTGCCGCGAGACCACGTCTTCCGCAGCGTCGACGAAGCGGTCCGCACGCTCGGCGGACAGGCGTAAAGATTGATGGGATCAGTCCGTAGCCCGGGTGAGCGAAGCGATACCCGGGAAACCGTTCCCGCATATCGCTTCGCTCATGCGGGCTACGCACTATCCTCCGTCATTGCGAGCAAAGCGAAGCAATCCATCGCGTGGCATATGCGGAAGCATAGATTGCTTCGTCGCTATCGCTCCTCGCAATGACGGAGCTACAAAATTTTGGGCGACTCAGCTGCGTAGCCCGGATGAAGCGAAGCGCAATCCGGGATTTTCTCGTGCGTCGATGAACCGTCCCGGATTTCGCTTACGCTCCATCCGGGCTACGGGCACTCTTCTCGACCGAACGGCCTCAGGCCTGCTCGCCCTCGAGCGTCGGATGCTCCCTCAGGACTTCCGCCTTGATCGAGCCGGCGTGGATGGCACGAAACAGCGCCCGCCCCGTCTTGACGTTATTGGCCTTCATGCAGAGGCCGACGATCTCGCGCACCGCGGAATCCCGCACCAGCTCGTCGGAGATTTTCATCGCGGTCTCCATCGCGACCTTGGCGGCACGCTCGTAGCGATCACGCTCGATCTGCTGCTTGTTCGGTGAACGCTTGTCGGGCGAGCCGACCGCCTCGGCACAGGCGGCGGCATCGCGGCAGATCGCACGGATCCGCTGCGCAGCCTCGATGTCGCCGAGCGGACGCTCGACGGGATCGTCCCAGATATCCTTGCGCCCGGCCTTGTTGAACCACCACATCGCCGCACCTTGAAAAAAGCACGGCAAGCATAGCTGGCCTTGGCGCAACCTGTGAACCGCGGAGTCCACTTCGTGCCGAGCAAGAGGTGCACACTATGGCCCGGCGGCCACACCGGCCGCCGATCCCCGCGCGAATTGATGTCGAATTCATGGAATAAAGCCCATTTCGGTTCTGATTGCGTCAGAGCCGAGGCTGCGGGACTCTCGCTTGCCGCGTTTTCGCGCGAACCGACAACACTCTACGCAGATCGTTTCGGCCCGATCGCCTCGAACTGCGCCTTTTGCTCATCGCTGAGCGTGGCATAGAAATTCTCAAGCGCGGCGCGGACATCCCTGACCGCCTGCAGCATGACGTCGAGCCGCTTGGCAACGAAGGCAAGACGCGCGGGCGGGGTCATCGCCTCGTTGGTCTGGCACGCGGCCTTCAGCTTCCGCGCGGCGTCGGCACTGGCGTCCTGCAGCACCTGAAGCGCACCGCGTTGGGTGTCGCTCAGCTGCAGCCGCGCCTCGATCTCGCCCGTCGGCCATTCCTGCAGCGCAGGCTGTGCGGCGCCGCAGCTCTGGGCGACCGTCGCGTTCGGATCACGGGCCGCGGCTTCCTTGCGCTGGTTCTCGGCAAGCGCGTTGAGCCGCGCTTTCTGCTCGTCATCGAGCAGGCCGTAGAATTTTTCCAGCGGAGGCTTCACGATTCCGACCGCGGTGACCATCGCTTCGATCCGCTGCTGCATGGCCGCGAGGCGGTTCGGCGCCGTCAACACCACCTGCGCAGGACATGCCGCCCGAATGACCTGGGCAGCCGCGAGCGACGCGTTGCCGAGCTCGCCGAGCGCCACCGATTGCGCTTCGGTCGGCTGCACCGTATCCGCGATCTGATCCACCGGCAGGCCGGCGACCGAACGGCTGTCATTGCCGCACATCTGCTCGATGCGCCCGCCGCCGCGGTAACGGCGGCCCGTCCGGCGCTCCGGCAGATAGCCCCGGAGATCGTCATACCCATAAGGCCCGAAGATGCCGGCATAGATGTCCGGATAGCCGTAGCCCCAGAATCCGATGTCGTCGCCCCAGATCGCGTAGTCGTAGATGTCGTTGTACGCGAACGGCCAGAACAGCGGACCGACCCAGCCATAGCCGCCGCCGGGATGCTGCCACCAGCCGTTGGCCACCGCCCCGCCATGCCAGCCGGCGAGCGCCGCGGCCGCGGCGATCTGCGCGCGCGCCGCCGGGTTGCTCAACAGCCGGCCGTTGCGCAATGCGCCGTTGCGCGACAGCGAGTTGAACGTATTGCGCATATGGCCTGGTGCGATCGCGGCATTTCGCATCCGGCCGAAATTGCCGCCCCCGCGCGACGCGAAGGCGCCATGGCCGGCGAAGCCTGATCGCGAGATCGCGTGCGAACGGCCGAACCCGCCATGGCCGCCGCCAAAATGCATGTGGCCGAAGCCATGCCCGCCACGTCCATGGCCACCGCCGTGCCCGTGGCCACCACCATGCCCATGGCCGCCACCATGTCCTCCGCCATGGCCGCCACCGTGCCCGCCACCGCCTCGGGCGATCGCATCGCCCGACAGCGCCATCGCAAGGACCACAACCGCAATTCCGATTACCCGTCCGATCACGGCGTTCTCCTCCGCGCACCGCACACATCGCGGCAACACAAGAGAGACGCCGGGCTGGCGGAAAAGTTCCACGCACGACGCGCACCGCGCGGACGTTGGCGGCCCCTGCGCGGCGTGACGGCGCCTCAGGCGGCCGGGACGATCTTTCCGGGATTGAAGATGTTTTGCGGGTCGAGCGCATGCTTCAGCGCCCGCATCGCGTCGAGCGCCTCCGGGCCGAGTTCGGCCCGCAAATATTTCTGCTTGCCCTGGCCGATGCCGTGCTCGCCGGTGCAGGTGCCGTCCATGGCCTGGGCGCGCTCGACCAGGCGGTGCATGAACTCCTCGCCGCGCGCCATCTCGTCCCTGTTGTCGACGTCGCAGAGCAGCGAGCAGTGGAAATTGCCGTCGCCGACATGACCGACGATCGGCGACAGCAGATTAAGCCGCTTGAGATCCTCCTCGGTCTCGGTGACGCAGTCAGCAAGCCGCGAGATCGGCACGCAGACGTCGGTCGCGACCACGCCGATGCTGTCGCCGGGGCGCAGCGCCTTGACGGACCAGTAGGCGTCGTGCCGGGCCTGCCACAGTTTGGTGCGGTCTTCAGGCTTGGTGGTCCAGGTGAAGTCGCCGCCGCCGCATTCGGCGGCGATGTCGCGGAAATTCTTCGACTGTTCGGCGACCTCGACCTCGCTGCCGTGGAATTCCAGCAGCAGCAGCGGCGTCTCCGGCAGCGACAGCTTCGAATAGCTGTTGCAGGCTTTCACCTGCGCGGCATTGAGCAGCTCGATCCGGGCGACCGGAATGCCGGTCTGGATCGCGAGGATCGTGGCCTGGCAGGCGCCGCGTACCGTCTCGAACGAACAGGCCGCCGCCGCGATCGTGTCGGGAATGCCGCGCAGACGGATGGTCAGTTCGGAGATGATGCCGAGCGTGCCTTCGGCGCCGACGAACAAATGGGTCAGGTCGTAACCGGCCGACGACTTCTTGGCGCGCGTGCCGGTCGTGATGATCTCGCCGTCGCCGCGCACCACCTTCAGCGCCAGCACGTTCTCGCGCATCGTGCCGTAGCGCACCGCGTTGGTGCCGGAGGCGCGGGTCGAGGTCATGCCGCCGAGCGAGGCATCGGCGCCGGGATCGATCGGAAAGAACAGGCCCTGGTCGCGCAGATGCTCGTTGAGCGCCTTCCGCGTCACACCGGGCTGGATCACGCAGTCGAGGTCCTCGGCATGCACCTCGAGCACCTTGTTCATGTCGCGCAGATCGATGCAGATGCCGCCCGCGGGCGCGTTGACCTGCCCCTCGAGCGAGGTTCCGGTGCCGAAGGCGATGACCGGCACGCGATTGGCGGCGCAGATTCGCACCACGTCCTGGATGTCGGCGGTTTCCTGCGCCATCACGACCGCATCCGGCGGCTGGGTCGGCAGCCATGTGGTGGTATGGGCGTGCTGTTCGCGCACCGCCTGCGACGTGACGAGCCGGTTGCCGAACCGCGCCGCCAGCGCGTCGATCGCGCGCTTCAGGGCCTGCGGCTCAGGGCGCGTCACATTGCTCGAAATCGTTGTCGCCACGTCAAATTTCCTCCCACCTTTAGCCGACCGTGGCAAAGCTTGTATAAGGGGTCAAGAGAGCCTGACTTGAAAAAGTGGACGCCGGAGTCACAGAAAAGCTCATGCTCAAACGCCAGCAAACCGGGGATGGATCATGACTTCAGTGACTGCCACGAGCGAGGTGCCGCTTCCGCCGGCCCCGTTCAGATCCTCGGTGATGCAGATCGAGCCGCAATGGATCGACTACAACGGCCATCTCAACATGGCCTACTACAACGTGATGTTCGACCGCGCCATCGACGAGATGTGGCTGCAGCTCGGCATCGGGCCGGCCTACATGAAGGCGCGGCAGTGCTCGACCTTCACCGCCGAGTGCCACGTCCGCTATCTCAGGGAAATTCATCTCGGCGATCCCGTGCAAGTCCACGTCCACCTGCTCGGCGCCGACGAGAAGCGGCTGCACACATTCGAGGAGCTGCGCCATGCCACCGAGGGCTGGCTCTCCGCGACCTCGGAAAACCTCACGCTGCACATCGACATGGAGGCGCGCAAGGTGGCGCCGTTTCCGCCCGATATCCGCGCCCGCGCTCGCGCGATCGTCGCCAGCTATGCGGGTGTACCACGTCCCGAGGGCATCGGCCGCAACGTGGCGATGCCCTCGGCGAAATAACTTGCCGTTTTCAAGCAAAGCGGCCGCCGGTTCGCGGCCTCGCTAGACCCTTGTGCGGCCGCGCACCAATCCGACCACCGCCGACACCAGAAACAGGATGACGGCGATGAAGAAGATCGCCTTGGCGATTTCGACCGAGGCGCCGGCGATGCCGCCAAAGCCCAAAATGCCCGCGATCAGGGCGATGACCAGGAACGTGACGACCCAGCTCAGCATGATCAAAACTCCGCTTCGTTTCCTTGCTGTTTCTCGGGCGCGGACCTTCGTCCGGCGCGCACCTGTTGAAACAATCCGGCCGGGAAACGCGGGTTCCTGCGCGTGAAACCGCGAAATTTTCGTCGATTTCCGGAACCAGCATTGATGGTGGGCTGCCGGCGAAAGCGTTCCCGTCAGTCGCGATAAAACCTGTCAAAACGGCCGATCAGGCCCTATATGGCCTTCAATCCCTGTTAAGAAGGCTCCCCTTCACCATCCTGCGGTGCCATCGTGGGGCCGAGACGATTCGCCAATGACCGAGCCGAGCAAATTGCCCCATCACGGCGTTCCCGAGCACCAGCCGGCGGCTGGCGGCATCGCCGCGCGTGCGCGGGCGGCGGCCGGTCCGCAATATCTGAACGGCCTCAATCCGGAGCAGCGCGAGGCGGTCGAGACGCTCGACGGTCCGGTGCTGGTGCTTGCCGGCGCCGGCACCGGCAAGACGCGCGTGCTGACGACGCGCATCGCGCATATCCTGAGCCAGGGCCGCGCGCGGCCGCACGAAATCCTGTCGGTGACCTTCACCAACAAGGCGGCGCGCGAGATGAAGCTGCGGCTCGGCCAAATGCTCGGCCAGGCGGTCGAGGGCATGCCGTGGCTCGGCACCTTCCACTCGATCGGCGGCCGCATCCTGCGCATCCATGCCGAGTTGGTGCAGCTGAAATCCAACTTCACGGTGCTCGACGTCGACGACCAGGTGCGGCTGTTGAAGCAATTGCTGCAGGCAGAGAACATCGACGACAAGCGCTGGCCGGCGCGGATGCTGGCCGGCCTGATCGACGGCTGGAAGAATCGCGGCCTGTCGCCATCGCAGGTGCCGGCGGGCGAAGCCGCCTCGTTCGGCAACGGCAAGGGCGGCAAGATCTACGCGACCTATCAGGAGCGGTTGAAGATCCTCAACGCGGCCGATTTCGGCGACCTGCTGCTCGAGAACATCCGGCTGTTCCGCGAAAATCCGGACGTGCTGCGGCAGTACCAGAGCCGCTTCAAGTTCATCCTGGTCGACGAATATCAGGACACCAACGTGGCGCAGTATCTGTGGCTGCGCCTGCTGTCGCAGGCGCCGTCGCGGCCGGGCCGCGCGCTGTCCGAGATTATTCCGGGAGCAACCGACGCTCCCGTCATTCCGGGGCGCGCCGAAGAGGCGAATCCGGAATCTCGAAGCAATGAAGACTCATCTCGAGATTCCGGGTCTGCGCCTGCGGCGCATCCCGGAATGACGGAGGATACGGCAACCGCAACGCAGCTCAAGAACATCTGCTGCGTCGGCGACGATGACCAGTCGATCTATGGCTGGCGCGGCGCCGAGGTCGACAACATCCTGCGCTTCGAGCACGATTTCCCCGGCGCCAAGGTCATCCGCCTCGAGCGTAATTACCGCTCCACCGGCCATATCCTGGCCGCGGCCTCGCATCTGATCGCGCATAATGAAGGCCGGCTCGGTAAGACGCTGCGCACCGAGGATGTCGACGGCGAGAAGGTCACCGTCACCGGCTCCTGGGATTCGGAGGAGGAAGCGCGTGCGATCGGCGAGGAGCTCGAGGAGCTGCAGCGCGCGGGTGAAAACCTCAACGACGTCGCCATTCTGGTGCGCGCCTCGTTCCAGATGCGCGAATTCGAGGACCGCTTCGTCACGCTCGGCCTGCCCTACCGCGTGATCGGCGGCCCCAGATTCTACGAGCGCGCCGAAATCCGCGATGCGCTGGCCTACTTGCGCACCATCAATTCGCCGGCCGACGATCTCGCCTTCGAGCGCATCGTCAATGTGCCCAAGCGGGGGCTCGGCGACGCCACCGTGCAGCTGCTGCACGACCATGCCCGCAAACGCCGCATTCCGCTGTTCGAGGCGGCGCGCGCCGTGGTCGAGACCGACGAGCTGAAGCCGAAGGCGCGCGGCTCCTTGCGCGATCTCGTCATGCAGTTCGACCGCTGGCGCGCCCAGCGCGAGGTCACCTCGCATACCGAGCTCGCCGAGATCGTGCTCGACGAGAGCGGCTACACCGAGATGTGGCAGAAGGACCGCTCGGCTGATGCCGCCGGCCGGCTGGAGAACCTCAAGGAGCTGGTGCGTTCGATGGAGGAATTCGAGAACCTCCAAGGGTTTCTCGAACATATCTCGCTGGTGATGGACCGCGACGGCGAGGCCGGCGACGAGGCGGTGTCGCTGATGACGCTGCATTCGGCGAAGGGCCTGGAATTCGACAACGTGTTCCTGCCGGGCTGGGAGGAAGGCCTGTTTCCGAGCCAACGCACGCTGGACGAACAGGGCCGCGCCGGGCTCGAGGAGGAGCGCCGCCTCGCCCATGTCGGGCTGACCCGGGCGCGCCGCCGCGCCAAGATCTACTTCGCCACCAACCGCCGCATCCATGGCACCTGGTCGACCACGATCCCCTCGCGCTTCCTCGACGAGCTGCCGGCGCACAATGTCGAGATCACCGAATCCAAGGGCGGATCAGGCTGGGGCGGCAGCGGCGGGTATGGCGCCTCGCGCTTCGACAACCTCGAATCATTCGGCTCGAGCTATTCGACCCCGGGCTGGCAGCGTGCCCAGGCCAACCGCAACCGCGGCGGCGGGGGCCGCGGCGGCAGCGGCTTCGAGGAGCGGCAATCGTCCTTTTCGGGTTCGCGGGGCGATACCTCCTCCGAAAGCTTCAATCGCACCAAACGCGGCCCGATGGTAATCGAGGGCGAGCTGGTGGCGAAGTCCACCGGCACGACGTCGGATTTTTCGCTGGATGACCGGGTGTTTCACCAGAAATTCGGCTACGGCCATGTGGTGAAGATCGACGGCAACAAGCTGACCATCGCCTTCGAAAAGGCCGGCGAGAAGAAGGTGGTCGACAGCTTTGTGGAACGGGTGTGACATAGCGACGTTCTTTGACGGTCTTCTCTGTTGGTAGCCCTTGACCCCAGTTGATTTCATGGGTTGAGATGGCCCCATGGTCCGGGGGAGGTTTTTCCTTTTTGTCATCGCGCTCACCGCGCCGTCGCTGGCGGTCGCGGAGACGATGAGCTTTGGCGATTCTGCAGCGCAACTGGCCAAGGCCTGCGGCGCCGACATCACCGCCAACTGCCGCGGCGTCAATCTCGACTCCAACCGCCTCAAGGAATGCCTGTCGCGCAACCGCGATGTGATATCGCCGCAGTGCAAGGAGAGCTACTTCTCCACCCTCGATGCGATCCAGAAGCGGATCGTGGCGCGCGTCACCGTTGCGAATGCCTGCACCCGCGAGATCGTCAAGGTCTGCGGCGGCTCGACCAAGGAGACCAGCAAGTCGGTGCCCTGCCTCGTCAGCGCCAAGGGCCTCAGCCGCAATTGCACCCAGGCGATCAATGACGCGGGGTATCAATGATGCGGCTGTCGAGGCGAGGCTTGCGCGATCGTGGCCTTTTGGCCCTGCTGGGCACGCTGGCTTTGCTGGCGATGCCGATTGCGCCGGGGCGTGCGCAGACCGCCATCACGCGCGACGACGTCATCGCCAAGCTCAATCATTACGAGACAGACGCCGAGATCGATGTCCCCGCGCTGCGCCAGCAGGTGGCCGAACGATCGAAGTCGCGATCGAAGAACGAGCCGCCGCCCTCGAAGCGGCCGCCGATCGCCCCCGATCTGACCAAGCTGCCGACGTTCAACGTCGACATCGCGTTCGACGTCGACACGCCGATCGTGCTGCCGGAGTCGTATCAGACGGTCGGGCGGATCGCCGATGCGCTGACGCACTCCTCGCTGCTGCCCTACACCTTCCTGATCGTCGGCCATATCGAATCGACCGGACGACGCGAGAACAATGTGCTGCTGAGCCAGCGGCGCGCCGACGCGATCCGCGACATCCTGGTCAACACCTTCAAGATCACACCGAAGCGCCTGCAATCGGTCGGGCTCGGCGAAGAGCAGTTGCTCGATCCCGCCAAGCCCAACGCGCCGGTCAACAACCAGGTGCAGATCATGCTGGTCGCGAAGCTCGCCGACAGCGCGCCGCCCGCGCACCCTGCCCCGGCGGCAGCCGCCAAGAAGCCGGCGAAATCGGCGAAGAAGCACTAGCCTGATCCCGCTCACTTAACGCGGTATGATTCGGACCATCATGTCCGGATTGCTTGGTTCTCGGAATTGCCATGTTGACCAACAGCCGCGATATCATTCGGCGCCTGGAGCGAGAGGGATGGAGCCTTGTCCGGGTTGCCGGTTCTCACCACGTCTTCAAGAATCCCCGGTCGGGCGAAACGCTGGTCGTTCCGCACCCCAAGAAGGACTTGGGAAAAGGCTTGGTGCGCCATTTATAAGGGAGCGGGTTGGAAACCCGATTGAGGCAGACCTTGGCTCACTACGTTGCCATCATTGAGGACGCCGGACCGGACTACGCTGTAGGCGTCTGGTTTCCGGACCTGCCCGGCTGCACGTCCGCGGGCGATGATATCGACGAGGCTTTGCGCAATGCCCCTGAGGCGCTGAAGCTCTATGCCGAGGGCCTAAGGGACGATGGACAGGAACTGCCCCGCCCCCGGACATTGACCGAGTTGAAGGCAGACCCCGAAGTCGCCGACGACCTGAAAACCTACATGGTCGCCTTGGTCGAACTGCCCGTCAGAGCGCACGCCGCGGAATAAATTTCTGCCCTGGCGGGCGATTGCAGAACGGATTGTCCGTCCCTATCTGCGCTTGACCCGCATCTTGCCCGCCCGGGCCCCAGTCCGCGCGCGCCCTTCCCTCACGCTTTCGATCCTCCATGTCGCCGATCATTTCCGTATCCAATCTTTCGAAAACCTATGGCTCCGGCTTCAAGGCGCTGAAGGGCATCAATCTCGATATCATCAAAGGCGAGATCTTCGCACTGCTCGGGCCGAACGGCGCCGGCAAGACCACGCTGATCAGCATCATCTGCGGCATCGCCAATCCGAGCGAGGGCCGCATCACGATCGGCGGGCACGACATCATCGCCGACTATCGCGCGGCGCGGTCGATGATCGGGCTGGTTCCACAGGAACTGCACACCGACGCGTTCGAGTCGGTGTGGGCGACCGTCAGCTTCAGCCGCGGCCTGTTCGGCAAGCCGAAGAACCCCGCCCATATCGAGAAGGTGCTGCGCGACCTGTCGCTGTGGGACAAGAAGGACGACAAGATCATCACGCTGTCCGGCGGCATGAAGCGCCGCGTGATGATCGCCAAGGCGCTGTCGCACGAACCGCAGATCCTGTTCCTCGACGAGCCCACCGCCGGCGTCGACGTCGAATTGCGCAAGGGCATGTGGGAGGTGGTCCGCACGCTGCAGGCTTCCGGCGTCACCATTATCCTGACCACGCACTACATCGAGGAAGCCGAGGAGATGGCCGACCGCATCGGCGTCATCAACAAGGGCGAGATCATCCTGATCGAGGACAAGGCGACCTTGATGCAGAAGCTCGGCAAGAAGGAGCTGACCCTGCAGTTGCAGAACAAGCTCGAGGCCATTCCCGATGTTCTGTCTGCCTACAATCTCGAATTGTCCGACGACGGCCGCACCGTGACCTACGACTACGATACCAAAGGCGACCGCACCGGCATCACCAGCCTGCTCAACGATCTCCGCAATGCCGGCATCCGCATCTCGGACCTCGATACCAAACAAAGCTCCCTCGAAGACATCTTCGTCAGCCTCGTGAGGGCGCCATGAACTACCGCGCAATCCGGGCCATCTACCTGTTCGAAATGGCGCGCACCTGGCGCACGCTGCTGCAGAGCATCGTCTCGCCGGTGGTGTCGACCTCGCTGTACTTTGTGGTGTTCGGCGCCGCGATCGGCTCGCGCATCACCGAGGTCGAGGGCGTCAGCTACGGTACCTTCATCGTGCCGGGGCTCGTGATGCTGTCGGTGCTGACGCAGAGCATCTCCAACGCCTCGTTCGGCATCTACTTCCCGAAATTCGTCGGCACGATCTACGAGATCCTGTCGGCGCCGATCTCCTATTTCGAGATCGTCATCGGCTATGTCGGCGCCGCCGCCACCAAGTCGATCATCCTCGGCCTGATCATCCTGGCGACGGCCGGGCTTTTCGTCCCCTTGCATATCCAGCACCCGGTGTGGATGCTGACCTTCCTGGTGCTGACGGCGGTCACCTTCAGCCTGTTCGGTTTCATCATCGGCATCTGGGCCGACGGCTTCGAAAAGCTGCAGATGATCCCGATGCTGGTGGTGACGCCGCTGACCTTCCTCGGCGGCAGCTTCTATTCGGTGAACATGCTGCCGTCGGGCTGGCGCACCATCACCCTGCTCAATCCCGTAGTCTATCTGATTTCCGGCTTCCGCTGGAGCTTCTACGAGATCGCCGATGTCAGCGTGCCGCTGAGCCTCGGCATGACCGTGGGCTTCCTGGTCGCCTGCATGGCCATCGTGGCGTGGATCTTCAGAACCGGCTACCGGCTGAAGAACTGACTTGCGAAAGCAAGTCATTCCGGGGCGCGCCTTAGCGCGAACCTCAGATGCGCAATTGCGCATCGGGGAATCTCGCGCCGTCACTTCGAAGATTCCGGGTTCATGCTTCGCATGCCCCGGAATGACGCTCGCCCGTAGCCCGGATAGAGCGAAGCGCAATCCGGGACCTTATCGCCAAGCCTGCAGAACCCGGATTTCGCTTCGCTCCATCCGGGCTACAGGTTCTTCAACGATCAATAGCAGTGGAAATGGCCGTGGCGGTAATAGCCGCGGCAGCGGTGGCCACGGCGGTAACCGCGATCCGGGATGCCGAACACGCCCTTGACCGCGCCCATGGCGCCACCGACACCGGCGCCGACGGCGCCGCCAACCACGCCGCCCACCGGGCCGGCGACCCGATTGCCCTCATAGGCGCCCTCATGAGCGCCGCGGACGATGCCTTGGGCATGGCTTGCATGGGGGACTGCGACCAGCGTCAAAGCGAGGGCTGCGGCCGCAAGCAGGAGCCGCGCGGAGAGGCCGGCTGGGACGACGGCCGCGGTCTTCACCTTGGTGTTGTTCATCTGGATTCCTTGATGCGCGGCGCGAACGCGCCGCCGGGGGTTTGTGAAACGCCCGTGCGGCCAAATGGTTGCGTGTCGGAGACCGATTGGGCCGTCGTCGCGGCATGCTCGCGAAAAAGTCAGCCCGCCGTGACAGGCAGGCCCGGCTTCGGCCTTGTTTGCGCCGCGCGCGGGATTAACCATGGCGTTTGATCACGGCCTTGGCCCGCTACTGGAACCAAGTTCGGATTCCGTGCATATTGATTGCCGGGGACGGAGAGCCGCGGCTTCGCGAGCAGGCCTGGAGGCCAAAGGTAAAATGCGTTCGTTCCTCATTGCGTTCACTTCCGTGATGCTCTTCACCGCCGGCGCCGCACACGCCAAGGTCGATATCACCATCGACAAGGACAACCAGCAGATGACCGTCGCGGTCGACGGCGTCGCGCGCTATCACTGGCCGGTCTCGACCGGCATCCCGTCGCGCGAAACGCCGAACGGCAGCTTCCGCGCCTTCCGCATGGAAGAGGATCACTATTCCAAGGAATTCGACGACGCGCCGATGCCGCACTCGATCTTCTTCACCAAGATCGGGCACGCGATTCACGGCACCGACTCGGTGAACCGCCTCGGCTCGCCCGCCTCGCATGGCTGCGTGCGGCTGTCGCGCGACAACGCAACCACGCTCTACGCGCTGGTCCAGAAGGAAGGCGTGCTCAACACCACCGTGACGCTGACCGGCTCGTCGCAGGTCGCGCTGGCGCGCAATCCGCGTGGACGCAACGGCACCGCCGTCGCCCGCCGCGCGCCGCAGCAATATGACGAGCAGTACGGCACCGCCGCCGCCGGCGACCCGGTCGTGCTGACGCCGCAGCCGCGCGACTATCCGGCGCAGGCCCGCACCGATGACGGCTACATCTATCCGGCCGACGGCAGCTCGACCGATCGCCGCTATCCGGCACCGCCGTCGAGCCGCCGCGTCTACGACGCGCAGGCCTATGGCCAGCAGCAGCAGTATTACGGCAATCAGGGCTACGCGCCGGCGCCGCAGGGCTACTACCAGCCGCGCCCCGCCTATCAGCCGCGCGGCTTCTACGGCAACACCTATCAGGACTAGAGCGTTTTCGAGCGAAGCGGGCGCCGTTCGCATGAAGAAAACGCGTTAAAAGAAATCTGCCGCACGTTCCTGGTCCACTGACGGCGCCGCAAGGCAGCGCGCCGTCAATTCACGCTCCCCTCACCCGCTTGTGACCGTCGCAAAACGCCCCCGTCATCGTGCGCCGGGGCCCGTCGTCGCGTCGTCATCTGATTGTAAAACTAGCCCGATATTCGGCGGCACAAGCGCCCGCCGGGTCCCTGGAGGCCGATTCACGCGGCATGCCCGATGAAACCAGGGCGAGAAGCGCGGGTCACGTAGGCAAGATCAGAGGTCGACATGAAACGGGGCATCATTGTCCTTTGCCTGTGCATCGTGGCGATGGCCGCTTATTTCACGACGGACAGATGGGCCATCCGTCACACGACGCTGTCGTTCCACGACGTTCTGCGTGACGACCGCAACGTCACGGTCGAGGTCGCGGTGCGCCGCGACCGGCAAATGCAGGCGATGGCCGAGATGATCGAGCTGCCGGTCGCGATCCTGAGCCACGGCAACACCGTCAAGAACACTGAGTACTCGTTCCTCACCAATTTGTTCGCGTCGCGCGGCTACCTCGTGGTCAGCATTCAGCATGATCTCGATACCGACGCGCCGATGGTCACCAAGGTCGGCGAGGAATATGTCGGGCGCCGCATGCAGTACAATCGCGGCGTCTTCAACATCATGTATGCGATCGACGAGCTCAAGAAGCTCTATCCGAACGCAAACTATCGCCAGCTGACATTGATCGGCCATTCCAACGGCGGCGACATCTCGATGTTCTTCGCCAAGCAGCATCCCGACCTGGTGAAGAAGGTCGTCACGCTGGACAATCTGCGCGTTCCCTTCATCACCGACGGCAGAATCAAGATCCTCTCGTTCCGCTCCAGGGATCCGGTGTTCAAGGCCGATCCGGGCGTCGTGCCCGACGACGAGACCTGCGCGAGACTCGGCATCAAGGTGGTCAGAACCGAATTCCAGCACAACGATCTCAGCGACCGCGGCCCGGACAGCGCGAAGTCGTCGATCCAGGCCGGCGTGGAGCAATTCCTCGACGAGGATGCCGGCGAGAGCACACCGACGATGCCGCTGCTCGCCGCCTCGACACCCGCCTCCGCGGGTGCAGCGCCGCCAGAGAACAAATAGTCGCGTCGCGCTGAAGGCGAGCTCGCGCTCTCCGGTGCTGCCGGACAGCGCTTGGAGCCCGCTCCGTTCCGATTGAATCGGAGCGGAGCTCCAGATTGTTGCTTTGACTCTAAGCGCGCGCGTGGCGATAGCCGGTGGCAACGAGCCAGATTGCGGAAAGCAGGAAATAGAACGCGCCGAAGCCCGCATAGGGAGCGACGTCGAGAATGGTCGGCGCAACGGTGCCGATGGACTGGCTGATCATGTAGCCGCCGGCGAGTGCCGACTGCGCGCCGCTCAGGATCATCGCCCATTGCGCGCCATAATGACGCCAGCGCCTGACGCCCGTGTACAATTGCAGCACGCCCGCGAGGATCGCCCAAACCCCGAACACGGCCAGGACGGCATAGCTGCTATGGCTGAGCGCCACGATCACGGCGAGCGTCGTGATCGCGCTGACCGCGACATTCAGGGCTTGGGACGGGTTGGCCTTCAGGCCGCCGTTGACCCGGGCGTCAGCCAGATTGGCGATGCCGTCCCACGCCGTGTAGATCACGAGCAGAACCGCGGCGGGGCCGGCTTGGCCGCTGAACAGAACCGCGGCGGCGACCCAGGCGACCGAAAAGATGGCGCGCCCGAGATAATAGGATCGCAGCCAGGCGGATTGGGTCGAAAGGTGGCTTTGCATTGACAGGCTCCTTGTTTGTCTTCCTACTAGTAGGTAGATGCCAAATCCGAGTCAATCTGGCGCTCCGACGTCCTGTGAGGAGAGGAAAGCCTTGATTTGCCTCTGGAATTTACCTACTGGAAGGTAGGCATGACGTGAACGTGATGATTTCGACTTCTGAAAAAATTCTCGACGTCGCACAGCCCCTCATCGTCGCCGGGGGCTATAACGGGTTCAGCTATGCCGACATCTCGGTTGCCATCGGCATCCGGAAGGCGAGCATCCACCATCACTTCCCGACCAAGGCCGAGCTGGTCTCGGCGCTGGTGGATCGCTACCGGCAGCAGACCGAGCTGGGCCTGAAGTCGCTTCAGGAGCAGTTCGCAAGCCCGGCCGACCAGCTGCAGGCTTACGTGAACTTCTGGCGGGCGTGCATCGGCGATGCCTCGCTGCCGTTCTGCGTCTGCGCGATGCTTGCCGGCGAGATGCCGATGTTGCCGGACGAGGTCGCATCCCGCGTCCGCGCCCATTTCCATCATCTTGCGGGATGGCTCACCTCGGTGCTGCAGGCCGGCGCGGAACAGCATCTGTTCCGGCTGGACCAGCGACCGCACGAGGAGGCCCAGATGCTGATGGCATCGGTTCATGGGGCAATGCTCTCGGCGAGGGCTTTCGACGATCCCGGAATGTTTGCCGCGATCGTCAAGCCCCGGCTCGCCGGACTGCTGGTAGCCGATCGCTAGAGAATGATCGCGCGGAAGCCGCCGCGATTGGCTCGGCTTGCAGGTCCTATTGCTCGCCGTCGCGCAGGCGGCGGTACACCGCGCCCAGCACGTTCGAATAGTCATCGGTCCAGACCCGCTGCTTCTCATCGGCTTCGGTCTCGGTCCAGACATCAGACGATGCGAGCTTGCCGACGTCCTCCTCCTCGCGCGCGGAGACCACGACCGAGGTCGAGAAGATGTACTCGTTGTCGCGGCCGGAATCCTCGCTATAGACCCAGCTCTTCATGTCGTTGGCGTCTGCGATGCCGACCACGACGCTGGCAAGCTCGAGATGGCGGTTGGAGACGTGCATCACGACCGCGCCCTGCGGGGCCAGCTTCTCCTTGTAGATCGCCATCGCCTCCTCGGTCGCGAGATGGATCGGGATCGCGTCCGACGAATAGGCGTCGACGATGATCAGATCGTAGACGCCGTCCGGCTCCTTGGCGAAGGTCAGCCGCGCGTCGCCGATGACAGGCTTGAGGTTCGGCTCGCAGTTCTGGATGTAGGTGAAGTATTTCGGATCGCGCGCGGTATCGACCATCGACTGGTCGATCTCGAAGAAGCGCCAGTCCTCGCCGGGGGCCGACGCGCAGGTCAGCGTCCCCGAACCTAGCCCGATCACCGCCACCTTCAGCGGCGCGCCCTTACGCTCGCGGATCGCTGATATCGCCCGCCCGATGCCGCCGTCCTTGTGATAATAGCTGATCGGCTCGGGCGTTCCGGCGACCGGCGTGCCGTCATCGTTCTTGAACTTCTCGGCGCCATGGATCGTGGTGCCGTGCATCAGCACGTGATACTGCCCGTTCGGCGTCACCACGATCTTGTGCACGCCGAAGAAGCTGCGCACGGTTTCGACGCGGCCGTCGTCGGATGGATAGGCGCGCAGCACCACCAACGCGACCACGACGGTGGCGAAGATCTTCCAGCGATTGGCGTTCAGCGCGAGCGCGAGCAGCGCCGAGAGCACGCCGACCGCGCCGATCACCCAGACCCGGTGCACATCGAACCAGTTGAAGATGTCGCCGGCCGAATAGCTTGGCGCGATCAGCGCCACCGCCAGCACCGCGAGGAACGGCCAGTACCAGGCGCCCCAGCGCGGCAGCCGCTCCGCGCCGCCGGGCGGCCGGCACAGCGCCGCGAGCGCCAGCAGGATCGGATATTCGGCGACCCACGAGAAAGTAAAAGGCGCAATAAGCCCCGCGAACAGGCCGCCGACCATGCCGCCGAACGACAGCGCGACGTAGAAGCCGGTGAGATATTTCGCCGCCGGGCGGGTGCGCGCGAGCTCGCCATGACAGGCCATCGCGATGATGAAGAAGCAAAGCTGATGGCCGCCGAGCGTGAGCAGCAGGTTCTGCTCGCCGCCGACCGCAAGCAGGATCACGACGCCGGCAATCGCCAGCGGCTGCGCCAGCAGCATCCATTTGTGCGGCAATAGCGGCCGCGACTGGAACACCAGCACCCAGGTCAAGAGATACAGCGACAGCGGCAGCACCCACAGCAAGGGCGCGGCGGCGACGTCGGTCGAGATATGCGCCGTCACCGCGATCAAAAGGCCGGACGGCACCGCGGCGAGGAAGATCCAGCGCGCCCGCAGCGGCCAGGACGGCGCCGGCGCATTGGCGTCATCGACCTGCATGTTGAGTGCGGCGGCATTGGCCGGCGACCGCAACAGCAGCACGCCGCAACTCGCGATCAGAATGATCAGCAGACCATAACCACCGGTCCAGATCAGGTTCTGGGTGCGCAGCGTGAACATCGGCTCGAGCAGCACCGGATAGGACAAGAGCGCCAGGAAGCTGCCGATGTTCGAGGATGCGTAGAGGAAGTACGGATCGGGACCGTTGGGATGTCCGGTGCGCACGAACCAGGCCTGCAGCAACGGATTGTTGGCGGCGAGCGCGAAGAACGGCAGGCCGATCGAAACCGCGAACAGGCCGAGCAGCCAGACCGCATAGCCGGACGTCGGCGGCTCGCCCCAGCCGCTCCTGATCGCCAGCGGCAAGGTCACGAGCGCGACGACGAGCAGCACCAGATGCACCACGACCGGCACGATGCGGCCGTTCAGCTTCATCAGGAGATGCGCATAGGCGTAGCCGCCGAGCAGCAACGACTGGAAGAACACCATCGCCACCGACCACACCGCCGGCGAGCCGCCGAGCCGCGGCAGTACCATCTTGGTGAACAGCGGTTGCACCGAGAACAGCAACAGGGCGCTGACGAAGATCGCGGCGGTGTAGACAACCAGCACCAGCCGGTTGCGCGAGGCGGTCGGCTCAGACGTCATGAAAGCTCCGGCATGGACCCGGCGGGCGCCGGAGGCGGACAGTCCGGTGGCACCCCACCGGAGGATTTCAGTTGAGCATACGGCACTATCACGGACAAGAAACGGCGGTCACGCGGACTTGACGACGCGGCGCTGCGGCGCCACAGCACATGCTCTAATCACTGCTTCTTGAAGCGGACATGAACGAAACAGACGTCGTCATCATCGGTGCGGGGCACAACGGCCTCACCTGCGCGGCCTATCTCGCGATGGCCGGGCTGCGCGTGAAGGTCGTGGAACGCCGCAACGTGGTCGGCGGCGCCGCGGTCACCGAAGAATTTTGCCCGGGCTTCCGCAATTCGGTCGCCGCCTACACGGTGAGCCTGCTCAATCCGCAGATCATGTCTGACCTGAAACTTGCCGATCACGGCCTCAGGATCGTCGAGCGGCGCGCGCAGAACTTCCTCCCCTCGCCCGACGGCAGCTATCTTTTGACCGGCGAAGGCAGGACCCGGGAGTCGGTCGAAAAGCTCAGCCGCAAGGACGCGGCCGCAATCGGCGTGTTCTCAGGGGAACTCGAAGCCATCGCCGACGTGCTGCGGCAATTCGTGCTGCGCGCGCCGCCGAACCTCGTCGAGGGTTTTGGCATCGGCGCGATCAGCGAGGCCTTGAACGCGCTCGGCACCGCCAACATCCTGCGCCGGCTGTCGCTGGAACAGCAGCGCAATCTGCTCGACCTGTTCACGCGATCGGCCGGCGAGATGCTCGACGAGCGTTTCGAGAACGACCTCGTCAAGGCGCTGTTCGGCTTCGATGCCATCGTCGGCAACTATGCCAGCCCCTACGCGGCCGGCTCGGCCTATGTGATGCTGCATCATGCGTTCGGCGAGGTGAACGGCAAGAAAGGCGTCTGGGGCCACGCGATCGGCGGCATGGGTGCGATCACGCAAGCGATGGCGCGTGCCGCGCGCAGCCATGGCGTCGAGATCGAAACCGATGCGCCCGTCCGCGAGGTGATCGTCGAGAAGGAGCGCGCCGTCGGCGTCGTCCTCGACAACGGCAAGACCGTGCGCGCCAAATACGTCGTCTCGAACGTCAATCCGAAGCTGCTCTACACGCGCCTGGTGCCGGAAGGCGCATTGGCGCCCGAGTTTCGCGCGCGCATCTCACGATGGCGGAACGGGTCCGGCACGTTCAGGATGAATGTGGCGCTCAGCGCCCTGCCCTCGTTCACCGCGCTGCCCGGCCCGGGCGATCACCTCACGGCGGGCATCATCATCGCCCCGAGCCTCGGCTACATGGATCGCGCCTGGCGCGATGCGCGCGAATTCGGCTGGAGCCGCGCGCCGGTCGTCGAGGTGCTGATCCCCTCGACGCTCGACGACAGCCTGAGCCCGCCGGGCCAGCATGTCGCAAGCCTGTTCTGCCAGCACGTCGCGCCGCAACTGCCCGACGGCAGATCGTGGGACGATCATCGCGAAGAGGTCGCCGACCTGATGATCGCAACCGTCGACCACTACGCCCCCGGGTTCGCAGGCAGCGTGATCGGCCGCCAGGTCCTGTCGCCGCTCGACCTCGAGCGGCAGTTCGGCCTGCTCGGCGGCGACATCTTTCACGGCGCGCTGACACTGAATCAGCTGTTCTCGGCGCGGCCGATGCTCGGCCATGCCGACTATCGCGGACCTCTGAAGGGCCTCTACCATTGCGGTTCGGGCGCCCATCCCGGCGGCGGCGTCACCGGCGCCCCCGGCCACAATGCCGCGCGGGCGATCTTGGCCGACCATCGCGCGCTGTTCTCGTAGACGACGCATCACGCGCCGCGGGACAAGCTGTGGACAGGCGTGTTGAGAGGCTGTGGGTCTGCGGTGGACAGAGGCGTCGTCTCAAGACGGGATAACCGGTGGACGCCGCTGTGGACCGGCTGTGCGACGGACGCTGACAATCCCTGGAGAACGCGGTTGATGTCTTGTCGACAAGCTGGGTGTGGCTCTGTGGACAACCGGTCAAAAAGAAAACACCGGGCGACATGTCGCCCGGTGCTTCCCTGAGAACGCCGTTCGAGAGATTACTTCAGCGAGCCGCTGATCGAGTTGAAGGTCCCGCTCAGTGCCGAGCCGACGCCATTCACCGCAGCGATGATGGCGATGGCGATACCGGTCGCGATCAGTCCGTATTCGATGGCGGTCGCGCCGGATTCATTCCGCAAAAACTTAACGATAAAAGCCTTCATTGCAGCCCTGCCCTTGGTTGTGATGCCTTGGAACGAAGGGTGTTCCCAGTTCCGCCACCGTACTAGTACGGCAACATCTAAGGTTGTCTGAACCGGGAACCTCTCAATTCTCGCGATATTCGATTGAATCCGGCTTGAAATTTTAACAAAAACCGCGCTACCGGCCTCCGATGACCCCGTCCACACACCGCGCCAGCGTCACCCTTCCAGATGAATCGATCGCGAAGCGCGTGGTAGACGCGCTTTCCGAGCTGCTTTTCGAGGATCAGGCGGCGTTTGCGGCCTTCGAGCGGCCGGATGGCCGCTGGGACGTCACCGTCCATTTTTCCGAGCCGCCGGACCAAAATCTACTCCGCGAGCTGGTTGGCCAGGTGGTGCGGCAGAATGTCGCATCGACTTTAGTTTTTGATACCGTGGAGGCCAAGGACTGGGTCAAGGCCAGCCTGGAGGACCTCGTCCCGGTCGCGGCCGGCCGCTTCATCGTCCACGGCCAGCATGACCGGCACCGGATACCCCCCAACAAGCTCGGGATTGAGATCGAGGCGGCGCTGGCCTTCGGCACCGGCCATCACGGCACCACGCGCGGCTGCCTGCTGCTGCTCGACCACGTGCTGAAGGCGTATCAGCCCCGCCGCGTGCTGGATCTCGGCACCGGGACCGGCGTGCTGGCGATCGCCGCCGCCAAGGCGCTGCACGGCAAGGTGCTGGCGAGCGATATCGACCCGCCGTCGGTCCGTGTCGCCGAAGAGAATGCCCGGCTGAACGGCACAGGCGATCTGGTGGACGTGATTCCCGCCACCGGCTTTGCCGCACCGCGCTTTGCCGAGGACGGTCCGTTCGACCTGGTGCTCGCCAATATCCTCGCCAATCCGCTGCGGCAGCTGGCCGGCCCGATGGCGCGCCACCTTGCCTCGTCGGCGCAGGTCATTCTCTCGGGCCTGCTGACGCACCAGGCGCCGGCGGTCATCGCCGCCTACCGTGCCCGCGGGCTGGTGCCGCTGCGGCATCTGAAGATCGAGGGCTGGAGCAGCCTGCTGCTGCGTTTCGTGAAGTGACCGCGACCGGCAGACAGTGCGGCGACTGCACGCTCTGCTGCAAGGTGATGGCGATCGAGGAACTGGCAAAGCCCGCCAATACGTGGTGCCCGCATTGCGAGCCGGGGCGCGGCTGCCGGACCTATCCGGGCCGGCCGGCGGAATGCCGCGCCTTCAGCTGCGTCTGGCTGGCGAACGAGCTGCTGGAGGAGCACTGGAAGCCTTCCAGGTCGAAGCTCGTCCTGACCACGTCCGAAGATGGTCTTGAGGTCAGATGCGATCCGGGCTTCCCCGACGCCTGGCGCAGGGAGCCGTTTCGCAACGAGCTCAGGGAATGGGCGATCTCCGGCGAGACGCTCGACATGACCGTCGTCGTGATCGCCGGCCAGCGCATGACGCTGCTGACGCCCGATCGTGAATTCGATCTCGGCATCGTCGGCCCCGATGAGCGGATCGTGCGCGAGCTCGAGGACGGCAAGGTCGTCAATGTGACCGTGGCGAAGGCGTCGGATCTGGAACGGTAGCCGCGATCTGTGTGGATTAGCTATTCGGGTGCTGGAGAATCGCTGCGGATGGTCTCGACCTTGTCCTGACCGGCCGCACGCTTGGCCCGCGCCTCGACCAAGCGGTCCAGCATCTGGACGATGACGCCGCGCTGCTTCTGTTCGACCGGCGCAATCGGGCCGCGGCGGACCGGCGGCGAGATCTTCTCAAACGTGAATGCAGGCATCGTGCATCTCCTCACCGTTGAGTTGAGACACTCCTGGACACTCCCCATACGCTTGACCCGTTGACGTGCAGTGGACATCGTCCGGTCAATTCCACTATGCCATATTCAAGCATAAGTTATGCCAAAAATATGGTCATGCTTGACCGCGCTCGCGCGAAGGTCATGCTTCCATCGGAAGAGAGTACGACGGCGATGTTCGAAGCCCATTTCCAGACGTTCGAAGAGCCCGAAGCCGGCGTGGCGCTGACCGCACGCTTGAGCGCGCTGCGCGAGGAACTGGCGCGGCGCAAGCTGACCGGGTTCGTGATTCCGCGCGCCGACCAGCAGCAGAATGAATATGTCGCAGCCTCCGAGGAGCGGCTCGCCTGGCTGACCGGCTTCACCGGATCGGCCGGGCTCGCGATCGTGCTGAGCAAGGAAGCGGCCCTGTTCGTCGACGGCCGCTACACGCTGCAGGCCGGCAAGCAGGTCGACCGCAAGGCCTGGCAGGTCGAGCCGCTGGTCGAGCCGCCGCCGGAGCACTGGCTGACCCGGCATCTGGCGGCCGGCGACCGCCTGGGATTTGACCCCTGGCTGCACACTTCTGCGGCAGCCGAACGGCTGGCGGCGGCCTGCGCCAAGGCCGGCGCGGAATTGGTCGCCGTCGACGGCAATCCGGTCGATGCGATCTGGCACGAGCGGCCGGCACCGCCGCTCGGCCCGGTCACGATCCACGGCGCGCAGTTTTCCGGGGAGATCGAAGCCGACAAGCTCAAGCGCATTCGGCTTGAGATCAACAAGCTCGGCGTCGACGCGCTGGTGTTGTCCGACAGCCACGCGGTGGCCTGGACCTTCAACATCCGCGGCGCCGACGTCTCGCATACGCCACTGCCGCTGTCCTATGCGCTGGTGCCGAAGGAAGGCCGGCCGCTGGTGTTCATCGATCAGCGCAAGCTGTCCAACTCGACGCGCGACCATCTCGAGCAATCGGCCGATGTCGAGCAGCCGGCGGCGCTGGCGGCAAAACTCACCGAGCTCGCCAAGCGCGGCGCCTCGATCGCGCTCGACAACGCGACCGCAGCCGACGCCTTGAGCCGCCTGATCGCGGGTGCCGGCGGCAAGCCGGTGCGCGGCAGCGATCCCGTGAGCCTCTTGAAGGCGGTCAAGAACATCACCGAGATCGAGGGCACGCGCACGGCGCATCAGCGCGACGCGGTGGCGCTGGTGCGTTTCCTTGCCTGGATCGACCGCGAGGCGCCCTCCGGCAGCCTCACCGAGATCGACACCGTCGAGGCACTGGAGACGTTCCGCCGCCAGACCGGCGCGCTGAAGGACGTCTCCTTCCCGACCATCGCCGGCACCGGGCCGAACGGCGCCATCGTGCACTACCGCGTGACGCGCAAGAGCAACCGCCGCATCGAGCCCGGCGACCTCCTGCTGATCGATTCCGGCGCGCAATATGAGGACGGCACCACCGACGTCACCCGCACCATTGCGATCGGCAAGCCGACCGACGAGATGCGCGACCGCTTCACCCGCGTGCTGCGGGGCCATATCGCGATCGCCCGCGCGATCTTCCCCGACGGCACCACCGGTGCGCAGCTCGACACGCTGGCGCGCCAATATCTCTGGCAGGCCGGGATCGATTTCGAGCACGGCACCGGCCACGGCGTTGGCAGCTATCTCAGCGTCCATGAAGGGCCGGCGCGGATTTCCAAGCTCGGCACCACGCCGCTGAAGCGCGGCATGATCCTGTCCAACGAGCCCGGCTACTACAAGACCGACGCCTACGGCATCCGGATCGAGAACCTCGAGCTCGTGATCGGCACCGACATTGCCGGCGCCGAGAAGCCAATCAATGCCTTCGAGACGCTGACGCTGGCGCCGATCGATCGGCGCCTGATCGAGGTCAGCATGCTGAGCCCGGACGAGTTGAGCTGGCTCAACGACTACCACGCCCGCGTCGCGCAGGTGGTGCGTCCGCATCTCGACGACAACGCTACCAAGCTGTGGCTGGATGAGGCAACGGCGGCGTTGAGGTAGCGGCGCCGAGTTTACCGTCATCCTCTCCTCGTACTCGCTGTCATCCCCCGCGACAGCGGGGGATCCAGTACGCCGCGGCCTATCAATTCAAATACGCCTGCCTCTTGAATACTGGGTCCCCCGCTTTCGCGGAGGACGACAGCAGAATTCGCGGCTGACGACAGTGTGTTTATTGCGCGAGACGAAACATCGTCGCTAGCGTCTCCTGAAATCGCATGGGCGTATGCCGAAACACCCATATTCCGCGCGGACGGGCACGCTACAGTCTTTCCACAATGCTGGATCGGACCTGAATGCACGGCGTGATGGGCAAGCCGCCCGGCGCGGCCAAAGACAACATCGCGACATCGAAGGTCATGCTGCTGATGCTCGTCGTGATGACGGGCGTGGCGCCGATCTCGCTCTACATGCTGGTGCCGGCGCTACCGGTGCTGGCGACCACCTTCGGCCGCGACATCTCCGTCGCGCAGATGACCGTGTCGCTCTACATGGTCGGCATCGCGCTTTCGCAGCTGATCATGGGGCCGCTGTCCGACAGGTTCGGCCGCCGGCCGGTGCTGCTCGCGGGCCTCGGCCTGATGGTCGTGGCCGGTGTCGGCTCGGTGTTCGCCGAGACCCTGCCGCAACTGATCGCGGCGCGCTTCTTCCAGGCGCTTGGCGGCGCCAGCGGCATGGTGATCAGCCGTGCCATCATCCGCGACCTCTATCCGCGCGAGCGGGTCGGCGCCATGATCAGCCTCGTCGTCGCCGCGCTGATGATCGCGCAGATGGTGAGCCCGCTGACCGGCGGCCTGCTGGAGACCACATTCGGCTGGCGCGCGATCCTCTATCTCATCACCGCGGCGTCGCTGATCACCACGATCTTCATCGCGCTGGCGCTGCCGGAAACCCGCCGCGACCGCGCCGAGAGCAGCAGCTTTCGCGGCGACCTCGGCAAGCTGATGACGAGCCGCGCCTTCGTCGGTTACCTGTTGTGCCAGGTATTGGCGTCACAGATCATCTTCGCCTTCGCCGGCGGCGGCCCCTATATCGTGGTGACCCAGATGGGCCGGACCAGTGCCGAATATGGCGCGTGGTTCGCGATGACGGGGTTCGGCTACTTCGTCGGCAATCTCCTGTGCGTGCGCTTCGCGCCGCGGCACTCGCTGGAGAAACTGATCTGGTTCGGCCTCGCGCTGCAGGTCGGCGGCAGCCTGTTGAACCTGGTCTGGAGTTTTACTGGAGTAAACCAGGCGCCGCTCTGGCTGTTCGGTACCCAGATGATCGTGATGATCGCCAACGCCTTCGTGATGGCCAATTCCGCCGCCGGCGCCATCAGCATCCGCCCCGAAGCCGCCGGCACCGCCTCGGGCGCCATGGGCTTCCTGCAGCAGGGCGTCGGCTCGCTGATCTCGCAATTCGGCGCCTATCTCGGCGGCCACTCCACCACGACGCTGCCGCTGACCGCGGCGATCTTCGCGATCTCGATCGCCTGCGCCTGCACCATGATCTTCGTCGTGCCGCGGCGACAGGTGGTGGTGAGCGAGGAGCTGATCGCGCAGGCCGAGGAGGATGAGCAGGGGATGATGTGAGCAGTTCGTCATTCCGGGGCGATGCGCAGCATCGAACTATGGTGCGCAATTGCGCACCTGAGAATCTCGAGATTCCGGGTTCGCCTCTTCGAGGCGCCCCGGAATGACGGACATCCTACTCCCCGATCAGCTTCAGCCACTCGTCCTCGGTGAGTACCTGGACGCCGTGCTTCTGCGCTTCGGCAAGCTTCGAGCCGGCGCCCGGCCCCGCGACGACATAGTCGGTCTTCTTCGACACCGAGCCGGCAGCCTTGGCACCCAACCGTTCGGCCCTCGCCTTGGCCTCGTCGCGCGTCATCTTTTCGAGCGATCCGGTGAACACCACGGTCTTGCCGGCCACCGCCGAATTGCTCTTCGGCTTCTCGGCGTCGATGATCTCGTCGAGCTCCCCGGTCAGCCGCTCGACGATGCCACGATTGTGGCTCTCGCCGAAATAGTCCGCGATGCTCCTGATCACGGTGTCGCCGATCTGGTCGAGCGCATCCATCTCCGCCATCGCTTCCTCGTCGCCCTTGGCGACCTTGAGGCAGGCATCGTGGAACGCGTCCCAGGAGCCATAGCCGCGCGCCAGTGCGAGCGCGGTGGTCTCGCCGACATGGCGCATGCCGAGCGCGTAGATGAAGCGCTCCAGGCCAATCCTGCGCCGGCTGTCGATCGCCGCGAACAGATTGCGCACCGAAGTCTCGCCGTAGCCTTCGATGTCCTCCAGCTTCAGCTTCGCGTTGCGCTTCTGCAGCGTGAAGATATCAGCCGGCTCCTTGACCCATCCCTCGTCGAAGAAATATTGCAACTGCTTCACGCCGAGACCGTCGATATCGAAGGCGCGGCGCGACACGAACAGAATGAGGTGCTCGACCTTCTGGAACGGACAGGCGAACTCGCCGGTGCAGCGGGCGCGCGAGCCCTCCTCGCCGGCCGCGGTCTCCTCGCGCACGACGTCGGTGTGCAGCGGGCACGGGCATTTCTTCGGGAAGTGGAATTCCTTCGCGTTCTTCGGCCGCTTGTCGATCACGACGTCGACGACCTGCGGGATCACGTCGCCGGCGCGCTGGATCACCACGGTGTCGCCGATCCTGATGTCGCGTCCCTCGCGCAGCACCTCGCCCTTGTTGCCGATGCCCTTGATGTAGTCCTCATTGTGCAGCGTGACGTTCTGCACGATCACGCCGCCGACACCGACCGGCTCGAGCTTGCCGACCGGCGTGAATGAGCCGGTGCGCCCGACCTGGATCTCGATGTCGCGCAAAACCGTCATGGCGCGCTCGGCTGGGAATTTGTGCGCGATCGCCCAGCGCGGTGTGCGCGATACGAAGCCGAGCCGCTCCTGCCAGTCGATGCGATCGACCTTGTAGACAACGCCGTCGATGTCGTAGTCGAGCTCGGCGCGCTGCTCCTCGATCTTGCGATGGAACGCGATCAGCTCCTCGACCGAGTGACACAATTTGGTCAGCGGATTGGTCTTGAAGCCGCACCGCTCGAACCAGTGGATCATGTCGGTTTGGGTATCCTCCGGCATCGGGCTCATCTCGCCCCAGGCATAGGCGAAGAAGCCGAGCGGCCGCGAGGCGGTGATGGTCGGATCCTTCTGGCGCAACGAGCCGGCCGCCGAATTGCGCGGATTGGCGAAGATGGTGTCGCCGGCCGCCTTCTGCCGCTCGTTGAGCGCGAGGAACGCCTTCTTGGTCATGTAGACCTCGCCGCGCACCTCGCAGATGTCGGGCACGTTGCGGCCCTTCAGCTTCTGCGGCACGTCCTCGAGCGTGCGGATGTTGGCGGTGACGTCCTCACCCTCGGCGCCGTCGCCGCGGGTTGCCGCGGTGACGAGTTCGCCGCCCTCATAGCGCAGCGACATCGAGAGCCCGTCGATCTTCGGCTCGGCCGAGAAATCGATTTTGTCATCCGGCAACTTGAGGAAGCGCGTGATCCGTCCGACGAAGTCGACCACGTCGGCTTCCGCGAACGCGTTGTCGAGCGACAGCATCGGCAACGAATGCCGAACCTTCCTGAAGCGCCCGGACGGCGCGGCGCCGACCTTCTGCGACGGCGATTCCGCGGTGACGAATTCCGGGAAGCGCTTCTCGATCGCATTGTAACGCTGCCGCAGCGCGTCGTATTCGGCATCGGTGACGCTCGGCGCGTCGTCCTGATAGTAACGCTTGTCGTGACCTTCGAGCTCGAGCGCAAGGCGCATCAACTCGACCTTGGCCTGGGCCTTGGTGAGCTTGTCGACGTCGACCAGCGCTTTCTTGGCTTTGGTGGCCATCGGCGAACTAACTCGCCGCCCTGAGCAGCCGTTCCGCGGCCGCCCTCGCCTCCGCGGTGATCTCGGCGCCGGCCAGCATGCGCGCGATCTCTTCGCGGCGGTGGTCGGCGGCGAGCGCGTTGACGCGGGTGGCGACCCGCTTGCCCTTGTCGAGCGCGTCCTTGGAGATCAGAAGATGCTGGCTGGCGCGGGCCGCGACCTGCGGCGCGTGCGTCACCGCCATCACCTGCACCTTGCCGGCAAGGCGCGCCAGCCGCGAGCCGATCGCATCGGCCACCGCGCCGCCGACACCTGTGTCGATTTCGTCGAACACCAAAGTCGGCGCCGAGCCGCGATCGGCCAGCACGACCTTCAGCGCCAGCAGGAAGCGCGACAGCTCGCCGCCGGAGGCGACCTTCATCATCGGCCCGGGCTTGGTGCCCGGATTGGTCTGCACCCAGAACTCGACGCGGTCGATGCCTTGCGGCCCCGGCGCGGCCGCGCTGCTCTCGACCTGGGTCATGAACTTCGCGCGCTCGAGCTTGAGCGGCGCAAGCTCGGCGTTGACGGCCTTGTTGAGCTTCTCGGCGGCCTTGGTGCGCGCCGCCGACAGTTTGGCGGCAGCCGCCGCATAGCGCTTGTCGGCTTCACCGGCGGCCGCTTCCAGCTTCTTCAGCTGGTCGGCGCCGGCATCGATCAGCGCGACGTCGCCGGCATATTGCGCCGCCAGCGCGGCCAGCAGATCGACCGGCGTCGAATATTTACGCGAGGCGGCGCGCAGCGCGAACAGCCGCTCCTCGATGCGCTCCAGCTCGGCCGGATCGAAATCGGTCGCCGCCAGCGCAGCGTTGAGGTGCTGGTCGGCCTCTTCCAGCGCGTTGATCGCAATGTCGATCGCCTTGACCGCGGGCTCGATCAGCGAAGGCGCATTGGCGGCGCGCCGCTCCAGCCGTCGTACCGCGGCCGACAGCGACGCCACCGGCGAATGCGAGCCGCCGATCGCCTCCTGCGCCTCGCGCAGATCGGTTGCGATCTTCTCGCCCTGCATCATGGTGGTGCGGCGACCCGCGAGCTCGGTCTCCTCGCCCTCCTTCGGCGCCAGCGTCTTCAATTCCTGCGAGGCATGGCGCAGATAGTCCGCCTCGCGCGCGGCGCGCTCCATGCCGGCGCGATGCTCGTCGAGATCAGCATTGGCGGTCCGCCTGATATCCCACAGCGCTTCCAGCGCCGCGACGTCCTTCTCGTGTCCGGCGAAGGCGTCAAGCAGCTGGCGATGGGTGGAGGCATCGACCAGCGCGCGCTCGTCATGCTGGCCGTGGATCTCGACCAGCGCGGCGCCGACCGCCTTCAGGGTCTGCACGCTGATCGCCTGATCGTTGATGAAGGCACGGGTGCGGCCGTCGGCGAGCTGCACGCGGCGCAGGATCATCTCACCGGTGTCGTCGAGGCCATTCTCGGCCAGGATCCCGGCCGCCGGGTGCCCCTTCGGGACATCGAACATGGCGGTGACCTGCCCCTGTTCGGCGCCGTGGCGCACCAGTCCGGCATCGCCGCGGCCGCCGAGCGCCAGCGCAAAGGCATCGAGCAGGATGGATTTGCCTGCGCCAGTTTCGCCGGTCAGCACCGCGAGGCCACGGGAAAATTCGATATCGAGCCGTTCGATCAGGACGATGTCACGGATCGACAGACGCGCCAGCATGCGAGGACAATTCCTAGCCGAGACCTATCTTCTTGAAGGTCCTGCTGATCCAGGAACCCTGATTCTCGCTCGGCTCGAGACCGCCGGACTTTACTAGATTATATGCGTCCTTGTACCAGCGGCTGTCTGGAAAATTGTGGCCGAGCACCGCGGCCGCGGTCTGCGCCTCGCCGGCGATGCCGATCGCCATGTAGGCCTCGGTGAGGCGGAAGAGCGCCTCCTCGACGTGGCGCGTGGTCTGGTACTGCGTGACCACGGTCTTGAAGCGGTTGATCGCGGCGGTGAAGTCGCGCTTGCCCATGTAATAGCGCCCGACCGCCATTTCCTTGCCGGCGAGCTGGTCGCGCGCAGCCTGGATCTTGGACTTGGCCTGGGTGGCGTATTCCGAGGTCGGATATTTGCGGACCACCTCTTCGAGCGCCGCGATCGCCTTCTCGGTGCGGCTCTGGTCGCGCGAGATGTCCGGGATCTGATCGAAATGCGATGCCGCGATCAGGTACTGGGCGTAGGACGCATCCGGGCTGCCGGGATGCAGCGTGACGTAGCGGGTGGCCGAGCCGATGCAGCTGTCGTAATCGCCCGCCTGGTAGAACGAATAGGCCGACATCAAGAGCGACTTGCGCGCCCAGTCGGAATAGGGATGCTGACGGTCGACTTCCTCGAACTTCTTCGAGGCGGCCTTCAGGTCCTTCTTCTCGTTCATCATGTACAAGCCCTCATTGTAGAGCTTGTCCGCGGGCTCATCGACGAACGTGTCGTCCTTGGCCATGAACTTGTCCCACAGCGCGCCGGTGCCGCAGCCGCTGAGCGGCATGGCCAGCACAATCAGGCCCGCCGCGAAACGCAGCGTGCGCGCGGCCTTGGTCAGGCCGGAGACGTCAGAAGAATTGCGTGATTCGAGCGCCATACGCATTGCCGACATGAATTGTAAAACCTGACGCCTTTGATGCGGTTAACGGCAACCCCACTCCACCCATGAACCGCGGTCATGGATGCAATACTTCCAGTGCCATTGGCCGCCGTCACTCGCAACCGCAGGCCTGCTTAGCCGAAAAATGACCGTGGACCAACCGAATACGGAGCCATTCCGCCGGGAATAAGGCGACCCAGCGAAGCTCACAGCCTACTGTGGTTATTACGGAAATTGGACCCGACCGGCCAGGCGATCAGGACTTGGGCGATCAGGACACGTCCGGGCCGTAGGCCGGGGCGACGAGGCCGCCTACGGTGCCTGCACCGGCTTCGACATGGCCGCGGAGCGGCCGCCGAGCGGTGTCCGATTCGACCACCCGCCAGGCGCTGCGGTCGGCGAGCAGCGCCTTCAGCACCGCGTTGTTGAGCTTGTGGCCGCCCCGTACCGAACGGTAGCTGCCGAGCAGCGGCAGGCCGGCCAGCGCCAGATCGCCGATCACGTCGAGCACCTTGTGGCGGGCGCATTCGTCGGCGTAGCGCAGGCCCTCGGCGTTGAGCAGACGGGCCTCGTCGAACACCACGGTGTTGTCGAAGGACGCGCCGAGCGCGAAGCCTGCACCCCACAGCCGCGCCACGTCGCTCATGCAGCCGAACGTGCGAGCCCGCGCGACCTCGCGGCGGAAACCTTCCGGCGACAGATCGAAGGTGAAGGTCTGGCGGCCAATCACCTGGTTGGTGAAATCGATCTCGACTTCGGTGCGGAACCCGCCGGCGAACGGACGCAGCTCGCCAACCGATTCGCCGATCTTGACCTGCACCGGCTTCAAAACCTGGATGAAGCGGCGGACGCCGGGCTGGGTCACGATGCCCGCCTGATCGATGGCCGCGACGAACGCTGCAGCGCTGCCGTCCATGATCGGAACCTCGGCGCCGTCGACTTCGATGGTGGCGTTGTCGACGCCCATGCCGCGCAGCGCCGCGAGCACGTGCTCGGCGGTGGAAACCAGCGGCCCCTCGCGGTCACCCAGCACCGTCGCGAACTCGGTCGCGATCACCGCATCGGCGGTGGCCACGACTTCGCGGTCGGAACCGTCGAGACCGGTGCGGACAAAAATAAAACCCGCATCAACAGGTGCAGGTCCCAAGGTGAGACTGACAGGAAGACCGGAATGAACGCCTACGCCAGTCACGGTGGCTTGCGACCGAAGCGTGGTTTGACGGCTGAACTTCATTCGATAATGCCCACTACCCGACTTCACTCAATTCAAGTGGCCAAATTTCCCCAAGGCCGACTCGCTTGAGCTCCCCAAGTCACGGCAGACCATAGTCACAGCCCTAAACCGCGCCAACTCACGCTTCTTTACCGATTGTTACCCCATCTCCGCCGCATTCACGCCCAAGGTTAACCAAATTGCGGCAGCGAAAACGGCCCTCGGCGACGCGCCATCAGACCACCGAAAGAATAATTAATCATTTAAAATCAGTTGCTTGTTTGTCCTGCACGATCGCCTGCCCGCGACAAGGAAAAGGCCCCGGCGGTTCCCCGCCGAGGCCTTCTTCGTCGCCAAGCTTGTAACAAACTTCAGTTTGCCTGCCGGCGCAGGAAGGCCGGGATATCAAGATGGTCGTCGCCCTGTGGCGCCGGGGCAACAGGTGCCTGGCGGCCATGAGCGTCCAGACCCTGTGGCGCAGGGCGCTTTGCATATTCGGATACCGGCGATTCGTTCGCCGAGATCTGCTGGGCGACGCTGCGGGCCGGCTTGCGCTCGGGCAGCGGCGGCATCGTCGGCATGGCCGGACCGGAGGCGCGGGCCGCGATCGGCGGCTCGGTCTCTTCGTCGCGGCGGCCGAGGCCGACATTGGCCAGCCGCTGCAGCAGCGACAGCCGGGTCTTCTGCGGGTGCTCCACCTCGCCGTCACCGCTGGCCTGGCGGATTTCGGCCTGCGCCGGCATCGGCAGATCCTCGAACTTCGGCATCCGCGGAGCACGGACCGGCGACCGTTCCGCCGCCTGCGGGATGAAGGTCTCGGGCGGCATAGGCTCATGCTGCTCGGCCCGGGCGGCCTCGTGGTCCGGGAACAGCGAGGGCTTCTGGGCAATCGGCCGCACGGTGACGTCACCGTAAGAGGCCGGCTGCATCGGCGCCTGGGCAGCCGGCGCGCTGTCGGGAGCAACCGCGGCGGCTATCGCCGCGAGCGCGGCGCGCTCGACGGCCGGACGTCCCTGGGGCACGGCGGGCGGAGCCGCGATCGGCGCGACCGTCACGCCGGTCGACGGTTCCAGCTTCTGGGCACGCTCGGCCATGCGCTGATTGTCGGCACGCAGGCGGGCGGTCAGATCGGCCAGCCGGCTCTCCGGCGAACCACCCGACTGCTGCGCGGCGGGAGCCTGAGCGCGGGAGGCAATGGCCGCCTGCTCGATACCGGTCGCGACCACCGAGACGCGAATGACGCCATCGAGCGATTCATCGAAGGTGGCGCCGACGATGATGTTGGCGTCGGCGTCGACCTCTTCGCGAATGCGGGTGGCGGCTTCGTCGACCTCGAACAGGGTCAGGTCCTTGCCGCCCGTGATCGAGATCAGGAGGCCGCGGGCGCCCTTCATCGAGCTGTCGTCGATCAGCGGGTTGGCGATCGCGGCTTCCGCGGCGGTCAGCGCGCGCTTCTCGCCGGTGGCTTCGCCGGTGCCCATCATCGCCTTGCCCATCTCACGCATCACGGCGCGGACGTCGGCGAAGTCGAGGTTGATCAGGCCTTCCTTGACCATCAGGTCGGTGATGCAGGCGACGCCCGAGTATAGCACCTGGTCGGCCATCGCGAAGGCGTCGGCGAAGGTGGTCTTCTCGTTGGCGACTCGGAACAGGTTCTGGTTCGGGATGATCAGCAGCGTGTCGACCACCTTGTGCAGCTCGGCGATGCCGTGCTCGGCGGTGCGCATGCGGCGCTGACCTTCGAAGTGGAACGGCTTGGTCACCACGCCGACGGTGAGGATTCCCATCTCGCGCGCGGCCTTGGCGATCACGGGCGCAGCACCGGTGCCGGTGCCGCCGCCCATGCCGGCGGTGACGAACACCATGTTGGCGCCGGTGAGGTGATCGCGCAGCTCGTCCATGACCTCCTGCGCGGCCGCAGCGCCGACGTCGGGCTGCGAACCGGCGCCGAGGCCCTGGGTGACCTGGGTGCCCATCTGCACGATGCGCTGCGCCTTCGACATGGTCAGCGCCTGCGCGTCGGTGTTGGCGACGACGAAGTCGACGCCCTGCAACCCGGCGGTGATCATGTTGTTGACGGCATTACCACCCGCGCCGCCGACGCCGAAGACGGTGATCCGCGGTTTCAGCTCGCTGATGTCAGGGGGTGTCAGATTGAGTGCCATGGTTGCCTCTCTCGATTATGCGCGCGTTGGTTCGTCCCGGCCGCTGGCCGCCGGAGCTGGTGAAAATGCTGTGAGCCGGGGTGCGGTCATCAGAAGCCCTCGCGAAGCCATCGTCCGACCTTTCCGAAGTAACCGTCTGTCCCTGTCCTGAGCTGCCGCGTGCGCCGCGGTTCGACATGTTCAAGATGTGCGTATTGCGGATAGACCAGGAGGCCCGTGGGCACCGAGAACGAGGCGCCCTTCGCCTCGTTCGGCAGCCGGCCGAAGCCGAGCGGACGGCCGATGCGGACCTGACGATTCAGGATGCGGGTGGCAAGCTCGACGGTGCCGGTGAGCTGCGAGGCGCCGCCGCTCAACACCACGCGCGCCCTCGGCTCTGCCGCAAAGGGGGAATCCGCGAGCCGGTCACGGACCATTTCGAAAATCTCCTCGGCGCGATGCCGGACAATGTTCGCAATCGTGGCGCGGGACACGATTTGCGGTGTCTCCCGATCATCGCCTGCGGTGGGAACGGACATCAGCTCGCGCGAGTCCGAACCGCCGGTCAGCACCGTGCCGTATAAGGTCTTGATTCGCTCGGCATCCGCAATGCACGCGCCGATGCCGCGCGCAAGATCCATCGTGATGTGTTGCCCGCCGAGCGCAAATCCGGATGCGTGCACGAGACGTCCGCCGGAGTATGTCGCGATCGTGGTCGATCCCGCGCCCATCTCGACGACGGCAGCGCCGAGATCGGCTTCGTCATCGGTCAGCACCGAGAGGCCCGCGACATAGGGGCTCGACGCCATGGCTTCGACGTTGAGATGGCAGCGCTCGACCACCAGCATCAGGTTCTTGGCGACCGTCGCGTCCGACGTCACCACATTCATGTCGACGCCGAACTGGCGCGCCACCATGCCTCTGGGATCGCGGATGCCCTTGACGCCGTCGAGTGCGTAGCCGACCGGCAGCGCATGCAGCACGGTACGGCCCGCGCCGGCGGCGTGGCGCATGCCAGCCGACGTGACGCGGCTGATATCGTCCGAGGTGACCGAGCCGCCGCGGATATCGGCCGCGGCTTCGACCAGCTGGCCATGCTGCCGGCCGCCGGAGACCGACAGCAGAACGGATTCGACACGGACCTTGGCCATGCGTTCGGCCAGCGCCACCGCATGGCGCACCGCCTTCTCGCATTCGGCGAGATCGACGACGGAGCCCGCCTTGACGCCGCGCGACTGGATCTGGCTGTAGCCGATCAATTCGACCGCATGGGTGCGCCCACGCAGCGCCTCGTTCGGCGGCGACGGCCTCAGCCGCGCAATCATGCAGGCGATCTTGCTGGAGCCGACATCGAGCGAAGCCACCATCGCGGTGCGCTTCTGCATCGGGCGGGTCTTCGGGGTCAAATTGCGATCGAGGCCGGTCATGCGGAGTCACCGGCCTTCTTCTTGGACTTCTTGTCCTTGAACAGTTCGTCGCGCGCCTTGCCGGCGTCCTCGGACAATTGCACGATCAGCCGATCGGGCAGGCGCATGTCGACGGCGACAATGTCGCGCGAGAACAGCTTCTCATCCTTGTCGAGCCTGGAGAGCGCAGCGAGCGCGTTACCGACGTCGTTCTCCGGCAGGCGGACGTCGAGACCGTCCTTGAGGCGCAGGTTCCAGCGCCGCTCGCCGACGAAGATCGCGGCCTTGGTCACCGAACGCACCTGCGGGTAACGGTCGAGCAGCGCCAGGAAGTCGTGGGCTCTGACGTCGGCGCCCTTGCCGACCACGAGCGGCAGATTGAGGAAGCGGCGCGAGACGTAGGGCTCGAGCACCGCGCCGTCGGAGGCGATCACCGACAGGCGGCCGTTCTGCTGCCACAGCGCGAAGGCGGTGCGCTCGACGATGTCGATCTGCAGCCGGCCCGGATAGAGCTTCAGGATCGTGGCATCCGCGATCCAGGGATTGGCCTTCAGCTTGGCGCGCACGGTGTCGGCGTCGAGGAACAGCAGCGAGGAGCGGCCATTGACGCCACCGATCGCGAGCACCTCGTCCTGGCTCAGCTGCTTGCGGCCGTTGATGCCGACGGTGGTGATGCGGAAGCCGGCGGTGTTGGCGAGCGCGTTGCGGGTGTCGCTGAGCGCGGTGGTGAATTCCTCGACATGGCCGCCTTTGACGATGCCAAGGCCCAGGCTGCCGAACAGGATCGCGAGCGTCGCGACCAGCCCGATGCGGCGCGGCAGATAGCGTTCGACCATCAGGATGTAGCGGTTCGGCGGCTCGCGATCGATGATGACTTGCGGCCGCTTGGCGGGGCGCCGGCGACGACGTGCGAGATGGGCGCCGACATACTCACGCAGCAGCACCGCCGCTCCAATAGCGGCTGCTCTCAGGTCAGCTTGAGGCCCCAGCGATCGCAGCGATCGGGTGAGGCGTCCTGCACCATCCATTGCACGAGCTCGTCACATGTTGTGCCCGCAAACCCCGCGGGTCCCGGCACAAATCACGTCTCGGCTAGACCGGTGGGATTAGAGTGGCCCCCTGTTCCCTCGTTGCGATCCTCGAAGCGGTAATCCGCGACAGCTCACGCCCCGGCAGCCAAGCGCTACATGCGCCGCCAGCGTTAACCTTCGGGCTTCCTGGTAAACAAACGGTAAACGACTTCGGCCTGGAGCGTGTTTTGATCAACGCTGTGAGTACTTTGCCGCGAACTCGTTAGCATTTTAGCAACAGCAGCCGGGTTCCATCCGGCCGACCTGGCGGGTTCCCGCCCGGCCGGGCATTAACCTCGGACGCGGCGGCGGGCGAGCTCGATCTGGTCGGTGAGGAAGTCGGCAAAGGCGATGCCCTGTGCTTTCAAGGCCTTAGGGTACAGTGATGCCGCGGTGAGCCCCGGCAGGGTGTTGGTCTCGAGGTAGACCGGGCCATTGGCCGAGACGATGAAATCGCTGCGCGAGTAGCCGGTGCAGGACAGCGCGCGGTGCGCCCGCAGCGCATGGTCCATGATCGCGGCGCTGACCTCGGGCGCGAAACGGCCGGGACAGATCTCCTGGGTCGACTTCAGCAGGTATTTGGCTGTGTAGTCGAAGGTTCCCTCCCCCGGCACGATCTCGATCGGCGGGAGCGCGAACACGGAGCCGTCGGACTGCTCGAGCACGCCGCAGGTCGCCTCCACGCCCGACACGAACGGCTCGATCAGATACTCTTCATGCTTCGCGGCGTTGCGGACCGCGACGAGATCCTGCTTCGCGTTGACGAAGATCAGCCCGTAGCTCGATCCGTCCTTGGCGGGTTTTGCAATCAGTCTGCCATGTTTCGCGAAGGCGTCATCGATCTGCTCGACTGTGATGCCCTGCGGCGCGTTGAGACCTGCGATCGCGGCGAAACGCTTCGCCGACGGCTTGTCGAACGCCAGATGCGACGATGCCGAGCCGGAGCCGGTGAACGCGACACCGCGCAGCTCGCACATCGCCTGCAATTCGCCATTCTCGGCGCGGCCGCCGTGCAAACCGAACACCAGCACACGCCGCTCGGCGCTCGCTTTGTCGAGCGCCTGATCGAGTGCGATGCCGCGACCGTCGGGTTTGAAGTCGACCTCGAACGGCCGCGTATGGCCGAGCAGTTTTTCCGACGTCACCGCATGCACGGTGTCGTCGACATCCCAGAACCAGAGATCCGCGTCGGGCAGCGCGCGGTGCAGCGCCTGCGTGCTCGCCACCGAGACCAGCCGCTCCTTGTTGGTGCCGCCGAACAGAATGGTCACCTGCATCTTCTTTGCCTGTCTTCGCTACTTCCGTCATTCCGGGATGGTCCGAAGGACCAGACCCGGAATCTCGAGATTCCGGGTTCGATGCTGCGCATCGCCCCGGAATGACGACTACGATGAATTTCCGATCCGCTTGATTTCCCAGTGTAGCTCAATTCCGCTGCTTTGCTTGACCCGTTCGCGCACCGTCTCGCCGAGCGTCTCGATGTCGTGCCCGGTGGCGTTGCCGGTGTTGATCAGGAAATTGCAGTGCATCTCCGACACCTGCGCGCCGCCGACCTTGAGGCCGCGGCAGCCGGCGGCATCGATCAGCTTCCAGGCGCTGTTGCCGGGCGGATTCTTGAAGGTCGAGCCGCCGGTCTTCTCGCGGATCGGCTGTGCGGTCTCGCGATGGCTCTGCACCTCGTTCATGCGGGCGCGGATCACCTCAGTATCGGTGATCCTGCCGCGGAAGCACGCCGAGGTGAACACGATGGACGGATCGACGCCGCTGTTGCGGTAGACGAACTTCATGTCGGCATTGCCGAACGTATGCTTCGTGCCGTCGCGGCCGATGCCGGTGGCCTCGATCAGCACGTCCTTGGTCTCGCCGCCATTGGCGCCGGCATTCATGCGCAGCGCGCCGCCGACCGTGCCGGGAATGCCGAAGAAGAATTCCATGCCGCCGATGCCAGCCGCCGCAGCCGTCTCGGCGACGCGCTTGTCGAGCGCCGCAGCACCAGCGGTGACGACATCGCCGGCCGCGCTGGTCTCTCCGAAGGCGCGCGGCGCGAGCCGGATCACGACGCCGGGCATGCCGCCATCGCGCACGATCAGATTGGAGCCGACGCCAACGACATAGACCGGCAGCTCCGGCCGCAGGCGCGTCAGGAAATAGGCAAGGTCATCTTCATCTGCCGGCGTGAACAACACCTGCGCCGGCCCGCCGACGCGAAACCACGTCAGCTCCGCCAGCGACTGGTTCGCCAGCAGCCGCCCGCGCAGCTCCGGCATCGCGGCTTTCAGGTCGGGCGTGATGTCGGGAAAGGTCATGGGTAACCTCTCCATCCGTCATGGCCGGGCTTGTCCCGGCCATCCACGTCTTGCAGTATCTCCACATGGCAGGGGGATACGTTTATTTTCTGACCAACCGTCCGAACGGCGTGCTCTACGTTGGGGTAACGAGCGATCTTGTCCGCCGGATACTCGAGCAGCGATACGGACTGAAGCGACTCGTCTACTTTGAGCACTTTGACGACATCCGTACAGCCATCCAGCGCGAACACACCATCAAGCATTGGCCGCGCGCTTGGAAGATCCGCAAGATCATCGCAGCGAACCCGAACTGGGACGACCTGTACGACACGATAGTGCAGTGAAGACGTGGATGGCCGGGACAAGCCCGGCCATGACGAGGATGGATACGAGGCCATCATCACCCCAGCGCCTTCAACTCGTCGGGCAGCGCGTAGGCCCATTGCGTGATGTTGCCGGCGCCGAGGCAGACGACGAGGTCGCCGGGCTTGGCAAGACCGTGCACGATCTTCGCGAGTTCGCCCGCGTTCGGCAGCGGGACAACGTTGCGATGGCCGTGGGCGCGCAGGCCGGCGGCGAAATGGTCGCGGTCGATGCCGGCGATCGGCGCCTCGCCCGCCGGATAGACCTCCGCGACGACGACCGCATCGGCATCGTTGAAGCAGGTGCAGAATTCCTCGAACAGCGATTGCAGGCGGGTGTAGCGATGCGGCTGCACCACGGCGACGATCTTGCCGTTGACGGATTCCCGCGCCGCCTTCAGCACGGCTGCGATCTCGACCGGATGATGACCGTAGTCGTCGATCACGGTGATGCCGTTGGTCTCGCCGGTCTTGGTGAAGCGCCGCTTGACGCCGCCGAAGCCGGCCATGGCCTGGCGGATGACGTCATCGGACACGCCGAGCTCGTGCGCGACCGCGATCGCCGCCGTCGCATTCGATGCGTTGTGGCGCCCCGGCATCGGCAGCATGACATCGGCGATCTCATGGACCGCGCCGGACTTGCGATCGCGGATCGCGACCGAGAATTTCGAGCCGCCCCCCATCGGCGTGAGATCCTTGAGCTGCGCATCGGCCTGCGGGTTCTGGCCGTAGGTGATGATGCGGCGGTCTTCGATCTTGCCGACGAGAGTTTGCACCACGGGGTGATCGGTGCACATCACGGCAAAGCCGTAGAACGGAACGTTCTCGACGAAATTGCGGAACGCGTCCTGGATCGCCTCGAAGGTCTTGAAGTGATCGAGATGCTCGGGGTCGATATTGGTGACGATGACGACGTCGGACGGCAGCTTCAGGAAGGTGCCGTCGCTCTCGTCGGCTTCGACCACCATCCAGTCGCCGGCCCCGAGCCGCGCGTTGGAGCCATAGGCATTGATGATGCCGCCATTGATCACGGTCGGATCGAGCCCGCCGGCATCGAGCAGCGTCGCCACCATCGTCGTCGTGGTGGTCTTGCCATGGGTGCCGGCGATCGCGACGCAGCTCCTCAGCCGCATCAGTTCCGCCAGCATCTCGGCGCGCCGCACCACCGGAATGCGCCGCGCGCGCGCCGCCATCAGTTCGGGATTGTCGCGCTTGATCGCAGTCGAGACCACGACGACATCGGCGCCGTCGACATTCTCGGCGGTGTGGCCGACCGAGACCTTGGCGCCCTTCTTGCGCAACCGGTCGAGGTTGTAATTGTCCGAAGCATCGGAACCCTGCACGGTGTAGCCGAGATTGATCAGCACCTCGGCGATGCCGCTCATGCCGATGCCGCCGATCCCGACGAAGTGAATGGGTCCGATCTCGCGCGGCAGTCTCATTTTGCTAACACCTTCATCGTGTCCGGACTCACCCCGGCACTTCTTCGACTTATGAAAGACTGATATGGCCGGGACAAGCCCGGCCATGGCGTCCCACGGCCGAAATTCCTCGAAAGCGGCCTAAATTCCGGCCACTTTCGCTACCAGATCGGCCAGCCGCTCGGCGGCATCGAGCCGGCCGACGCCGCGCGCCGACGCCGCCATCGCGGCCAGCCTCGCGGGCTCGGCGGCGAAGGTCGAAATTTCAGCGGCGAGCCGCTCCGGCGTGAAATCGCTCTGCGCGATGCGCAGCGCGCCGTTCGCCTGCGACAACACACCGGCATTGGCGAACTGGTCCTGATCGATCGCGCCCGGCAACGGCACCAGGATCGAGGGCCGGCCGATCGCGGCGAGCTCGGCGACGGTCCCCGCGCCGGAGCGCGAGATCACCAGTTGGCTCGAGGCGAGGCGCGCCGGCAGGTCGGCGAAGAACGGCGCGAGCTCGGCGTTGATCTCGAGCCGGTCGTAGACCGCGCGCACCCGATTCATGTCCTCTTCGCGCACCTGCTGAGTGACGATCAGGCGGCTCCACAGCGTGGGCGCGAGCTGCTCGATTGCCGGCGGCACGATATCGCTCATCACCCGCGCGCCCTGGCTACCGCCGACGACAAGCAGGCGCAGCGGCGCGTTCGGCTCGGGTGCCGTGTATTTCACCGCAGCCGCGGCGAGGATCGCCGGCCGCATCGGCGTGCCGACGGTGGTCGCCTTGCCGGCAAGCGCGGGATCGCGATCGAGCACGCCGGGCAGCGAGGTCGCGATCGCATTGACGCGGCCGGAGAGGAAACGGTTGGCGCGGCCGAGCACCGCATTGGCGTCGTGGATGATGCCGGGGACGCCGAGCAGCCGCGCCGCCATCAGCGGCGGCAAGGTCGGGTAGCCGCCGAAGCCGACCACGGCCGCGGGCTTCAGCCGGCGCACCAGATTGGCGGCAACCAGCGTGCCGTAGCCGAGCATCAGCACGGTCCGCGCCAGCGAGATCGGGTTGCGGCTGCGCACGGTCGCGCTGGGCACTAGGTCGATGCTCTCCCGGCCGAACAGGCCGGAATAGCGCAGCGCGCGGCCGTCGGTCGCGAGCCGGACCCGCAGGCCACGCCTGATCAATTCCACGGCGAGCGCTTCGGCCGGGAACAGATGGCCGCCGGTGCCACCGGCCGCCAGCAGAATCAGGGGCGCGTTGTCCATGGCCGCCTTCTACATCGTCATTGCGAGCGAAGCGAAGCAATCCATAGCCCCGCAGAACGGAGGGATGGATTGCTTCGTCGCTTCGCTCCTCGCAATGACAACAAGGGTTCACCTACGCGTAGGCGCGTTGAGCGCTGGCGCCTTCCATCGATTCGATCTCGGTGCGCGGCCGCTGCCGCGTCAGCGCCAGCATCATGCCGACGCCATAGGCGAGCGACACGAACGAGGAGCCGCCATAGGAGATGAACGGCAGCGTCATGCCCTTGGCCGGGATCAGTTGCAGATTGACCGCCATGTTGATCGTCGCCTGCACGCCGAACAGGATCGCAAGCCCCGAGGCTGCGAAGCGCGAGAACATGTCCTCGGTGGCATAGGCGCGGGTCAGCGTGCGGATCACGATGAAACCGAACAGCGCAACCAGCATCAAGCAGAGGATGATGCCGAACTCTTCCGCGGCGACCGCGAACACGAAGTCGGTGTGGCTGTCCGGCAGGCTGCGCTTGGCGATGCCCTCGCCCGGCCCCAAGCCGAACCAGCCGCCGTTCCAGAACGCCTCCATCGCGGTGTCGACCTGGAAGGTGTCGCCGGAGGCGGGATTCATGAAACGCTTGATGCGGCCGGCGACGTGCGGCACCAGGAGATAGGCGCCGAACAGGCCCGCGCCCGCCGCGCCGGCGAGCCCGAACACCCAGATCATCCGCATGCCCGCGATGAAGAACAGCGCGCCCCAGACGGTGAGGATCAGCATGGTCTGACCGAAGTCGGGCTCCATCACCAGCAGCGTGACCAGCGTCAGCAACAGCACCAGCGCCATCGAGGTCGCCGGCATCTCCGGCCGCTTGGTCGATTCCGCAAACAGCCATGCCGCGACGATGACGAAGGAGGGCTTTGCGGCTTCGGAGGCCTGGATGTTGACGCCGAGCAGCGTGATCCAGCGCCGCGAACCCTTGACCTCGGGTCCGATCAGCAGCGTCAGCACGATCAGCGCGATCGAGACCGCGAACACGATCAGCGCGGTGCGCCGGATCTGCCGCGGCGTCATGAACGAGACGCCGATCAGCACCATCAGCGACGGCACCAGGAACATGACGTGGCGGTTGAAGAAGTGAAACGGATCGAGCCCGATCCGGGTCGCCACCGGCGGACTCGCCGCCAGCGACAGGATGACGCCGGCCAGCATCAACGCGGCGATCGCAACAAGCAGCAGCTTGTCGACGGTCCACCACCAGTCCGAGAACGGGGTGCGTTGGTCACGGGCGAGCATGGGCGTCCCCAGATGGCAGAGATAACGTCCATTCGTGGCGCAGGATGGTTTCCAAGGGGTTAACGGGATAGGTAACTTTTGAGGGAGGTGGTTGGGCCCATCCCGACGTCGTCCTGGCGAAAGCCAGGACCCATAACCACCGCGCTTGATAATGGACGCTACCGCGGCCCCAGCGTCGCGCAACGATTGAGATTTGGGGTAATGGGTCCTGGCTTTCGCCAGGACGACGATGAGGATAGTTCTCGCGCGATACGACGTACCGTCACTGCGCACTTCATCTCGGTGTCATCGCCCGGCACCGAATGGCGGATTACGCTGCGCCAATCCGCCCTACGTGACGTCACACCACCGGCTTGACGCCGGGCAGCGCCTGGACGATGTCGCGGAAGGCGGTGCCGCGGATTTCGAAATTGCGGTACTGGTCGAACGAGGCGCAGGCCGGCGACAGCAGCACGACGGCCTCGGCGAGACCCGATGCCTCGGCATCGCGCGCGGCGCTGGCGATCGCGACGTCGAGCGTGCCGGACATGTCGTGCGGGACGCGCTCGCCAAGCGTGCCGGAGAATTCGGCCGCCGCCTCGCCGATCAGATAGGCCTTGCGGATGCGCGGGAAATATTCGGTCAGGCTGGTGATGCCGCCGGCCTTCGGCTTGCCGCCGGCGATCCAATAGATGTCGGCGAACGACGACAGCGCATGCGCGGCCGCATCCGCGTTGGTACCCTTGGAGTCGTTGACGAACAGCACGTTGCCGCGGCGGCCGACCTGCTCCATGCGATGCGCGAGACCCGGGAAGCTGCGCAGGCCGTTCTGCAAAACGTCGGTTGCGATCCCCATCGCCAGCGCGCAGGCCGAGGCGCAGGCGGCGTTCTGCGCATTGTGCAGGCCGCGCAGCGAGCCGATGCCCCCCAGCCGCGCGATCTCGCTGCGCGCCGCGCCAGATGCGCGCACGATGGTCTCGTGCTCGACATAGAGGCCGTCGGGCAGCGGGTTCTTCACCGAGATGCGTACCACGCGCTTGCCGGCGCGATCGAGCCGGTCGGCGATGTTGCGGCACCAGATGTCGTCGACGCCTGTTATCGCGGTGCCGCCGGCCTGCACGCCGGCGACCAGCCGCTCCTTGACCGCGGCGTAATGCTCGAGCGTGCCGTGGCGATCGATGTGATCCTCGCTGATGTTGATCAGGATGCCGACCGACGGATCGAGCGACGGTGCGAGGTCGATCTGGTAGGACGACATCTCGATCACATGGACGCGGCCCATGCGCGGCGGCTCCAGCGAGAGGATCGCGGTGCCGATATTGCCGCCCATCTGGGTGTCGTAGCCGGCGACATCAATCAGATGCGCGATCAGCGCCGTGGTGGTCGATTTGCCGTTGGTGCCGGTGATGGCGACGAACGGCGCGTTCGGCGCGTGACGGCGGCGCTCGCGGCAGAACAGTTCGACGTCGCCGATCACCTCGCAGCCCGCCTCGCGCGCCTTCAGCACGCTCCAGTGCGGCGCCGGATGGGTCAGCGGCGCGCCGGGAGTCAGGATCAATGCGGCGAAATTCGCCCACGACACGGTGCGCAGATCGGCGGTGGTGAAGCCGGCCTGCGCCGCCTTGGCGACGTTGTCGGCATTGTCGTCGGCGGCGATCACCTCCGCGCCGCCGGCCTTCAGCGCGTGGCAGCTCGCGAGCCCGGAGCCGCCGAGCCCGAACACCGCGACCGTCTTGCCGGAGAAGGAGGTGACCGGGATCATGACGCAACCTCCGTCATTCCGGGGCTCGCGCAGCGAGAACCCGGAATCTCGAGATTCCGGGTTCGTGCTTCGCACGCCCCGGAATGACAGTGGGAGGGCTTCTTCATCATCAGCGCAGCTTCAGCGTCGACAGGCCGGCGAGCGCCAGCATCACCGAGATGATCCAGAACCGGATCACGATCTGCGGTTCGGTCCAACCCTTCTGCTCGAAATGATGGTGCAGCGGCGCCATCCGGAACACGCGCTTGCCGGTGAGCTTGAACGAGGTGACCTGGACGATGACCGAGACCGCCTCCAGCACGAACAGGCCGCCGATCACGGCGAGCACGATCTCGTGCTTCACCGCAACCGCCGTCGCGCCGAGCATGCCGCCGAGCGCCAGCGAGCCGGTGTCGCCCATGAAGATCGAGGCCGGCGGCGCGTTGAACCAGAGGAAGCCGAGGCCCGCGCCAAGCACCGCGCCGCACAGCACCGCCAGTTCGCCGGTGCCGGCGACGTAATTGATCTGCAAATAATCCGAGAACACCGCGTTGCCGGTCAGGTACGAGATCATGCCGAAGCTGGCGGCGGCGATCATGACCGGCACGATGGCAAGACCGTCGAGGCCGTCGGTCAGGTTCACCGCATTGCCGGCGCCGACCATCACGAAGGCGCCGAAGATCACGAAGAACCAGCCGAAGTTGATCACGAGGTCCTTGAAGAAGGGAATCACCAGCGACGTCGAGGACACGTCGCGCCCGAGCCGGACCAGCGCGTAGGTGGCGGCGAGCCCGATCGCCGCCTCGATCAGGAGCCGCAGCTTGCCGGCGAAGCCGCTGTGCGACTGCTTTGTGACCTTCAAATAATCGTCATAGAAGCCGACGAAGCCGAAGCCGAGCGTCACCGCCAGCACGATCCAGACGTAGGGATTGAGCGGATTGGCCCATAGCAGCGTCGACACCACGAGCCCGGACAGGATCATCAGACCGCCCATGGTGGGCGTGCCCTTCTTGGAGATCAGATGCGACTGCGGGCCATCGGTGCGGATCGGCTGGCCCTTGCCCTGCCGCAGCCGCAGATGATCGATGATCCAGGGCCCGAACAGAAACACGAACAATGCGCCGGTCACCATCGCGCCGCCGGTGCGGAAGGTGATGTAGCGGAACACGTTCAAAGCGCTGCGGAACGCCCCAAACCCCGGAACGGTGTTGGACAGTTCGATCAACCAGTAGAACATTCGAGGAGTCCTATACCGCTTCTTCGTGCGCGGCCTTGTCGGGGAAGCGTTTTTCCAGCGCGCTGACAATGAGCTTCATCTTCGATCCCAGCGAGCCCTTCACCATGATCACGTCACCGGCACGGACCGCGGCGACCGCCTGCGCTTCGAGCGCCGCCGAGCTCTCGGCATAGCCTCCCCGCTTGCCGGTGGAAAGGGCATCCCACAGATTCCGCATCAGCGGACCACAACAATATACGAGGTCGATGCGGTTGGCGGTCACGGCCTCGTTGAGGCCGCGGTGCAGTTCGGGCCCGGTCGGCCCGAGTTCGAGCATGTCGCCGAGCACGGCGATGCGCCGGCCATGCGGCCCGGTCTGGGCCTGGCCGAGCACGTTGAGCGCGGCGCCCATCGAGGCCGGGTTGGCGTTGTAGCTCTCGTCGATCAGCATCGCCTCGCCATGGCCGACCTCGAGGGTGCGGCGGAAGCCGCGGCCGGTCGGCGCCTCGAGCTGCGACAGCGACAACGCGGCGCGCGCGATATCGGCGCCGAGCAGCGAAGCACCGGCGAGCACCGCCAGCGAGTTCATCGCCATGTGCCGGCCGGGCATGCCGATCTTGTAGGTGATGTCGTGATCCAGAATATCCGCATGCACCGCCGAGCAGGTCGCGTGCAGCGACAGGTCGAGCAGCCGCGCCTCGGCGCGCTTGTCGGTGCCGAACGAGACGATGCGCGAGATGCCGGCCTGCTTTGCCTGCTTTTGCAGCCGCGCGAATTGTCCGTTGTCGCGGTTGAGCACGACCGCGCCATCGGGCTCGAGCCCTGCGAAGATCTCCGCCTTGGCGTCGGCGATCGCCTCGATGCCGGCGAAGAATTCCAGATGCACCGGCTCGATCGTGGTGATGATTGCGACGTGCGGGCGCACCATCTTCACCAGCGGCGTGATCTCGCCGGCATGGTTCATGCCGATCTCGAACACCGCAAAGCGCGTGCTGGCCGGACAGCGCGCCAGCGACAGCGGCACGCCCCAGTGATTGTTGAACGACGCCACCGAGGCATGGGTCTCCCCCTGCGCCGACAGCACGCGGCGCAGCGCCTCTTTCGTCGAGGTCTTGCCGACAGAGCCGGTCACCGCGATGATCTGCGCGTTGAGCCGCGCGCGCGAGGCATGGGCGAGTTCGACGAGAGCGGCGAGCACGTCGTCGACCACCAGCAGCGGCGCGTCGGCGGGAAACTTTGCCCGTTGCGCGGTCTCGACCACCGCGAGCCCGGCGCCGGCCTTCAGCGCCGCCTCGACAAAGGCATGGCCGTCATGGACGTCGCCCTTGATCGCGAAATACGCCTCGCCAGGTGCGATGCTGCGGCTGTCGATCGAGAGACCGGTGACGCCGTCCGGCAGCGCGCCTTGCGTGGCGGCGCGCATCGCCGTCGCCATCGCATCCGAGGTCCACAACATCGTGCTCATGCGCCCTCCGCAGCCAGTGCACTGGCGACCGCTTCGTGATCGCTGAACGGCAGCGTCGTGTTGCCGACGATCTGCCCGACCTCGTGGCCCTTGCCGGCGACCACCAGCGCATCGCCAGGCGCGAGACCGGCAATGCCGGCACGGATCGCCGCGGCGCGGTCGCCGATCTCGCGCGCGCCCTTCGCCGTCGCCATGATCGCCGCGCGGATCGCCTCCGGCTTCTCGCTGCGCGGATTGTCGTCGGTGACGATGACCTGATCGGCATTCTCGGCCGCGATCGCGCCCATGATCGGACGCTTGCCGGCGTCGCGGTCGCCGCCGGCGCCGAAGATCACGACGAGCTTGCGCTTGGCATAGGGCCGCAGCGCCTGCAGCGCCTTGGCGAGCGCGTCGGGCTTGTGGGCGTAGTCGACGAAGATCGGCGCGCCATTATGCTCGCCGACGAATTCCAGCCGGCCCTTGGCGCCTTCGAGATGTTCGAGGCAGCCGAATATGTCGGCGGCGGCGCTGCCGGTGCCGATCGCAAGCCCGGCCGCGACCAGCGCATTCTCGATCTGGAATTCGCCGACCAGCGGCAGCCGGATCGCGTGTGTGTGCCCGCGGTGCTCGACCAGGAGCCGCTGGGCAAAGCCTTCGATGGCGGCATCGAGGAGCCTGATGCCATCGCTTGCATCGGCGTTGCGGCCGACCGCGATGATACGCAGGCCGCGCGAGCTCGCCGCATCGATCACCTCGCCCGAACAGTCATGATCGGCCGAGATCACCGCCGCGCCGCCTGGAGCGACCAGATCGCGGAACAAACGGAGTTTTGCGTTGAGGTAATGCGCGACATCGGGATGATAATCCATGTGGTCGCGCGACAAATTGGTGAAGCCGCCGGCGGCGATGCGCACACCGTCGAGACGATACTGGTCGAGGCCGTGCGAGGACGCCTCGAACGCCAGATGCGTGACGCCGTCGCTCGCGATCTCGTCGAGCTGGCGATGCAGCGCAATCGGATCCGGCGTGGTCAGCGAGCCGTAGACCGTGCGCTTGTCCGAGACGAGGCCGATGGTGCCGATGCTGGCGGAGGAATGACCGAGCCGCTGCCAGATCTGGCGCGTGAACGCTGCGACCGAGGTCTTGCCGCTGGTGCCGGTCACCGCCGCGATCGTCGCCGGCTGGCGGGAAAAGAATTTGGCCGCGGCGAGCGCCAGCGCGCGGCGCGGATTCGGCGTGATGACGAAGGGGGCGCGAGCGTGACCTTGCGGCAGATGGTCGCTGACGACCGCGACCGCGCCGGCGGCAATCGCCGCGTCGACGAAGCGCGCGCCGTCGGTCCTGCTGCCGGCCAGCGCGAAGAACAGGTCGCCCGGCTTCACCGCCCGGCTGTCGACCGCAAGCCCTCCGACGACGATGGTGTCGGCACTTGGATCGATCGTGGCATCGGCGTCGAAGAGGTCGCGAAGTCTCATGATCTTCCAGTCTGGCCGGCGCCGTTCTGGCGCCGTCGCTTGAGCATGATCTATCCGGAAAACCGCATCGCACTTTTCGCTAACGCGGCCGTTCCGGTCCGGATCATGCCGTGAATATACGCCTTACTGGGTTGTTCTGGATGCCGCAAGAATAAGGCGGTCGGACGGCGGCAGGTCGAATCGCGGTTCAACGCCCAAAAGCGGCGCAATTCGGGCGATCACATTGCCGCCGGTCGGCACCGCATTCCAGCCCGAGGTGATGAACCCGTAGGTCTCCTTCAGGGGCTGCGGCTCGTCGAGCATGATCAGGAGCTGGTATTTCGGATTGTCGGCGGGCAGGATCGCGGTGAAGGCGTTGAGCACGCGCTTCTTGGCGTAGCGGCCGTTGATCACCTTCTCCGCGGTGCCGGTCTTGCCGCCGATATAATAGCCCTTGACGTCGGCCTTCTTCGCGGTGCCGATCTCGGCATTGAGCCGCATCAGATAGCGCATCTTGTCCGAGGTCTCGGGCTTGATGACGCGCTTGGCGAGCGCCATCGCCTCCTGCTCGGTGCGCTTCAGGAAGGTCGGCGGAATCAGGTAGCCGCCATTGACCAGCGCATCGATGCCCATCACCGCCTGCAGCGGCGCCACCGCGATGCCGTGACCGAACGAGATGGTGACGGTGTTCAACTCTCCCCACTTCTTCGGCACGATCGGCGACGCGCTCTCCGGCAGTTCGGTGCGCAGCCGCTCGAGCTGCCCCATCTTGCGCAGGAACGCCTTGTGCGCATCGACACCCATCGCCAGCGCAATGCGCCCGGCGCCGATGTTGGAGGAATAGTAGAACACCTCCTTCATGTTGATCATGCGGCCCATGTTGTGATCGTCATGGATCGCGAACTTGCCGTAGTGCAGCGGACCGCGCGCATCCCACATCGAGTTGAGGTCGAACCGGCCGCTATCCAGCGCCATCGCCAGCGTGAACGCCTTGAAGGTCGAGCCCATCTCGTAGACGCCGGTGGTCAGGCGGTTGATGCGATCGGGATCGTGCGCCTCCTTCGGATTGTTCGGATCGAAATCCGGCAGCGACACCATCGCCACGATCTCGCCGGTGCGCACGTTGGAGACGAGGCCGGAGGCGGCCTTGGCCTTGAACTTCTCCTTTGCCTTGAGCAGTTCGTCGCGCAGCGCGTGCTCGACGCGCAGGTCGACCGAGAGCTCCACCGGCTTCTGCAGCCGGTCGGTGGCGAAGCCCGCGCGATGCAGATCGGCCAGACCGTTGCTGTCCAGCCACTTCTCCATGCCGGCGATGCCCTGGTTGTCGATGTTGACCAGGCCGATCAGGTGGGCGACCTCGTTGCCGGTCGGATAGACGCGCTTGTTCTCGCGCAGGAAACCGACGCCGGGAAGGCCAAGGCGATGGATGTCGCTCTGCTGCTTCGGCGTGATCTCGCGCTTCAGCCAGACGAAGCCCTTGCGCGACGACAGGCGGTCGCGCACTTCGCTGGTGTCGAGATCGGGCAAGGCTCCGGTCAAGAGCTCGATCGCCTCGTCCTTGTCGATGAGGCGGCGCGGCTCGGCGAACAGGCTCGGCGCCTTGACGTCGGTGGCGAGGATTTCGCCATTGCGGTCGGTGATGTCCGGCCGCGCCGTCGCGATGGCGTCCTGCGAGGCCGTGCGGCGCGCGCCATGGCTGTCGGCGCCGACGGCAAACAGCACCAGCCTCCCCGCCAGCACGCAATAAACCGCGGCGAAAGCGAGGATGGCGAGGCCAACGCGCGCGCGCGCCTTGGCGGCGCGGTCGACATTGCTGCCATACAGCAGCGTGCGGATCAGCCGTTGGTTCCAGGGCTCGGCGGGTTTCACCGCCGGCGTGTTGGCGGGTGCCGGATCGGTCATGGCTGGTCCCGTCATTGCTGATCTCCCCCGCCCTGCCCGGAGTCATCGGGCGCAGGCTGGTCGGCGGCCGGCTGGTCGGTCGCCGCCTTGTCGATCGATCCGGTCGTGCTGTCGGGCGCCGCGGCGGCCTCGATGGTGTCGATCATCGCGCCGATCGGATCGCGCGAACCGGGCCGCGTGAAGCTCGGCGGCCGCTCCGGCAGGTTCTTCAGGGAATCGTACTGGTTGGCGTTGACCGGCTTCAGCGGCAGATGGCGCTCGGCGAGGCCCTGCAGCCGGAGCGGCGCATCGAGCTTGGCCCATTCGGCGCGCAACGCGGCGATCGCGTTGCGCTGCTCGCGGATCTCGGCATTGAGCTGCAGCACGCGTTCGACGCGCGCGGTCGATTCCATCTTGATGCGGTAGACATAGGACGCCGCGAAGATCAGCATGCCGATGACGAGGAGATGGAGAAGGCGCATCGTCACCCTCCCCGCTTCAGGTCGGACAGGCGCGGCCATGACGGCAGGTCGTCGTCGGCGTGCACCGGCGCCGCGGTGCGTTCGGCGGCACGCAGCTTGGCCGATCGCGCGCGCGGATTGGCGGTAAGCTCGGCCTCATCAGGCGTCACCGGACGCTTGGTCAGGATCTGAAAGCTCGGCGCCGCTTGCGCCACCTCGGGCAAATGCCGCGAGCCGGCGGAGACCTTGCCGCGTTCCGTGAGGAAATTCTTGACGATGCGGTCTTCCAGCGAATGGAAGGAAACCACGACGAGCCGGCCGCCCGGCTTCAGCACGCGCTCGGCGGCTGCGAGCGCCAGATAGAGCTCATCGAGCTCTTCATTGACGAAGATGCGCAGCGCCTGGAAGGTCCGCGTCGCCGGATGGATCTCGATCGGCTTGGCGCGCACGACTTTCGCGACGATATCGGCAAGCGCGTCGGTCGTCGTGATCGGCGCGTCCTTGCGCGCGGCGACGATGGCACGGGCGACGCCGCGCGAATGGCGCTCCTCGCCGAAAACATAGATGATGTCGGCGAGCTGTTTCTCGGAAGCCGCCGCGACCACATCGGCCGCGGTCGGGCCGCTTTGGGCCATCCGCATGTCGAGCGGACCGCCGAGGCGGAACGAGAAGCCGCGCTCGGCCTGGTCGAGCTGCATGGAAGAGACGCCGACATCCATCACGACGCCGTCGACCGTATCCATCCCCTGCGACGCGCAGACCTCGGCGAGGTTGGAGAAGCGATCCTCGACCAGCGTCAGCCGACCGCCCGCGCCGTCGACCAGATCGAAGCCGCCGGTTATCGCGGTGCGGTCGCGGTCGATCCCGATCACGCGGGTCTCGGCGACATCGAGGATCGCCCGGCTGTAGCCGCCGGCACCGAAGGTCGCGTCGACATAGATGCCGCCGGCGCGCGGAGCGAGATACGCGACCGCCTCGCGGCCCAGCACCGAAATGTGACGCGGCGCACGCTCGCTCATGCGCCGCTCCCGGGCGGAGCCGCGTAACTGGCATGCAAGCTGGGTGCGCGCCGACTCATTGCGCCTCGAATCCTCGCGCCCAGAGCCTTCTTTGCTCCGATTGGATCGGAACGGGGCTCTGGATTCCTGTCTTGACGCGTTTTCTTCACGCGAACCGGTATCCACTTCGCTCGAAAACGCGTGAAAAAGCCGCTGCGTGACGCCAGCGCCAACTCCCGTCCTCGGCCGCAAATCCTGATATCCGACCGGAATTGGGAGGGTTTCCATGGGATTTCGCGCAAACAGCGGGGCTCAGCGTCCTTTGGCCGTCCCCCGAAACCGGTTCGGCACTTCACCTCTCAGTAACGGCACTTAACGTTAAGAAAACGTTGATGATCGGTTAGCGGAACCGCGCGCCTTTGATCCGCATTCGAGTGATGCCCTCGCGACCCACTCCCGGCACAATGACGCGGCGCATCGTGCGGATCGTGGAACCGGCAGGCGTCGATTGCGCGGCCCGCACGGTAAAGGAATAGTAAACGCCTATTTGTTTATCCATATGTCAAAATGCTTTCTCCTGGTTCGGGTTTGAGTGATTCGTATGGCTTCAAGTTCGTCTTCGTCCGGCAACGCTGATCCGAAGCGTCAGCGCGCCCTCCCTGTTCCAAAGGGGGTGGCGGACGCGAAGACGTTCACGCCGGATTCCTCGATCGCCTCCGACGTGATCCCATCGGCGAACTTCGGCGATCGCGCCAATGGCCGGCAACCCGACATGATCGTGCTGCACTACACCGGCATGCCCGACGTCGAGGGTGCGATCACCCAGCTCTGCACGGCCGGCACCGAGGTCTCGGCGCACTACATCGTGCTCGAGGACGGCCGCATCGTGCAGTGCGTGCCGGAGAGCAAGCGCGCCTGGCACGCCGGCGTGTCGGCGTGGGCCGGCGATGACGACATCAACTCCTGCTCGATCGGCGTCGAGATCGTCAATCGCGGTCACGATTGGGGCTATCCGGACTTTCCGCTGCGCCAGATCGCGGCCGTCATCGCGCTGTGCCGCGGCATCATGCTTCGCCGCAAGATCGTCTCGCATCGCGTGCTCGGTCATTCCGACGTGGCGCCGGCGCGCAAGAAGGATCCCGGCGAGAAATTCCCGTGGCACTCGCTGGCCAATTCCGGCGTCGGGCACTGGGTGCAGCCGGCGCCGGTCGTGCGCGGCGACGCGCTGCAGCTCGGTGCGATCAGCGACAGCGTCTCCAACATGCAGGCCGCGTTCCGGCGCTACGGCTACAACATCCCGACCAATGGCAAGTTCGACGGCCCGACCATGGAGGTCGTCACCGCCTTCCAGCGCCACTTCCGCCCGGAGCGCATCGACGGGATCGCCGACCGCTCCACCATGGCGACGCTGCACGCGCTGCTCGAGAGCCTGCCGCCCGATGCGGCGACGGTGGTCGCGTCGAGCTAGGCTCGCCTCCGTCCGTCATTGCGCGGAGCGGTGCATTTTCCGGCCAAGTGTTCGTGCACATTGGAACTTTCCGGCATATGCCGTCTTTCTAGCTGGGGCGGTCCGAGTGGAGATTCGTCCATGTTCAAAGCACTCATCGCCGGAGCTGTCGCCATCGGCCTCATCGTCGCTCCGACAGCCGCAAGCGCTATGTCGACCCAGGACAAGACCATGTCGACCAAGCACAAGACCCACAAAGTCCATCATGCGCAGAAAAAGACAAAGATGGCACCCGGCACCACGACCGGCATGTCGAGTGGGGCGACGACCGGGCAGTCGAGCACCGGCGCCAAAGCAAAGACAGGGTACTGAGCACGCTCAACGCCGCACGACGCGCTGACGATCGTGGATGAATCGCGCGCCGTCACAGGCCACGCACGAGATGGGGTGCGTCACCCCATCTCGGCGATGCGCCGCGCATAAAGCCGCCGCAGCGGTTCGAGTTGCGTGGCTGCCGTTGCGGCGAGATAGGCCTGCCGCGCTTCGTCCTTGCGGCCGAGGCGGCGCAGCAGATCGGCGCGCACCGCAGGCAGCTGGTCATATCCCTTCAAAGTGCCGCGCGCGTCCAGCGCGTCGATCAGGTCAAGCGCGCGCGCCGGGCCGTCGACCATCGACACCGCGGCGGCTTGATTGAGCTCGATCACCGGCGACGGGCTGATGCGCAGCAGCACCTCATAGAGACCGGCGATCTGCGGCCAGTCGGTGTCCTTGTAACTCGGCGCCCGCGCGTGCAGCGCGGCGATCGCGGCCTGCACGGCGTAGGACTGCGGCCGGCCCGGCATCCGCAGCGCCTCCTCGACCAATTCGAGGCCTTCGGCGATCTGCTGGAAATCCCACAGCGAACGGTCCTGCTCCTCGAGCAGCACGATATCGCCGCCGGCGGTCTGGCGGCCGGCGCGCCGCGCATCATGCAGCAGCATCAGCGCCAACAGCCCCTTGATCTCGCCACGCGCCGGTATCAGCGCATCGATCAGCCGCGCCAGCCGGATCGCCTCGCGCGCAAGATCGGGCCGCATCAGATCCTCGCCGGCGGTCGCCGCGTAACCTTCGGTGAAGACGAGGTAGATCACGGCGAGCACGCCGGTGAGGCGCGGCTCCAGCGCCTCGCGCTCCGGCACCTCATAGGGAATGCCGGCGAGTTTTATCTTTTGCTTGGCGCGCAAGAGGCGCTGCGCCATGGCGTCCTCGCTCACCAGGAAGGCGCGCGCGACCTCGACCGTCGTCAGCCCGCACACCGTGCGCAAGGTCAGCGCGACCTGGACCTCGGCGGCAAAGGACGGATGGCAGCAGGTGAAGATCAGCCGCAGCATGTCGTCGTCGAGCGTTGCATCGGCCGGCTCGGGCGAGGACTCCGCATCGAGCAGGATCTGATGCGTCAGCTCCTGCTGCTTGCCGCGAAACGTCGCCGCGCGACGGACGCGGTCGATCGCCTTGTTGCGGCCGACATTGACCAGCCAGGCACGCGGATTGGAGGGGAATTCGCCGATCGGCCAGCGCTGCAGCGCCACCGCAAAGGCATCCTGAAGCGAATCCTCGGCCAGATCGAAATCGCCGACGAGCCGGATCAGCGTTGCGAGCGCCCGGCCCGCCTCGTCGCGAAACACTTTTTCGATCTGGCTGGGGGTCATGGTCTCACCGTCATTCCGGGGCGATGCGAAGCATCGAACCCGGAATCTCGAGGTTCCCCAATGCGCAATTGCGCATTGGGGTTCGCGCTTCGCGCGCCCCGGAACGACGAAACCATCACTTGTCGTAGATCATCACCGGCCTGACTTCGATCGAGCCAGTCTTGGCGCCGGGAATCCGCGCCGCAAGGCCGAGCGCCGTGTCGAGATCCTTGGCATCGACGAGATAGTAGCCGCCGAGCTGTTCGCGGGTTTCCGCAAACGGCCCGTCGGTCGTCAGCGTCTTGCCGTCGCGCACCCGCACGGTGGTCGCGGTCGATACCGGCTGCAACCCGTCTCCCGCCTTGAAGTGTCCGCTCTGGATGATGGACTGGGTGTAGACCGCATACTCCGCCGATAGGGCCTTGCGGTCGTCGGCATTCATGCCGCCATATTCCGCGTCGCTCCGGTAGATCAGCAACAGGTATTGCATCTTGAGAACTCCTCTTGATCGGCTGGATCGCCGACACCCAGTCGAACGGGCGACACGCAGGACGACATCGTCAGGATAAATTATTTTGGCCGCCCCGCGTGAATGCCTCGCCTGCGCGGCAGGCCACGGAGCAGACTTATATCGGATAATCCGATAGTAACCGCCAGTATTATTCGTTTGTTAAATTCATGGCGGCGCGTAGCCTTAGGTCGGGATGCCCGGAGGACTTCGCCATGACACCACTGCCGCAGACAGCAACGCGCCTTTCCCGGCTGCTGCAGTCGATGCTGTACCGGATCCTGCGCAGCCGGATCGCCGCAAAACCGCGCCACCACGCCAGTCAGGTCGCCTCGACCATCGCTGCGGGCGGCCATCCGCTCGGCGTGTGAGCAGGCAATGCAACGGGGCACCACGCGCCTGAAGGCGCTGCGTCAGCTGATCGCCGACGAAGGGCTGACCATCGCGATCCTTGCGGCGGTTGCCGCAGCGACGGTGATCGCATTTGGTTTCGGTGCGGAAGCCGACATCGTCGCCTCGATGCTGGTCATCGGCCTCGTGACCGCACTCGCGGAAACCCGCCTGCGATCTGGAAAGTAGCTCCAGCTGCCGTGACCGGCTCCCGAAGGGGATGACCTAGAGCTTGTGGCCTTATCCGCGTCATTGCGAGCGAAGCGAAGCAATCCATCTGTCCGCATATGCGGAGCGATGGATTGCTTCGTCGCTACCGCTCCTCGCAATGACGGCATGGCTTCACAGCCTTTACGACGATGTCCCGGCCTGCTGCGCGGCGCGGCGCCGCAACTCCTTGAGCTCCTCGAAACGCTTGGTCACGTCACGCATCACGGCGACGGTGCCGGCGACCTTGTGCGCCGCATCGTGCAGCATCACGATGGTGAACTCGACTGAGATGCGCGTGCCGTGCCTAGTCAGCGCCGGCACTGACAGCAGATCGCCCTGACCGTAGCGGCTCGTCCCGGTCGCCATCGTGTGCCGGAAGCCGGCCCAGTGACGCGCGCGCAGATTCTCCGGAATGATCAAATCGAGCGATTGTCCGATCGCCTCCTCGGCGCTGAAGCCGAACATCCTGACCGCGCCGGGATTCCACAGCGTGATGCGGCCTTCGGCATCGGTCGCAACGATCGCGTCGGATGCGCCATTGAACAATGCATCTCCCACCGCAGCCGCAATATCCATCGTTTGACCTCCTGCTGATCCCGATCCTGCTGTGAACGCGGACGTTTGCGCTGACAAGCGAAGAAAGCCGATGGAACTGATCGACGATGCCGATAGCAATCGCGGTCAGCGCCGCCGCCGCGTGGCGGGCTTGGCCCGCGGGAGGTCCGCGCTCGTGTTAACCTGGTACGCGGCGAGCCGATGCATGGTCTCGACCGCGCGCGCCAGGTGATCGTCCTGGCTGTCAGCCGGATAGGCGACATAGGCCGGCATCGCAAAGCCAGGTGCGCCGGCGACGGCGTGCAGCCGCCGCGCCTTCAAGAGCGGCTCCACGATACGGCGCGCAAAGAATCCGGAGCCGCCATTCTCCAAGAGATGCTGCAAGCCGAGCCAGCCGATGTTCACCGTCAGCGCGGGGCCGGCGAAATTCGGAAACAGCGTGGCGTGGCGCGCGTAGAATTCGGGTCCCCAATCGACATAGACATAGCCCGGCCCCGGCTCCGGCGCGCTCTTCGGATCGGTCGACACCAGGATGAGCTGCTCCTCGAACAGTTGCTCGACCTTGAGGCCGGGGCGGCTCTGCGGCGTGTACATCACGCCGATGTCGATGCGTCCCTCGACCAGCCCCTGCATCAGCTCGGGCTCGAGCGCGCTCTCTGCGCGGATCGAGATGTCGGGATGCGCCCGCGTCATCAGCGGCAGCCAGCGCAGCAGATACTCTTCCCAAAGGCCGATGCGGCCGCCGACCACCAGCGTCGCGGAAAATCCCTTGGGAATTCCGACGTCATGGCGCGCCTGCTCGACGGTGCGGACCAGCACCGAGGCGTGGCGCTGAAACTGCCGGCCCGCCGGCGTCAGCGTGGTGCCGGCCTTGTTGCGCACGAACAGCACGCAGCCGAGCTGCTGCTCGAGCGTGTGGATGCGGGTGCTGACGGTCGACTGGCTGACATGCAGCCGCTCCGCCGCGGTGATGAAGTTGCCGGCGCTCACCACCGTCAGGAACGTCCGGGCCAGTTCGGTATCCATGGCACCTCGACCTTTGGATCGATCAAATCGATATCAAAGGCCCCTCCTCCGCGAATGTCAAAATCGAGGACCGACCGGGCGCCGGGCCAGGGGTTAACCATCGCAATCGCTTGACGCGGACGGCCAAAGCCCGCATGCGTACGCCGTCAGTCGGCCGGACGGCCGCTCCCGCAAGCGCCGAAAGGCCGCGGGGGAGGAAAGTCCGGGCTCCATCGACATGCGGTGCCGGATAACATCCGGCGGGGGCGACCCCAGGGAAAGTGCCACAGAGAACGAACCGCTCCCTCCTCGGAGGAAGTAAGGGTGAAAAGGTGCGGTAAGAGCGCACCGCGTTTCCGGCAACGGAGACGGCATGGCAAACCACACCGGGAGCAAAACCGAATAGGGACGGCAACGCGGTTAGTTCGCGCATGCGCGATAACACCGCAGGGCGATGTCAGGCCCGCTGTCCGGGTAGGTTGCCCGAGGCAAGGTGCAAACCTTGTCCCAGAGGAATGGCCGTCGCGCATCATTCGCAAGAATGGTGCCCTACAGAACCCGGCTTACAGGCCGGCTGATGCTTCTACCAATGAGGGGCTCGGCGTGATGCGCCGGGCCCCTCGCCATTTTCAGATGACCGTCATTCCAGCCAGGCTCGCCTTGCGGCCGGCAGCGCCGACCATCACCCTTGCGTCAGAACGACCCGAAAGCGGTGCCGATCGCAATCACCGCTACGAGCGCGATAACGGAACTCGCAATGCCGACCATGACAATGTCGAGATAGCTGTCGCGATGCTTGAGCCCGCAGATCGCAAGCAGGCTAACGACCGCGCCGTTGTGAGGCAAAATGTCCAGTGTTCCCGAGCCGATCACCGCGACGCGATGCAAAAGGCCGGGGTCAATACCCGCCTCCGCGGCAAGGCGCATATAAGTCTGGCCCAACGCATCGAGCGCGATCGTCAAGCCGCCGGAAGCCGACCCCGTCAGCGCGGCAAGGATGTTCGTCGCGACCGCGAGCGACACCAATGGACCGCCCTCAATTTGCAACACCCAGTCCCGCACCACGCCGAAAGCGGGAAGCGAGGCGATAACGGCGCCGAATCCGACAAGGCTTGCGACGCTCAGGGCCGGCAAGACCGACGCGTTGGCACCCGCATCCATGGTCCGTCGTAGTGCGGGCAACCGCGTCCAGTTGCAGAGGATGACCGTCACGATCGCTCCCGCCAACGCCACGACAACCGACCAGACACCGGCCACGGCCGCCAGCGATGTATTGCCCCACCGCTGTTCGGCCAGGAACGAGAAATCAAGCCGAGGCAGCACAACGAGCGACATCACCAGATTGACGGCGACGACGACGATCAGCGGAAGGATCGCGTTGAAAATCGGGACGGCGGCGCTGCTGTGATATCCGTGGCGGAGCTCCGCCGGGTCGAATTCCCGCGCCGTCGTAGCCCGCTCGCGCAACAGCTCATCGTCGGCGGCATCCGCCGGATCCGGCGGCTCGTCGCCATAGCCCTCTTTTGCGCGACGCGCCGCTTTCTCCGCGCGAAGAAGCCACCACAGCCCGACGCCCAGCATGATGATCGATGCGACAACGCCGAGGCCCGGTGCGGCAAAGGGGGTCGTGCCGAAGAAAGGCATCGGTATCGCATTCTGTATCGACGGCGTGCCCGGCAGCGCCGACATGGTGAAGGTCGAAGTCCCGAGAATGACCGCCGCCGGTACCAGACGACGTGGAATCCCCGCCGTGCGAAACAGCGACTGCGCCATCGGAACGATGACGAAGAAGGCGACGAACAGGCTGACGCCGCCGTAGGTGACCAGTGCGCCTGCGAGCACGACCGCGAGGATGATCCGGCGTTCGCCCAGGCACCGGGAGATGAAGCCCGCGACCGCAGCGACCGCGCCGCTGTCATCCATCAGCTTTCCGAACACGGCGCCAAGCAGAAAAATAGGAAAGAACTGCGCGAGAAACTCCGACGCACTACCCATGAAGGTCTGCGTCCAGTTGGCAAGCAGCGGCTCGCCACCGAAGGCTGCGGCCACCAGCGCACAGAGCGGCGCGAGCAGCAGCACGCTCCAACCGCGGAAAGCAAGACAAACCAGCAGTCCAAGCCCGACGAGAATGCCGAGAAGACCCATCGTCTCAGCACTCCGCCAGCAGAATATCGAGATCCGCCGTCGAACGCTCACCGAGATCGGCGCCATGCGCGTCGAGGAATTCGCCGGCGGCTCGCCGCCCTTCCTCGTGCAGCTTGGCCACGAACGCCCATTCGGCATTAAGCTTGGATGACGAACCGAACGTCGCAAGCATGTCGCTCTTGATCCGGTGCGTCTTCATCTGCGCCCAGCGGGCGCCTTCCCCGGTACCTGGGTCGGCGACCTGGCGAAGCAACGCGATCATCCGCAGCTCCTTTGCCAGCGGCGAGTTGAATGAGATCTCGTTAAGCCGGTTGAGAATGTCAGCGGCCGTGCGCGGCTGCTCCAGACGCTCGGTCGGGTTGATCTGGACGACGACGGTGTCGCGCGCGTCGGTCTCGCGAACGAGCGGCGTAATGGTGGGATTACCCGCGTAGCCGCCGTCCCAATAGGGCTCGCCATCGATCTCGATCGCGCGAAACACCGTTGGCAGGCAAGCCGACGCAAGCAGGACATCCGCGGTAATCTCCGCGTTGCGAAAAATCCGTCCGCGGCCGGTACGCACGCGCGTGGCGGTTATGAAGAGCTTGATCGGCGCGCGTGCAAGACGCTCGAAATCGATACTGTCATTCAGTATGTCGCGGAGCGGATTGAAGCCAAGCGGATTGAGGTCGTAGGGTGAAAGCATCCGCGACATCAAATCGGTGAAGAGATAGGCCGGGGAGCTGTCAAGCGACCAGCGTCCCATCAGGCGGTCGAGCGGCGACCGTTGCAACGGACTGAATGCGGCGGCGCGCGAGACGCTTCGCCAATATTTTTCAAGCGCTTCGCGTGCACCGGCAGCGCCGCCCGCGGTCCAACCATCCGCCAGCACGGCTGCGTTCATCGCTCCGGCCGATGTCCCGGATATGCCCGCAATCTGAAACCATGGCTCTTCGAGAAGGCGATCCAGGACACCCCACGTGAACGCACCGTGCGATCCCCCACCTTGAAGCGCCAGGTCTACGAGCACGGGGCTGCGGTTCATGAATCCATGCTCACCAGCACGCGAGACGCTGATTATGTCGCAGTTTAACCGAACATGCGAGACAAAGTTGCGGTCGCTGTCCAATTCCGATGGCGAACTTCGAACGAAATTGTCTCAACTCGAAGCGAAGCGAGCCGCGATCCTTCAGTGCAGCCACAGGCTCGCGTTTCTTAGAAGGCGACATGCATGGGTGGCGGGCGTAGAGTGTGTCCCTCGCGGAGGAACACAGATGGACCTTCAGAAGATCATGGCGAAGGCAAAGGACATCGCCAGGAGAAGCGGCACGATCACAACCGAGCAACTGAACGGGATGTGCCCCAACAATATGGAGCCTGAAGATATCGCGGCTCTCTTTGCGGCTCTGCGGACTGAGGGAATTCGTCTCAAGGACGACGAAGCAGAAAAGTAGGAGCCCAAAGTAGGAGCCACTGTGCCTTGACGCCATAGCAAGGCAATCGATCACTGCGATCGAAGCGCTGGCCGGGTTTGCATAGTGGCAGATTAGCCATCCGGCGGCATTGCAGCTATGATCCGCCAGAGCTGGACGTGTCCTTCTGCCCCTAGATTCAAGAAGATCAAAGGAGGAATAGGAATGTCGGTCGCCTGCAAGTTCGAACGCAGCATCCTCAGCCATGAAGAATATGAGGCGATCCGCCTGACGCATCATCCCGCCATCTACAGCGTCGAGGTGGCTGAGCTCGAGGCCATGCGACCCCGCTTGCGCAAGATGCGCGACAAGGAGCGAACGGTCGGCCGACAGAAGCAACGAGAGAGCCGCGGAAAAGCCGAGGCTCGCGGCACGAGCTTTCCGGGAACCGCCAAGCATGCGTCAGAGCGAAAACAGGTCTTCGCAGCGGCGCTAAAACGGGTCAACACGGAGCTCCGGCGTCAGCACAATTTGGCGGCCCGGACCGCACATGTCGAAGCGGCGCGAAAGGCCCTCGCACTGCACCGGGCCGCGAACTTCACAACGCGTCCCTCGGCCGGAGGCGCCGCGGGCGAAGGCATGGCGCCGAAGCCAAGCGAACGCCGGCGAAAGATCATTGCAGGCGCCAAGATCGGACGAGTGTCGCAGGCGACAAAGGTCGCTCAGGCCGTCCGCGACGCGCGCGGTGCATGACCCGCGCAACAAGCGCGCCTGATTGATTCCAACGCGGCGTCGGCATCGGCGGGATGCGCCAGCCGTCGCGGTTGCGCGCGGCCTGCCGCATGCTGAAGCGGACAGGGCGCGGCGTTTCACCGGCATTGGTCAATGCCGCTGACCTGGTCGGGATCGCTCCAGTCCTCGCCCGCGCTTTCCGCGCTTGATGTACATCAATGTTGCGACGGCCATGACAGGTGACGCTGCCCATATTTTTTGAATTGGGAGCGTCACCATGCATTGCCCGAAAGCTGTGTCGGCTCTTACCCTTGGATTGCTCATCTCCACTTCGGCGCTAGCCCAGCAAAGCACCGCTGCGCCCGGTTCACCCAGCGCCACGACAGCAATCGACGGAAGGCAGCTTCCGCCACCCGATCCCAAGTTCGGCGGCGTTATCAAGGACGGCGCCCTGCAGTCGAAGCCGTGGTGGCCGTCGCGTGTCGTCCCGCCCAGGGACGCACCGAACGTGCTCCTGATCATCACCGACGACGCCGGTTTCGGCGTGCCGAGCACCTTTGGCGGCGTCATCCCGACGCCGACGATGGACCGCATCGCCAATGAGGGCCTGCGCTACAACCGCGTCTTCTCCACCGCGCTCTGCTCGCCGACCCGCGCGGCTCTGATCACCGGACGCAATCACCATTCCGCCGGCTTCGGCGTAATCTCCGAGCAGTCGACTGGCTTCCCGGGTTACAACAGCATCATTGGCAAGGACAAGGCGACGATCGGACGGATCCTGCTCGACAATGGCTACGGCACGTCCTGGTTCGGCAAGGACCACAACACGCCGGTCTACACGGCGAGCCAGGTCGGCCCGTTCGACCAATGGCCGATCGGCATGGGCTTCGAGTATTTCTATGGCTTCGTCGGAGGCGACGCCAACCAGTGGGAGCCGAATCTCTTCCGCAACACGACGCAGATCTATCCGTTCCAGGGCAAGCCGCCCGGCACCTGGAACCTCGTCACCGCGATGGCCGACGACGCCATCGATTGGATGACACGGATGCACCAGACCGATCCGTCGAAGCCGCTCTTCATCAAATATGCGCCGGGCGCGACGCATGCGCCGCATCACCCGACCAAGGACTGGGTGGACAAGATCAGCGCGATGCACCTGTTCGACGACGGCTACGAGAAGGTGCGCGAGCGCATCCTGGAGAACCAGAAGCGGCTCGGTGTGGTTCCGAAGGACACCAAGCTGGCACCATGGCCCAAGGAAATGCTGAAGCCGTGGGACCAGCTTAGCGCCGATGAGAAGAAACTCTTCCTCCGCCAGGTCGAGGTCTACGCCGCCTACGCGGCCTACAACGACCACGAGATTGGCCGCGTGATCCAGCACTTCCAGGAACTTGGCCGGCTCGACAACACGCTCGTCATCTACATCAACGGCGACAACGGCACCAGTGCCGAGGGCGGACCGCTCGGCACGCCCAACGAAGTGGCATTCTTCAACGGCCTCAATGAACTCCCGGTCGATGTACAGATGAAGTACTACGATGTCTGGGGCACCGAGCAGACGTACAACCACATGTCTGCCGGCTGGTCGTGGGCGTTTGATACTCCATTCGACTGGTTCAAGCAGAACGCCTCGCGGCTCGGCGGCATCAACCAGAACATGGTGGTGTCATGGCCGGCCCGCATTAAGGACAAGGGCGCCTTGCGCGAGCAGTTTGTCCACATGATCGACGTCGTGCCGACGATCCTCGAAGCCGCCAGTATCCGACCGCCGGAAATGGTGGACGGCATCAAGCAGGCGCCGATCGAAGGCACGAGCTTTGCCTACACCTTCGACAAGGCGAACGCCAAGATCGCGTCCCGCCACAAGACCCAGTACTTCGAGATGATGGGCCAGTGGGCGCTCTATGACGACGGTTGGATGCTGTCCACCAAGGTCAACCGTGCACCGTGGGAGGCGTTCGGTCCGGCGAACCCGGATCCGCTCAACAACCAGGTCTTCCAGCTCTACAACCTGAACAAGGACTTCAGCCAGACCGACGACATCGCGGCGCAGAACCCGCAAAAGGTAAAGGAGATGCGGCAGAAGTTCGTTGCGGAAGCCAAGAAGTACCAGGTCTTCCCGATGGATGCGTCGGTGGCGGCGCGCATGATCGCGCCGCGCCCGAACATCACAGCGGGCCGCAAGGAATTCGTGTACACGCGGCCGATGACGGGATTGCCGCAGGGTGACTCGCCCCTGCTGCTCAACGCCTCCTACACGATCACCGCCGACATCGACGTGCCGCAAGGCGGCGCCGAGGGCATGATCCTGACCTCCGGAGGCCGCTTCGCCGGCTATGGCTTCTACCTGCTGCAGGGCAGGCCTGTATTCCTATGGAACATGGTCGACCTCGAACGCATCAAATGGGAAGGTCCGGACGCACTGTCGCCAGGCCGACACACGGTCGAGTTTGATTTCAAATACGAAGGCATCGGTGCTGGCACGCTGCAGTACAACAACTTCAGCGGCCTGGCACAGCCCGGCACCGGCACGCTGAGGGTAGACGGCAAGGAAGTCGCCACGAAGCGAATGCAGAAGACCCTGCCGATGATCCTGCAATGGGATGAGAGCTTCGACGTCGGCTCCGACACGCTCACCGGCGTGAACGACGCAGACTACAAGCCTCCATTCCCGTTGACGGCCAAGCTCAACAAGTTGACGATCAAGGTCGATCGTCCGCAACTCACGCCCGCGGACATCAAGAAACTGCAGGCGACGATGCAGGAAAAGGTCAGCGCCGACTGATCGCACGGCATGCGTGCGGGCCGCGCCACATGGCGGAGAGCCCGCACCTGCGATCCGTGGCGCGGCTGCGGATCTGACCGAACGAGAAGTCGCCTCCCATCATCAACGGTCGCTGAACAGCGCCGCCGGTGCGGAAGGCTTCGCCAATTCGCTCATCACAAAACGATCGGGTGCATTTGCGCAATCGCGCTCGCCGTCGGCAACGCTGGTCGCAATCAAGCACGCCCTTCGCGGCCAGTGAAAAGCCCGTACGCAAAAAGCAGGATGACTGCGCCGACGACACTGCCGATGAAGCCTGCACCCTCCCCGAACCGATACCATCCCACCGCTTGACCGAGATAGGTCGCGACGAACGCGCCGACGATTCCCAAGACCGTGGTCAGAATGAATCCCGTGGGCTCGGATTTGTTGCCGGGCATGATGAACTTCGCGATTACTCCTACGATAAATCCAATGATGATCGTCCAGAGGATGCCCATTTCCATCGCTCCATTCGGTTAATTCGCGCATCCACGCCCAAAACGAACCCGCGACCATTGAGATAGATCAACGTTCTCCCGGCCCAACCCATTGTATCCGGCAGCGAAGGCGGGACTTGACATGACTTGGCATGGCGCGGCCGCCGTGCTGCACACGTCGCTAAGCGGACCAGGGCATGGCGATCATTGGCGAAATCACGCACACCACGACCTATCGCTATTCAAAGCCGGTCACGTTCGGGACGCACCGGGCGATGTTCCTGCCGCGGCGTGGCGCCTCAACCCGCCTGCTCAGCTGGTCCGCGCGCACGAGCGTGCCGTCGAAGGTGCATTGGGTCACCGACTCCCGCTCCAATGCCGTCACGGTGATTGAATTCAACGCACCGGGCAGCGAGCTGACATTCACGTTCAAGGTTCGCGGCATCTATTTCGGCATCAAGGGGATCGAGGCGTTTCCGCTGGAGTCCCGGGCTGACGAAGTCCCCGTGCAGTATACCCCGGACGAGTGGACCGACCTTTCCGGTTACCTGCGTCCGCACACCGAAGATCCGGACGGCAGCCTTGCGGCGTGGACCAAAAGCTTCGTTGCCGGCGATCAGGATCGCACCATCGACGTGCTGCACCGGATGCTGGAGACGTTTCGCAGCGGGTTCAGCTATCGCGGGAGAGATGCGGAAGGCACCCAATCTCCGAACGAGACGCTACGCACCAAATCGGGCACCTGCCGGGACTTTGCCTGGCTGATGATCGAGACGCTGCGCCGGCTCGGCTTCGCATCCCGCTTCGTCAGCGGTTATCTGTACGACGCGGCGCTCGATGGCGGCGACGTGGGGATGACCGGCTCCGGCGCGACGCACGCATGGGTGCAGGTGTTCCTTCCCGGCGCCGGCTGGCTCGATTATGACCCGACCAACTGCCTCAGCAGCGGCTTTGACCTCATCCCGGTGGCCATTGCGCGGCATCCGGGCCAGGCTGTTCCGCTGGCCGGCTCGTGGTTCGGCGATCCCGCCGATTACCTCGGCATGTCGATCAATGTCGCAGTCCATAAGATCGGCGAAGTGCGCGATCCTTCGGAAGGATAGCTGGAAATCGCCGCGTTACCCGCGACGCCTCGATGCTGCGCGTTGTACGGTACGACGGCTCATCACGAGACGATCTCCTGCAGCATCGCCATCAGCGCCTCCGGCGCGGTGACGTTCGGCGAATGGCTGGCGTCGATCTCGAAATAACGCCAGCCGGCTTCGTTCTTGATGCGGCTGGCGAACTGGCGGAACGTGTCGGCCTGCGTGGCGCGGGTGGCGTAGATGTAGCTGCGCGGCAGGCTCGTCTCGCCGTGCTTCAATCGCAATTTCTGCTCGAAGCATTTGAGCGGCATGTCGACGCGCCGCGCGCTCAGCCATGCGACGTCGGCGGCGGACGTATCCGGCGGCACCGGCATCGGCGGAATACGCCAGCCGTCGCCGTCGCTCGCGAGCTCACGCATGGTCTCGATGGCCCCTTCGTTGAGATCGAACAGTGATTGGCCGTCGCGCGGCACGAAGGCGTCGAGATAGATCATCTGCGCGACGCGCTCGCGCACCCGGTCGGCGACGCCGGTCGCGACCATGCCGCCATAGGAGTGCCCGATCAGCACCATGTCGTGCAGGTCTTCGTAACTGATGACGCTGAGCACATCCTGGATATGCGCTTCGAGGTCAAGTCCCTGATGCGCAAGGTGCGCGCGCTCGCCGAGCCCGGTGTAGCTTGGCGTGACTAGCCGATGCCCGGCGGCTTGCATCAGGGGATGCATCTTCTTCCATGCCCAGCCCGCCGACCAGGCGCCGTGACAGACCAGAAAGGTTTTTTGCGAGTTCGCAGTCATGGGATGCTTCCGTTCCGATTATCGTTGATGAGCCGTGATTTTGAAGTGTACCGACAGCTTGCGTCGTGTAAACGTCCCGGCAACGATCATAAGAACGAGATGAGGATGACTCCGGCAAGCTATGCGATCCTGTTCTTCGGCGCGCTTGCCGGCGGTTTCGTCTCCGGCCTTGCCGGATTCGGCACGGCGCTGATGGCGCTCGGCATCTGGCTCTATGTGCTGCCGCCGACACTCGCGGTGCCGCTGGTGCTGGTCTGCTCGGTCATCGCGCAGCTCTCGACGCTGCCGTCGATCTGGAAGAGCATCGATTTTCGCCTGGTCTGGCCGTTCGTCATCGCAGGCCTCGCGGGCGTGCCGATCGGCATCCTGCTGATCGCGCAGGCAGACCCCGAGGTCTTCAAGCTGACGATCGGCGTCTTCCTGCTGGTGTTTCCGACCGCGCTGTTCCTGCAACGCAAGCCGATGTCGATCGCCTTCGGCGGCAAATGGGCCGACGGCGCGATCGGCTTTGCCGGCGGCATCCTCGGCGGCCTCGCGGGACTGTCCGGCCCGCTGCCGATCCTGTGGGCCAGCGTGCGCGGCTGGGGCAAGCAGCAGCGCCGCGGCGTGTTCCAGATCTTCAACTTCACGATCCTGGCGGCCGCGCTTTGCGTGCAGATCGCAAGCGGCCTTGTGAAGCCCGAGCTGATCTGGCTGGTGGCGTGCGCGTTTCCGGGGACGCTGCTCGGCGCCTGGCTCGGCGCGCGGCTCTATCACGCGCTCAGCGACCGCAATTTCTCCGACGTCGTGCTGCTGCTGTTGTTCCTGTCCGGCGTCGCGCTGGTGTGGAACGGACTGGCGCAGAAATAGCGCGGGCGATGCGAGAGCGTCGGTTCTGATCCAATCAGAACCGACGCTCCAGCCACGCGTCATCGCTCACTCAGCCGCGGCCTGGCCGAACTCGGTCGCCTGGCGCTCGAACAGGCCGCGATAGATGCCGCCGGGACGCGCGGCCAGCACCTCGTGCGTGCCCTGCTCGACGATCTCGCCGCGGTCGAACACCAGGATGCGATCCATGCTGCGCACCGTTGAGAGACGGTGCGCGATCACGATCGAGGTCCGCCCCTTCATCAGCCGTTCCATCGCCTGCTGGATCAGCGCCTCGGATTCCGAATCGAGGCTCGAGGTCGCCTCGTCCAGGATCAGGATCGGCGCATCCGCCAGGAAGGCGCGCGCCAGCGCCACGCGCTGCCGCTCGCCGCCCGACAGCTTGACGCCGCGCTCGCCCACCAGCGTGCCGTAGCCCTTCGGCAGCCGTATGATGAAGTCGTGCGCATTGGCAAGCCGCGCCGCCTGCTCGATCGCCTCCATGCCGGCGCCCGGCCGGCCATAGGCGATGTTCTCCGCCAGCGTGCGGTGGAACAGGATCGGCTCCTGCTGCACGATCGCGATCTGGCTGCGCAGCGATTGCTGCGTCGCCCTGGCGATGTCCTGACCGTCGATCAGGATCCGGCCAGCGGAGACGTCGTAGAGCCGCTGCACCAGCTTGACGAAGGTCGTCTTGCCGGAGCCGGAGCGCCCGACCAGGCCGACCCGCTCGCCGGCGTCGATGTCGACCGACAGCCCGTCATAGAGCGGCCGGCGATGGCCGCCATAGTGGAACGTGACGTCGTCGAACACGATGCGGCCGCCCTGGATGTCGATCGTCCCAGCGTCATCCGCATCGACAATGCCGAGCGGCTCGCCATGGATCTGCACCAGTTCCTCCATGTCGTTCACCGAACGCTGCAAATTGTTGATGTGCATGCCGACATCCCGCAAGTACGCGTGGATGATGTAGTAGCTGGTCAGCACATAGGTGACGTCGCCCGGCGTGGCGCGGCCCTGCGCCCACAGCAGGATCGCACCGCCGATCACCGAGGCGCGGAAGCACAGCAGCACCACGAGCTGCGCCGTCGAGGTGTGGTTGTAGCGGAACCAGGTCCGCCGCACCCGCCGGCGCCAGCGGCTGATGACGCCATCGAGCCGCATGTCCTCGCGCGTCTCCGCACCGAACGACTTCACCACCGCGTTGCAGGTCAAGGCGTCGGCCAGCGTGCCGCCGACCTTGGTGTCCCACGCATTGGAAACGCGCGCGGCAGGCGCCACGTAGCGCACCTGGAACACCATGGTCATCGCGACATAGATCACCGAGCCGACCGCGATCACCGCGCCGAGCTGCGGCCAATGCACGCCGAGCAGGATCATCGAGCCGACCAGCACCACGGCCGACGGCAGCAGCGCCATCAGGATGGTGTCGTTCAGCAAATCGAGCGCCCACATGCCGCGCGTGATCTTGCGCACGGTGGAGCCGGCGAACGAATTGGCGTGCCAGTCGGTCGAGAAGCGCTGCACCCGCATGAAGGCCTGCTGCCCGACATCGGACATCGTCTTCAGCGTGAACGGCACGATGGTCTGGATGCCGACCAGTCGCAGCACCAGCGACAGCGCGCCGAGGCCGACGATGGCGCCGAACGCCAGCATCGCCGCATGGCGCGCGGCGGCATCGGTGGCGCCCGCGGTCAGCGCGTCGACCAGATGGCCGGAAAACACCGGCATGAACAGGTCGGCCGCGGTTGCGCCGAGGAATCCCGCCGTCACCGCGGAGGCACGGAGCGGCTGTTCCAGCCAATGGCGGAAGACAAAGGGAAGCACGATCCGGATCGCAGCCGGCCGCTTGGTCGTCAGAGAGGTCATGGCACATTCCGGCCACGCTTTTGCAGCGCGTGCCGGCTCCATCTGAGGCGACGTGCGGGCGGAATCCGACCGCGAGCGCCGCTGGAAATTGTCGATAAATCGTTGGGAAGTTTTGATGATCGGGGATCAGGCCCGATCAGCGCCGGGAGCTAACGCGTAAAGGCGTCCACCACCGTCGAACGCGGGCGCGCGATCTGCGAAATAAGCGACTTCATGCGCATCTCCCCGGTTCGAGTAAGGAAGCGCTGCTTATAAATGCATCACGCGCGATTGGCAAGGTAACATCGGCGTGAGTGCGTCAATGTGTCGACGACATCAGCTATTCCCGCGACCGGGCGCAGCCCGCGCGCGAATTCGATGCGCTCAGCGCGCGACATCGGCACACTTTCGTAGCCCGGATGAGCGAAGCGATATCCGGGGCCGCATCACGTTCGGTGATGAACTGCTGAGATCGGTCCCGCATGTCGCTTCGCTCATGCGGGCTACGAATGACGATCGACCAACTCTCCTCACTCAGGACGTTCGCCAAAACTTCCGCCTTCTCCCACGTCACCCGCCCAATCGACTGGCAGCACACCCTCCCTCACATAGCGATGAAACGAGGAATGTGGCCAGTCGCACACGCGCCGGACCAAGCCATGTTTGACGGGGTTGAAATGAATGTAATCGACGTGCCGCGCGAAGTCATCTTCATCGCGGATTGTGTGCTCCCAAAACCGCCGCTGCCAAAGCGCCAGATCACCATTCGATCGACGCGCCAGCTCTATCGAGGCAGCAAGCAGCCGGCTGCTGAAGTGTCCTTTGATCCGACGCCAACGACCTGCAAAATCGGAATCGCCTTGCGGCAGTGTAAGGATCGCGTGGAGGTGATCGGGGAGCACCACCACCGCGTCGACCGAGAACGGACGTTCGCGACGGGTGATGCCGAACGCATCCCGCAACGCCGTGATATGATCCACGAGTAGGCTGGATCGCCGGTCATCGAGCGTGACCGTAAAGAAGAACGTACCGCCTGAGATGAAGTTGCGTCGGTATCTGACCATGCCCCAGCTCCCGCAGCATTCCCGCATATCGCTTCGCTCGTGCGGGCTATAATGCCAGAATATTGCTGATTAGCAGCCGCTTGCGTCAATACAGATCAGCGGCTGGGATCTCGAAGCTTCGTAGCCCGGATGAGCGAAGCGATATCCGGGGCCGCGTCACGTTCGGTGATGAACTGCTGAGATCGGTCCCGCATGTCGCTTCGCTCATGCGGGCTACGATGCCAGAATATTGCAGATTGACAGACGCTTGCGTCAATACAGATCGGCGCCTGGGATCTCGAAGCTTCGTAGGCCGGATGAGCGAAGCGATATCCGGGGACGCCAGTCATCACTCAGTGATGAACTGCTGAGATCGGTCCCGCATGTCGCTTCGCTCATGCGGGCTACGATGTCAGAATATTGCAGATTAGCAGACGCTCGCGTCAATACAGATCAGCGGCTGGGATCTCGAAGCTTCGTAGCCCGGATGAGCGAAGCGATATCCGGGGCTGCGTCACGTTCAGTGATGAACTGCTGAGATCGGCCCCGCATGTCGCTTCGCTCATGCGGGCTACGATGTCAGAATATTGCAGACGAGCAGACGCCTGCGTCAATACAGATTAGCGCCTGGGATCTCGAAGCTTCGTAGCCCGGATGAGCGAAGCGATATCCGGGGGCGCGTCACGCTCAGTGATGAACTGCTGAGATCGGTCCCGCATGTCGCTTCGCTCATGCGGGCTACGAAAAACAAATGACACCACCTAATGCGCGTCGCCGCCGCTCGCGGTCATCGACGGCGGCTTGTTGACGAACAGCACCAGAAGGCTGAGCGCGACATAGAACAGCGACAGCATGAAGAAAGCGTCGCCATAGCCCATCACCGCGGCCTGGCGGTGCACGATCTGAGAAAGCTGCTTCATCGCCATGATGGCGGAATCGCCCATGCCCTGCATGCGCTGGGTGAACATGTTGAGGGTCTCGACCGCGGTGGTGTTACCCCAGGTTACGCGGTCATGCAGCCGCGAGATGTGCAGATCGGTGCGGTCGTTGAGCACCTGGTTGATGACGGCGAGCCCGACCGCGCCGCCGAGGTTGCGCATCAGGTTGAACAGGCCGGAGGCGTTCTTGACGCGATCCTGCGGCAATGTCGCGAGCGCGATGTTGTTGGTCGGCACCATCGCACACATCATGCCGATGCCGCGCAGGATCTGCGGCAGCAGCAGCTCGTAGAAATCATAGTCGCGGGTGATCCAGGTCATCTGCCAGGAGCCGAGCGCGAAGGTCACGAGGCCGAAGGCGATGATGTAGCGCAAATCGACCTTCTGCATCAGCCGCCCGACCACCGGCGCCATGAAGAACATGGTGACGCCGGAGACGAACATGGTCTCGCCGATCATCAGCGCGCTGTAGCCGCGGATCTCGGCGAGATAGCGCGGATAGACGTAAGTCAGGCCATAGAGCCCGATGCCGATGCAGAACTGCAGCACGCAGCCGACCGCGAAGTTGCGGTTGGAGAAGGCGTAGAGATCGACGATCGGCTCCTCCGCGGTCAAGACGCGCCAGAAGAACGCGACCGCCGAGACGAAGCCAATCGCGGCGCAGACCGCGACCGAGGTGTCCTGCAGCCACTCATATTGCGGACCTTCCTCCAGCACATATTCGAGCGAGCCGAGGAAGCCGGCCATGAAGATCAGGCCCCACCAGTCGAAGCGCTCGAGCAGCGCGAAGTTCGGCTGGTCGAAATCGACCAGTGCCAGCACGCCTGCCGTGATGATGACGCCAGGCACGATGTTGATGAAGAACAGCCAGTGCCACGACATCAGATCGGTGATGTAGCCGCCGACCGTCGGTCCAACCGTCGGCGCCAGCGTCGCGACGAGGCCGATGATCGGCGCCACGATGTGGAACTTGGTGCGCGGGAAGATCGTGTAGGCCGAGGCGAACACCGTCGGGATCATGCCGGCGCCAAGAAAGCCCTGCAGCGCGCGCCACAGGATCATCTGCTCGATCGAGGAGGCGAAGCCGCACAGCAGGCTCGAGGCGGTGAAGCCGAACGCCGAGATCGCAAACAACAGCCTTGTGCCGAGCGCGCGCGACAGGAATCCGGACAAGGGAATCGCGATCACTTCGGCGATCAGATAGGCGGTCTGCACCCACGACACTTCGGTCGAAGAGGCCGACAGGCCGGCCTGGATCTCGGACAGCGAGGCCGAGACGATCTGGATGTCCAGGATCGACATGAACATGCCGAACACCATGATGATGAAGGCAACCACCCGTTTCGGCTGGAGGCGCTCCGACTCCGAGGCGCCGGTCATCATCGAGGGCGAAGCAGTGGTCGTATCAGCCATGGGCTATGAGCTCGCTGCTTCCTAACACCTCTCCCCGTTGGGGAGAGGTCGCGCCGAAGGCGCGGGTGAGGGGCCGCAGGTCCCACGAGAGGCCGGAACCCCTCACCCGGATTGCATCTGGCGATGCAATCCGACCTCTCCCACAAGGGGCGAGGTGGACAGTTGATGCGGCAATTCTCCGATCAGACGTCATATGCCGCCTGCTCTCAAGACATCACTGCGGATGGATCATCATCGGCGCGTCGAGATCGGTTTCGGCGTCGGCGTCCGCCGCGCCCTCGCGGGTGTCGACGGTGGTGTAGACCGACATGCCGGCGCGCAAGAGGCCCTGCTTGGCGACGCTGGCAGGCACGCGGATGCGGACCGGCAGGCGCTGCACGATCTTGGTGAAGTTGCCGGTGGCGTTGTCGGGCGGCAGCAGCGTGAACACCGAGCCCGCCGCCGGCGAAATGCTGTCGACGAGGCCGGTGAACTTGCGGAAGCCGTAGGCGTCGACCTTGATCGTCACCCGCTGTCCGGTGCGGATGCGCTTGAGCTGGGTCTCTTTATAGTTGGCGTCGATGAAGACGCCTTCGAGCGGCACCACGTTGCCGAGCCGCTGGCCGACATTGATATAGTCGCCGGCGTTGACCAGACGGTTGGAGAAAGTGCCGTCGACCGGCGCGCGGACATTGGTGAATTCGAGATCGCGCTCGGCCTTGGCGAGCTGGGTCTGCAGTTCGGCGAGCTGGGCGCGGGCCTCGGCCTGCTGCGCCTTGGTCACCTCGACATTGTCCTTGGCGGCATCATAGGCCGCCTGCGCGGATCGCACGCTGGCCGCGCCCTGGTCGCGGCCGGCCTCCGAGACTTCGAAGGTGGCGCGCGAGGCAAAACCCTTGGTGCTGAGCGCCTGCTGGCGATCGAAATCGAGATCGGCGCGCTTCAGGCCGGCTTGCGCCGACACGAGTTGCGCCTGCGCCTGCTCGACCGAACTCACCGCCGCCGCAACCTGGCGGCCGATGCGCTCGATCGTCGCCTGCTGGGTCGCGATCCGGGTACGCGCGGCGTCGACCGCGATACGGTAGTCGCCGTCATCGATCCGGAAGATCACGTCGCCCGCGCGCACCAGCGCGTTGTCGCCGGGCAGGATCGCCGCGATATGCCCCGCGACGCGCGCGCCGAGCATTGTGTTGTTGGCGCGGACATAGGCATCGTCGGTCGAGACGTAGAAGCGCCCGACCATCAGGTAATAGGCGGCATAGCTTGCTGCGGCGAGCGCGAGCAGGCCGACCACGCCCATCATCACGAATTTGCGCTTGCCGGATTTCGGCGCGGGCGCCGCAGCGGGCGAAGCCGCCGGCTGCTCGGGCGCAGACGCGGGCGGCGCCTCCGCGGGACGCTTGGCTTCATCAGCACGGCTCTGCTCGCCGATATCGGCGGATGCATCGCGCGCGATCGCGTCCTCGGCCATCTCAGGCTCGGAACGAACAATGCGTGCAGCCTGGTCCCGTGCTGCGGCCATAGCCGAGGCTCCCCACAAAAATTCTTGACGCGCGCGATGGCGGAATAAGGGCCGTGCGGCGCATCGTCACTCCTGAGATACCATTGACCGAACGGTTCGGTCAATCTATATTCCGCCTGTTAGATTATAAAGCTTCGATTCTTCCCTTTCCTACTCTGGGTTGAGTTCTTTCCCGAGAAGCTAAATCAATGGTTGCAGCGCCCCGAACCTCCCTCCAGTCCGTCGGCGAGGAGGAATCGTCGAAACGCCGCCAGATCCTGGACGGCGCCCGCAAGGTGTTCCTGGAGCTCGGCTTTGACGGCGCGAGCATGGGCGAGATCGCGCGCGCCGCCGGCGTCTCCAAAGGCACACTCTACGTCTATTTCCCCGACAAGGCCGGGCTGTTCGCGGCGATCGTCGAGGAGGAAAAGCTCGAGCAGGGCAAGGTCGTCTTCAATTTCGATCCGGCGCGCGACGTCGACACCACCCTTCCCGAATTCGGCCGCGCCTATGTCGCGGTGTTGTGCCGGCCCGGCGGCGGCTCGGCGATCCGCACCGTGATGGCGATCGCCGAGCGGATGCCCGAGCTCGGCAGCCGGTTCTACACCCACGTCATCGCCCACACCGTCGACCGCTTCGCCGCCTATCTCGAGGCGCGCGCCGCGCTCGGCGAGCTCGTGATCGACGACTACCAGCTCGCGGCCTGGCAGTTCATGCAGATGTGCCAGGCGACGCTGTTCCAGGCGTTCATCTTCCAGGCCAGGCCGTCGCCCTCGCCGGAGCGGATCGCAACCGTCGTCGACAGCGCGACGCGCGTGTTCTTCGCGGCGTACCGGCCGAAGCAGGCGGATTGATCCCCGGCCGTCGCAAGACCGGCGAGTGACGATCCAATCCGACTATTTCTTTTGGAAGGACCGCAACTTGGCGCTTGTCGCGCGACGCCACCTCGCGCGACAATTCCCTGCATGAACGGGGATATCGACCCAGACCAAATGTCCAGCGTGATGGCGCGGCTGGGGGACGCAGTGGTCGACCCGACGGCGTGGACCGACATCATGACGTCGATCTGCGAAGTGGTGGGCGCAACCGGCGCCGTGCTACTGCAAAGCGACGTGCGGACACCGGACGTGCCGCGCACGGCGTCGACCGAAGAGATGGTGCAGCTCTACTTCGCACACAACTGGCATGAGCAGGATTCGCGCGCTCCAGGCGTTCCGCGAGCAATGGCCGGCGAAGTGATCACCGATCAGGACTTGCTGACGCCCGAGCAGATCCGGTCGGATCCGATGTACAATGAGGTGCTGTATCCGTTCGGCTTCAAATGGTTCGCCGGCATCGGCTTCTGGGCCGACAGCGCACCGTGGGTGCTGACGTTGCAGCGCACCGGACAGGAGGGACTTTTCGAGACACGCGAGACGCGGCTACTGGCGCAGCTGGGGCCGCGCCTGACAGAGACAGCGACACTGTCGACCGTGGTCGGCCGCATCGCGCTCGCCTCCATGACCGGTATCCTCGATCGGGTGCGGCAGCCGGCCGCCGTACTCGACCGCGCCGGCCTCGTGATCGATCACAACGCAGCCGCCGATGCCGGCTTCGATGCGGACATCAGGATCAGGGATCGCCGGCTGATCGTGCGCGACAGAGCGGCACAGGCGCGGTTTGATCAAGTCGTCGATCTGATCCGCGCCGCACCCGAGCGCGCGGCGCTGCCAATCGAGCCAATCCTGATCCGCCGTACGCACAAGGGTCCGGTGGTCTTGCGCGTGTTGCCGGTCGACGGTGCGGCACGCAACGTCTTCCTCGGCGCGCGGGCGATGCTGGTCTTCGTCAATCTGACGCCACGCGCGATGCCCGAGCCCGGCTTGATCGCGCAGGCATTCGACCTCACGCCGGCAGAAGCGCGGCTGGTGGCGCTGCTCGCGGGCGGCCTCTCGATCGCCGACGCGGCCGAACGGCTCGGGATCGTTCGTGACACGGCACGCAACCAGTTGAAGTCGGCCTTCGCCAAAACCGGCACGCACCGCCAGCCCGAACTGGTCAGCCTCGTCCTGCAGATCGCCTGAGCATGGCGCCGCACCTTGCGCGGTCCCTGCGGCCTCATCAGCTTGAAGGACCCACACTCTTTAGGCCCCCAAGGGGGATTGTTCTCCCGCCGTCGATGTGCACGATCAATAACACCGGCGCGAAGAGATCATGGGCCATGAACGAGATCATCATACGCACGATGCAGCCCGACGAGATCGCGCTCGCGATCGACTGGGCCGCCGCGGAGGGATGGAATCCCGGTCTCGCCGATGCGCCCTGCTTTGCCGCCGAAGACCCGCAGGGCTTCTTCATCGGCGAGCTCGATGGCGAGCCTGCCGCGGTGATCTCCTGCGTCAATTACGGCGCGCAATTTTCCTTTCTGGGCTTCTACATCGTGCGCCCGGATCTGCGCGGCCGCGGCCACGGCCTGAAGATCTGGAACGCGGCCATCGCGCATGCGCGCCCGCGCGTGATCGGGCTCGATGGCGTGGTGGCGCAGCAGGCGAACTACCAGAAGTCCGGCTTCGCGCTCGCTTACGCCAATGTGCGCTATGGCGGCACTGTCGCCGCACCATCCGCGCCGAGCGACGGCACCGTCGCGCTGACCGATCTGCCGATGGCGCTGATCGAGGCGGATGATGCCACGGTGTTTCCCGCACCGCGGCCGGCATTCCTGCGTGCCTGGATCAACACGTCGGGACATGTCGGGCGCGCGCTGATACGCGACGGCAGGCTGGCCGGCTGGGGCGTGATCCGCCCGTGCCGGACCGGCCGCAAGATCGGCCCGCTGGTGGCCGACGACCGCACCGGTGCCAAGACCATCCTGTCGGCCTTGCTCGCGAGCGCAGGCGGCGGCGAGATCTTCCTCGACGTCCCCGCGATCAACCGCGACGCCGTCGCCTTGGCGCAAGACCTCGGGCTGTCACCGGTGTTCGAGACCGCGCGGATGTATACCGGCGCGATCCCGCCATTGCGGATTGATCGCGTGTTCGGCGTCACGACGTTCGAGCTCGGTTAGAGCGTTTTCGAGCGAAGTGGACACCGGTTCGCGTGAAGAAAACGCGTCAAAACAAGAATCTAGAGCTTCGGTTCTGATTCAATCAGAACCGAAGCTCTAGAGCGAGATGTCGCCAGGTTGAAAGGTCTCGCGGCAGACTGTTGCACCTCCCCCGCAAGCGCAGGGCTATCGCATATGGCTATTGGCCATAACGACGTGGAAACCTCGGTTACAGAAGCACGCAAATGCCATATGCACGCTGGGGCGAGCGTGCGTCTGCACGATTTCGGGATATTAGAAATATATCCGTGAGTTGCCCGACGTGTCAAGTGGCTTGGTCGAACGCCTGCCACCGCCGGCTCCTTTGCATGGGGTTGTTTTCGATATTTTCGCAACGCGCCTCCCCCGCAAGTGCCTGCAAGCGGGAGAGGGAGCGCGGCTGCAATTCAAACTCGATCTAGTTCGCCGCCGCGTTGACCTCCGGCGCGGCGACGTTGTCCTGCTCGACCTCCTCGGGCAGGCCGGCGAAGCGCCGCAGCGCCTTCGCCATCTTCACGCGGCCGGCAACGCCGGTGATGATGACGTCGACCATCACGAACGACGAGTGGAAGTGGCCCTGCGCCTTGAGCTGCTCGACCTTGACGCCGGCCTTGGCGAGCGCGTCGCCATAGGCGATGCCCTCGTCGCGCAGCGGGTCGAACTCGCTGGTCGCGATGAATGCCGGCGGCAGGCCTTCGAGCTTGCCGCGCAGCGGCGCGACGCGCGGGTCGGTGCGATCGGCCGGCGAGCAGTACAGGTCCCAGAACCAGTACATCAGCCCGCGGGTCAGGAAGTAACCGGCCGCGTTGTCGACATAGGACGGCCGGTCGAATGTGGAGTCGGTGACCGGACAGATCAGGAGCTGGCCCGCGATCTCGGGCCCGCCGCGATCACGCGCGAGCTGGCAGGTGACGGCCGCGATGTTGCCGCCGGCGCTCCAGCCGGCGACCAGCAGCGGCCCTGCCCTGCCGCCGAGCTCGGCGGTGTGGGCCGCGATCCAGCGCGTCGCTGCAAAACCGTCCTCGGCCGCGGCCGGGAAGCGATGCTCGGGCGCATGGCGATAGCCGACGCTGACGATGATCATGCCGGTGCGCCGGCACAGGTCGCGGCAGAACGGATCGTCCGACATCTCGTCGCCGAGCACCCAGCCGCCGCCGTGGAAATACACCACGATCGGATGCGGCCCCGGCGTCGCCGGCCGGTAGAGCTTGTACGGCAGCGGACCATCCGCGCCTTGCAGCATGCCGCTGCCGACCTCGCCGACCGGGCGGCCGGCAGGACGGCCCTTGTTGAACTCGGTGAGGAAGTCGCGCGCGCCCTGCGCCCCCATCGTCTCGAGCGGCGGCAGGTTCATCTCGCCGAGTAGATTCAGCACCAGCCGCACGTCCGGCTGCAGGCGCACGATCTCGCCGTCATTGCATTGCTCGGCAACGCCGGGACCCGAGAGCTTGAAGCCGAGCATGCCGCGGCCGACCACCTCGTTGCAGATGCTGCGATACGGGCCGACGCCGCCGGTATAAGGCATCACGCCCTGCGGCTTGCCGGGCACGTTGGCGCCTGTGTACCAGGTGTTGGCGAGCCGATGCAGCGTCAGCGTCGCGCAATCGGCCATGTGGCGTTCCCAGCCGGCCTGCGCGGTGTCGGTTGCTTCCATCGTGGTGAAGCCGGCGTCGCGCAGCGCGGCGATGCGGTCGACCACCCAGTCGACATGCTGCTCGATCGAGACCGCCATGTTCGAGAGCACCGACGGGCTGCCGGGACCGGTGATCATGAACAGATTGGGGAAGCCCGCGACGGTGACGCCGAGATAGGTCTGCGGTCCGTGCGCCCAGACATCCGACAACGACTTGCCGCCACGGCCGGAGATCGGATGCACCGCCATGATCGCGCCGGTCATGGCGTCGAAGCCGGTGGCGAACACGATGACGTCGACGTCGAACTTGCGTCCGTTGGTGAAGATGCCGCTGGTGGTGATCGCCTCGATCGGCTCCTGCCGCAGGTTCACCAGCGTCACGTTCGGACGGTTGTAGGTCGCGTAGTAGTTGGTATCGAGGCAGGGACGCTTGGCGCCGAACGGATGATCGTGCGGGGCGAGCGCCGCCGCCGTCTCCGGATCCTTAACCACGGCGCCGATCTTCTCGCGGATCAGATCGGCAACCAGTCTGTTACCATCGACATCGACCGCCTGGTCGGCCCAGAGCTGGGTCAGGATGTGGACGAGGTCGCCCGCCGCCCACGCCTTCTCGAACCGCTCGCGGCGTTCGGCGTCGCTCAATTGCCAGCTCACCACGGTCTGCTGCGGATAGGGCACGCCGGCCATCGACTGGCGCGCCTGCTCGCGATAGGCGGCGCGGTCGCTCTCGAAATACGTCTTGCGATCCTCCGGCGCCGGGCCGTTGCCCGCAGGCAATGCGAAGTTCGGCGTGCGCTGGAACACGGTGAGTTGCGCGGCCTGCTCGGCGATCAAGGGAATCGACTGAATGCCCGACGATCCGGTACCGATCACGGCAACGCGCTTGCCCTTGAGATCGACGCCCTGATGCGGCCAGCGGCCGGTGAAATAGATCTCACCCTTGAAATCCTTGACGCCGTCGATCTCCGGCGGCTTCGGCGACGACAGGCAGCCGGTCGCCATGATGTAGTAGCGGCACGAGACGTTGGCGCCGTTGTTGGTCGAGATCAGCCAGCGTGAAGTCGCATCATCCCAGGTCGCCTTCGTGACCTTGGTACCGAACCTGATGTCGCGACGCAGATCGTAGCGGTCGGCGACGAAGCCGAGATAGCGCAGGATTTCCGGCTGGGTGGCGTATTTCTCCGACCAGGTCCAGGCCTGATCGAGCTCGGGATCGAAGGTGTAGCTGTAGTCGATGGTCTGGATGTCGCAGCGCGCGCCGGGATAACGATTCCAGTACCAGGTGCCGCCGACATCGGCACCCTCTTCGAGCGCGACCGCCGAGAAGCCCGCCTTGCGCAACCGATGCAGCAGGTAAAGTCCGGCGAAGCCGGCGCCGACCACCGCAACGTCGACCTGCTGCGTGGTTCCGCTCTGCGTGGAGTCTGAAGCGCGTGCTGCAACTGCTGCGTCTGGCATGCCATTCCTCCCGTATGTTTTGATTTGACGGAAGGCTAGCCCTGCGTTTTCAGTTTGTCATCACGACAAACGCAATCAGAGGTCGCCGCAATTATGACGCGCGCGGCCTGGAGCGCGCCGCGCAGCGCGTAGACGCAAGTGGTGTTGCTGCGGGCCCGGGCACATGGCGGAAGGTCGACGCCGCATTCCATCACCGCGCGCGAACCGACGCAATCCCACCGCACCGCATATGCGGAGGCATCAATTTGCCTCGCCAATGACGCGGGTCGAGCGGCCGGCACGCCCATTCACAACTCTGCGACCTGTCGCGCCCTTCGCGTCCCTCAGCTGGGCACCTCGCGGCTGTTGTTGTAGCTTGGACGGAGCAATTGCACGGTCGCCAGGAGGAAGAATCCACATGACCACCGTCGTGTTCAACCGTCGCATCCTGCTCGCCGCTGGCGGCTCCGCCCTGGCAACCGGGGTTGCCGGGCTCCTGCTACCCGTCCGCGCTGAAGGCCTCGCACCGACTGACTCGATGGCGGGCGGGTCGAACAACTACCGCAAGGGTGCGCCGATCGTGGATCGGATCGGCAAAGGCGGCTTCTGGATGAGCGGCACCGTACGCCGCGCCGGCGACGGGGCTCCGCTCGCCGGGCAGCGCATCCAGATTTGGGCGCACACGACCGAAGGGCAGGAGCACGAGCCGCAGAGCCACGGCGCCACGCTTACCGACAAGGACGGGGTGTTCCGTCTCGAGATCCCGCAGATCATTCCGATCTTCGGCCAACCGCATGGTCACCTCGCCTATGACAGCGGTGAATTCAAAACCGTCTTTCTGCGTCCCGTGATGCGGAGCGCAAAAGATACCAGCCTTGAGGCGCATTTCGTGCTTCAACCGGCCTGACCGGGTTGGGATCAAACAGGATGAGATTGGCCCGGGCGACCCTGATCTGGGCCGCCCTTGTGGCCGCCGTTTGCGTGCCGATCGCCGCGGCAGCAGCGAGCCCACTGCTCGCATGGCGCGGTCCGGTCTACATCCTGGCGGGATTCGCAGGGATTATCGCGCTGGGTCTTGCGCTCGTTCAGCCCTTGCTGATTGGCGGATACTTGCCGGGACTGGCCGCTTATCGCGGACGGCGAGCACACCACTGGATTGGAGGCGCGCTGGTCGCGGCGGTGGTGATCCATGTCGCCGGCCTTTGGATCACCAGTCCGCCGGACATGATCGACGCCCTGCTCTTCTCATCGCCGACGCCGTTCTCCCCGTGGGGTGTGATCGCCATGTGGGCCATCTTCGCCGTCGCGCTGTTGGCGGCACTGCGCCGGCGATTGCGACTGCGACCGCGAACATGGCGCCTTGCCCATATGTCGCTGGCGGTGGTCATCGTCGCCGGCAGCGCGATCCATGCCATTCTGGTCGAGGGGACGATGGAGACGGTGTCGAAGGCTGCGCTGTGCGCACTGGTGCTGGGCGCGAGCATAAAGGTCATGGCTGACTTGCGGGTATGGCGAAAGCGCGCGACGTCGCGCACTTAGCGATCTTGCGCCGTTTCTTGGATTGCGCCGCAACACCCTTCCGGGCCATCATCTTCTACACCCTGGGCGGCGATTTCAGCGCGACGCCGGCTAGCTTCACGTTCCGGTCGCTCGGCAAGTCCTCAAATCGACCGCATCAATCCGCCATCGACGCGGATGTTCTGGCCGGTGATGTAGCCCGCGCCGTCGGAGACGAGGAAGCTGATGGTTGCGGCAATCTCTTCCGCCTTGCCGTAGCGCTTCATCGGCACGCTGTCGCGGCGCTCGTCGGTTGCCGGCAGGCTGTCGATCCAGCCCGGCAGCACATTGTTCATGCGCACATTGCTGGCCGCGTAGCTGTCGGTGAACAGTTTTGTGAACGCGGCGAGCCCGGCGCGGAACACCGCCGAGGTCGGAAACATCGCGCTCGGCTCGAACGCCCAGGCGGTGGAGATGTTGACGATCGCGCCCGACTTCTGCGCCTGCATGTGAGGCGCGACGAGACGCGTCGGGCGGATCACGTTCATCAGATAGACGTCGAGACCGGTGTGCCACTGCTCGTCGGTCAGCTCGAGCACACCCGCGCGCGGGCCGTGGCCGGCGCTGTTGACCAGCGCATCGATGCGGCCCCAGCGCGCCATCACGCCGTCGACGGCGCGCATCAGATCATCGTTGGAACGGTTCGAACCGGTGAAGCCGAGGCCGCCGAGTTCGGCCGCCAGGGCTTCGCCCTTGCCCGACGACGACAGGATCGCAACGCGGAAGCCATCGGCCGCGAGGCGCCGCGCCGCCGCCGCTCCCATGCCGCTGCCGCCTGCGGTAACGAGCGCGACCTTCTCTGCTGCCATGATCCGATATCCTTTCTTCATGCTTCGTTCGGGGCGACCCTAGCACCGCCGATCGCAGCGCGCGACATCGCGCCTGCTTTGCGTCACCGGACGAAATGCGGCAAGGTGACCGACATCATTCTCCGGTACGCAGTATTCACATGATATCGTTCGTTCGAAACCTCCTCATCGCCGCCGCGCTGTTGTTCGCCGGTCCCACGCTCGCGCAGCCCCGGTCCATCATCGTGGCCTCGACGACATCGACCGAGCAGTCCGGCTTGTTCGGCTATCTGCTGCCGCGCTTCTCGGAGGCCTCGGGCATTGCCGTGAAGGTGGTCGCCGTCGGCACCGGACAGGCGCTCGACATCGGACGGCGCGGCGACGCCGACGTCGTGTTCGTGCATGATCGCGTGGCCGAGGAGAAATTCCTGGCCGAGGGCTTTGCGACCAGGCGATATGACGTCATGTACAACGATTTCGTCATCGTCGGCCCGAAGGCCGATCCGGCGCATATCGCCGGCGACAAGGATGTCGCGGACGCCCTGCGCAAGATCGCCGCGACCAAATCGGCCTTCATCTCGCGTGGCGACCACTCCGGCACGCACGAGGCCGAGCTGCGACTCTGGAAAGCGGCCGGCGTCGATCTCGGCTCAGCAAAGGGCGAGTGGTATCGCGAGATCGGCCAGGGCATGGGTCCGGCGCTCAACATGGCGTCGGCGTCGAATGCCTATGTGCTGTCCGACCGCGGCACCTGGCTGTCGTTCAAGAATCGCGGCGAGCTCGCCGTGCTGACCGAAGGCGACCGGCGGCTGTTCAATCAATACGGCGTGATGCTGGTCAATCCGGCGAAGCATCCGACGGTGAAGGCCGCGGACGGCCAGGCCTTCATCGACTGGCTGGTCTCGCAGGCCGGGCAGTCGGCCATCGCCGGCTACAAGGTCGGCGGCGAGCAGCTATTTTTCCCCAACGCCGCGCACTAGCAGAAACGCGATCGTGCTGACGCTGACGCTCAGCGCAAGCAGGATCACGCCGAGCCCGAGGCCGAGCGCCAGCTCGCCCTTGCTGGTCTCGAGCGCGATCGCGGTCGTCATCGTTCGCGTATAGCCGCTGATATTGCCGCCCACGATGATGATGGCGCCGACCTCCGCGATGGCGCGGCCGAACGCGGCGAGGAATGCGGTGAGCAGCGAGGCGCGGCCGAGCGAGAACACCAGCGCAAGGCTGCGCAGACGGGACAGGCCGTCGGTGCGGATCAGGTCGGCATATTCCGCCCACAGCAGCGCGACCGGACGATGCACCAGCGCAACCACGATCGGCGTCGCCAGGATGACCTGCGCCACCACCATCGCCGTCGGCGTGAACAACAGCCCGGCGAAACCCAGCGGTCCGGATCGCGACAGCAGAAGGTAAAGCCCGAGGCCGACCACGACCGGCGGCAGGCCGAGACAGGCATTGGCGAGCACGATCACCACCTGCCGTCCGCGAAATCTCGATATCGCAAGCCAGCCGCCGACCGGCGCGCCGATCAGCAGCGCGAGCAAGCTCGCCAGCAGGCTGACACGCAACGACAATGCGACGATCCCAAGCAGGACCGGATCGCGACCGGCTATCAGGGAAGCTGCCGCCGTGATCGACTGTGCGAAGTCATTCATGCCGGCCTGGAAGACACGTTTGCCCCGTACAACCTCCGCATCGCCGATTTCGCGGGGGCGATCAATCGCTGAGGCCTACGCGGCATTCTCGAGCAGCTTCGCCACGGCCGCAACCAGTTCATCGGGCGAGAACGGCTTGTTCAGCAGCACGCTGTCCGGCACGCCCCTGGTCGGCCACTCGTCGCCGCCGCCGCCGGTGATGTAGAGCACCGGGAATGACGGGTCGATCTCGCGGGCGCCGCGCGCCACACGCCAGCCGTCGAGCCGGCCGAGCAGGCGAATGTCGGTGACCAGTGCTGAGTATTTGGTGCGGAACGCCTTCAGCAGCGTCAGGGCTTCCTCGCCCGAACCTGCGATCGCCGGCTCATAGCCGCCGTCCCTCAGGGCGTCCTCCACCATCATCTGAAGATCACGATCGTCTTCGATGACGAGAATGATCGGCGCGTCTTGCAAAGTTATCCCCCAAACAATCGGCCGGGTGCGCCCGACTCAGCGAGCATATGCAACAAAAGTGGCTACCGTTTGCACGGTGTCACCCAGTAAAAATACGGGTATCAGACGCGCCCCTATTCGTCGGCGAATTCGTCTTCTTCGTTGACCCCCGCCTTACCCCGCGGGGCCGGCTTTCTGCCGCCGAGCGATCCTGTGACATACGGCTCGCGCGTTGCATAGGGGTTACGTCCGCCGGCACGCGCCGCGACCTCCTCACCGGAGACGGCGGCGGGCTGGCAGATCAGGCGCCGGCTGGCCCGGCGCATCAGATCCACATGGATGTGGTCGTAGTGATAGACGTTGGACCCCGGCGCCAGCACCGTGGTGAATTGCTGGCAGGCGGCGGCCTGGACGTCGCGCAGAAAGCCCTGCTCTTCCGGCAGGCCCTTCCAGCCATCCTTCACGGTGATGCGGCGCCCGTCGGCCAGCGTGAAGGCTGCGATGTCGAGCGCATTGCCGAAGGCGTGCTCGGAAATATGCGCGTGCGAATTGCCGTTCATGCCGCGGCAGGAATAGGCCGAGATCTGCTTGATCTCGACGACGCGCGCGCCGAACCAGCGCTGCGCCGCCGGCTGCACGGAATCGGCGAGCCAGCGCTCGAGCACCGAGACAATCGGACACGCCAGCGTTGCCGCCGGCTTCACTGCGACCGGGCCGACCGTCACCACCGAATTGCCGCTCGAGGGACCGAGCCGCGGCGGCGCTGGCGCGCCGGGCGGCTGCTGGGAATACGGTGCCGGTGAATAGGGCGCGGCGGCGCTGTCGCGCTGCGGATTGGAGGGCAGGCCCGGATAATAAGGTCGCTCGCCTCTGGCGTCGGGCGAGCCATCCGGCGGCAAATCGATCTCGTCCTGCTGCTGCGGAACGCCGGGCGCCGACAGCGAGACCGGCCCATTCTGACGGCTGCCATAGCTCGGCTCATTACCATAGCTCGGCTGGCCGACGGCCTGATTGGAATACGGCGCCTGCGCGGGCGGCGGAGACGGCTGGCGGTTGATCGGCCAGCGCGGCTGATTGCCGACTGATGCCGGCGGCCGCAGGCTGTCGTCGGCAAATCCGTAAGCTGAACTGGCTTCACCGAGCGCGGCGACCTTGAGCGGGAACTCGGCGCCGCAGACGCCGGGACCGGAGATTGGATCAATGCGGACGAGGTCGGCGCTCTCCTTGACCGCGCCCGACTTCAGGCATGCGGCCTCGGCCTCGGCCCGCCACGGTTCGCGCTCGGCGGTCTGAAACAGACCGCGACCGCAACCAGCAAGCGACACAAGGACAAGGGAGCCGACGAGATACAAACGAACTCCACGCGTCATGGCGCGGAGGTTCTGCGAATTTGATTAAAGACTCTTCAACGCATTTCGATGCGTTGTTTTCAGCTGTCCTTAACCATGCGGCGGAACCCGAGGGACTGCGATCGTGTCGCGTCGCGCGCGTCCTCCAGCGGCGCTTCGCAGCATACCGCTGCGGAGTGGGATGAAGGCCTTCGTTCCCCTTGGCGATTGAGGATGCGTCGGCGCTTCGACATCGCGTGCCGGCAATCTCCATCAGCTCAAGGTAGTGACCAAACATAGTGCGCGATGATCCGCCCCAACCGAAATATCGAAAGCAACCCCATGCAAAGTAGCATCCAACCCGGGGCGGTGGACAACATCGGGACCGGTGACACGTCGACACTCGCGATGCTTCAGAATATATTTGCGCGCACTTCAACCACTTGATTTGGCGTCCGTTTGCCGCACACCGCAATGCGGCATCGCCCCGGAACTGAAGGCCCGACAGCACGGCTGACTTTTTCGGCCGGGAACCAGTTGCTAGCCTCGGCGTTAATGCGGGCAGCGTTGTGAACCGAGGGAGCTTCCCCAATGGATTTCGCGAGTCCTCTGCTGAGCAAGCTGAGCATTGTGGCCGCGTACATCGCGTTAGCCTTCGTCGGCGCCATTATTCTCGGCGTGTTCTAGACCATTCGACAGGCCATGAGTGTTTGGCGCCCGGCGGCCGCCCCCGCCGGGCGCTTTGCTGTTTGCGTCGGCCATCTGCGGCGCCAATCTCTGCGGCTATTCGGTCAAAAGCAACGAGCGCATCCTGATCAACATGAAGCCCGACGGCAGCAAGTGGAGCGGCCGCATCCACGATCCCGATTCCGGCCGCAACTATGACTCGACGATCGCGATGAAGGGCCCGAATGCGATGCGCGTGCAGGGCTGTGCCTTCGGCATGTTCTGCGGCGGCCAGACCTGGAAGCGGGTCAGCTAGGTCTGACATTTCCGGATTGCTCTGAGGTCCGCCGGCCGCGCCAACGGCAAGCGGACATAAGATTTTTACCCACCGGCGGTCGCTTCATGTGGATCGCCGGGCGCGCTATAAGAGCTGTGTCGAGGTGGAATTGAACCTGCGGGCGGCTTGCGATGGCGATGACGGCTCTTGAACTCGGCCTCCGCGGCGCGGTGGTCGCGCTGTTCCTGGTGGTTTGCGCGGTGCTGCTGCTGCGTTACGCAGCGGTGCATCGCGCCGCGTATCTTGGTGCCGCGATGGGCGTCGCCGGCGCAGCCTATGCGGTTTCGACCGCACCGTTCTTTCCCACGTCGACATTCGGCTGGAGCTCTCCGTTCGTCGCCTTCGCGATGGGCTCGCCGGTGATTTTCTGGCTATGGGCGCGTGCGATGTTCGACGAGCGGTTTACCCTGCGGCCCTGGCATGCGGCCGTATGGACGCTGCTCGCCGTCCTTGGCGTTGTGAGCCACAATTGCTGGACGATCTGGCCCGATCTCGCCCGGACCTGCGGCCGCGTGCTAGCGCTGGCGACGATCGCCTTCGCCGGGCTCGGGATCGCGCAAATTGCGAAGGGATGGCGTATCGCCGTGACCACGGCGCGCGGCCGGATCCTGATCGCACTGGTGATCGGCATCGGCCTCCAGATGACCCTTGCAGCCATGGCAGGGCTGGCCGCAATTCCGACCCGGTCCATCGGCCTGAGCGGCGCACTCGGCCTTGGTGCATTCGCGCTGATGTCGATCTGGACGATGCTGTTCGATCCGCCCGAGAGCCAGCCGGCGATTGCCGACGCGAGCTCCGGCGGCCCGGCCGGCCGGGCGTCCGGATCGTCAGAACCCAACGGCCCATCGCCTCAGGACCGCGCGTCGCTCAATCGCCTCAACCATCTGATGACGACCGAACGCGCCTATCGGCAGGAAGGGCTGACCATCGGCCTGTTGGCGGCGCGGCTCGGCATGCCGGAATACCGGCTGCGTACATTGATCAATGACGGACTCGGCCACCGCAACTTCAATGCCTTCCTCAACCGCTATCGGCTCGACGAGGCCAAGGCGGCGCTCGCCAATGCCGGCCAAGCCGAGGTGCCGGTGCTGACAATCGCGCTCGACGCCGGATTCCAGTCGCTGGCGCCGTTCAACCGCGCCTTCAAGGCGGACACCGGGCTGACGCCGAGCGAGTTTCGCCGACGGGCGGCGGGCGGGCAAAACGTGGATGGCAACGCGGAAATCTTCCGTTCGAACTGACTTTTCGCTCCTCGATTTTGAAAATCGATAGGCTAGCGGCAGCTGAATCGCGCTAGCTGGGCCACGACGCTTGGCTTTTCCGGGCATCGCAGATGAACGAGATCATGTCCGACCGCCCACCCGCGCCGATCGAATCCACCGCCTTCCAAGTCGGTGCGGCCACGCCCGGTTGGCGCGAGGGAATTGTTGTTCTCGCAATGGTCCTGGCGCCCGTCGGATTGGCGATCATCCTGACCACAGCAGCCGGATTCGCGCTCGCAGGCTGGCAGATCGTCCGTGGCCTGCCCGTTGACATGCCGACACGAGCCGAGTTTCAGCTCCTTGGCATGGCCTTCTATGTCGCCGGAAGTTGGATTAGCGTGACAGCGGCGTGGCTCTGGTCGTCGCGCCGGGGATTGCGCCGTAACGTATTCATCTTTCGCGGACTGACTTGGCCTGCCCTGGCCGCGAGCCTGGCGGGGTTCGTGATCGCGATGTACAGCGCGCCCATTGCGACACACTGGTTGTCGGATATCGCCGGTGGCGATGGTCTGGGGAAAGCGCGGATCGACTTCCATGGTGCGCATGCAACCGCAATTTACATCCTGCTGTTTGTGATGACTGCTCCACTATGCGAGGAGATCCTCTATCGCGGGCTGCTGGTCGCCTGGCTTCGTCGCGCAGGCTTCGGCGATCCGACGATCTGGCTGACAGGCAGCCTGCTGTTCGGAGCCAATCACATCCTCCCGCTCGGTCTCGTCTGGGGCACCGTCATGGTTGGGTTCGGCGCGATCCTTTTCGCGATCCGCCTGCGATACAGCTCCCTCACTCCGGCGTGGCTCACCCACTTCCTGTTCAACGCACAGCCAGTCCTGATCCTGCCGCTGATCAAACGGATCGCACCTGCAATACATCCCGGCATTTTCTCTTGATCGTCATGCGGCAGCGAACAAAAGCGGAGCTTAACCAAGGATGAAGCACTTCCTTACCGCGGCAAGGCTATTGGCCCTCGATCTCGCCTCGACCCTTGTCTTTCTGGTTCTGTTCCTGCTGACGCACAACACCGCGCTTGCGGTCGGCCTCGGCATCGCGTTCGGCGTCGTGCAGATCGGCGTCCAGATGGTGCGCGGCAAGCGGATCGACACCATGGAGTGGCTCAGCCTGTTCCTGGTCGTCGCCGCCGGCACCGCCACGCTGCTGACCCATGACCCGCGCTTCGTGCTGTTCAAGCCGAGCGTGATCTACGCGATCGTCGGCGTCGTGATGCTGAAGCCCGGCTGGCTCAACCGCTACCTGCCCGAGATCGCACAGAAGGTCGTGCCCGATGTCGCCGTCAAGGTCGGCTATGCCTGGGCCGCCCTGATGTTCGCCTCCGCCGCGGTGAACGCCATCGTCGCGCTGACCTGCGAGATCACGACATGGGCCGTCGTGATGCCGATCTTCGGCATCGTGAGCAAGATCGTGGTGTTCCTCGGCGGCTTTGCCGCGCTCCGCCTCACCGCAAGGCGCCGCATCCGCGCCATGCCGGAGGCCCAGCGCGAGGCCGTGCTCGCGCTCGAAGGGGCACCGGCGCCCGCGGCGCCGTAACCCCCGATCGGGATGCGGTTGACGAAACAAACGGCCCGCGCGACGAAACCATTTTGCCCTGGCGACGAAGAATTGCCGAAACCAAGCCTGCCTAGTGATGGCCTCGACAACGCGCTGCTTCGGCGCGATCACAAGGGGGACATGATGGCTTTCACCGCTTCCGCACTTCGTCACGGCAAACTGCTGGCGGCGACCGCGTTCACGCTCGGTCTGCTGAGCTCGGCGTCCTATGCCTACACCGACGAGCAGCAGCAGATGTGCACCAGCGACGCCATGCGGCTGTGCAGCTCGGAAATTCCCGATGTCGATCGCGTCACCGCCTGCATGATCCGCCAGCGCGCGCTGCTCAGCGACGGCTGCAAGGCGGTGTTCCACTACGTGCCGCCGGCGGCTGCGCAACCCGCGAGCTACGCGCCCGCGACCAAGCCGGCGAAACCGCTCAATATCACTCCTCACAAGCGCGGCTAAACAAAACCCCAACAGCGACCAGGCACCGCGCTTCCGGCAACGGAGCGCGGTGCTTGATCGTTTCGGTTCGTCATGACAACAAGGCGGGACCGTTCATCCGGCATTCAGCCTGACGCGGCTCAATTGCCGTGCCCACTGCCTCCCCGGGAATCGATGGTGATGCGCCGCAGCTTTCTCTTTGCGCTTCTGCTTGGCGCCGGCGTCACGATCGGTTGGCAACCAACGGCCAATGCCGCGCCGGACCTGCCGCAGCTCGCACAGGCGCAGCCTGCACAGGCGCCCGCCCCGGCGCCGAGTCCGACGCCAGCTACGCCTGCTCCTGCAACACCCGCGCCTGCAACGCCGGCGCCGGCCGCGAATGCGCAGCCCGCGGCGCCGGAGCCAATCGGCAACGTGGCAACACTGACAGGAGCCGCGACCGTCACGCGCAACAACACGGCGACGCCGCTGCAGATCCGCGACGACATCTTTGCCAATGACGAGGTCGCGACATCAGCGACCTCCTCGCTCGGCATCACCTTCAACGACGGCACCACCTTCAACCTGCGCGCCAATGCCAGGATCACGATCGACAATTATGTCTATGAGGACGGCGGCCAGCAGAACAGTGCGCTGTTCAACGTTACCAAGGGAACGGCGGCCTTCGTCGCCGCCGCGGTCGCCAAGACCGGCGACATGAAGATCTCGACCCCGACCGCGACGCTCGGCATCCGCGGCACCACCGGCCTCGTCGAGGTGCCCGAAGGCGCCACCGCGACCAGCAGGAATGTCGGCATCAAGCTCTATCCCGACGCCGACGGACATGTCGGCCGCATCGAGGTCAACGACCACAGCGGCGCTTCGCTCGGCGTGCTGACGCGCGGCGCGAGCGGCTTTGCGATTCGTCCGGGCACCGGCGGCGCCCGCTTCGCCGCGGTGCCGCTGACGATCTCGCCGCAACAGATCACACGCGACCAGGGCTTTGTGCGCCAGGTCCATAGCGCGCAGACGCTCGGCCGTCAGGTCGTGACCGAGCAGCGCGACTTCCGCCGCGCCAATCCCGATTTCCGCAGGGCCAATCCGGCCGCGCCCTATCCGAACCGCGGCCAGCCGGTGCAGCCGAACCCGCAGCGGCAGAACGGCCTGCCGGGCCAGAACCGCAACGCCCCGCAGCAGCCGGGTCAGCAGAACCGTCCCGGCCAGCAACCGGGCACGCCTGGCCGGCAAGGCTCGCAGCAGCCCGGCACGCAGCAGCAACGCGGCGCACAGCATGCGCTGCCCGGCCAACCCGGCGGCGCGACGCTGCCGCACGCGCCCGGCGTCCAAACGCCAGCCGGACAACAGCCAACGCGCCAAGCCCCCACGCAGGAGCCCGCGCGCCAAGGCGGCGCGACGCAACCCGGCGGACAACAATCGCCGGCACGGCAAGGCGGCCTGCAGCCCGGCCGCACGCAGGCCCCGGGCGGCGTGCGCCAGCCAGGACCACCAGCGGCCCAACCGGGTCCATCGGGCGCGCCGCGCCAAGGCACCGCGCAGCCTGTGCCGCAAGCGCCCGGCCAGACGCGACCCGGCATCCAGCAGGCCGTACCGGGCGTGCGTCCGGGCATGCAACGGCCCGCGGTGCAGGCGCGTCCAGGCTTCCAGCAACGGCGCGCGCCGCCTCCGCCGCGCGGCGCGAAGCCTCCGCCCAGGGACAAGCGTCAGTAACCGAGCGATCGCATCAATGTCGATCAAACGTGCGAATGGCGCCGGCGAGAACGCCGGCGCCACGCGCAGATCGACCAATGGCGAGCGGCAGATCAGCCGCGTCTGGTGATCACAGCCTCCAGATATTCGCCCGGGATCACCAGCGTGCCGTCCCTGGCGATATTGAACTGGTCCATCAGGCCGAACATGTCGGCAGCGAGCAATTGCTGCTTGACCGGATCGATCGCCCCGAATGCCTTCAGCACCGGACCGTAATAGGTGCGGAAGATCTCGAGGAAATGCTCGCGCGACCTGTAACGGAAATTGAAGTGCCTGCGCTTGGCATCGAGCGTCGCCTGCGCGCCGAACAAGGCGCCAAGATGCGCCTCGGTGCCCCACAGCGCGGGAGATTTCACGCCCGGCGCCGGCGGCACATATTTGCCGATGGTCTTGAATACCTGGCCGATGAACCCTTCCGGCGTCCAGCTCGCAAGTCCGATCTTGCCGCCGATGCGGCAGACGCGGCGCAATTCGTTCGCGGCCTGCTGTTGATCGGCGGTGAACATGACACCGAAGGTCGACAGCACGACGTCGAAGCTGGCGTCGGCAAACGGCAGCTTCTCCGCGTCTGCTTCCTGGAACGTGACGGGCAGACGCTCCGCGGCCGCCCGCTCGCGGCCGCGCTCGAGCAACGCCGCGACGTAGTCGGTCGAGACCACGTCGGCAAAGCACCGTGCCGCGGCCAGCGTCGCATTGCCGTTGCCGGCGGCGACGTCGAGCACCATTTGATTGCTGCGCAGGTCGACCGCCTCGCAGAGCATCTCGCCGACGATCTGGAGCGTGGTGCCGACGATCGCGTAGTCGCCCGAACTCCAGGTGGCTTGCTGGCGCGCCTTGACGGCGGCGAGATCGATGGCCGGCATTTCGGTCTGAACGTTCATGTGCATCTCCTTTGAAAATGTGATGCGGCTCGTGGCGAGGCCGCCGGCCTCGCCGAGAGTCCGCGAGTTGCGCCAAAAAGGCGTCGAGCAGTGCAATGACTTCAAATGTGCTGCGCGCTACGTGCGGCGGTCGAGCAGAACCGGGATGGTCGATGCGGCAACTATGCTCCAATCCGAGCGATGCCTGCAGCCGTGGCTGCTACGCTGAGTCGAAGCAGCCTGCTGCGCCGGAGCTGCACGATGCTCCCGAACGACAGGCTCCTCCGCTCTGGTGAACAAGGGCGAGGACAAACCCGCGATCACCAGCCCGAGCAGTACGCTTCGCACGACCGGCCCCGAGCAGCGGCTGCCGGCGCCCTTCGGCTGACGGCCGCCGGCCTCGCGCGGCATCAGGCGACTGGCCTGCCGCTCGCGATGTGCGAGCATGCCTGCGACCGATTGATTGACGATCCGGCGGATCCGCAAAAGCAGGAAGGAAAAATGCCTTCGTACCGGACTTGAAATGGATTCCATGAATGAAATCGACATAATCGTTTCCTTGATCGAAGTGTGATGGCGTCCCGGATCAGGTTTGGCCGGGATACGCCATGCGACGCCGCGCAGGCGTCATTCGGCTGCAATGGGCGGTTGGACCGGATCACCACGCACGACCACGGTTGCCGCCACCTTGTAGAATTCCTCGCCCGGCATGCCGACGCAGCGCGCATGCTCCCGGATCGAGTCACCGTCCCGCGCCTCGTATATGCAGAATGTGCCGATGCGACCATCCGCCTCATGCACCACATAGCTGCGGATCCAGCGGACGCGGTCCGGCATCTGCTCGTCGCCGATCCTGGCGGACGTTGCGCCGGCGAGTTCCAGCTCGCTCATGTTCGCCCAGGCGCTCGGACGGCGAATGACATAGAGTTCCATCGAAATCTCCTCGGTTGCAATTATTGAACGGCAGGCGCTCATGGCGAGCCATGATGAGCTATAGACGCCGTCGATGCCGAATGTCCTTACCGCGGACTGATCATTGCCTGATCTTTGTCTGATCTTTGCCTGAACCTTTTCCGCCGAGCCCCAACTCATACACATGGCATTCTCATTTGGACTGTTCGAGCTTGATGAAGCTGGACGCGTGCTGCTGTGCGCGCGCCAAGAGGTCCCATTGCAGCCGCGTGTGTTCGATCTGCTGATCTATCTGGTTCGACACCGCGAGCGGGTCATCTCCAAGGAAGAACTCCTCGAAGCCGTCTGGCCGGATGTGACGGTCACCGACAACTCGCTGCAGCGGGCGGTGAGTGCGTTGCGCGCCGCGCTCCGCAACGGCGGCATGGACGGCGCGATCCGAAATCTGCCGGGCAAAGGCTATCGCTTTTTCCTCGAGTCGGAGATCAGACAGCCGGAACGCATCGACCCCAAGCAAGTCGATGGCACCGTCGGTGCAATCGGTCTCGCCCGACGCGCGGCGGCCGGACAATTGTGGTTGCAGGCAGCGACCCTGTTCGCGAGCGCGGATGAAAGCGGCCAGCTCAACGCTGAAGATTTCCACGATTGGGCTCTTGCCCTGCAGTGCCTCGGCAGGGCCACGGCAGCGATTCCGATTCTGGTTCGCGCGGTCGCCGCACGCAGCCAGGCCGGTGACGCGGCAGGCGCCACGGTCGACGCGATAGCACTCTCGGCTTTGCATTTCGAAAGCGGCCAGGCCGCGATCGGAAAGGGCTGGCTCGCGCGGGCGGAGGATTGGGCTTCAACGCTCGACGATCCCCCGACGACGGCCCTGGTGTTATGGATGAAGTCGAAACTGGCTGCTTTCGATGGCGAGCCGGAACAGGCGCTCGCGTTGGCCGATGCCGCCTACACCGCCGTCAGATACAAGGATGCGATCAATATCGAAGCGCTGAGCCTGGCCTATCGCGGCTTCTATCGGCTGTGCCTCGGCGACACACACGGAGGACTGGCCGATCAGGACCATGCCGCCGCAGTTGCGCTGTCCAGCAACAATCTGGACCCGATCATGGGCGGCAACCTCTACTGCAACATCCTCTGGGCCGCCCGGATGTTCGGAGATTGGGCACGCGCCGACCAGTGGACGCGGAGCTACCAGAATTTCTGCTCGGGCAGCGGCATGGAACTGACGGGCTCATGCCAGTTGCACCGCTCCGAGGTGCTCGGCATCCGAGGCTCGCTCGACGAAGCGCTGGCGCGCATTCGGGACGCGCTCGCGCGCCTGACCAGCGATGCGCCCTGGTCGCTGGGCGATGCCAACCGGGTGCTGGGCGATATTCAGGCGGCGATCGGCAATGACGACGCAGCGCTCGAAGCCTATGACAGGGCTTACACGCTGGGCTGGTGCCCGGAACCGGGCCGCGCCATGCTGCTGCTCGCAAGAGGCGAAGCGGAAGCCGCCTATGCCAGCCTCGAGCGGAGCCTGATCGGCAAGACCTGGTGGACGCTGCAGCGGCGCGGAATCCTGCTCGCGCATTTGGCGCTGGTTGCCGCGCACACGCATCGGACCGCTCGAGCGAAGGCATTGATCTGCGAACTTTCGGGAAGTCCGGATCGCTGGCCGATGCCCTCGATCCGCGCCCTCACCAACGAAGCGCAGGCGATCCTCGCGCTTTCCCGGCAGGATCATGAAACAGCCATGCGGCATCTCCATCTCGCTCGCCAGTTGTGGTCCAGCATCGAAGGGCGGGTTCAGATCGTGCGGCTGAGGCTTCAGATCTCCAGCCTCCAGCTGGAGCATGGAGACGTTCGCGGTGCCATGGCCGAAGTTCATGCGGCACAGCTTCTGGCGCGTGACCTGGGTTCGCCCAAGCGTCTTGCCGAGTGTCTTGCCTTGCAGCGCGACATTGACGCCTGGCAGCCAACGGCACGTCGTCAGATGTGCGGATGATCACGCCGCGCGACGCAGCCAGTCGCGCACGCGTTCGATCAGATTCTTGCGCGGCGCGGGCTGAGGTGCCGCGCCGGCTGGCACGACCTCGTGCACCAATGGCGGCGCTTGTTCAGGGATCACCGTCTCGGCGCCCCGCTCGGTCTCGGCAGCTGCATCGGGTGCGGCCGCCGGAACGTCTTGCGGCGCCATGGCCGGCGGATCGGGTTCGCTTTGCGCCAGCGGCGGCTGATCGATGGCCGGCGTCTCCGCCGGGGCAGCCGCATCGGCAACATCAGGCGCATCGGCGACCTCCTGCTCGTCGATGACCTGTGGCACTGCGGCTTCGCGACTCCGCCGGCGCTCTGCGGCCACGGCCCTTGCCCGCGCGCGCCGCTCGCGCTCGGCGAGCGCCGCGGCCTGCAAAGCGATCGGTCCGACATTTTCCAGGAACGCGCGCTCATAGCCGCGCGACAGACGCTCGAGCGCCGCATCGAGCGGCAGCCAGTCCACCTCGCGGATGTCGCTCATCAGCGCCCGCACCGGCTTGCCGCCGGCATCCATGCGCCAGTAGTGCACCACCTTGGAACGGCCACCTGAATCATAGACCAGCGTGCCGAGGAATTCGTGCACGTCGACGTCGTGGCCGGTTTCCTCAAGCACCTCGCGCTCGGCGGCGGCGCGCGGCGTCTCGCCGTCGTCGAGCTTGCCTTTCGGCAACACCCACTCATTGCGCTTGCGCAGGCGCACGACGGCAAAGCGCGGCGGTGTCTCCCGCCGCAGCACAATGCCTCCCGCCGCCAGAACAGGCGTCCGCGCCATCTCGTGTCCATCAGGTTTGCGATTTAGGATCGTCGCACGACGATCCCGACTATTCTAAGCATGATCTCGAAAAGTGGAAGCCGGTTTTCATGCTCAAACGATGAGCGCGATGGAAACAAGGCTACAATGGCTTGCGCAGCAGCGGCTCGCCGCATTTGATCCGCGTTCCCTCCGCGACATTTTCAGAGAATTCGAAATTGCCGGGCGCCAGCACGATAATCGTCGAGCCGTGCTCGAACCAGCCGAGCTCATCGCCCTTCTTCACATGCGCGTCACAGGAGAAATCCACCGGGCCCCGCGACTGCGCGTTCAGCGTGATGTCGAGGAAATGAAGGCGGAGGCTCGCCACCAGGATGGCGGCGACCGGAACCAGCGTCAGTGCCTCGCCGGTTGGAAGCTTCGCGCGCAGCACCGCGCGCTCGTTCTTGCAGAACAGCCGCTCGATCCGCTTCAGCGCGATCGGATTGACGTTCCAGACGTCGCCATGAATGAACGTCACCTTGTCGATGGCAAGATCATAGGGCGCGTGGAAACGGTGATACATGCTCGAGGTCAGCCGCAGCGTGACGAAGCAGCCGTTCCGGTGCTGCTCCACCAGCGCCGGATCGCCGACCAGATCGAGCAGCGAATAAGGCGCGCCCTTGACCTGGAACAATTGCCCGTGCTCGATCCGCCCATGCGCGCCGATGATCGCATCCGACGGGCTCGCGATGATGGCGGGATCGGCTGCGGCCGGACGCAGGCCGGGCTTGAGCTCGCGGGTGAAGCAATCATGCAGGCTCCTGAACTCGGTCTTTTTCGCCTCCGACAGATCGAGGTCGGAGAACAGCTTCCAGCAGGCGATCGAGGCGTCGCGCACCAGGGGGTTCTCGACCTTGGAGAACCAGCCCATGAAGCGGGTCAGCGCGGCGCGCGGAATCCGGTTGGTTAGCAGGAAATTGAGGTCTTCCTGCTGGGTGAATACCGAGATCAGGCCCTTGACTGTCATGAATCTGTTAGGTGCTGAGGCTAGCGCTTCTGTCATGGAAACATCCCTTCCGATTCTCTCGCTGTCCGCCGCCGCGCTTGCCGGCGCCGCCGCAGCTTTCCCCAAAATTCAGGCCCGCATCGCGCTGTCGCGTGCCAAGCACCGCTCGCTGACCGGACATTCCAAGATGTCCAAGATGGTCGCGCGCATGGTCCCGCACTACGAATTCGACATCGACGACTTCTTCCGCTCCGACGGCGCGCCGAAGGACATCGCGATGCAGCGCCAGGACGGCTTCTTCCGCCTCGCCGGCCTCTACGGGGATCGCTACCCCAAGGGCCGCGCGCTGACCGCCGAGGTGACGGAGCGCATCTCCGACCTGCAGTTCACCGAAACCTACCGCGTGCCGTTCCAGTACAGCCGCCTGGTGCGCGAACATCTCGGCACCTCGGCGTTCGTCGAGGCCTCCAGCGGCGTCACTGTCACCGACGTCGACGGCAATGTGTTCTACGACCTGACCGGCTCCTACGGCGTCAACATCTTCGGCAACGACTTCTACAAGGAGTGCATCGCCGAGGGTGAGAAGCGCGCGCACGCGCTCGGCCCCGTGCTCGGCCCCTACCACCCGGTCATTGCCGACAACGTCAAGCGGCTCTGCGAGCTGTCCGGCCTCGACGAGGTCTCGTTCCACATGTCCGGCACCGAGGCCGTGATGCAGGCGGTGCGGCTCGCGCGCTACCACACCAGGCGCAAGCGCCTCGTGCGCTTCGCCGGCGCCTATCATGGCTGGTGGGGCGACGTGCAGCCCGGCGTCGGCAATCCGGTGTCGCCGCACGAAACCTTCACGCTCGCCGATATGTCGGAGAAGACGCTGCACGTGCTGCGGACGCGCAACGACATCGCCTGTGTGCTGGTCAACCCGCTGCAGGCGCTGCATCCGAATTCCAACGCGCCCGGCGATTCCGCGCTGGTCGATAGCTCGCGCTCCTCCAAATACGACCGCGCCGCCTACACCGAATGGCTGAAGAAGCTGCGCGAGGTGTGCACCGAACGCGGCATCGTCCTGATCTTCGACGAGGTGTTCGTCGGCTTCCGCCTCGCCGCCGGCGGCGCCCAGGAATATTTCGGCGTCAAGGCCGACATGGCGACCTACGGCAAGAGCCTCGCCGGCGGGCTTCCGGTCGGCGTGGTGTGCGGCCGCAAGGATTTGATGCGGCGCTTCCGCGACGACCGCCCGGCCGACATCTGCTTTGCTCGCGGCACCTTCAACTCGCATCCCTATGTGATGACGGCGATGGACGAGTTCCTGAGCCGGCTCGCCAGCCCGAACTTCCGCTCGATCTACAACGGGCTGGACGAGACCTGGAACGGCCGTGCCAAGGCGCTCAACGACCGGCTCAAAGCCGCGGGCCTTCCGGTTCGCGTCGGCAACATCTCGTCGATCTGGACCGTCTATTACACCGAGCCGTCCCGCTACAACTGGATGCTGCAATACTATCTGCGGGCCGAGGGACTGGCGCTGAGCTGGGTCGGCACCGGCCGCCTGATCTTCACCCTCAACTACACCGACGCCGACTTCGCCGAGGTCAGCGACCGCTTCATCGCGGCAGCCGAGAAGATGAAGCGCGACGGCTGGTGGTGGCATAAGCCCGGCCTGACCAACAAGAACATCAAGCGCCAGATCCTGAAGGAGATGGTCGCCGTGAGGTTCGGCCGCTGAGCACACCGTCATTCCGGGGCGATGCACAGCATCGAACCCGGAATCTCGAGATTCCGGGTTCGCTCGCTGGCGCGATCGCCCCGGAATGACGGCGTTTAGGTCGTCACCGTGAAGTTCAGGCGCTGAGGCAACGCGCGGCCCTCCTACTCCCTCGCCCCGCCCTTGCGGGGAGAGGGTTGGGGTGAGGGGCTGCATCCACAAAATCGGTGACAGACGAACTCGCGGTAAGCCCCCCTCACCCGGATTGCATCTATCGATGCAATCCGACCTCTCCCCGCAAGCGGGGCGAGGTGAAGTGCGTGCGCGGCCGAAAGCGCTCAACAAGTGAATATCCGCCGTAACCCTAGGAACGTAGATGCCCGGGACGAGCCCGGGCATGACGCAGATTGATGACGCTGGGAGCAACGATCAGGCGTGCTTGACGTGCTTCTCGAGACCCGGATCGATCAGTTCGCCCTTCATCAGGAACAACGGCGCCTTGTGATAGAGCTTCAGGTCGTTGAACGGGTCGGTGATGATCTTGGTCATCCAGACGAGGCCGGTTTCGACGTCGCGGATGAAGAACAAATGGATGGTGCGGAACAGCAAGCCGCCAATGCCGACCACGAGCCAGATCTTGGCCACCTGGCGGGTGAAGTCGCCCATCGTGACCCAGGGCTTGAACAGGCCGAACAGCGTCGGATCGAAGTACAGCACCATCGGCGACAGCGCCCAAATCGCCATCAGCACGACCTTGCGCTGCAGATTGTAGCCGACCTTGATGTCTTCCTTGTGCTCGTGGGTCGCCTGGTTGACGTGGTCGTAGCCCTTCGGCTCGAAGAAGAAGTGACCGGCCTGGCGCGAGGTCATCGAGACCAGCCAGCCGACCAGTGCCGACACGACCGGATCGAAGAACAGCATCACATAGGCGAACAGGAAGCTCAGCGCGCTGACGAAGTGCAGGCTCTGGTTGATCCGGCTGTGATGGTAGAAGCGATGGTCATCCCAGCGCTGGGTACGCAGCTCTTGCAGGAAATTCTTGATCATTGGTTCCCCCAACATCTTTCGGGACAGGATTTACAGGGATTCGATGTATCGCGTGTGACATCATCATAATGACATATGACAATGCGGAGCGACGCCTTGACGCAACTTCAACCTCTCCCCTCATCCTGAGGAGCTTGCGCAGCAAGCGTCTCGAAGGATGAGGCCGAGGATCGACACCGTGGCCTCATGGTTCGAGACGGCGCAGTGCGCCTCCTCACCATGAGGATCAAGGGCGACTACGCCGCCTCAGGCGGCTTTGGCAACATCCGCCTTGCGGAAGCGGACCAGCGAGAAATGGCCGAGCGGCGGAATCAGGCGGCGCTCCGCGAGCTCCATGCCGCGCGCGCCGGCGAGCCATTTGGTGTAGCGCGACCAGGCGAATTCGGCGGTCCGGAACCCGAGCGGGCGCACCACCGGCTGCAGCTTCTGCTCGATGAAGCGGCGGACGCCGGCATCGGCGCTGACGCGGGTTAGGATGATCAGTTCGCCGCCCGGACGCACCACGCGGGCGAACTCGTCGAGCGCGGCTTCGGGGTTCGGCACCGCCGACAGCACATACTGCGCCATCACCACGTCGAACGAATTGTCGGGGAATTCGAGCTTCTCGGCGTCCATCACCGCAAGGCCCTCGACATTCTTCAGGCCCTGCTCGGTGACCCGCTTCTTGGCCTTCTCGAGCATCGCCTCGGAGATGTCGGTGCCGAAGATGCGGACGTTCGGGCTGTAGAGCGGCAGCGAGATGCCGGTGCCGACGCCGACCTCGAGCACCCGGCCGCCGATCTTGTTGGTGGCCTGGATCGCGGCCTGCCGGCCCTTGCTGAACACACCGCCAAACACGAGGTCGTAGATCGGCGCCCAGCGGTCATAGGCCTGCTCGACCGTCTCGCGGTCGAAGTCCAGGGAACGGTCGGCACCCAGCTTGATGATTTCAGCCATAGATCGTCTCTCGTCTCTCGTTCGATTGAGCTGTTAATTCGGAACCGCACTGCGGCCGGCAACGCGGCGGGCGGGCCGCGGCGCGCGGCTCGGCTGCAGCGTGGCCAGATTGCCGATGAACTGACGCGCACTGTTTTCCCAGGAACGCTCCAGCGCAAAATTGCGGCAGACCGCGCGCGACATCGTCAGCGCGCGCAGGCAGGCGCTGCGCAGGTCGTTGTCGATCGCGCCGATCGGATGGTTGGCAATGACGTCCTTCGGGCCGGTGACCGGGAATGCCGCGACCGGCGTGCCGCAGGCCAGCGCCTCGAGCTGCACGACGCCGAAGGTGTCGGTCAGGCTCGGGAACACGAAGACGTCGGCGGCGGCGAGGTGCGAGGTCAAATCCTGCCCCTTCTTCTCGCCAAGGAAAATCGCGTCGGGATATTTCTGTTCCAATGCCGTCCTTTGCGGGCCATCGCCGACCACGACCTTGGAGCCCGGCAGGTCCAGTGACAGGAAGGCGTCGAGGTTCTTCTCCACCGCGACGCGGCCCATGGTCATGAAGATCGGCCGCGGCAGATCGAGCACCGCCGGCTGGTCCGGATTGAAGATCCTGGTGTCGACGCCGCGGGTCCAGAAGCCGAGCCTGCGGAAGCCGCGCTCGGCGAGCTCTGACCGCAGCGAGTCGGTTGCGACCATCGTCATCGAGCCGGCGGCGTGGAAGTGGCGCAGCACCGCATAGCCGACGCTGTCGGGAATGCCGGTACGAACCGAAACATATTCCGGGAAGCGCGTTGTATAGGATGTGGTGAAGGCGAGCTTGTTGCGCCGGCAATAGCCGCGCACCGCCCAGCCGATCGGCCCTTCGGTCGCGATGTGGATCGCCTCGGGCGCGGCCTCCTCGATGCGGCGCGCGATCTCGCGGCGGTTCGGCAACGCCACGCGCAGGCCCGGATAGGTCGGCACGCCGACCGAGCGGAAACCGTCGGGAGTGAGGAATTCGATCTCGGCGCCGAGCCCGGCTGCGCTGCGCGCAAGCGACGTCAGCGTCCGGACCACGCCGTTGACTTGCGGATGCCAGGCATCGGTCGCAACGAGTATGCGCATTGCAGGAGATCCAAATCGTTAATCTTGATTCTGCTCGCACGACGTTCTGACATGGATGTTTCAAACGTATGACGTCATCGAAATGTTAGGTTGTTTTTCCCGGCAAACGGCCGGTTTTTCGTGTAACGTGACAGTCAGATGTCAGAGCAGAGTGAAAATCCCGGCGCCAAGCGCCGCAGGCTCAGGCGACGAAACTCGTCGCTGCTGATCCTTGCGGCCGGCATGCTTGTGTTCGGTCTCGCCGCCGGCGCGCTGTATTACGCGCTGCGTCCGGTGACGCTCGCGATCGCGGTCGGCCCGACCGGCAGCGAGGACGTCAAGCTGATCCAGGGTTTCGCCCAGGCCTTTGCGCACGACGGCAGCTCGGTGCGGCTGAAGCCGGTCACGACGCAGGGCTCCGCCGAGAGCATCGCGCTGTTCATGGCGAACAAGGTCGACCTCGCGGTGGTGCGCGGCGACCTCGATCTGCCCGCGAGCGCCGAGTCGGTTGCGATCCTGCGCAAGAATGTCGTCGTGCTGTGGGCGCCCTCGGGCGCCAAGGGCAAGCGGCGGTCCGCGAAGATCAAGAGCATCGACGACCTCGCCGGCCACAAGGTCGGTGTGGTCGGCAGCACCCAAGCCAACGTCACGCTGCTGCGTGTGATCCTGACCGAGTCCGGCGTCAACCCCGACAAGGTCGCGGTCAGCCAGTTCGCCGTCAACAAGATCGCCGACCTCGCGCGCGACCCCTCGCTTGATGCCTACATGACCGTCGGCCCGCTCGACAGCAAGATAACGGCGGAAGCGATTACGGCGACGGCGGCCGCGCGCGGCGAGCCGGTCTTCCTCCCGATCGACGTCTCGGAAGCGATCGCGCAGAAGCATCCGCGCTATGAGTCCGAGGAGATCGCCGGCAGCATCTTCTCCTCGTCGCCGGCGCGGCCCGAGGACAAGGTCGAGACCGTCAGCGTCAATCACCTCATCATCGCGCAACATGCGCTGAGCGAGGCGACCGTCGGCGCGCTCGACCGGCAGCTGTTCACGCTGCGCCTCCAGGTCGCGCGCGATCTGCCGGCGGCGGCAAAGATCGAGAAGCCCGACACCGACAAGGACGCCGCGCTGCCGGCGCATCAGGGCGCGGCCGCCTATATCGACGGCACCGAGCGCACCTTCCTCGAAAAATACTCCGATTACATCTGGGGCGGCATCCTGCTGCTCTCCGGCCTCGGCTCGGCCGGCGCCTGGCTGCGCCACTACGTGAAGCGCGACGAGCGCGAGCACTACATCACCCATCGCGACAATCTGCTGACCCTGATCTCGCAGGTGCGCGGCGCCGAGACGCCGGAGCAGCTCGCGGCCATGCAGGGCGACGCGGATGCCCTGTTGCGCGAGGCGCTCGACTGCTACGACGACGGCGCGATCGAGGAAGGCGACCTCTCGGTGATCGGGCTAACGCTCGAGCAATTCCATCACGCCGTCTCCGACCGCCGCGCCGTGATCAACGGCGACAAGCCGGGCCTGCCGCGGATGCGCGCCGGCTAGAGCACTGACTCGTAAATCGGGGTGCTTGGGTCAGGCGCGCCTGATGTCCGCTTGTCCACAGTAGCGGCCAAATAGCGGACTTCGCCGGAGGTCGCAAAAGGGCAACAGCAGACCTTCGCGGACAAGGTTTTTTGCCTACCGCGGGTAGGACGAAGCTCTCGCCTATACACCAAACACTGGAACGTCAGTGCGATCTATCAACGCCTCTGCGCCTTCGCTCGGCCGGAGCTCGGCGAAGTTCAGTGCAGCATCAATGTCGTTCTCCCAGACTTCGCGCGGGAGATCGTACACCAGCTCCACACCGTAGCCGTTGGGATCATGAATATAGAGGCTGTGCGTCATCCCGTGGTCGATGCGCCGGTCGAACTTCACGCCCTTGGCCTGAAGATACGAGAGCCGGCTCAGCCAAGCCTCGCGGGTCGGAAATGTAATCGCGATATGATTGATCGCGATTGGCAAGTCCCACATCTTCCATTCCGCGGGTGGCGGCGGCAGGTTCGGATTCTCCACGAGCGCAAGATCATGGTGATGGACGCCGCCGATGTCCGTGCCGCTATAGAACCACATTCTCGGGGTTGGCGGCCGGCCAGGCCGCGGTCGGAATTCACCAACTTGCCGTAATCCGACGACCTCGGTCCAGAACTGATGGCTCTCGTCCATGTTGCGAACGTTGAGCGCGATGTGGTTCACGCTAACCGGCGCAGCCGGCCGCTCGCTTGCTGTCTCCGCTGATTCCATTGCAGCGTTTCCCTGGCGTTTTTCGGGCCTGAAAAGGCTTCTGGTGCTGCAATTTGTACCCCGTGCGCGACTGTACTGGTATGCTCCCCTGTCTGCTTTTCTTGCTCGATCGTCCGAGACGAGGAGGCGCCGCAATGGATGTTCTCTCAGATGTGCTGAAGACAGTGCGTCTGACCGGCGCTGTCTTCTTCGAACGCCATCTTCACGCGCCTTGGGTCGGTGAGTCACCGCCCTCGGCCGCCATCGCATCGATGGTCATGCCGGAGGCCGAACATGTGATCAGCTTCCACGCCATCCTGTCGGGCTCTTGCTGGGCCGGATTGGCGGGGAATTCTGATTCGTCCATGCGCTTCAATGCGGGGGATATCGTCATCTACCCGATGGGTGATGCCAACGTCCTGAGCTCCGCGCCGGGCATGCGCGGTCTTCCTGACCTCCAGGATTACGCGCGGCCGAAAGATCGGCCCTTGCCGATCGTGACCCGTCTCGACAACGACAGCGCCGACTACTGCCACCTGGTTTGCGGCTATTTCGGCTGCGATGCGCGGCCATTCAATCCGTTGCTCGAAGCGCTGCCCCGCATGCTGCTCAGCCAAATGTCTGCTGCAGCGCGGGGCTGGTTATCCAACCTGCTTCGGCTCGCAGCCGAAGAGGCCGGTCGCGGCGGCGCCGGTAGCGAAAGTTTGCTCGCCAGGCTTGCCGAGCTGATGTTCGTCGAGGTCGTCCGCCAGTACATCATCCATCTCCCTGAAGATTCGAAGGGTTGGCTGTCCGGGCTAAAGCACCGACAGGTTGGACATGCGCTACGGCTCATCCACGGGAATCCGGAAAGGCCGTGGACGCTCGCTGAACTTGCTCGCGAAGTCGGCCTTTCGCGATCAGTCTTTGCCGATCGCTTCGCGCACTATGTTGGTGTTTCGCCGATGCATTATCTCGGCCGCTGGCGCATGCAACTCGCAGTCCGACATCTGGCCATCCCAGGCATCAGCGTTGCACAGGTGGGAGCGGAGGTCGGTTACGAATCCGAGGCAGCCTTCAACCGCGCCTTCAAGAAACATGTTGGCGTACCACCGGGTTCATGGCGAAGAGGCAAATCATCGCCAGCTCCCGAATGAACCTATGCTATTCGACCGTGCCCGAGCTGGGTCATGAACGACAAAATTCAACGTGTAGATAATGGGGCTAACACCAAACTTGCCGCCAACGACCTGACCTTCGTTCAACTTGTGTCGATCAGGCTGCGGTTGCGCGCAAAGTAAATAAGCCCCCCCTAGAGTGCCTTCGAGCGAATTGCGCGCCGGCTCGCGTGAACCGAAGCCTCACACCGCAAGCGGCAGGCTGATATCAATTGCACCGAGAGCAATGTTTGGATTGCGCGTGCAGGCGCGCGTGGCCATGTTGAGTACCACCACAACGCTTCGCACGACACCATGATCACGTCCATCGTCGCTGACCTGCCCGCGCCGTTCGTGCTCGCGGTCGCCCTGGCCGGCGTCTTCCTGATTGCCTTCATGAAGGGCGCGTTCGGCGGCGGCTTTGCGATCGTCGGCATCCCGCTGCTGTCGCTGGCGATGGACCCGATCGCGGCGGGCGCGCTGCTGGCGCCGTTGTTCGTCGTCATGGACGTCACCGCGCTTCGGTTCTGGCGCCCGAGCACATGGTCGCGCATCGACCTCGCGATGCTGCTGCCGGCGCTCGTCGTCGGCATCGGCATCGGCTACTTCGTGCTGCGCGATCTCGACCGGCATGCCGTCGAGATCGTGATGGGCGTGGTGACGCTGGTGTTCACCGCGCTGTGGTTTCTCGGCGGCGGCGAGATCAAGCCGCGTCCGCGCTCGACGTTCAAGGCGACGTTCGCCGGCCTGTCCTCCGGCGTCACCACGATGGTGGCGCATTCGGGCGGGCCGCCGCTTGCGATCTGTCTGCTGCCGCTCGGCATGCCGAAGGCGCTTTACGCCGGCACCACCAGCCTGTTCTTCACGGTCGGCAACCTCTTGAAGGCAGGCCCGTGGCTCGTGCTCGCCACGCCGTCGCACAGCCTGTGGATGCTGATGGCGCTTTGCGTGCCGGCGGTGCCGGTCGGCGTCTGGGCCGGATGGCGGCTGCACGAACGTCTCGACCAGCGCGCGCTGTACCGCGCCTGCTACGCCATTCTGGTCATCACCGCCGCCAAGCTGCTGTGGGACGGATTGGCCGGATATCTCAGCTCCTGAACAGCGAAAGTGCTGGCTCCTCGTCAGGAGGACTGCCTGCTGCGGACGGCGTTCGCGGCAACGGCAAGCGGCGCAATGTCTGGACGCGTCGCGACCGCGTCGTCCGGCGCAAGGCGCTGGCGCGCCACGAACGAGAAGCGGCTGCGCAGTTTCAGGATCGGCTTCTCGATCCAGTGCCAGGAGAACGCGGCGAACAGCGTGATCAGCAGCAGCGCGATCGCGAACTGAACGATCACGGGCGCGTGCGGCAGCCATACCCGCACCACCTGCTGCACCGGAAATCCGTAGAGATAGATGCCGTAGGAATAGTCGCCGCGCGAGACCAGCGGCAGCCGCGGCAGCTTCGAGACGCCGAGATACGCGGTGATATAGACCAGCGCCGGGGCGATCAGAAGATTGAGCACCGGCTGGCTCATCCAGTCCGCCGGACCGAGCAGCGCGGCGCCCGCGCAGAGCGCGCAGCACGCGGCGAGAAGCCATCCGTTGTAGGGAACGCGGTCACGATAGAGATAGATCGCGATGCCGAGCATGAACGCGACCGGCAGCTTCGCGCCGCGTCCGAGGAACGGCGCCGTGCTGAAGATCCTGTCATGCAGCGTGCCGGCGACGCCGGCGGGCAGTTGCGACGATTGCGCGCTATGCCCGGTGAGTGCAAGCGCAAGGCCGATGCCGACCAGCACGAGCGCACCGAGCACGATGAGCGGCGGCTCGCGCAACAGGCCGAACAGGATGAACATCGTCATCAGCGCGTAACAGCCATATTCGAACGGCACCGTCCACAGCGAGCTGTTGACCTCCGGCGCGGGATTGCCGCTGAACACGCCGGGCAGAACGTAGTTCACGAGGCCGATGATGTTGGTGAAGTATTTGTAGGTGCCGAAATTGGTGAAGTAGTCGTGCAGCGGCAGCGCGGTGAAGATCGGTCCGAGGATGAGTGCCGACAGCACGATCTCGACCGCAAGCGCCGGAATGATCCGCATGCCGCGATTGGTGAGAAATTCCTTCAGGGAAAGCCGCAGCCCGCTCGCCGCGATGAGAAACCCGCTCAGCGCGAAGAACATCACGAGAATGGCGTAGTGCGGAAACCAGGCGATCCACGCCTGCTCGCCGTCGCCACTGCCGCTCGCGACATAGGGCGCGTGGGCGGCGACGACGGAAATCGCCAGTGCGATACGGAGAAAATCGAACCCCGGGCCGAAGCCCTTCTGCCGATCCAGCATGCTGCCGATCGTGTGCCCCAGCATCATTTCCACTCCATTCCGAAACAATGCGCTGGGACAGCAAGCGCCGTGCCAGGAAGACTGTCTTGCGGCGGTACACCCCCTTCCCGGCAACCTCGCCTTAACCGTGCGACGAAACACGCACGAAACAATTCCCTAACGGCACGAAACCATTTTGGCGATTTCGTGCAAACGTCCTGAAACGCCTCACCTGTACTGCTTTGACCCAACGACGCGCCGGAACTGGCGCGCAGGGCGCAAACAACAGGGGTCGACAATGTTCAATTCCATCAAGCTGAACTCGCGTCTCGCTGCCGCCGCCTTCGGTGCGCTGGCGATTGGCACCGTCGCATTCGCAAATACCGCAGTGGCCGCTCCGCTGCCGATGTTCCCCTTCATCCTGACGCCGCCGACCGAGGCCGTGCAGCCGCCGGTGCAGTCGATGCCGCAGGCGCAGGAGGAAGACCGTTCCGTCGAGTTGCCCGCCCGCCTGCGCCGCCAGGTCGTCGCCTATCCGACGCGCGAGGCGCCCGGCACCATCATCATCGACACCCCGCACACCTATCTCTATCTCGTGCTCGGCAACGGCCAGGCCATGCGCTACGGCATCGGCATCGGCCGCGACGGCTTCACCTGGTCGGGCACCCAGACCATCACCAAGAAGGCGGAGTGGCCGGATTGGACGCCCCCGCCGGAAATGATCGCCCGCCAGCCCTATCTGCCGCGCCACATGGCCGGCGGCCCCGGCAATCCGCTCGGCGCCCGCGCCATGTATCTCGGCGGCACCATCTACCGCATCCACGGCACCAACGCGCCGGAGACGATAGGCACCCGCGTGTCCTCCGGTTGCCTGCGCCTGACCAATGCAGATGTCTCCGACCTCTATTCGCGGGTCAGCGTCGGCACCAAGGTGATCGTGCTGCCGATGACCGACCGCCGCGCCGATCTCGGCTCGGCCGTCCGCTAAGTCCCTCCCCTCCAAGGCGTGCCTTATTAAAGGCGTCCTCGACGACGGCTCCGGCACCTCGTGCCGGGGCCGTTGCCGCGTTCATCAACCTTAACGCCTTCCGCCCCTGAAGCAGCTTGATCCCGCCACACTGGCGCCCTCGTCGGGGGGCCTGTACAAGCCGTCAAGTTGATTTTCATCCGGGGGAATGATGCGTCTACCGATGCATCCAAGGACGATAGCGCTCGGGATCGCGGTGGTGCTGGTCTCGTTCGTGATCAGCCTCAAGGCAATGGACTGGCTCGCGCCGAGCGTCACCGTGCAGAAGCCGAAGCTCGCAGAGCTGCCGCCGCTGCCGCAGGCGCCGCGTTCCTCGACGATCGTGGCGCAGGTCTCGGTCGCGCTGTCGGCAATCCGCGACGCCGCCGAACGCGGCGCGCCGAAGACCTTCGGCGGCAAGGCCGACAACCCGGTCCAGCAAATCCTGCAAAATGCCGACATCGGCTGGACCGCATCGCGCGGGCCGATCGCGGCCACCGGTGCGCAGGACGTGCTGACGCTGACCACCCCGATCAACGGCACGCTCAAGGTCACCGGCGCGCTGTCCGCCAAGGCAACCGGCGCGGTCAGCGACGCGCTCGGCAGCCTGCTCGGCGGCAATGTCGCCAAGCAGATCGGCGCCGTGAACATCAAGAACGTCAACGCCAACGCCGAGATCAAGGGCAACGTCACCCTCACCGCGCGGCCGAAGCTCGGCGCGTCCTGGCGGATCGAGCCGAACCTGCAGGCACAGGTCAATCTCGGCGACACCAGCCTGTCGACGGCCGGCGTCCGCATCAGCGTGCCGGCCCAGGTCAAGCCTGTCATCGACAAGGCGGTCGCCGACCAGATTTCCGTGGTCGAGGCCCGATTGCACAACGACCCGGTGTTCCAGAACAACGCCCGCGCGCAATGGGCCAAGGCCTGCCGCTCGATCCCGCTGCAAGGCACCGGCGGCACCACCTCGATGCCGCCGATGTGGCTCGAACTGCGACCGACCCGCGCGATCGCCGCGCAGCCGAAGGTCGACGCGTCCTCGCTGATCCTGACGATGGGGATCGAGGCCGAAACGCGGATCACGGAGGCGCAGACCACCCCGAACTGCCCATTCCCGGAAAAACTCTCGATCGTGCCGCCGATGGCGAGCCAGGTCGCGATCGGCCTGCCGGTCGACCTGTCCTTCACCACGCTGAGCCAGCTGGTCGAGGCGCAGCTCAAGGGCAAGACCTTCCCCGAGGACGGCTCCGGGCCGGTCGACGTGACCGTCAAGAGCGCGAGCATCGCCGCCTCCGGCGACCGGCTTCTGATCTCGCTGCTGGTGCACGCCAAGGAGAAGGCCAGCTGGTTCGGCCTGGGCGCCGAGGCGACCGTGCACATCTGGGGCCGGCCGCGGCTCGACCAGCCGTCGCAGACGCTGCGGCTGACCGACGTCGAGCTGGCGGTGGAATCCGAGGCCGCGTTCGGCCTGCTCGGCGCCGCCGCGCGCGCCGCGATCCCGCACATGCAGCAGACCCTTAACGACCGGCTGGTGGTCGACCTGAAGCCATTCGCGACCAACGCGCAGCGCAAGGTCGCCGCGGCCATCGCCGACCTGCAGAAGAACGAGGAAGGCATCCGCGTCGACGCCGAGGTCAACAGCATCCGGCTGGCCGGCATCGACTTCGATTCCAAGACGTTGCGGGTGATCGTGGAAACCGACGGCACCATCAAGGCCGCCGTCACCGCGTTACCGGCGCTGTAACCGAGCCGTCTCGAGCGGGGGGAGGTAACAAGGCCTCCATCCGCCCCTGTCCTGCCCATGCTCAAAAAGTCGTCTTTGCGACAGCTTGTCGCAGCGGCTAGAACGCCCCGGTGGAAGCAACCCTCAACGAAAAAGTCAGGGAGAAAAACACGATGAAAACACTCTTGGCCGCAGCGGCGGCCGGCCTCGCGCTCGCGGTCTCCGCGACCGCGGCGAACGCCCAGATCTCCGACGACGTCGTCAAGATCGGTGTGCTCACCGACATGTCGAGCCTCTATGCGGACGCCACCGGCAAGGGCTCGGTCGCCGCCGTCGAGATGGCGGTCGCCGATTACGGCGGCAAGGTGAAAGGCAAGCCGGTGCAGGTGATCGCAGCCGATCACCAGAACAAGCCCGACGTCGGCGTCAACATCGCACGCAACTGGTACGACAACGACAAGGTCGACGCGATCCTCGACGTGCCGACCTCGTCGGTCGCATTGCCGATCTCGGCGCTGACGCGCGACAAGAACAAGATCCACATCAATTCCGGCGGCGGCTCCTCCGATATCACCGGCACCGCCTGCTCGCCCAACACGGTGCACTGGACCTACGACACCTATGCGCTGTCGAACGTCGCCGGCAAGGCGATGGTCAAGCGCGGCGAGGACACCTGGTTCTTCGTCACCGCCGACTACGCCTTCGGCATGGCGCTGGAGCGCGATGCCGCCAATGTCGTCAAGGAGAGCGGCGGCAAGGTGCTGGGCGACGTGCGTCATCCGCTCAACTCGTCGGACTTCTCGTCCTTCCTGCTGCAAGCGCAGGCCTCCAAGGCCAAGGTCGTGGCGCTGGCGAACGCCGGCGGCGACACCACCAACGCGCTGAAGCAGGCTTCCGAGTTCGGCCTGACCCAGGGCGGCCAGAAGATGATCGCGCTGCTGCAGGAGATCACCGACACGCATTCGCTCGGCATCAAAGCCACCCAGGGCCTGATCGTCACCGACGCCTTCTACTGGGACATGAACGACGAGACCCGCGCCTTCTCGAAGCGCTTCAACGAGAAGGTCGGCCACATGCCGACCATGATCCAGGCCGGCCTCTACTCGGCGACCATGCATTACCTGAAGGCGATCGAGGCCATCGGCACCGACGAGGCGCCGAAGGTGATGGCCCAGATGCGCGCCACGCCGGTCAACGACTTCTTCGCCAAGAACGGTCATATCCGGATCGACGGCCGCATGGTGCACGACATGTATCTGTTCGAGGTCAAGAAGCCCGAGGAATCCAAGGGCGAGTGGGACCTCTACAAGCTGATCGCCACCGTGCCCGGCGACGAGGCGTTCCGCCCGCTCGACAAGGGCGGCTGTCCGCTGGTGAAGTCGAACTGACGGCTAGTCCACACCGGATCGCGTCGAGCGATGCGATCCGGCCTCTCCGCGCAAGCCGGGCGGGTGAAAGTTCACCGCAAGCACTACGCCTGGAAGACCCGCAGCGTTGCGATCTGGAACGGACGCAGCGCCAGGCGGCACCCGCGATCCTCGATCGGCAGGGCCTCGATGCGGTCTTCCAGGGTGTTGCTCATCCACACCGACGCGATGTCGACGCCGAAATCGAGCGCCGCGGCGGCGCGAATGCCTGCGCTCTCGTAGAGCCGCACCACCCAGCCGTCGCCATCCTCGGCGGGCTTGATCGTATCGATGATCACGTTGGCCGGGGACGCGGCCAAAAGCGAATGTCGCAACGGCGCGCGCGGTTTTCCTTTCGTCCACAGCACCGGACGTTCGAACCGCAAGGCGCGTCCGACCGTGTCCGCGCTGCGCCAGTCGCCGTGATGGGGATAGATCGCATAGCGCATCCGGTGCCGCCCGATATCGGCCTGCGGATCAGGCAATTCGGAGCCGCGCAGCAGCGTCAGCGCGAGCTGGTTGCCGAACGCCGAATAGCCGTGACGGCAGTCGCTGAACAGCGACACGCCGAAATCCGGCTCGGCGAGATCGGCCCAGCGATGGCCGGGCACCTCGTACTTGGCCGCATCGGCATCCGTGTTGGCATGCGTCGGCCGCTCGGTTGCGCCGAACATGGTTTCATAGGTTGCGTTCGATGCACGGCAGGCCACCGGAAACATGACCTTCAGCGCCGTCTTGCGCTCCTGCCAGTCGACCGTGGTTTCGAATTCGAGATGATCGGCGCCGGCATCGAGGCGGATCACCTGCGCGAGCCGGCTCGCGCGTCCGAGCCCGCGCTCGAAACGGACCTCGCCGCGCAGTCCGCCATCCGACAGCACGGCGCAGCTCACCTCCCCTGCCGCCTCGCGCGCGGTCTCCAGCGCGAACGGATCGATATCCCATGCCTCGAAATCGAGCGGCCGGTCATCGAGCAGCAGCAGCCGGGCTGCCGGTGATGCGAAGGTCTCGCGACCCGTCGCAACGTGCAGCAGCGACCGAACAAGCCCGCTGCGATCAATGCGCGCTTCGAGCCGCGCGTTCGACAGCACGAAGCCGTCCGCATCGGCGGCGACCACAACTCGATCGTCGGTCGTCGTCGTTTCGCCCGCCGCAAACGGCGCGGCGACGATGTAACGAAGGTCGCCGTCGGGGTCGGACGCGACCTCGGCACGCGCGCAGCCCAGCGTGTTGATGGGTGTCCAAGTGCCGTCTTCGGGATCGCACAGTGTCGCCAGCACGGCTTGCGTGCGACGCCCGGCCTCCTCCGCCACGCCGGCGAGTTCGACCTCGGCACGTTCATAGACCTCGCGGATGCTGCTGCCGGGAATGATGTCGTGGAACTGGTTGACCAGCAGCGTGCGCCACAGCGCTTCGATCTCCTGTGCGGATGGCGCCGGTTGCCGGCAGGCAGCCGCGACAGTGGTCACGAATTCGAGTGCCTGAAGGCCGGCCTCACAAGCACGGTTGAGGCGCTTGGTCTCGGCCTGCGTGGTGTAGGTGCCACGATGATATTCGAGATAGAGCTCGCCCTCGATCGTCGCCAGATCCGGCGCTGATATCGCCAGGCGGTCGAAGAACTCGTCGACGGAGCGAATCTGGATCCGCGGCAGCCCCTGCAAGTCCGTTGCGCGCTGCAACGTCTCGAGCATCGCCTCGTCGGCACCGCCACCACCGTCGCCATAGCCGAACAGATAGAGTGCGTCGGACGAACGGTCGGCGTCCTTGTAATTGGCGGCGTGATAGCGGAGCTCCGCGACCTGCGCCGATCCGTTGTAGGTGTCCGCCGGGGGGAAGTGCGCCAGCACTGTGCTGCCGTCCAGTCCGCGCCAATGGAAGCTGTGATGCGGCGGTGAGGTGAATTTGTTCCACGACAGCTTCTGGGTCAGGAAGCGCGACATCCCCGCCGACTGCATCAGCTGCGGCAGCTGGGCGTCGTAGCCGAACACGTCGGGATTCCAGAACACGCTGGAGCGCGCGCCGAACGTTTGCTCGAAATAGCGCTGACCATAGAGGAACTGACGGCAGATCGACTCGCCCCACGGCAGATTGCAGTCCGGCTCGATCCAGCTGCCGCCGACCGGAATCCATTGGCCCGCGGCGGCCTTGGCGCGAATTCGGGCGAACAGGTCAGGGTCATTCTGCTCGATGACGGCATACTGATAGGCCTGCGAGCAGGCGAACTTGAAATCGGGATAGCGTTCCATCAGCGCCACCGCCGTGGAGAAGCTGCGTTGCGCCTTGCGCCGGGTTTCCGCCAGCGGCCACAGCCATGCCGTGTCGAGATGGGCGTGGCCGATCGCCGACATCTCGTGGGTGATGCTGCCGTTTCGTGCCGCCAGCAGACCATCGAGGATCGCCCGCGCCGCCGGCCATGTCGCGCGATCGTCGGGATCGGTGATGTTGCAGATGCGGTTGAGATCGTGCAGCAGGCGCCCCGCCCAGGTCCGATCCAGCGCCGGCTGCGCCGTCTCTCCGACAGCTCCGTATGACCTCGACCTTGTCGTGGGATCGCGGTCAGCCTCGAGCTGGCGCAGCACTTCGTAGTCGAAATAGAATGCCGAGGCCTCGGGATCGAAGCGGCGCAGCTCGCAGGCGACCAGCGCGTAGGCCTGCGGATCGCTCCAGAACGCGCCGAACAGGCCGTTGCAGGCCACCTCCACATGGAAGCTGACGGTCTCCCCGCCGCGGGCCGACTGAACGAGCGGCGCGATGTGGCGGCCGGGATTGAGACCCTGCGAGGAACGTCCGTTGAGCCACAGCAGCGCTTCCGAGCGGCTGTCCCAATACAGATCCACGCGCGAGCCGGCCCAGGCCTGCGGCACCTCGGCCACGACGTGCACCCAATAGGTCGCCCACAGCGGTCCCAGCGTCTCGCCCAACGGGACCACCCGATAATCGAGCTTGAGCGCGTCCTCGAGGCTGATCCGTTCGGTGGGACCGGCAAGCGCGAGCGAAGTGACCGGCACGCTGCCGGCATGAATCTTCTGTTGCAGGCGCTCCGCAAAGCCTTGCAACCGGCGCCGCGTGTATTGCGGGTAGCGGCCGCGAATCCGGGCTACCGCGGGATCGCCGCTCTCGCGGTCCTTGTCATTCATCAGGTTCAGCCATTCAAAGAAGGATTACGTAAGCTCAATCGGTTGATGATGATTGAAACGGGTCGCTTCGCGGACCTCACCTTTCCGATGCCCTGGAGACGCGTTGTCCGAATTGGATTGCCTGACCTAATCCTTACATTCTTCCCGGATTTTATCCATCGGCCAACAAAAAGCGCGCCCGGCAGCAGCCGGACGCGCTTTTTCTTGCAGGTCGCGATATGCCTTAGTCGGTCGAGTACTTGAACTCAGGCATCGCCTTCAGCTCATCCTTGGACGCGTTGAACACGGCGTGATCCGGATACCAGGGATTCGGCTTCGACGCCGCCGCCGCCGGGGCTGCACCCGTGGTGGTGTTCGTCTTGGCGGTGCCGCCGGTGCTGTTGGACGCGCCGGTATAGGCGATCGGCTCGCTGACGAACTTCACCTTGTCGAGCGGCACGGCGACCAGATGCTCGCCGACGCCAAGGAAGCCGCCGACACCGATCACGACCGCCTTGATCGTACCGCTCTTGTCCATCAGCAGATCGTTGATCGACCCGACGCTCTCGTTCTTGTCGTTATAGACGCTGAGTCCGGCGACCTTCGACGCACGCCAGTTGCCCTTGAACTCGGTCGGCGACGTCGCTGACGTCGATGCCGCTGGAGCCGGCGACGTGGCCGCAGGAGACATCTTGTCGCCCTTGTCGGTTGGCGTCTGCGCAACGGCGACGGTCGCAAGCAGCGCGGTGCCGGCGAGGCCGGCGACGATGGATTTGACCAACATTGATGGCTCTCCTCTTCCAAAATCGATGCTGGGAAAACCCGTCATCTTCGCAACCGTTCCTAACGGACCTGCGATCAAAAGCCGCTTGGATGCCGAGGAACAGGGTGAGGACCTTTCAGCGCATGGAACGCTGCGCCGCTTGACGAAAGCGATCGTGATCTCTCAACTAAGCTTGCGGTTGAGCCTCACGACTGCGCCGGACGCGCAGTCCATGATGTGACGATGTTTGGCTCACTAAGTCGTCCCGGCGAACCGCGCTGCACAAGCCGCGCGCTCGCCCCGCGACCGCATCATCGATCGACGAGCGTCGGCATGCGCGCATGTTGCCGCGCGATCAGAAGCCGCCCCAATAGGGCGGCACGCCGTAGAAGCGATGCAACTCGACTTCCTGCGAGCGATCGCCCCAATCGAAATCCTTGTCGGCACGGAACGACGGCGCGCGCTTCAGCTCCTCGTCCTCGATGTCGAGCTCATAGGCCTCGAACTTCGGGTTGTAGTGCAGCCGGCCCCAGGGCAGCGGGATCAAATTGGTTCCAATGCCCAGGAAGCCACCGAAGCTCAACACCGCGTACGATACCTTGCCCGAGATCTTGTCGATCATCAGCCGCTCGATATGGCCGATCATGTCGCCATTGGCCCGGCGCACCGCCGTCCCCTCGACCCGGTCGCTTGCAATGAGCTGATGCGGCCTGGTCTCGACCTCGACAGCCATCTCACCCTCCCTGACCTGAAAGGGAAATAACGCGTCGCACGGGGGACGGGTTCCGCCCCCGGATATGACAGCCGCCCTTCCCTTTCTCCTGCTGCCATGGCGGCCAATGTGCTGTCCCTGGAGAGTTCTGCCCGCAATTCAGGGACCAGGATTGATGACAGAACGATAACTTTTCTCCCTGCCGCCGACCTGTTAACCCGGATAGCCGGGCAAGATTTCAGACACATACTGAAACAAAATTCCTGAGCCGCTTTCCCCGAATCACGGACAAAAGATCGGTATGACCCAGGCTGCGCCCAATATCCTTGTCGTCGAGGACGACCGCGAGACGCGGTCCCTGATCGCAAAATATCTCCGCACCAATTCCTGTCATGTCACGACCGCCTCCGACGGCCGCGAGATGGCCAAGGCGATGACCGATCACCGAGTGGACCTCTTGGTGCTCGACGTCATGCTGCCCGGCGAGGACGGCCTCAGCCTGTGTCGCAAGGTGCGGGCGGAATCGCAGACGCCGATCATCATGCTGACCGCGCGCGGCGAGGACGTCGACCGCATCCTCGGCCTCGAGATGGGCGCCGACGACTACCTGGCAAAGCCGTTCAACCCGCGCGAGCTGCTGGCGCGGATCAACGCGGTGCTGCGCCGGCAGGCTGCCGCGCGCAACGCCAGCGCGATCGAGGGCGCGACCACGCTGACCTTCCTCGGCTGGCGTATCGACATCCGCCTGCGCGAACTGCGCAACCCCGAAGGCGCGCGCGTCGCCATGACCAGCGCCGAGTTCGACTTGCTGCGCACCTTCTGCGAGCGGCCCGGCCGCGTGCTGTCGCGCGACAGCCTGCTCGACCTGACCCAGGGCCGCAGCGCCGGCTCGTTCGAACGTTCGATCGACGTGCTGGTCAGCCGCATCCGCCGCAAGATCGAGCCCGATCCGCAGGAAGCCACCATGATCAAGACGGTGCGTTCCGGCGGCTATGTGTTCACGCCGAGGGTGGAGGCGGTTGCCGCCACGAACAACTGACCATGAAGCTGCTGCGCGTGCTGAGTCTGCGGGGGATCGGCGCCCAGATGGCGGCGCTGGTCGTCGTTTCGATCGTCGCGCTGCATTTGATCATCACCGCCACCTTCCTGATCCATCGTCCTGATCGGCTGGAGCCTTCGGATCGCTGGCACACCCAGCTCGCCGCCGCCGCGCAACTGCTCGGGCATGCCCCGGCGTCGGAGCGGCCGCGGCTCGTGGCCGACGTCGCCCGTGCCTTCCCGCAACTTGCGATCGGCGACCTGCCGGCCGATGCCGGCGCGCTCACCGAAACCGATACGCCGAGCCTGCACGCGCTGCGCCGGCTCGGCGCCGGCTATCGCATCTTCCTGCTGCCGCGCGAGGCTGGCGGCACGCCGCATGACGGCGAAATTCGCCGCGTCGCGATCCGCCTGCCCGACGGCGCCATGTTCGCCGCCAACCTGACGCCGGATCAGCACATGCGGCCGTTCTGGGGCGGACCGTGGATGATGACGGTGCTGTTCGCCGTCATCAGCGTCACCCTGCTCGGCCTGTGGGCAGCATGGGCGCTGACCGCGCCGCTGTCGTCCTTCGTCAAGGCCGCCGAGACCTTCAGCCTGAACGGCGCCGCCGCGCCGCTGCCCGAGCGCGGTCCGGAGGAGATCCGTTCGCTGGCCCGGGCGCTGAACCGGATGCGCGAGCGCATCACCGCATTGATCGACGATCGCACCAAGATGCTGGCCGCGATCAGCCATGACCTGCGCACGCCGATCACGCGGATGCGGCTGCGCGCCGAATTCATCGAGGACGAGACCCATCGCCACCGCATGCTGCGCGACCTCGACCAGATGCGCTCGATGCTGGAATCGGTGCTGTCGTTCCTGCGCAACGACCGCAAGCTCGAGGAGATGACGCTGGTCGACATCGCGAGCACGCTGCACCTCGTCACCGATCAGTTCGCCGACATGGGACACAAGGTCAGCTACGCCGGCCCGCAGCATGCGATGGCGACCGCGCGGCCGGCCGACCTGCACCGCTGCATCACCAATCTGGTGGAGAATGCCGTGCGGTTCGGCGGCGAAGTGGCCGTCCGCCTCGACGTCAAGCCCGACCGCCTCGTCGTCGACATCGAAGATGATGGGCCCGGCATCTCGGATGCGCACAAGGCGAGCGTGCTGGAGCCGTTCGTGCGCGGCGACCAGGCGCGCAACATGGATGAGGCCGAAGGCTTCGGCCTTGGCCTGTCGATCGCCAACGCCATCGTGCTCGCGCATGCCGGCACGTTGTCGCTGCACGATCGCAAGCCGCACGGGCTCGTGGTCCGGATCGAATTGCCGGCGCGGCAACAGCAATTGCGGCCGCGGCAGAAATCCGCGGCCTGATCAGCGCAAGCCGATGTGATGAGACGTCAGGCGGCGAGCGGCGTAATTAGCTCCGCTTCCTCGTAGATCGCGATGGCCTCGAAGCGGTAATTGCAGGCGCGGCAATTCCACAAGAACGAGGAACGGCCTTCGCTGTGCTCCACCCAATCGGGGCGAGCGATCGGCTTACCGCATTGCGCGCAGGGATTTTCGCGAGGCATATAGCCGGTGTCCTGACGGACCATGGCGCATCTCCCGAATGTTGTTTCTTGCGTGCTTGGACAGAGCTGCTGACTGAACGATCGCGCACCCTGTCGTGGATGAAGTCTAGACCTTCATTGATTCGTTTGCACGACAAACTGCTGTGGATAGCGTGCGGCAAAATTAGTCAGAAAAATTACAAGGAAATTGCAGGCCAAGACAATTTTTGGCTGAGACGGTTGAAGCGAACAATTTGAAGCATCATTCGCGCAATCGTCGGCCGGCCCACCGGCATCCGGACAATCACGGACGCATAACGTTCGCTGATGCGAAGGTTTTGCCACATTCCTGCCCGCTCGCCGTACCAATGAGACCGCAGAACCGACGCGCATCTAAAAGCCCCGAGCGACTGAGATGAAGACCATACAAGCCCTTGGCTGCCTTGCCGCGATCGCGGTGCTGGCGTCCTGCGCGAGCGCGCAGGCGCAATCGCGCGCGCAATATGAGGCGATGGTGGCGGCCGAGGCCCAGGCGAACCTCGTGCCGGAAGAGCTGGTGCATCGCGTCATCGTGCGCGAGAGCAAGTACCATCCGCAGCTGATCGGACGCGGCGGCACCATCGGGCTGATGCAGATCAAGCTCGGCACGGCACGCGGCCTCGGCTACACCGGTACCGCCGAGGGTCTGCGCGATCCCCAGACCAACCTCAAATACGGCATCAAGTACCTCGCCGGCGCCTATCGCGCCGCCAATGGCAATCACGATCGAGCCGTGCGTTATTTCGCGGGCGGGTATTACTACGCCGCAAAGCGCCAGCGCGGGGATCACCTGAAGGAAGCGAAGCATGGCGGCGCGGGTGCATCGCCGAAGGAGCTCGCCAAGTCGGAGCAAATGACGGCCGATACCGCCGAGCCGAGGCCGGAACAGGCCGAAAAATAGCGCCGATCGCGTCCGGATCGCGCTGGTGGGTCGTGCCGTCCGCGACGCGCACCGTTCACACCGCTAATCACGCGATCGTTCCGCTAGCAAACTGGTGTGAAGAGGTGCGGCACCGCAGCGCGCCCGCGTCTGGCATACAAGTTGACACACAAGCCTATCCGCCTACATTAGGGGCGTTCCGAGGGGTGCTCCGAAGGAGGAGCTGAGATACCGCAAGCTTGGACTAGCCAGTAGGCAAATAGTCCGAGACCGCGGTGACCCTTTGAACCTGATCCGGGTCATGCCGGCGAAGGGACAGGGATGTATCAGACGTCAAGACCGCGGGGGGATTCTCCCGTCACCATCATCGGCGCAGGCATAGCCGGCGCTTGGCATGCGCTGTTGCTCGCAGAGGCCGGACGTGCCGTCACCCTGCATGAGCGCAGTGACGCCGCGATGACGGAATCCACAAGCCATTGGGCCGGCGGGATGCTGGCGCCCTGGTGCGAGGCGGAAGCCTCCGAGCCCGTGATCTCCCGGCTCGGCATCCGCTCGCTCGAGCTGTGGCGGCAGCACGTCCCGGAAACCCCGTTCAACGGCTCGTTGGTGGTGGCGCATCCGCGCGACCGCGCCGATTTCGAGCGCTTTGCCCGCCTTACCACCGGCCATCGCCGGATCGACGCCGAGGGCGTTCGCGCGCTCGAGCCGTCGCTCGAGGGCCGTTTCCGTGACGCCCTGTTCTATCCCGACGAGGGCCATGTCGAGCCGCGCCGCGTGCTGCCGCGGCTGCATGCCGCGATCGCCAAGGCCGGCGGCGCCATCAAGTTCGGCAGCGACGCCGATGCAACCGATCTCGACGGCCTCGTGATCGACTGCCGCGGCCTTGCCGCGCGCGACCGCGAGCCGAGCTTGCGTGGCGTCAAGGGCGAGATGATCATCATCGAGACCTCCGAGGTCGAATTGGCGCGCCCGGTGCGGCTGATCCATCCGCGCTGGCCGCTTTACGTGATCCCGCGCGGCGATGGCCGCTTCATGCTGGGCGCGACCTCGCTCGAGGCCGAGGACAACGGCGTCAGCGTGCGCTCGGCGCTGGAGCTGTTAGGCGCGGCCTATGTCGTGCATCCGGCGTTCGCCGAGGCGCGCATCGTCGAATTCGGCGCCGGCCTGCGCCCGGCATTTCCCGACAATCTGCCGAAAATCAGGATCGAGCAGGAACGCATCACGGTGAACGGACTCTACCGTCACGGCTTCCTGCTGGCGCCGGCGCTGGCCGAGCTGACGCTCGCCTATCTCGCGCGCGGCGAAATCGACAATGAGGTGATGCAATGCGCGTGATCGTCAACGGCGAGCAGCGGGAGATCAGTGCGGGCAGCGTCGACGCGCTGCTCGCCGAGCTCGCCTACGAGGGCACGCATTTCGCGATCGCGCTGAACTACGACGTGGTGCCGAAGAGCCGCTGGTCCGACACCGCGCTGAAAGCCGGCGACGAGATCGAGATCATCACGCCGCGGCAGGGAGGGTGATGATGGCTGGCGCACACACTCTCCCCATGTCGTCCCGGCGAAAGCCGGGACCCATAACCACGACCAGCTATTGGCGGAACGAACGACGCCCCGCGTGCCCTCTTGAAGGGCCGCGGCGTATGGGTCCCGGCCTTCGCCGGGACGACGGCGTGATTTGAGGAGACACCACGGATCATGGTCACCTTCTACGGCAAATCCTTCCCATCCCGCCTGCTGATCGGCACGGCGCTATATCCCTCGCCTGCGATCATGCAGAACGCGATCCGCGCCTCGGGCGCCAGCATCGTTACGGTGTCGCTGCGGCGCGAGGCGGCGGGCGGCAAGACCGGCGATGCGTTCTGGTCGCTGATCCGCGAGCTCGGCGTCACCGTGCTGCCGAACACCGCGGGCTGCCGCAGCGTGAAGGAGGCGGTGACCACCGCCAAGCTCGCGCGCGAATTGTTCGGCACGCCGTGGATCAAGCTCGAGGTGATCGCCGACAACGACACGCTGCAGCCCGACGTGGTCGGCCTGGTCGAGGCGGCCGGGATCCTGATCAAGGACGGTTTTGAGGTGTTCCCCTATTGCACCGAGGATTTCTCGGTCGCCTCGCGGCTGGTCGACGCCGGCTGCAAGGTGGTGATGCCGTGGGCAGCTCCAATCGGCAGCGCGAAGGGCATCACCAACCGCGACGCGCTGAAGCTGCTGCGCGACCGCCTGCCCGACATCACGCTGGTGGTCGACGCCGGCTTGGGGGCGCCATCGCATGCCGCCGAGGCGCTCGAGCTCGGCTATGACGCCGTGCTGCTCAACACCGCGGTTGCCAAAGCCGCCGATCCCGTTGCGATGGCCAATGCCTTCCGCCTCGGCGTCGAGGCCGGCCGCACCGCTTACGAAGCCGGGCTGATGGAAGCCCGCGACTTCGCCTCCCCCTCCACCCCTGTCGTTGGGACCCCGTTCTGGCATGCCGTATCCTGATCCGTTCTATCCCGTCGTCGACAGCATCAAATGGGTCGAGCGACTGACCAAACTCGGCGTCGGCACCATCCAGCTGCGCGCCAAGGAGCTCGACGATGCCGGGGCGCTGCAGATCGTCAGCGATGCGCTGGCAGTGACCAAGGGCACGCCGACCAAGCTCGTGGTCAACGACTATTGGCGCGCGGCGATCGTCGCCGGCGCCGAGCATCTGCATCTCGGCCAGGAAGACCTCGCGGAGGCCGACCTTGCCGAGATCCGGAAAGCGAAATTGACGCTCGGCATCTCCACCCATGACGACGCCGAGCTCGCCACCGCGCTCGCGGCCAAGCCCGACTATGTCGCGCTCGGCCCGATCTTCTTCACCACGCTCAAATCGATGCGGTTCGAGCCGCAGGGCATTCCGAAGATCACTGAGTGGAAGAAGCGGATCGGCTCCATCCCCCTTGTCGCGATCGGCGGCATCAAGTTCGAGCAAGCGGCCGAGATCTTCGCCGCCGGCGCCGATTCGATCGCCGTCGTCAGTGACGTCACCCAGAACCCCGACCCCGACGCGCGCGTCAGACAATGGCTCGGCCTCAGCGCGGAGGCCGCGTGACGGCGGTCAGCACACACTGTTCATCCCGTCACCCTGAGGTGGCCGCTTCTTCAGCGGCCCTCGAAGGGCGACGGCCCGGCTCGTTCATCCTTCGAGGCTCGCTTCGCGAGCACCTCAGGATGACGAGAACCAACATCACCGCTACGCACACGAATTAAAACGGAGGATCCCTCATGAACATCCGCTCCAATCCCGACACCACCCGTCCCGCCGTCACCACCGGCGCGCTGCCCGCCTCGCGCAAGATCTTTGCGACGCCGGAGGCCGCGCCCGATCTGCGCGTGCCGCTGCGCGAGATCATGCTGTCGGAGGGCGCCGGCGAGCCGAACCTGCCGGTCTACGACACCTCGGGCCCCTACACCGACCCGAACGTCACGATCGACGTCAATGCCGGCCTGCCGCGCAATCGGCTCGCCTGGGTCAAGGAGCGCGGCGGCGTCGAGGAATATGAGGGCCGCACCATCAAGCCGGAGGACAACGGCAATGTCGGCGCCTCCCACGCGGCCAAGGCGTTCACCGCGCACCACACGCCGCTGCGCGGCCTCGTCGGCCACAAGATCACGCAGCTCGAGTTCGCCCGCGCCGGCATCATCACCAAGGAGATGATCTACGTCGCCGAGCGAGAGAATCTCGGCCGCAAGCAGCAGCTCGAGCGCGCCGAGGCCGCACTTGCCGACGGCGAAAGCTTCGGCGCTGCGGTGCCGGCCTTCATCACCCCGGAATTCGTCCGCAGCGAGATCGCGCGCGGCCGCGCCATCATTCCTTCCAACATCAACCATGCCGAGCTCGAGCCGATGATCATCGGCCGCAACTTCCTGACCAAGATCAACGCCAATATCGGCAACTCGGCGGTGACCTCGTCGGTCGAGGAAGAGGTCGACAAGATGGTGTGGGCGATCCGCTGGGGCGCCGACACCGTGATGGACCTCTCGACGGGGCGCAACATCCACACCACCCGCGAATGGATTTTGCGCAACTCGCCGGTGCCGATCGGCACCGTGCCGATCTACCAGGCGCTGGAGAAGTGCGACGGCGATCCCGTCAAGCTGACCTGGGAACTCTACAAGGACACGCTGATCGAGCAATGCGAACAGGGCGTCGACTATTTCACGATCCACGCCGGCGTGCGCCTCCCTTACATCCACCTCACCGCCAACCGCGTCACCGGCATCGTATCGCGCGGCGGCTCGATCATGGCGAAGTGGTGCCTCGCGCATCACAAGGAGAGTTTTCTGTACACCCATTTCGACGAGATCTGCGATCTGATGCGCAAGTACGACGTCTCGTTCTCGCTCGGCGACGGTCTGCGCCCGGGTTCGATCGCGGACGCCAACGACCGCGCGCAGTTCGCGGAGCTGGAAACGCTCGGCGAGTTGACGAAGATCGCGTGGGACAAGGGCTGCCAGGTCATGATCGAGGGCCCCGGCCACGTGCCGATGCACAAGATCAAGATCAACATGGACAAGCAGCTCAAGGAATGCGGCGAGGCGCCGTTCTACACCCTCGGGCCGCTGACGACCGACATCGCGCCGGGCTACGACCACATCACCTCGGGCATTGGTGCCGCGATGATCGGCTGGTTCGGCTGCGCGATGCTCTGCTACGTCACGCCGAAGGAGCATCTCGGCCTGCCCGACCGCAACGACGTCAAGGTCGGCGTCATCACCTACAAGATCGCGGCCCACGCGTCGGATCTGGCCAAGGGCCACCCCGCCGCGCAGCTCCGCGACGATGCGCTCAGTCGTGCCCGGTTCGACTTCCGCTGGGAGGACCAGTTCAACCTCGGCCTCGATCCCGACACCGCGAAGAACTTCCACGACGAGACCCTGCCGAAGGAAGCCCACAAGGTCGCGCATTTCTGCTCGATGTGCGGCCCGAAATTCTGCTCGATGAAGATCACCCAGGACGTCCGCGACTACGCCGCGACGCTCAACGATCCGACGGGCGTCGGGATGTCGGTGTCAGCCACCATCGAGGACGGCATGGCGACGATGAGCGCCAAGTTCAAGGAGATGGGATCTAGCGTATATCTCGATGCGGACAAGGTGAAGGAGAGCAATCGGGTGTTGTGAGGGCTCGCCCTCACCGCTCGTCGTGCCGGGCAACAGCGCGAAGCGCGTCCTCGCGCGAGATGACCCGCGCATCCATCGAAATACGAAAGGCCGGGTGAAAGCCCGGCCTTTTTGCGTCTGGATCATTCACTTATGATTTAGTGCGTGTGTGCGGCTCGTACAGGGCCGGTCACGACAGCAACCGGCCCAGGGCCACACCAGGCGCTCCGCAGAACCCTTGACCTGGATCAACGAAAAATCCGCCATCTCATGGCTTGCTATGACGCTCAAAAGCGATGAAGGTTGCGTCGGGGATATTACCCTTGCCCTCAAATAGACGATTGAGCGCCAATTCCACGTTCGTCTCGCAGAGAGTCCAATAGCCTAATGACCATTTGATTGGAGAGTTTCATGAGAACCTTCAATGCGGTGCTATTCATACTTCTCGTTGCGCAAGCGGCCTCGGCACAGGCTGCGGATTTGAGCGGAGCCTGGACGATCGACGCCTCGGCTTGCAACCAGGTCTTCACCAAGGAGAACAACAAGCTCGCGTTCAGGAAAGATGCCGATTTCAACGCGGGTGGCCTGATCGTCCAGGGCAAGCAAATCACCGGCACGTTTCAAAAATGCACCGTCAAATCGCTGCATGATGACGGGCAGAATGTTCGCGTGATTGCATCGTGCTCGGACGGCGTCGCGGTTTCGGACGTGTCATTCGACATAAAGCTCTCCGGCGAGAACAAGATCATACTCAGCTCCAAGGAACCGGTGCCCGTGGAGACGCCGTATGTTCGCTGCTCGATGTGATAGTGGTGGCGATGGCCTGAAAACAAAGCTAGTAGCCCGGATGAGCGAAGCGATATCCGGGGTTTCTATCTGACCCGCATATCGCTGCGCTCATGCGGGCTACGCTACGCCGACGCGCCAGTGGCCGCCTCCTGCACGGCGCCACCGGCGATCGCACCAAACTCAATCTCCCGATACCCCTCCGCCGCGACGCCGTTGATGATCCCCAAGAACTTCGGCGTGCCGCCGTTGTAGACGAAGTAGCGGACGGTGCCCTCCTCGTGGCCGGCGACGTTGGAGTTGTAGCCGGTGAACCACGACTTGGCTTTGCGCATCAACATGATCTCGTACATCTTGACGACATGCGCGGTCCAGCGCTGCTGCGCCTCCAGCGTAGCGTCGGCGCGGGTCAGGCCGCGATCCCACATGTATTGCAGCAGATTCGTGCACCAGTTGACGCCGTTCTCGATGCCGCGCGGGAAGTTGGTCGAGGCGGAGGCGCTTTGCGGGCCGGTCGGCATCAACAGGTTCGGGAAGCCGTGCACGAGCATGCCGAGGAAGGTCGACGGCGCGTGCTTCCATTTGTCGGCGAGCCGCTCGCCGCCGATGCCGCGGATGTCGATCAGGTCGTAGGCGCCGGTGATGGCGTCGAAGCCGGTGGCGTAGACGATGATGTCGAAATCGTAGTCGCGCGCCGTGGTGCGCAGGCCTTTCTCGGTGACGCGCACCAGCGGCGTCTCGGAGAGATCGACGAGCTGCACATTGTCGCGGTTATAGGCTTCGAAATACCGCGTCTCCAGCGGCAGGCGCTGAACGCCAAAGCCGTGATCCCGCGGGATCAGCCTCTCGGCGACGTCAGGATCGTTCACGCGCTGGCGGATGCGGCCCGCGATATATCCCGAGAGCTCCGCATTGGCGGCTTCATCCATGAAAATCTCGCGGAAGTTCGCAAGCCAGATGCCGAAGCCGGGCTCGTCGTAGAGCTTGTCCCACAGCTTGAGCCGCTCCTCGCGGCTCACCTCGTAGAAGCCGCGCTTGTCGGGCCCGTGCACAAAGCTGCCCGGCGTCAGCGCGCAGGCAGCAAAAATCTCGTCGTAACGCGCGCGGATGTCGGCCATCTCCTCAGCGGAGATCGCAGAGTTGTTGAGCGGCGCGCTCCAGTTCGGCCGGCGCTGAAACACCGTGAGCTCGCCGACCTTGTCGGCGATCTCGCCGATCAATTGGATGCCGGTCGCGCCGGTGCCGATCACGGCTACCCTCTTGCCCGCGAGATCGACCGGCTCATGCGGCCAGTAATAGGTGTGGAACGAGCGGCCCTTGAAGTCGTCAATGCCTGGCACGCGCGGCATGGTCGGCGCCGACAACAACCCGATCGCGAGCACCACGAAGCGGCAGGTCAGTTCGCGGCCGTCACTGATCCTCAATTGCCAGAGATCGCGCGTCTCGTCGAACTGCATGGTCTCGACCTTGCAATTGAACTGCATGTGCTTGCGCAGGTCGAACTTGTCGGCGACGTAGTTGAGGTAGCGCAGATTCTCGGGCTGGCCGGAAAATCGCTCCTTCCAGTGCCACTCGTCGAGCAACTCGCGCGAGAACGAAAAACCGTAGGTGTAGCTCTCGGAATCGAAGCGGCAGCCCGGATAACGGTTCCAGTACCAGGTGCCGCCGAGATCGGGCGCGGCTTCGAGCACGGTGGCATCGATGCCGAGATCGGCCAGCCGCTTGATCTGGTAGATGCCCGCGACGCCGGCACCGACCACGATCACCTCAAAGTTGGTTTTCGCCTCTCCCGTCATGGCTTGCTCCAAAATTCTTCTTGATCTGTTGGGCTGGATTACAGACCGTTTTGCCCGGTCAGGCAACCGCGCCGCAGCGCACGACTTGCGTTGAGGCGCTGCCTTCACCACATCGATCACTGGAATTCACCGAGCGCAGTCCGGGCAAGCGACATGACCGACAATCTCACCGGCGTCTGGGACGGCAGCTATGTTCAGCCGAGCGGCATGGTCACGTTCCTGGCGACGCTGATCGACGCCGGCGGCGCGCTCGGCGGCAGCGTGACCGAGCCCTGCGTGATGCCGGGCTGTCCGGTCAGCACGCACAATGCCTCGCTCGCGGGTCAGCGCTCCGGCAGCGCTGTTACGTTCGTCAAACGCTACCAGCCGCCGGGCTACGGCTACGACACCGTGCACTATGAAGGCGCGGTCAACGCCGACGCGACCGAGATCGACGGCCGCTGGAGCATTCGCGGCACGGCGTTCTCGGGCACGTTCCTGATGGTGCGCGCGACCGGACCGTCGCAAGCGGTCACGACGGAAGAAGAGATCAAGGAGCCGGTGCGCTAGCGCGCGATGAAGTTTGCTTGAATGGGTCTGGCGAGACAAACTCGTTCCACCTCGCCCGCTTGCGGGGTCGAGACGAGCGAAGCTCGCTCTTAGGTCGGCGCGGGGCGCCGGGTGGGGGCTCTCTCCACGATGCGACTCGCGGAGAGAGCCTCCACCCCAGCCCTTCCCTGCAAGCGGGAGAGGGAGCGCAGCTCCTTCGCGGCTGCTACGCAACTCTGTCTCATCAATGCTCTATTGACCCTTCCGAGATGCCCGATCACAACCTCCACCGCCTCCCCGACCAGCTCCGCGCCAATCTGCGCCTGGTGTTCGTCGGCACCGCAGCGAGCACGCGGTCAGCCGCCGTCGGGCATTATTACGCGCATCCCGGCAACCGGTTCTGGCGCGCGCTGCATGAGGCCGGCATCACGCCGCGGCGCTATCGGCCGGATGAGTTCGCCGCGCTGCTCGCGCTCGGCATCGGCTTCACCGACCTCTCCAAGACCGGCGCCGGGATGGATCACGAAATCAGCAGGCAGTCGTTCGATGTGGTGGGCTTCCGGGCGAAGATCGAGACCTATCGGCCGAGGACCGTCGCCTTCACCAGCAGGAAGGCGGCGAGCCTGTTTTACGACAGGCCGACCAGCGCGCTCGTGCTCGGCCGGCAGCCGCGCATGAGCGGTCTTCCCGAGGTGTTCGTGCTGCCGTCGCCATCAGGCGCGGCGTCCGGGCATTGGACCTTACAGCCGTGGCGTGAGCTCGCCGAGTGGATCGCCGAACTGTAGGATGGGTAGAACGAACCGCCCCTTATTCCTTCAACGTGATCGCAAGCCCGCTGAGGTCGACATTGGCCATCAGGCCGACCTGCTTGCCGCTCAGTTCGAGCACCGCGCCGTTCGGGTTGGTCAACAGGATGCCGCGCACGCCGGCGCCGAGCGCAACGCCCATGCCCGCCGCGGCATAGACGCCGTTGATGTCCTGCGGACGGCGGATATTGCGCACCCGCCCCTGCAACGTGGTCTGCGAGCCGCCGAACACGAGGCCATAGTCCAGCCCGCCGGCGGTGAGCCCATAGGTCTGGCCGTGGAACGTCATGACACCCTTGCCGGCGGAGCCGCCGAACACCCAGCCGCCCTTGAAGATCACGAGCGTCACCGCGCCCTCGTCAGCCAGGGCGGCGGACGTTCCGGTGAGCAGCGCCAGCGCGAGCAGCGCGGCGCGGGCGACGGATGGCAATTTCATGGGGGATTCTCCGGACGAAGTGAGAGCGAATCGCGGCAATCCAGCCGACCGGCGGCATCGCTGAAATGCCGCGAAACATGCGGGATTGCGCTTGTTCCTGATGGTGCGGAGTCTATCATCGCCTCCGCAGCCGCGCGACCACTGGCGCATGCGCGCCCACCGCTTTGCCGGACCGCTGAGGAGTTTGCGCAACAGGGATCTGCATCGATGCACGATTTCACCCCACTTTCCGGCCTCGTCGGCGGCGCGCTGATCGGGCTTGCCGCGGCGCTCTTGATGCTGCTGACCGGGCGAATCGCCGGGGTCACCGGCATCGTCGGTGGCGCGCTGCAGGCCGATACCGCCGACCGTAGCGCCGATCGTTCCTGGCGCATCGCGTTCATCGCGGGACTGATCGCAGCGCCCCTGATTGCGGCGCTGTTCGGCGCGCCGCTGCCGCGGCCGGCGATGAACGCGAGCCTTGTGGTGGTCGCGATCGCGGGCGCGCTGGTCGGGTTCGGCACAAGGATGGGCAATGGCTGCACCTCGGGCCACGGCGTCTGCGGCTTTGCGCGGCTCTCCGGCCGTTCGATTGCAGCAACGTGCATCTTCATGCTGACGGCGATCGCGACGGTCGCAATCGTCAGGCACGGGATTGGAGGCTAGCGATGCCTGTGCTTGCCAGTTTTGTCTGCGGCCTGATCTTCGGCGCGGGGCTTCTGTTCTCCGGCATGACCGATCCGCAGAAGGTGCTCGGCTTCCTCGATCTGTTCGGCGCGTGGGACGCGACGCTCGCCTTCGTGATGGCGGGCGCGGTTGCGGTCGCGGCAACCGGCTTTGCGATCGCGCGGCGGCGCGCCGCGCCCGCCTTCTCGGCGCGCTTCCTCTGGCCCGACCGCCGTGACATCGATGCGCCGCTGGTTGCCGGCGCGGTGCTGTTCGGCATCGGCTGGGGCCTCGTCGGCATCTGCCCCGGGCCGGCACTGGTCAATCTCGCCGGCCTCTCGCTGCCGGTCGTGGTCTTCGTCGTCGCGATGCTCGCAGGCATGATCGGCCAGAATCTATTCGGCAGGAATCTTTGGCGCCGGCGTGCGGCGTCGCCGCGCGCCATCGAAACTTCTCCCCTTCCATCTCACGCAGACGGGTGACCCAATGACTGAAAAGACAGCCATCAAGCACTTCCCTCCTCCGCCCGGCGTCCAGGCGCCGCCACTCTCGTTCGGCGCCCGCGTCGGCGATTTGTTGTTCATTTCCGGCATTCCCGGCTTCGACGCCAATCGCGAGCTGCCCGACGGCTTCGAGGCGCAGTTCGCCAATGTCGTGATCAATTTCAAGCGCGTGCTGAATGAAGCGGGCGCGACGATGCGCGATCTCGTCAAGGTCAACGTGCTGCTGACGCGCGCCAGCGACGTCGCGACGATGAACGCGTTGTATGCCGGCGCGTTCGGCCCCGCGCCCTACCCCGCGCGCACCACCTGCGTGGTGGTGGCGCTGCCCAATCCGAAGATGCTGATCGAGATCGAGGGCGTGGCGTCGGTGAAGGGGTGACAGCGCAAAAGGGCGCCGTCGCTTATCAGCACGGAGAGCGGTGGCGCCGGACAGGGCGTTGCGGATGTTGACGATGGCGGTCGACCGACGGCGATTGCAGCAGGTCTCGCAGCTTCACAACTCCCAGCAGCTTTGCATCCGCCCCCCAGAACGATTGAGGCGCAAAATGCTCGGCTGCCCTGGCAGCGGGCGCTGGATGAACAAGCGCGCAGGCGATGGAGCCCCAGATCAACCAATTGCCGCCGCGCCGATCCTGAACCATGGGCATGACCTCCGGCCGCAAGAGTAATCGGATTGTCATCCGTGCGACACAACAACCCGAAGAGATCGGGCGATCGAGCACGCCGCGGCCCTCGGCTCTGGCACTCGCGTCTCTGGAATACTTCATCACCCGCTTTCGCGGGTGATGACGCCGCGTTGCTGGCGTCTTAATCGAGAACTATCCTCGCCGTCGTCCTGGCGAAAGCCAGGACCCATTACCCCAGATGCCGGTTGTTGCACGACGCTAGGGCCGCGATCCCGTTCACAATCAAATTCGGTGGTTATGGGTCCTGGCTTTCGCCAGGACGACGATGTGGAGATGCTATGCATGCGTCCACTCACCGCGCGGCTTCAGCCAGCGGCTAAAACAACGATCCCTGCCCGTCGTCCTCGCGCATAGTCGTCTTTCTTGGCGCGGCCTTCTTCGGCTGCGGCGCGTCCTCCGCGGCGATTTCCTCCGCGGTCATCGGCAGCAGCAATTGCGCATCGTCGTTGGCGACGGCGTTGACGCGCATCGTCACCTGGTGCCAGGCGAACTCGCCGACCTCGGGGCCCTTCAGCATCGGCATCACGTCGTCGACATCGTTCGGCAGGCAGTCGAGCCAGCGCGTGAATTGCTCGGGCCTGATCGTGACCGGCACGCGGTGATGCAGCTGCGCGAGGTCGGGACTGGCCGGCGCGGTGACGATCGCGACCGTATCCTGCTCCTCGCCGTTCGGCCCCATCCAGGTCTCGGCAAGCGCGGCGAAGGCGAGCGGGTGGCCGTCGCGGCGATGGATGAAGAACGGCCGCTTGCGGCCGCCGGCATCCTGCCATTCGTAGTAGCCGTCGGCCGGGATCAGCGCGCGGCGCCGCTTGATCGCGTTCTTGAAGGCGGGCTTCTCGCGCACCGTCTCGGAGCGCGCGTTGATCAGGAGCGAGAAGGTCCTGGGGTCCTTGACCCAGGACGGGATCAGGCCCCAGCGCATCAACTGAAAATGCCGGCCGCCATTCTGCAGCAGCACCACCGGGATCGGCTGGGTCGGCGCAACATTATACCGTGGCGGAAAATTCGGCTGCTCGATATAGCCGAACATTTCGCGCAAGGCCGCCGGCGGCGAGGTAATGACAAAGCGTCCGCACATTTGCCGTCCAGAGTGGTATCCGTTTATTCTGCCTTAACTTGGACCGTTAAAGACTGCGATCAATGACCTCAACGGCCGCCATAGCGGGCTCTTCCCCGCGACCGACGTACCCCGACGAGGCGCGGGCGGCGCTGTTGCGCGCCGCCAACATCAATCCCCGCACCGGGCTTGCCACCGACTACCTCAATCACTTCAACGAAGCCATCATGCTGCTGGAGATGGTCCCGGACCTGCCGGAATGCGCCAGCGATTTCCTCGAATGGCAGCCCCTGTCCTATGCCGAGCATTTCACCGCGTCCAATTTCCGGGCGCGCGATCTCGCGATCGAGGCCTATGAGACCGCGGATGCCGCAATCCGGGTCGAATTCGACCAGCTCACCGACAGCATGACGAAGATCCTGACCGAGGTTGGGGCGGCGATGCGGCAATTGCAGCAGGACAAGAGCCGGGTCGCGCTCGCCGAGCAGGCGATCGTCTGGGTCAAGCCGCTAGTGATGCAGACCGCCGGCGTCATCAACGGCGCCGCAGAGGCCGATGTCGACAGCATCATGGCGGGCGCCTGAGATATCGGGCATGATGGCCTTCACAACTGGCTGCCAATCACCTTGACCTCTCCCGAACCTCCGATCCGCCCGCAGCTCGCCGTGTCCGGCGTGATTTTCCGCGACGGCAAGGTGCTGCTGGTGCGCCGCGCCCGCTCGCCGGGCAAGGGCTTCTATTCGCTGCCGGGCGGCCGGGTCGAGTTCGGCGAAACGCTGCACACCGCCCTGCACCGGGAGATCGACGAGGAGACCGGCCTCAAGGTCGAGATCCTCGGCCTCGCCGGCTGGCGCGAGGTGCTGCCGACCGGCCCCGGAGGCGGGCATTACCTGATCATGACCTTCGCCGCGCGCTGGGCATCCCGCGAGCCCGTGCTGAACGACGAGCACGACGATTTCAAATGGCTGGCGCCGGAGGAGATCGGCGACCTCAAGGTCACTGGCGGGCTGCATGAGGTCATTGCGGCCGCCCGGCGGCTGGTTTGAGGCCCGTTTTGGCGGCTTTGGCGGGCCCTGCAGCCTTGCCTCGGGCGCATTGAGGGGGCATACCACCGCCATTCCGGAACCCCTGATGATCAGAACCTTTCTAGCCGTTGTGATCCTGATGTCGGCATGCCTTGCGACGCCCGCCCGGGCGCAGGACGCGGCTGCGCCGTTCGACGGCGATCTGCAGCGGCTGGCCGAGATCCTCGGCGCCCTGCACTATCTGCGCGGCATCTGCGGCTCCAACGAGGGCGCCAAATGGCGCAACGAGATGCAGGCGCTGATCGATGCCGAGACGCCCTCCGGCGACCGCCGCGCCCGCATGATCGCGGGCTTCAACCGCGGCTATAACGGCTTCCAGCAGACCTACCGGACCTGCACGCCCGCGGCCACGGTTGCGATCCGCCGCTACATTGAGGAGGGCTCGAAAATCTCCCGCGACCTGACGGCCCGCTATGCCAACTGAACGGGCGATCTTCTTCGACCTCGACGGCACCCTGACCGACCCGAAGCCCGGTATCACCGGCTCGATCCAGTACGCGCTGGAAAAGCTCGGCCGGCCGGTTCCCTCGCAGGATGAACTGACCTGGTGCATCGGGCCGCCGCTCAGGGCGAGCTTTGCGATGCTGCTCGGCGGCGAGGAACTCGCCGACCGCGCGGTCGAGCTCTACCGCGAAAGATTCGGCGATGTCGGACTGTTCGAGAACGCGGTCTACCCCGATATCGCGGATGTGCTGGCCGAGCTGCGCCGGCGGCCGGGCCGGATGTTCGTGGCGACATCGAAGCCGCATGTGTTCGCGACGCGGATCGTCGCGCATTTCGGCCTCGGCGGCTATTTCGACCACGTGTTCGGCTCGGAGTTCGACGGAACCCGGGTCAACAAGGTCGACCTGCTCGGCTATGCGCTGGCGCAGACCGGGGCCGATCCGGCCAAATCCCTGATGATCGGCGATCGCAGCCACGACGTGATCGGGGCGAATCGAAACGGCATCCGGGCGGTCGGCGTCACCTATGGCTACGGCACGCCGGAGGAGCTGACCGAGGCCGGCGCCAGCCATCTGTGCGCCACGCCGCGCGCGGTGCTGGACCATATCCACAGCTCATTCGGCTGATCGAGGCCCGGATATCCGGAATTCCCCTTTAAATGCCGGGGCCGCCGTTAACCTTTTCGAAAGATGTGGGCTAGGCGGTACCCGCATGCGTGATACATCTCGCACGTCGCAGTGGTTCGCTCCTCGGACCGCGCGCATCCATTTTGCAGAGTTTCATGCGCCATCCAGCGTCCTTCCCCCATCATCAAGACCCGCGGCCCGACCACGAGCAGAAACAGGCAGCGCTGGGCTACCTGAACGAGGCCTGGGCTGAAGCGCGTCACGACGGCGTCGATGGCGACTGCCTCGCGCAGGCGAGCCTGTTCGCGGCGCTGGCCGAGCTGGTCGGCACCTATGGCGAGGACGCGGTGGCGAAATTCGCCGAGGGCCTCGCCGCGCGCGTGCGCAACGGCGAGTTCTCGCTGGCATTGGCCAGACAGTAAAACGATAGCGTTTTCGAGCGAAGTGGGCCGCCGGTTCGCGCCAAGATAACGCGTCAAACGCGAACCTACTGCCTCAGAGTCTCGAGGAACCGAACCGGCTCGCCGGTGGACGGCGTCGTGACTTCACCCTGCCACATCACCCGCCGGCCGCGCACGAAGGTGCCGACCGGCCAGCCCTGCACCCGCACGCCGTCATAGGGCGTCCAGGCGGCGCGCGAGGCGATCCACTTGTTGGTGATGGTCTCGCTGCGCTTCAGGTCGACGATGGTGAAGTCGGCATCGTAACCCGCCGCGATGCGGCCCTTGCAGGCGATGTTGAACAGGCGCGCGGGCCCCGCGCTGGTGAGATCGACGAACCGCTGTAGCGACAGCCGCCCGGCATTGACGTGATCGAGCATCAGCGGCACCAGCGTCTGCACGCCGGTCATGCCCGACGGCGAGGCCGGATAGGTCTTGGCCTTCTCCTCCAGCGTATGCGGCGCGTGGTCCGAGCCGAGCACGTCGATAATGCCCTGCTCGATGCCGTACCAGATGCCGGCGCGGTGATCGGCCGAGCGCACCGGTGGATTCATCTGGGCCAGCGTGCCGAGCCGCTCGTAGCACTCGGGCGCGGCCATGGTGAGATGGTGCGGCGTCGCCTCGCAGGACGCGACATCCTTGTGGTCGCGCAGGTACAGAATCTCTTCCTTGGTCGAGATGTGCAGCACGTGGATGCGCTTGCCGGTCTCGCGCGCCAGATTGACCAGGCGCTCGGTCGCCATCAGCGCGGCGGTCTCGTCGCGCCACACCGGATGCGAGCGAGCATCGCCCTCGATCCGCAGCGGCTTGCGCTCGTTGAGGCGGTATTCGTCCTCGGCGTGGAACGCGGCGCGGCGCCGGATCACCTGGAAGATCCGTCGCAGGCTCTCGTCGTCCTCGACCAAGAGCGCGCCGGTGGAGGAGCCGATGAACACCTTGACGCCGGCACAGCCCGGCGCGCGCTCGAGCTCCGGCAGATCCTGCACGTTCTCGCGGGTGCCGCCGATGAAGAACGCGAAATCGCAATGCATGCGATGGCGGCCGCGCTTGATCTTGTCGGTGAACGCCTCTTCCGTGACCGTCAGCGGATTGGTATTCGGCATCTCGAACACGGCGGTGACCCCGCCCATCACGGCGCTGCGCGAGCCGGTCTCGAGGTCTTCCTTCTGGGTCAGCCCGGGCTCGCGGAAATGCACCTGGGTGTCCATCACGCCGGGCAGGATGTGCAAGCCCTTGCAGTCGATCACCTCGCCGGCTGAGGCCTGACTGAGCGAGCCGATCGCGGCGATACAGCCACCCGCGATACCGATATCGCGCACGCCCTCGCCGTCCTGATTGACCACGGTGCCGGATTTTAGAATGGTGTCAAAATGCTGATTCATCGGTCCTCGACGCCCGCTTTCGGCTGTCGCGCGGGCCTTGTTCGGCGCACTCTAGCGCCTTAGCTTGGCAGGGGATATCGCGGCCTGCGCGTTTCCCAAGGAACTTGGAAAAGAGCCAATTTTGCGAATGAAAGCAGCGTTTCTTCCAGATCGGGGCGTGGTCAAGGTCTCTGGCGAGGACGCCCGCAACTTCCTCAACGGCCTCATCACCGCCGACATCGCCGAGTTGCGCGCGGGACAGGCCCGGTTTGGCGCGCTGCTGACGCCGCAGGGCAAGATCATCGTCGATTTCCTGATCACCGAGATACCTGCCGGCCATGGCGGCGGCTTTTTGATCGACGCGCCGCGCGCGCTCGCCAAGGGCCTTGCCGACAAGCTCGGCTTCTACAAGCTGCGCGCCAAGGTCGTGGTCGAGAACCTCACGGACAGCCTCGGCGTGCTGGCCGCCTGGGATGGCGAGCCGGCGGCGACACCGGATCTCGCGTTCGCCGATCCGCGCAACGCGGCGCTTGGCTGGCGCATCCTGATCCCGGAAGATTTGAAGCAGAAGCTCGCTGAGCTGATCGGAGCCGATCTCGTCGACTCCAGCGCCTACGAGGCGCATCGGATCGCCACCGGCGTGCCGCGCGGCGGGCTCGACTTCATGTATGGCGACGCCTTCCCGCACGAGACCAACATGGACCGCCTCAACGGCGTCGATTTCGACAAGGGCTGCTATGTCGGCCAGGAGGTGGTGTCGCGCATGCAGCACCGCGGCACGGCGCGCACCCGCACGGTGAAGATCATTCTCGATGGTCCCGCGCCAGAGGCTGGCGCAACGATCCTGGCCGGCGACAAGCAGGTGGGCACCATCGGTTCGACCGCTGGCGAGAAAGGTCTCGCGCTGGTCCGCATCGACCGCGTCGCCGACGCGCTCGACGCCGGGCTAGCGCTGACCGCGGGCGGGCTGTCGCTTCACCTCGCCGAACCTGACGCCGTCCGCATCACATCCAAGCACACCGTCGCATGAGCCGTACCGCGCAACTGCATCCCGACGGCAAGACGCGCTGCCCCTGGCCGGGCGAGGATGCGTTCTACGTCGCCTATCACGACAATGAATGGGGCGTGCCGGAATATGACGACCGCGCGCTCTATGAAAAGCTGATCCTCGACGGCTTCCAGGCCGGCCTGTCCTGGATCACGATCCTGCGCAAGCGCGAGAACTTCCGCAAAGCCTTCGACGATTTCCAGCCCGAGAAGATCGCGCGCTACACCGACAAGAAGGTGCATGCGCTGATGAACGACGCCGGCATCGTCCGCAACCGCGCCAAGATCGAAGGCACGGTGGCGAGCGCCAAGTCCTATCTCGAGATCATGGAGAAAGGCCCCGGCTTCTCGAAATTCCTGTGGGATTTCGTCGACGGCAAGCCGAAGGTCAACCAGTTCAAGACCACCGCGAGCGTGCCGGCGTCGACGCCGGTCTCGATCAAGGTCTCCAAGGAGCTCGGCGCGCGCGGCTTCAAGTTCGTCGGCCCCACCATCGTCTACGCCTTCATGCAGGCGACCGGCATGGTCAACGACCACCTCGTCACCTGCTTCTGCCACGAAGCCTGCAGCGGCAAGCTCCGCACGCCGCGACTCAAGAAGAAATGACGGCGCGCAAATCGACGGAGGCAACCCGCGCCTGGCAGCGGATGTTGTCGGGGCGCCGGCTGGACCTGCTCGATCCGTCACCGCTCGATATCGAGATCGTCGACATCGCGCACGGGTTGGCGCGGGTCGCGCGCTGGAATGGCCAGACCAGCGGCGCGCACATCTTCTCGGTGGCGCAGCATACGTTGCTGGTCGAGGCGGTGATGCGCCAGCAGATGCCGCGCGTCGATATCAGCCATCGTCTCGCCGCCCTGCTGCATGACGCACCCGAATATGTCATTGGCGACATGATCTCGCCGTTCAAGGCGGTGCTGGCCGGCGAATACAAAGTGGTGGAGAAGCGGCTGTTGTCGGCGATCCATGTCCGCTTCGGCCTGCCCGCCGTGCTGGCGGACGAGATCACCCAGCAGATCAAGGCCGCCGATCGCGGCGCCGCGTATCTGGAGGCGACGCATCTGGCGGGATTTTCGCAAGCCGAGGCCAAGCGGCTGTTCGGCCGCGATCCGGAACTGCCGGAAGCGACCGAACGCGACTATCTGACGCCGTGGACCGCAGCGCGGGCCGAAAAGCAGTTCCTCGAGCGCTTCAAGGCATTGCACTCGTCATAGGAGCGGCACACGTGCCGCCGGTTGCGCCGCAAAACGAAGAATCGGCATGGCACCCCCGCCTTTGCCCACTCGGGAGCAGCCGTTATAATCCGGTACACCCGATAGAAGGACCATCATGCTTCACGTCTGCTCGCTTGCCGCACTCTCCGACACGGTTCGCGCCACCGGCGCCAGCCATGTGCTGACCGTGATGGCCAATGTCGACCAGGTTCAGCGGCCGCCCTCCGTGCTGCCGGCCAACCACCTGAAAGTGTCGATGGACGACATCATCGAACGGATGGACGGGTTCGTTGCGCCCAACGAGACGCATATCGAGAAGGTGCTGAGCTTCGTGCGCGGCTGGGATCGCCAAGCACCGATGGTGGTGCATTGCTACGCCGGCATCAGCCGCTCGACCGCGAGCGCATTTGCCACGGTCTGCGCGCTCAACCCGCACCGCGACGAAATGTCCATCGCCCGGATGATCCGCGAGGCCTCGCCGATCGCGGCCCCCAACCGGCTGATCGTCAGCCTCGCCGACAAGGCGCTGGGACGCGAGGGCCGGATGCTGCGCGCACTCGACGCGATGGGTCCCGGCAGCATGAGCGTCGAAGGCCGGCCTTTCCACATCGATCTGGACTAAGCGCGGCCGGTCACGCCCGATCGCTTGAACTTCCGGTCCTCCTCACTGCACTACTAGGTTGCGACGGGCCGCCGGCTGGCCAAGTCCGGCGCGTCCTGCCGGAGGCCCAATGTTCGATTCGCCGTTCGACTTCCTGACGCTGGTCCTTGCCATCGTCGCTATCATTTTCGCGCGCAAGGCGCTGGGCCGGATCGACCTGCTGCAGCGACGGCTGGATGCGATCGAGGCAGCGGGCGGCGCCGCCGTGCGGACGGCCGTGCCGCCGCCGCTGGCCCCGCTGCAGGAGTTCGAGCAACCGCTGCCGACGGTGCCTTCCGCCGCGCCGCCACCGCTCCCGGAGGCGGCTCCCGGCGAGCCAGCCGCGCAGAGCGAGCCAGCCGCGGACGCGCCCGGCGCCGCACCGCCGCCCCTGCCGGAGCCGCCAGCTCCGCCGCAGCCGGCTCCCGGCTTCGAGGAGACGCTCGGCACGCGCTGGGTGGTTTGGATCGGCGGCCTGACGCTCGCGCTCGGCGGCTTCTTTATGGTGCGCTATTCGATCGAGGCCGGATTGCTCGGCCCCGGCGTTCGCACGATGCTCGGCGGATTGTTTGCGCTGGCGCTGCTCGGCGCCGGTGAATGGACCAGGCGCCAGGAAAGCATCTCCAACATCGCCGCGCTGCCGATCGCCAACATCCCGGCGATCCTCACCGCCGCCGGCACCGCGGTGGCGTTTGCCACCGTCTACGCCGCCTATGCGCTGTACGACTTCCTCGCGCCGGCAACCGCTTTCATCCTGCTCGGCATGGTCGCGCTCGGCGCGCTGGCGGCCGCGCTGCTGCACGGACCCGCGCTGGCCGGGCTCGGCATCGTCGGCGCCTTCGTCACGCCGCTCCTGGTGTCGTCAGACAAGCCCGACTTCTGGTCGCTCTACATCTACCTCGCCATCGTCACGGCGGCAGCCTTCGCACTTGCCCGCATCCGGCTGTGGCGCTGGCTCGCGGTCACGACGATCGCCTTCGCGCTGCTGTGGACCTTTCCGTGCCTGGCATGCGGGCCCGAGATGATCGCGCCGCACGTCTTCCATGTGATCGCAGGCTTCGTGCTGGCGGCGCTGCTCGTGGTCTGCGGCTTCATGTTCGGTCCCGACGGCGATGGCGAGGAGATCGAGCCGATCTCCTCGGGCTCGCTCGCCGCCTATCTGCTTGGCGCGATGCTGATCGTGCTCAACAGCGCGCACGCCGACACGGCGATGATCGGCTTTGCGCTGCTGACAGCCGCAAGCCTCTTTGTCGCCTGGCGCGCGCCTGCCGCCGCCGGAGCGATCGGCGCTGCATCGGTGTTCGTCTTCATCGTGTTCGGCGAATGGGCCGTCCGCCGCAACGTCGACATGCTGGTGCTGCCGGGCGGTGCGATCCCCGGCATCGGCCCGTCCGCGACCGATGGCTCGGTCTCGCTGCATCTCGTCACCGCGGCGCTTTTCGCAGCCGCCTTCGGCATCGCCGGCTTCCTCGCGCAATTCCGTTTTGTCACCACGAAGGTGACGGTGACCTGGGCTGCAGCGGCGGTGTTCACGCCGGTCGCGCTGCTGGTCGCGCTCTATGCACGCATCGCGCATCTCGACCGTTCGATCCCGTTCGCGATATCAGCCGTGCTGCTGGCGGCGGCCTACGCAGCCGCGACCGAGGCGCTGACCCGGCGCGGCGAGCGGCCGGAGCTGTCGCCCTCGATTGCGTTGTCCGCCACCGGCGCGCTCGCCTCGCTGGCGCTGGCGCTGACCTTCGCGCTCGACAAGGGCTGGCTCACCATCGCGCTCGCGCTGGTCTCGATGGGTACGGCGTGGCTGTCGGTGCGGCGGCCGATCCCGTTCCTGCGCTGGCTTGCCGCGATCCTGGCCGGCATCGTCGTGCTGCGCGTCGGCTATGAGCCGCGGATCGCGGGCGACGCCGTCGGCAGCACGCCGATCTTCAACTGGCTGCTGTGGGGTTATGGCGTTCCGGCGCTGTCATTCTGGGCGGCAAGCCATTTCCTGCGCCGCAACGGCGACGACGTCCCGCTGCGCATCGTCGAGTCCGCCGCGATCCTGTTCACGGTGCTGCTCGCCTTCATGGAGATCCGCCACGCGGTCAATAGCGGCGATGTCTACTACGCCAGCGCCGGGCTGACCGAGGTCGCACTGCAGGTCGGCGTGACACTTGCGATGGCGATCGGACTGGAGCGGCTGCGCCTGCGCAGCGGCAGCATCGTGCATAATGTCGGCGCGATCCTGCTGACCGCGTTCGCCGGGCTTGCCAGCCTGTTCGGGCTGCTGGCGCTGGAGAACCCGATGCTGTGGTGGCAGGACGTCGGCGGCAGCTTCATCAACCTGCTGCTGCTCGGCTATGCGCTGCCGGCGGTGCTGGCGCTGCTGCTGTCCTATGCGGTGGCGGGCCATCGTCCTGCCGGCTACGCCAACACGATCGCCGCCGGCGCGCTGGTCCTTGCGCTCGCCTATGTCACGTTCGAAATCCGCAGGCTCTACCATGGACCGGTGCTGACACGCGGCGAGACCACGGGCGCGGAGCAATACACCTATTCGATCGCCTGGCTGATGTTCGGCGTCGCGCTGCTCGGCGTCGGCATCATGGTCAACTCGCAGCGGGCGCGGCTCGCGTCTGCTGCGGTGATCGGGCTGACGATCCTGAAGGCGTTCCTGATCGACATGTCGACGCTCACTGGTGTCTACCGGGCGCTGTCGTTCATGTGCCTTGGCGTCGTGCTGGTCGCGATCGGCTGGCTGTATCAGCGGATTCTGTTTCGCAGGCGGGCCGCTCCGCCGCTCGCGCAGGCCGAGGGTTAGAACCTGCCGTCTCGAAAGACAGTCTTTAGTCGACGGACTCGGCGACCAGTCGAATCCTGAACACGGGTTTTCTGCCCTCGTCGAGCAGCTCCATGTGCCATTCGCTGTTCTGCTTCAGATTACGCGAAATGCTGCCGAGGAAATTTCCGCAGACCTTGGTCATCTCGGCCCAGGCCACGTCGCGGCTTTCAAACTCCGTCGCGTGGTCGGATGCACCAGCGTAATCGCCGTCACTGATTCGAAAAAAATATTGCGCCATATGACTACTCAAAATCAGAGTCCCCAATGTCCCGCCTCGCGGCGAACGCCAGGTATTGAGTAGCGAGCAAGGCGTGGCGACCGCCATCCGTATGACTACGGCTTGGCAGCGCTATTCCCGTTAGCGCGCAGATGAAAGGTTAGTCAGTGGAGCGACGCAATTCCGGCGCGCTCTCGACCTTGGCGGGCTCGGCCTTGACCGGCTCGAGCTTCGCGCTTCCGACCTGCGGCGTCTCAACGCGCGACACTTCGGTCTGCGAGGCATCCGCGGATCGGGTGCGCGGATGCAGCGAGCGCGGACGCGCCGCCGCGCGCGCCATCAGCATCTGCTGGCCGCCCTGGTGATGGAAATCGCAATAGGCAAAGCCCATGCCGGAGACCGAACCGCGGAACGTGCGGTCATCCTGCTTGTCGAGATTGAAGCACGGTTCGAACGGAATGCCCTTCAGGGACGCGCAAACGCTCTGACCGCGGATCTGCAGCGTGTTGCCGGGCAGGCGCACGTGACGGATCGGCCCCGAGCCGGAGAACTGGATCGAGCCTGTCGCACCCAGATCGTCGAGGATGCGGCCGGCGCCACGGGTGCCATCGAAACAGGTGAACGCGAACACCTTGCCGGCGACGAACCTGCGGGCCTCATCGGCGTTCATCTGGCCCGCGAATGCCGGCACGACCATCGCTCCGGCCGTGACGGCCCCCAACACCAAACGCGCAAGCATGAGCTACTCCACTGACGAGCGCGGGCACCCGCTCCTTGTTGCGCATGATCCCCGCACCAACGCTTCTCGGCGTCTGCGCGAGGAAACCCGGCCCCCCGGGATCATGCCGCAAGTCTCTTTACCCGCTGCTTACCATACCAACAGTGGCAACATTGGAGCAGCTTGGTTGGTAAAGTCTGAACGTCCTCAGACTATTTTTACCACGATGCGGCCGCGGACCTGGCCACCAAGGATTTTCGCGCCAAAGTCCATGACTTCGTCCAAGGCAATTTCGTGAGTGATATCAGCCAGTTTCGCCTTATCCAGGTCGCTGGCAAGACGGCGCCAGGCGGTCCTGCGCAGTTCGATCGGACACATCACTGAATCGATACCGAGAAGGCACACACCCCGCAAAATGAAGGGCGCGACCGACGACGGCAGGTCCATACCGGCCGCCAGACCGCAGGCTGCGATGGCTCCGCCGTACTTGGTCATCGACAGCAGGTTGGCGAGCGTGGTCGACCCGACGCTGTCGACGCCGCCGGCCCAGCGCTCCTTCGCCAGCGCCTTTGGCGCACCTGACAGTTCGGCGCGGTCGATCACCTCGGCGGCGCCGAGACCCTTGAGATAGTCGGTCTCCGACATCCGCCCGGTCGACGCGATGACGTGGTAGCCGAGCTTCGACAGCACGGCGATCGCCACCGAGCCGACGCCGCCGGCGGCACCCGTGACCACCACCGGGCCGCTCTTCGGGGTCAGGCCGTGCTTCTCCAGCGCCAGCACCGAGAGCATCGCGGTATAGCCGGCGGTACCGACCGCCATCGCATCGCGGGCCGAGATGCCGTCGGGCAGCCGCACCAGCCAGTCGCCCTTGACCCGGGCCTTTTCCGCATAGGCGCCGAGATGGGTCTCGCCCATGCCCCAGCCGTTGCAGACGACCTTGTCGCCCGCCTTCCAGTCCGGATGGCTGGATTGCTCGACCGTGCCGGCGAAATCGATGCCGGCGATCATCGGGAACCGGCGCACCACCGGCGCCTTGCCGGTCAGTGCGAGACCGTCCTTGTAGTTCAGCGTCGACCATTCGACGCGGACGGTGACGTCGCCGTCCATCAGCTCGGCTTCATCGAATTGGGTGAGTGCGGCGGTGGTACCCTTGTCCGCCTTGTCGATCCTGATTGCCTTGAACGTTGCCACGATGTGCACTCCCCGTAATCTTGGTTTCGGGGAATGGTTTAGAACATGATCCGGGAAAGTGGAAACCGGTTTTCCCTCGCGACAAACGCGGAACGCGTTTGCGCGGAGATCATGCTCACTACAAAGAGCATCAGGCAGGCTGCGCAACCGGGCGGACGACGGGCTTTTCGACGATCGGCAGATTGATCAGCGCCGACAGCACGCCAAACAGCACCGACAGCCACCAGATCGGGGTGTAGGAGCCATACTGCTCGAACACGATGCCGCCGAGCCAGACTCCGAGGAAGCCGCCAACCTGATGGCTGACGAAGGCGAAGCCGTACAGCGTCGCAAACCAGCGCGTGCCGAACATCAGCGCCACCAGCGCCGAAGTCGGCGGCACTGTGGAGAGCCAGGTCAAGCCAGAGATCGCGCCGAACGCGATCGCCGAGAAGGTCGTGATCGGGAACGAAATGAAGGCGATGATCGACAGCGCGCGGGTGAAGTAGATCACCGACAGGATGTAGCGCTTCGGGAAGACGTTCTGCAGCCAGCCGACGCTGAGCGAGCCCACGATGTTGAACAGGCCGATCGCCGCGATCACCCAGCCGCCGGTCGATGCCGGAATGCCGCGATCGGCGAGATAGGCCGGCAAATGCACGGTGATGAAGGCGAGCTGGAAGCCGCAGGTGAAGAAGCCGAGCACCAGCAGCACGTAGGAGCGATGGCCGAACGCCTCCGCCAGCGCGGTCTTGAACGACTGCTGATCGGCGGGCGCAGCGTCATTCGTCTCCGCCGGCGGCGTCGAGAGCGCCAGCGACAACGGCAGGATCAGCAGCATCAGCGCGCCGAATACGAGGAGCGCGGTCTGCCAGCCGAAATTGTCGATCATCGCGACGCCGAACGGCGCGAACAGGAATTGGCCGAACGAGCCCGCGGCGGTGCCGGCGCCGAGCGCAATGCCGCGCTGCGCGGGCGGCAGCAGCTTGCTGAACGCTGACAGCACCAGGTTGAACGAGGAGCCCGACAGGCCGAAGCCGATCAAGACGCCGGCGCCAAGGTTGAGCGAGAGCGGCGTCGCCGAGTAACGCATCAGGAGCAGGCCCGCGGCGTAAAGCAGTGCGCCGACGACCATCACACGCAGCAGGCCGAAGCGGTCGGCAATCGCACCGGCGATCGGCTGGCCGAGCCCCCACAGCAGGTTCTGCAGCGCCAGCGCGAGGCCGAACACGTCGCGGCCCCAGGTGAATTCATGACTCATCGGCTGGACGAAGAAGCCGAGGCTGGAGCGCGGGCCGAAGCTCAGCAGCGCAATCGCGCAGCCGCAGACGATGATGACAAGCGGCGTGCGCCACGTGCCCGACGTCGGTCGAAGATCCCCGGTGGTAACGGCCATCTTGTCTTCCCCAGCAACTGCTGCGCGGGGAGCAGCCCCGCCGAACATTACGGGGAATTAATGCAGGTGCATGAAAACCCCAAGAGGGGCCGGAGAAAAATATTCGCCTGCAGGGCTGCTCTGCAGAATCGGAGAGGATGATGACCGTCATTCCGGGGCAGGCCCTGCCGGCCATCCCGGAACGACGTCGTTAGGTTGCGACGCGTCTGCCCCGAAATCGCGACGGCTCAGGCCCGAATGGCGGGGAACGTTGCCGTCTCCTCCCCCTGAAAGGGGGAAGGTTGGGATGGGGGTCAAGCATCGCTGCTCGTGGAGGGACCAGATCCCCACCGCTTTGCTCTGACGAGCAAAGCGACCTCCCCATTTCAAGGGGAGGTTAGGTTGGCAGCCCTATCGCCTGGCGCTGGCCTGCTCGGCCGAGCTCTGGGCGGCCTCGGCAAGTTGCGCCGAGATCTTGGCGGTCTCGGCCGGGTTGCCCCAGCTCGGCGCGTCGCTGCCGTCGCCCCAGGCGCGCGGGCGATAGAAGGTGTGGACGCCGAACTTGTACATCTTCTTCATCTCGCTGACCCAGGACGGCCGCACCCAATAGGCGTGGTAGTGGGTCGAGCGGTCGACTTCCGGCAGCCACAATTCGCCGTCGAGCATCGCCTTCGCGATCTTCCTGGCGCGATCCCACATGTCGGGCTCGCGGACGACGTCAGCGATATTGTCGCAGGCGAAGGTGAACTGACAGGCGTAGTGGCGGTTCTTGTTCTGGTAGACCACGCCGCACACCGTCTCCGGATATTTGCCGGAGAAGGCGCGGTTCAGCACCACCTGGGCGACCGCGATCTGGCCACGCACCGCTTCGCCGCGGGCTTCGAAATAGACCGCCTCGGCGAGGCACTTCTCCGACTTGGCGCGTGACTTCTCGTCGAACAGGCCGAGCCGCTCGGCCGGCGTCTTGGTGTGCTGGTCGTCGGCATTGACCTCGCCCTTCGGCGCGATGCTCTCGCCCATCTCGCCGGCCTTGACCGGACCATCGGCATCGACCGGCAGTGATGCCATCACCTTCATGTCGGGATCGGGCGTTGCTGCCGGCGTCACGACAACCGGCGCCTCGCCGGGCTGCCAGCGTTCGAGGTTCTCCGGCGTGCCGAGCGACGCGCCGAAGAACAGGTTGGCGGTCTGGAATGCGAACGGGTCGCGCTCCCGCGCCGCATCGGCAGGCGCAGCCGCGGGCTTCGCGGGCGCGGGCTTCAGATCGTCGAGCGGGTTGGCCTCGAGCGAGAGCGACACGTCGTTTTGCTGCGGCGACGGCTTGGCATATTGCAGCAAGGGCGGCGCGCGCAGCGCCTCCTGCAATTCAGGATCGAGCGGCGCGCTATCGGCCGGCGCGGTCGCGGTCTTCATGCCTTTGACCGACGAATTCGATGTCGCGGGATCTTCGTTCGCCGGCGCCGTATTTGCAGGCTCCGCAGGTTCGACCTGATCAGGCCGCCGGACGACGAGGCGATCGCCCTTCAGGGTGCGATCGACCTTGGGAAAATCAGATGCCTGGTAGCGCGGCGGCGGGGCTGCGATCGGATTGCGCGTCACCGTTCCGGTGATGTCGAGGTTCGAACTGTCCAGTCTTGCGAGCAGGATTTGCGGGGCTTGCGGCGCGGACGTGCCGATCGGACGGCCGAAACTGTAGGTCGCGACCTGGATGGAGCCGACGGCGGAGGCGAAGACGCGCTTCTGCCAGCGCTCGGCGACGCCGGGCTGCCGGGCCAGGAGCGAGGCAATATCCTGATATCCGATCTCGGTCGGCATAAGTGCGAAGATGCCAAGACCGAGACCGAAGAGCGCAAGACGTGCGCCCTTCGGCTGGTTACGCGACACAAACATCGTACGCTCACGCAACGCTTACTGAGTGCAATCGAACGCGGTACATCCGCGCAATTCGACCTTTCTCGTTGCTAAACCGTTTAGGTTGCCGCGGAGTTAATCGGCGTTGCTCGCGCGCTACACTCAAGCGATCGTAGATGTTTCGCATGTTGCATTGCGCGCCTTGGTAAATGCGCGGCGCACGAAGGTCGTAAACAACCGGTCAACGAAGATGGTGAACAAGGTGTTACGCGGCACCGTCGCTGCGTGCTGACGACAGCGCACGCAACAAGCAAAAATGGCCGGGACTTGGTCCCGGCCATTGCACTTCTCTGAACTACGCAGTCGCTCACGCCTGGCTGGCAATCTCCTTGCCGAGCGCGGCCTGCGCTGCGGCGAGACGCGCGATCGGCACGCGATAGGGCGAGCACGAGACGTAGTCGAGCCCGACCTCGTGGCAGAACGCGACCGACGCGGGATCGCCGCCGTGCTCGCCGCAGATGCCGACCTTGAGGCTCGGCCGCGTCTTGCGGCCGCGGGTGACGCCGATCCTGACGAGTTCGCCGACGCCGTCGCGATCGACCGAGATGAACGGATCGATCTCGAGGATGCCCTTGGCGACATAGGTACCGAGGAAGCTCGCGGCGTCGTCGCGGCTGATGCCGTAGGTGGTCTGCGTCAGGTCGTTGGTGCCGAAGGAGAAGAACTCCGCGGTCTCGGCCACCTCGCCCGCCATCAGGCAGGCGCGCGGCAGCTCGATCATGGTGCCGACCTGGTAGCTCAGCTTGACGCCGGTTTCCTTCATCACCGCGTTGGCGGTCGCATCGATCCGCGCCTTGACCAGATCGAACTCGGCCTTGGTCGCGATCAGCGGCACCATCACCTCGAGACCGACCGGCTTGCCGGTGCGCTTGCCGGCCTCGACGGCGGCCTCGAAGATCGCGCGCGCCTGCATCTCGGCGATTTCCGGATAGGCGATCGCGAGACGGCAGCCGCGGAAGCCGAGCATCGGGTTGAACTCGGAGAGTTCGCGGGCACGGTCGGCGAGCTTGCGCGGATCGGTGTTCATGGCGCGCGCCACTTCCTCGATCTCGGCCTGGGTGTGCGGCAGGAACTCGTGCAGCGGCGGGTCAAGCAGGCGGATCGTGACAGGCATGCCCTGCATGATCTCGAACAGCTCGACGAAGTCGGCGCGCTGCATCGGCAACAGCTTCGACAGCGCGGCGCGGCGCGACTGCTCGTCCTCGGAGAGGATCATCTCGCGCACGGTGCGGATGCGGGTCTCCTCGAAGAACATGTGCTCGGTGCGGCAGAGGCCGATGCCCTCGGCGCCGAACTTCACCGCGGTGCGCGCGTCATCGGGCGTATCGCCGTTGACGCGGACGCCGAGCTTGCGGACCGCGTCGGCCCAGCCCATCAGCGTGCCGAACTCGCCGGACAGCTCCGGCTCGATCATCGGCATGCGGCCGGCCAGCACCTGGCCGACCGAGCCGTCGATGGTGATGACGTCGCCGGTCTTGAAGGTGCGCGAGCCCACGCTCATGGTGCCGCGGCCGTAATCGACGCGGATGGTGCCGCAGCCGGAGACGCAGGGCTTGCCCATGCCGCGCGCAACCACCGCCGCGTGCGAGGTCATGCCGCCGCGGGTGGTGAGGATGCCTTCCGCGGCGTGCATGCCGTGGATGTCTTCCGGGCTGGTCTCGATGCGGACCAGGATGACCTTGCGTCCGTCGGCCTGCAGCTTGGCCGCTTCGTCCGACGAGAACACGATCTCGCCGGAGGCGGCGCCTGGCGACGCCGGCAGGCCGGTCGCGATCACGTCGCGCTTGGCGGCCGGATCGATGGTCGGGTGCAGCAGCTGGTCGAGCGAGGCCGGATCGATCCGCGTCACCGCGTCCTTGCGCGAGATCAGGCCTTCATTGGCGAGCTCGACCGCGATGCGCAGCGCCGCCTTCGCGGTGCGCTTGCCGCCGCGGGTCTGCAGCATCCACAGCTTGCCCTGCTCGACCGTGAACTCCATGTCCTGCATGTCGCGGTAATGCTTCTCGAGCAGCGTGTAGATCCGCGTCAGCTCCTTGAACGCGACCGGCATCGCGGCTTCCATCGACAGCTTGTCGGAGCCGGATTCCTGGCGCGCCTCCTCGGTGATGTCCTGCGGCGTACGGATGCCGGCGACGACGTCCTCGCCCTGCGCGTTGATGAGGAACTCGCCGTAAAGCTTGCTCTCGCCGGTCGAGGGATTGCGGGTGAACGCGACGCCGGTCGCCGAGGTCTCGCCCATGTTGCCGAACACCATCGCCTGCACATTGACGGCGGTGCCCCAGGATTCCGGAATGTCGTGCAGCTTGCGATAGGTCACCGCGCGGGCGTTCATCCAGGATGAGAACACCGCGCCGATCGCGCCCCACAGCTGATCGTGCGGATCCTGCGGGAAGTCGTGACCGGTCTCCTTGGCGACCGCCTCCTTGTACTTGCCGACCAGCTCGACCCAGTCGTCGCCGGTGAGGTCGGTGTCGAGCGAATAGCCCTGGCCGTCCTTGAAGGTGTCGAGGATGTCCTCGAAGTGATGATGCTCGAAGCCGAGCACGACGTCCGAATACATCGTGATGAAGCGGCGATAGCTGTCATAGGCGAAGCGGCGGTCGCCGGAGAGTTCGGCGAGCGCCTCGACGGTGCGGTCGTTGAGGCCGAGGTTGAGCACGGTATCCATCATGCCCGGCATCGAGGCGCGCGCGCCCGAGCGGACCGAGACCAGCAGCGGGTTCTTGGCGTCGCCGAACGTCTTGCCGGTCAGCTTGCCGACATAGTCGAGCGCCTTCTCAACCTGTGCTTTCAGTTCCTTCGGATACGTCTTGTCGTGTTCGTAGAAATAGGTGCAGACCGAGGTCGGAATGGTGAAGCCGGGAGGCACCGGCAGACCGAGATTGGCCATTTCCGCGAGGTTGGCGCCCTTGCCGCCGAGCAGATTGCGCAAGGTCGCCTGGCCCTCGGCCTTGCCGTCGCCGAACGTATAGACCCACTTGCCGGCCTTGATCGCAGCCGGGGCCGCCTTCTTCGCAACGGCCTTCGCCGGCGCCTTGCCGGCCGGCTTTGCAGCCGATTTGGGGGCGGCTTTCGGCGCCGCCTTCGGGGCGCTCTTCTTCAGCGCCTTGCGCACTGGTGCGGCCTTGCGGGCCGCGGCGGAGGGCTTTGATTTCGCTGCTGTTTTCTCGGCAGTTTTCTTGGACTTCGCGACGGCTTTGGCCATGTCAGACAACAATCCGAAAAGAGGGGTCGAAGATGCGCGCCTTACACCATTTTGAGGGGTTCCGCGCAAGCCGCGAAACCCCGCTTTCCCGCTAGAGGTGCAGCCAGCGCAGCAGACCCATCCCCACGAACCCGACGAAGATCAGATAGATCGCGACGATGTAATTGAGGAGCCGCGGCATGATCAGGATCAGGACGCCTGCGATCAGAGCCACGATAGCAGGCAGATGCCCAGCGGTGATGGTCATTGAAGTTTTCTCCGGGGGTTTCTTGGAAGAGCGAATCGAGCGGCAGTTTATCCGCTGCGGCGGTTCCCACATCAAGACGCCCGCGCGGCCTGAGAGTTCCGGTAACTCACGAAAATTGCTCCAAATTGCCGCGTATATGGCGGCGGTTTTCCGGAACATCACCGCAGCCGATGCATTGGCTCGCCGTGCGCATCGGCGAAGGCCGGCGCGCGCCATAAAATGCGATCACGGTGCCGGCTGTTGCCGCACAGGCCCAGACCGTTGGCGTCGTCCGCGGTGGCCCGCCGGTTGCAGTCGATGATGACGAGGGCATTACTGTCGAGCAGCGTCCGGCCTTCCGCGAGTACATCGTGCGCGAGCGCGTGCCGAACTACACGGTTCCGGATCGCATCGTGGTCGGCACCGTGCTGCCGGACGCCGGCGTGACCACTTACGACGTGCCGCAGCGGTTCGGCGCGACGCCCTATCGTTACACCGTCGTGAACGGTGAGACCGTTCTGGTCGAGCCGCGTTCGCGACGGATCGTTCAGGTGGTCGACTAGATCAACGTCAGCACGATCGCCTGAACGACAGTCCGGGCGCCGCGCAAGCGGATGTGCGCGAGGATCGACCGGACCAGAAAGCCCCGTCCGGCCTCCCCTCCGGGCGGGGCTCTTCCGTGTGTTGTGATCGTCGTGTTGTGATGAATTCCAGCGCCTGTCCTTGACGCGCTTTCTTCACGTTCTTCACGCAACCCGCTGCGCGCTTCGCTTGAGTGTCGAGTGGGTTACGATTTGAGGATCGAGAGCAACGTCGAGGTCGACTTGTAGCTCTTGATCGCAGCGTCCTGGAAATCCTGCGTCCAGTTGGTCGCTTGGCGCTCCTCCGCGCTCATCGAGGAATATTGCTTGAGGATGCCGAGGCTGAACTGGCGCGGATCGCCGGCGGTCTGGCTCTGCTTCAGCGCGTCGAGCACGGCGAGACGCGTCCGCGTATTGAGTTCCTGCTTGGCCGCGAAGATCTCCTCGGTGGAGAACTTCTTGTCCTGGTTCAGCGAGATCGCCGAGAGCGAGCGGTTGTCGAGCGAGGAAAGGTCGGCGAGCTGTCCGGTCTTGCGGCGGGAATCGTAGACCAACTCCTTGCCGGTCTTCGCCGCCTCGCTCTTCTGCCGATCGAGGAAGGCGCGCACGTCGCCGGCGATGCTGCTGAAGTCGCGCGCGGTACTCTTCGTGGGAGGCGCCGTCCCCGCCAGCGCGGCCGCGATCGGATCGCCGGAAATTCCAGATGGCGCCGTGTTGGGATCCTGCTGCGTCGCCTGATAGCCCTTCAGCACCGCGGCGCGCTGGCTGGCCCAGGTCGCGGTGGCCTTCTCCTCATCGCTCGCCCCATCGAGATAATCGAGCGCGGCCTTGTAGCTGACGCTGTAGTCGCCGGCCAGGCGCGTGGTCGCCAGCGACGGTTCCAACGCCTTGTCGAAGCGCTGCTTCAGCTCGGTGGCCGCAACCGCCTGCTCGTCCGGCGTGAACTTGCCGCCATTGTTGGTCGAGATCGCAAACAGCGAGCGACGGTCCAGCGTCGAGAGATCGATGGTGGTCTTGCCGTCGACAATCGGCGCCTTGACGCCGGCGACCGTGTAGAGCCGGTCGAGCGTGATGCGCGCATCACTGGTGACGGTGGCAAAATCCGGCAGCGGCACCTTGGCGAGCTGCGCGCGGGCGGCGTCCGACAGCGTGAGGTTGGTTGCGGCGTTGGATGTCGAGGACGCCGACAGATCGCCGGCGGTGCCATCGCCCGACAAGGTCGCTGCCAGTGACGGCGTCGCTGCTGCCCGCGCATAGGCCGAACCATATTGGGCGTAGGGATTGGGCGTGGTGCCGATCGAGGTCAACGGGCGGTCCCTGCATTGGCGCGAGGGGCGATGTCTTAAGAAATCGTTGCTTCGTCAGGACCTTCGCAGGGCATGGTTAACAAATTGCAAATTGTGTCGAAATATTCCGCCGGGACACACCCGTTAGCGGCGGCCGGTCATTTGTCCACGACCCAGGCGTGGCGGCGCTGGGTAAAGACCGATTGCGACGGCGCGGGAAAATCGGGATCCGCGAAGGCGCCGACCGCAACGCCGATCAGATCCGGCGCGCGGCCCGGCTCCCAATAGACCGACGATCCGCAATTCGGGCAGAAGTGAAACACCACGGTAGACCCGATGCCGCCGATCCGGCTGTATTCGCACGCCTCGCCCTGCGCCGCGACATCGGCGCGCGCAAAGAACGCCGCGACGCCATAGGTGCTGCCGGTGCGCTTCTGGCACTCCAGGCAATGACACAGCGATACGTTGAGGGGCTCGCCCTGACAGGTGACGCGGAGCTGTCCGCAGGCACATGTCGCGACCCGCGTCATCATCCCCCGCCCTTGCCGGCGACCAGCCGGTGAATGACCTTGCCAGACGAGGCACTGACGACTTCCGCGTCGAGCAGCAATTCGGCCGCGGCCAGCTCAGCCCGCACCAGTGCGGTATCGAACGCCGCATAGAGCCGGCCATGCGCATCGCGCGCATCGTCACCTCTGGTGACGCGCCAGCTCAGATAGAACACGCCGCCGGGCTTCACGAGTTCGAGCATGCGGCGGACTGATGGCGCGATCAGCGCGTGATCGAGATGCATGATCACGGTCTCGCACAGCACATTGTCGAAGCTGTTGGCGGCGATGCCGGACAGGTCAGGCAATTCGGCGCGGGTGAAGCGCAACGTCGGATAGCGGGCGCGGGCCTCCGCGAGCAGGCCCTCGGAGGCGTCATAGCCTTCGGCCGGAAAGCCGTGGGCATTCAGCCAGGCCACCTCGCGGCCGCTGCCGCAGCCGATATCGGCGGTCGCGCCGCCCTCGATGAAGAATTGCCCGACGATCTCCTGCAGATCGACCGGCGCCGGCTGTTCGTGCCAGTCCTGCGCAAACGCCGCCGCATCCTTGTCGTAAGCGGCGAGCGTCGCGCGGTCCATCGATCAGCCCTCGATCCGGGAGAAATCCGCCACCGCACGCGTCGCGGCGCGGATCTCGTTGAGGAGCTTCAGGCGGTTTTCGCGCACCTTCGGATCGTCGTCGTTGACCTTGACCTTGTCGAAGAACGCATCGACCGCCGGACGCAGCTTGGCCATCGCGCTCATCGCGCCGGCAAAGTCTTCCTTGGCGACGGCGGCGGAGGCCTCGGCCTTCACCTGGTCGATCGCCTTGGCCAGCGTCTTCTCTTCATCGAGCTTGTAGAGCGCGGCGTCAGGCGCGCCGTCGAAGGTCCGCTTGTCCTTCTTCTCCTCGATCGCGAGAATGTTGCTGGCGCGTTTCGTGCCAGCGAGCAGGTTTTTGCCGTCGTCGCTGTCGAGGAATTTGCCGAGCGCCTCGACGCGCCGGACGACGAGCAACAGATCGTCCTGGCCACCAAGCGAGAACACGGCATCGACGAGATCGTGACGCGCGCCCTGATCGCGGAGCTGAACCTTCAGGCGGTCGGCGAAGAAGGCGAGCAGATCGTTCGGCAGCGTTTCGGCATCGGCCTTGAGCGACAATCCGAGCAACGCGGATTTGGCCGTCTTCAGGATCGGCAGGCGCAGCGTATTCTCGACGATCAGCCTGATCGCGCCGAGCGCCGCCCGGCGCAGCGCGTACGGGTCCTTCGATCCGGTCGGCTTCTCATCGATCGCCCAGAACCCCGCGAGCGTATCCAGCTTGTCCGCCAGTGCCACCGCGACGCTGACCGGATCGGTCGGCACGCGATCGGTCGGCCCCTGCGGTTTCCAGTGCTCCTCGCTGGCGGCGGCGACGGAGGCATCCTCGCCCTGCGCCAGCGCGTAGTACTTGCCCATCAAGCCCTGCAACTCCGGGAATTCGCCGACCACTTCGGTCAGCAAATCCGCCTTGGCGAGGCAAGCGGCGCGCCTGGTTTTCGCGACATCGGCGCCGACCAGCGGCGCGATCTCGGCGGCGAGCCGCTCGATCCGCTTGATCCGCTCCGCCTGGGTGCCGAGCTTCTCATGGAACACGATCTGCTCGAACTTCGGCAGCCGGTCCTCGAGCTTGGTCTTGAGGTCCGTCTCGTAGAAGAACTTCGCGTCCGACAGCCGCGGACGGATCACGCGCTCATTGCCGGCGACGATGGTCTTGCCGCCGTCGGGCGCCTCGATGTTCGCGGTCAGCACGAACTTGTTGGTCAGCTTGCCGGTCTTGGTATCCCTGACCACGAAGCACTTCTGGTTGTTGCGGATGGTGGCGCGGATCACCTCATCCGGAATCGACAGAAATTCCTTCTCGAACGATCCCATCATCACGACCGGCCATTCGACGAGGCCGGAGACCTCGTCGAGCAGCACCTGATCCTCGACCAGTTCGAGGCCCTGCGCGAACGCCAGCTCCTTGGCGTCCTCGAGGATGATGTCCTTGCGCGCCTGCGGATCGAGGATCACCTTCGCGGCCTTCAGCTTGGCCTCGTAATCCTCGAAGCGGCGCACGGAGATCGCACCCGGCGCCATGAAGCGATGGCCATAGGTGGTCTGCCCGGCCTCGATGCCGTCGACCGAGAACTTGACGATGTCGGGCTCCTCGGTCTCCAGACCGAAGGTCGCGGTGATGGCGTGCAGCGGGCGCACCCAGGTGAGCGAGCCTGATTTGGCCGAGCGCGCGCCCCAGCGCATCGACTTCGGCCAGGGGAAGGTGCGGATGATCACCGGCAGCATTTCCGCGATCACGTCGATCGCGGCGCGGCCGGGCTTTTCGATCAGCGCGATGTAGAAGTCGCCCTTCGGATCTTTCTGGATCTTCGCTTCATCCAGCGATTTGAGACCAGTCGCTTTCAGAAAGCCCTGCACCGCCGCATCCGGGGCGCCCATCTTCGGGCCGCGACGTTCAGTCTTCAGATCAGGCTGGCGCGCCGGAATCCCGTGCACGGTGAGCGCCAGACGGCGCGGGGTCGCGAACGCCTTGGCGCCTTCATAGACCAGGCCTTCGGCGACCAGCTTGTCGGTCACCATGCGGCGCAGATCGTCGGCCGCCTTGGCCTGCATGCGCGCGGGAATTTCTTCGGAGAACAGCTCGAGGAGAAGATCGGGCATCAGGCCGCCCTGCCCGTTTCAGTGTGGATCCATGCCTCGCCGCAGGCCTTCGCCAGGTCGCGCACGCGCCCGATATAGCTCTGCCGCTCCGTCACCGAGATGACGCCGCGGGCGTCGAGCAGGTTGAACACGTGGCTCGCCTTGATGCACTGGTCGTAGGCCGGCAAGGCCATCAGATGTTCCTTACTGTTGCCACCTTCGCGCCAGCCGGCGGCGAGATATTTGCGGCAGGCCTCTTCCGCCATCCTGAATTGCTCGAACAGCATCGCGGTGTCGGCAACTTCGAAATTGTGCCGTGAGTATTCCTGCTCGGCCTGCAGGAAGACGTCGCCATAGGTGACCTTCTCGGCGCCCTCGCGGCCGTTGAAGTTGAGATCGTAGACGCGGTCGACGCCCTGCACATACATCGCGAGCCGCTCGAGCCCGTAGGTGAGCTCGCCCGCGACCGGCGCGCATTCGACGCCGGCGACCTGCTGGAAGTAGGTGAACTGCGACACCTCCATGCCGTCGCACCAGCACTCCCAGCCGAGACCCCAGGCGCCGAGCGTCGGGCTCTCCCAGTCGTCCTCGACGAAGCGGATGTCATGGACGGCGGCGTCGATGCCGATCGCGGCCAGCGACTTCAGGTACAGTTCCTGAAGGTTCGCCGGCGACGGCTTCATGATCACCTGGAACTGGTAGTAGTGCTGGAGGCGGTTGGGGTTTTCGCCGTAGCGGCCGTCCTTGGGCCGCCGCGAGGGCTGCACATAGGCGGCGTTCCAGGGCTTTGGCCCCAGCGCGCGCAGCGTGGTCGCGGGATGGAAGGTGCCGGCGCCCATTTCCATGTCGTAGGGCTGCAGGATGACGCAACCCTGCTCGGCCCAGAACCGCTGGAGGGCCAGGATGAAGCCCTGGAACGAACGTTCCGGGCGCATGTGGTCAGGCAGGGCGTCCATCGTTGGAATCGATCTCGCGAGGGGGTGTGAGGCGCGCGGGACCGTATCGGCGGCAGCCAATGGAATCAAGGCGATGGGAGATGTTTAGCGTCATTCCGGGATGGTCCGAAGGACCAGACCCGGAATCTCGAGATTCCGGGTTCGATGCTGACGCATCGCCCCGGAATGACCACGATGTTAGCCCGGGCGATAGGCCCCGGTCACGGGGTCGCGGCGAAGGGTCTTGATTTCGCCCGCGCGGGTGGCCTCGGCCACGCGGGACAATCGCGCCTCTTCGAGTTCCTGGTTGATCCGGACGGCCGTCTTGTACGCCCAGCGGACCACGGCCAAGCTTCCCAAGACGCCTGCGAATGCAATCAGCGGCGGCATCGGTCGATCCTTGTCGTTCACGTCTGTCAGGCCCCCAATGCCGAGCATTCTCGCGCAAGGTGGCCTGCGCCGCAATCGCGGTTTTGGGACTAAATGGCGCGCTCACATCCCTGTGTTCACAGCCCGAATCTGGCCCAAATCGCACGGGTTTCCAGCGCCGAGATCACCTCGTCCGGCAGCGCGGCCAGCCCATCCAGCGCCGCCAGCGACCCTGCCCCTGGCGCCCGCCGGCCCAGCAGGCCGGACAGCAAGCCGCTGGCCGGCGCAATCACCGGGGTCAGCACCTTGTCGCCATAGCGGGCCCGCAGCGTGGAGCGGATGTCGCCGATGCCATCGGCGAGCCCGAGACCGATCGCGGTATCGCCGGCCCAGTACTCACCGGTGAACAGCACGTCGTCGGTGCCCTTGAGCCGGCCGCCGCGGCTCTGCCTGACCAGCGCGATGAAGATCGCATGGATCTCGCGCTGGATCGCCTTCAGCCGGGCGACGTCATCGGGGTTCTCGGGAAGGAAGGGGTCGAGCATCGCCTTGTGGCTGCCCGCGGTATAGAGCCGGCGCTCGACCCCGATCTTCTTGATCAGCCCCTCCAGGCCAAAGCTGCCGCCGACCACGCCGATCGAGCCGAGGATCGAGGACGGATCGCAATAGATCTCATCGCCCGCGCAGGCGATCATGTAGCCGCCGGAGGCCGCGACGTCCTCGACGAACACCAGTACCGGGAGCTTCTTCTCGGCGGCGAGTTGCCGGATGCGCAAATAGATCTGCCGCGACTGCACCGGCGAGCCGCCCGGCGAATTGATCACCAGCGCCACCGCCTTGGCATTCCGCGTACCAAAGGCGCGCTCCAGCATCTTGGCGACGCCGGAGAGTGTCATGCCGGGCCGCAGCGGCGTCACCGCACCGATCACGCCTGCCAGACGCACCACCGGCACGACGGCCGCACCGCGCCTGAAGCGCGCCGGCAACATTGCCTGCACGCGTTCGAGCAGTCCCGAACGTCCAGCGTGATCACTTCTTTGTTCACTCATGCCGTTACCTCGAATTAACCACTTTTTATCACGCCACTGTCATTGGAATCCGTGGAACGCGTTTTGCATTTTGTCATTGGGGCTGCAATGCGCGAGCGGAGAGGGACTCATGAAAATCTATCTGCTGATTTTGCTGATCGGTACACTCCTGGCGGCGATCCACTTCACGTCCACGCCGGACCGCCAGTCGGAAACGGCTTCGCGGTGATTTAGTGCCTCTGACAACGTGGGCAGCGCCCTGCCCGCTAGCGCCGCGCCAGCGGCAATTCCCCCTTCCCAGCCAACACCTCCTGCACCCATTTATTGGGCACGCCTGACTCTTCATTGAGCAGCAGTGCGGCATGGAGCCGCGTCGGCGCCCGGCCGCCCTTGGTCGCCCGCACCAGGATTCGGATCGCCGGCGACGTCCCGTCGCCGTGAACCGGCAGGATCTCGACACTGCCAAAACCGCGATCCAGCGCGGCCAGCACCTCGGCAATGCCGTCGGCCCGCCAGATCAGCGCAAGCTGCCCGTTCGACTTGAGAATTCGCCGCGCCGCGTGGACCCAGCCGGCCAGCGTGGTCGCGGTCGCGACATGGGCGCGCTCGCGTACACCGTCCGGCGAGGCGCGATGCCGCGACGGATCGTTGAACGGCGGGTTCATCAGCACGACGTCAGCGCTATTGGGCCCGAGGCCGGAATCATCGAAGGCCGCGGCGCCGGCTTCGACATCAAGCACGATCACCTTTGCCAGGATCGCGTTGGTGCCGGCGTTATTCCGCGCAAGCTCGGCCAGGGCCGGGTCGATTTCGACCAGAACGAGATCGATCCCCCTCACCCGCCGCGCCACCGCCAGCCCGGCCGCGCCGACACCGGAGCCGAGATCGACGACGCGGTCACCTGATCGAGCCGGCGTCGCCGCGGCGAGCAGGATCGCGTCATGGCCGGCACGGTGGCCGCTGCGGGGTTGCCGCAGGCGCAATTGGCCACCGAGAAATCCGTCTTCGGTGATCCCGGCCGCCGGAGACTCCTTTTTTGACGCGTTTTCTTCACGCGAACCGGGGTCCACTTCGCTTGAAAACGTTCTAATCATCGGCCCGCAATTCGTGGCCGAGGCCGGCCTCGGTCAGGAGCTGGCGGGCCTCGTGGCTGTCGTCCTCATGCACCAGGATCCGCCGCGGCAGCACGCCGAGCGAGCCCTCGATGATGCTCATGTTCTGGTCCAGCACCAGATGATGGATGTTAGCGCTGTCGAGCAGCGCGCCAATGGCGGAGACCAGCACCATGTCATTGGTCCGTACCAATTCCCGCAAAATACGCTCTCCTGTCGCCCCGGCTGTGCGGCACTTGCGCCACATGTCAATAACTTGATGGCCTTGCCGCTGCACCGCGCAGTTTCTATTGTTATAGCTGAGCATAGTGCGTATTCGGCAAAATTGGAGACCAGCGTGGCGGTTATTGTACCCTTCGAAAGCCCGTCCAATGCTTCGATCGACGGGCTGGTGGGACTTGTCGCCGCCGACATGGAGCGCGTCAACGCGACGATCCTTTCGCGGACCGGTTCCGAGGTCACCATGATCCCCGAGGTCGCCAATCACCTGATCTCCTCCGGGGGCAAGCGGTTGCGTCCGATGCTGACGCTGGCGATGGCCCAGCTCGCCGACTATTCCGGCGACGGCCATATCAAGCTCGCCGCCGCGGTCGAATTCATGCACACCGCGACCCTGCTGCATGACGACGTGGTCGACGAGAGCGAGCTGCGCCGCGGCAAATTGTCCGCGCGGATGCTGTGGGGCAACGAGGCCAGCGTGCTGGTCGGCGACTTCCTGCTCGGCCAGGCGTTCCGGATGATGGTCGAGGTCGGCTCGCTCCGCGCGCTCGACATCCTGTCCGCCGCCGCCGCCACCATCGCCGAGGGCGAGGTGATGCAGCTTGCCGCCGCCAAGAACACCGCGACCACCGAGGACGAATATCTCGCCGTGATCCGCGGCAAGACGGCGGAGCTGTTCGCCGCGGCCTGCGAGGTCGGCCCGGTGATCGCCAACCGCCCGAAGGCCGAGCAGACCGCGTGCCGCTCGGTCGGCATGAATCTCGGCATCGCCTTCCAGCTCGTCGACGACGTGCTCGACTATGGCGGCAAATCCGCAAAACTCGGCAAGAATGTCGGCGACGATTTCCGCGAGGGCAAGATCACGCTCCCGGTGGTGCTCGCCTTCCGCCGTGGCAACGACACCGAGCGCAAATTCTGGATCCGCGCGCTGGAGCGCGGCGAGATCGGATCGGCCGACCTCGACCACGCCATCGGCCTGATGACCAAGCACCGCGCCCTCGAAGACACCATCAGCCGCGCCCAGCACTACGGCGCGATGGCCGTCGACGCGCTGGCGCTGTTCCCGCCCTCACCGATGAAGACGGCGCTGGAAGAGGTCGTCGCATTCTGCCTGGCGCGCTCTCATTGATCTAGGCACCCGCGAGCAACAAGACGCTGTCGTCCCTGCGAAGCAGGGACCCATACTCCGCGGCGAGAGTTGTAGGCGGGACTCGTCATTCCAGCGTCACGCAAATAACAAGCATCGGTGGTTATAGGTCCCTGCTTTCGCAGGGACGACACCAGGGTTTGCTGCACCGGCGCCCGCTACTCCTTCACCGGCACCCAGATCTCCAGCCCGCCATTGCCGGTGCTCGCGTCGAACTTCTCGTCGTAGCGCTCGAAGTTCGGCGCGTCGGCGACCTTCATGCCGGATTGCGGCAGCCAGCGGTTCCAGATCGTGTTGACGGTGCGGCGGATCGTCGAGATGTGGTCGGTGTGCGTGAACACGACGTATTTCTGCTCGGGAATGCGGACGCGCGCGAACTCGCGCGGCAGGTCGGAGAAATCAGCGACCTCGACGCCGGCGATGTAGTCGAAATTGCCGGCATCGTCACCGTTGCAGCAGACGCCATAAGCGACGTTGCCGACCTGGCGGGGGATGTGCGCGCATTGCTGGTGGAAGCCCTGCCATTGCTTCGGAATGCCGGCATCGCTGCCATTGTCGTGATTGTAACGCTCGCCGATGCCGGCGACGAGGAACGCCTTTCCGGTGGCAATGCGCGGCGGATCGATGTGGTCGAGAGCTGTCGAGATCATGGTGATCGGCTCCTGGAGATTGAGCTTCGTCAGGCACGTTGTCGCGCGCACCGTCTCGGGCGTGACGCCGAAATGGTCGCGAAACGCGCGGGTGAATGCTTCGTGGGAGCCGTAATCCGCATCCAGCGCGAGGCTGAGAATATCGGGTGCACCGGCCGCGAGTTGGCGCGCGGCTTCGCTGAGGCGGCGCGCCCGCACATAACGCATCACCGAGAACCCGGTCGCTTCCGCGAACGCCCGTACCAGATGGAAGCGCGAGACGCCCGCAACGGCGGCAATCTCGTCGAGCGTCAGCGGCGCGCCGAGATGGCTTTCGATGTACCAGAGCGCCTTCTGGGCTGGATTCATGGACGACGGCCTTCCTGCAAAGCTCGGGCATCATGCACGGCTGCCGCGCGCGGCATTTGACAGTCCTTGCTGCCCGGCGGTGAAACCGTGGTTCCGCTCCACGGAAATTTACCCGCAAAGCCGTCGCTGGCAACAATGTTGCAATCGTGCATACTCGCCGACGCATCGATCCGACGGCTCATCAAGCTGCCCGATAATCAAGACTGCAAGAGCCGCGGCCAGCATGTCAGGGAGGACAATGATGCACCACCAACGCTTGAGCTATGCCAACTGCGTCAAGTCCGCGGCGCTTGCGGGGCTTTTGACGATCGCCTTCGCAAGCGCAGCCAACGCGCAGAAGAAATACGATCCGGGCGCAACCGACACCGAAATCAAGGTCGGCAACATCATGCCCTATTCCGGTCCGGCGTCCGCCTACGCCACGATCGGCAAGACCGAAGCCGCCTATTTCAACAAGCTCAACAGCGAAGGCGGCATCAACGGCCGCAAGGTCAACTTCATCTCCTACGATGACGCCTACTCACCGCCGAAAATGGTCGAGCAGGCCCGCAAGCTGGTCGAGAGCGACGAGGTGCTCCTGATCTTCAATCCGCTGGGCACGCCGGGCAACACCGCGATCCAGAAATACATGAACGCCAAGAAGGTGCCGCAGCTGTTCGTCTCCACCGGCGCGGCCAAGTGGAATGATCCGAAGAACTTCCCGTGGACCATGGGCTGGCAGCCGAGCTACCAGGTCGAAGCGCGCATCTATGCCAAGTACATTTTGCAGAACTATCCGGGCAAGACCATCGGCGTGCTCTACCAGAACGACGATTTCGGCAAGGACTACCTGATCGGCCTGCACGACGGGCTCGGCGAACAGGCCAAGAAGCTGATCATCGTCGAATCCTCCTACGAGACCTCGTCGCCGACGGTGGATTCGCAGATCGTGCAGATCAAGGGCGCCAACCCCGACATCTTCGTCAACATCGCCACGCCGAAATTCGCGGCGCAGGCGATCAAGAAAGCCGCCGAGCTCGACTGGCATCCGGTGCAGTTCCTGACCAACGTCTCCGGCTCGATCGGCGGCGTGATGAAGCCGGCTGGCTATGAAGCGAGCCAGGGCGTGCTGTCCACGGCGTATCTCAAGGACCCCAAGGATACCGAGTGGAAGAACGATCCGGCGATGACCGAGTGGCGCGCCTTCATGACCAAATGGTATCCCGAAGGCGACCTCGACGACGCCGCGACCGTATTCGGCTATGGTGTCGCCAAGGGGCTCGAGCAGGTGTTGCGGCAGTGCGGCGACAATCTTACCCGCGAGAATCTGATGAAGCAGGCGGCCAGCCTCAACTTCGAGATCGGCATCTATCTGCCCGGCACCAAGATCAAGACCGGGCCGGACGACTATGCGCCGATCGAGCAGTTGCAGATGATGCGCTTCAAGGGCGAGAGCTGGGAGCGGTTCGGCCCCATCATGAGCGGCGAGAAGAGCAGTTGAGGGCTTTCCTCCACAGCTTTGCGGTTCGTGATGCCCGGCCGTGCGCCGGGCATCCACGTCTTCGACATGATTCACGAGCAAGACTTGTCGCAAGCAAGACTCGTTACGAGCAAGATTTGCGATGGCCGGAACCCAGACCAGCCGAAGCGACGCCGTTCTTCAGGCTCAAATGTCCGGCCACCACGAATTCCAGGCACATCCTGCGATCGGAAGGACAACAACAATGAAAATCACCGACGTCCGCGCCCACCATATCCGCATTCCCTACGACGCCGGGCCCGCGAGCTTCCGCCAGGGAGCTTCCGCGATCTCGGCGCTCGACATGGTGCTGGTCGAGGTTTCGACCGATGCCGGCCTCACCGGCTGGGGCGACGCCTTCGCCTATGTCTGCCCGAAGACGAGTTGCACGGCGGTGGCCGAGATGATCGCGCCGCAGGCGCGCGGCCTCGAGGTGCCCGACGCGGCCAGCATCCCCGCCGCGATGGAGCAGATCCAGCGCAACCTGCATCTGTTCGGCCGCTACGGCATCACGATGTTTGCGATCTCGGCGCTCGACATCGCGCTGTGGGATCTCGCCGGCAAGGTGAAGGGCGTGCCGCTGTATCAACTGATCGGCGGCGCGAAGCGCAGCACGATCCCGGCCTATGCGAGCCTGATGCGGATCGGCAATCCGGCGCATATCGCCGCCGAATGCAAGAAGGCGATCAAGCTGGGCTATTCCGCGATCAAGCTGCACGAGACCACCGTGCCTGCGGTGGCCGCCGCGCGCGAGGCGATCGGCCCCGGCGTGCCGCTGATGGTCGACATGAACTGCCCGCTGGACGGACCCGCGGCGATCCAGTTCGCGCGCGACTGCAAGCAGGCCGCGCCGCTGTTCCTGGAGGAGCCGGTCTGGCCGCCGGAGGATTTTGCGACGCTCGCCGAGGTGCGCAGAGAAGGCCGGCTCGATATCGCGGCCGGCGAGAACGCCTGCACCGTGCATCAATTCCGCCAGATGATGACCGCGGGCGCGGTCAGTCACGCGCAGCCCTCCGTGATCAAAGTCGGCGGCATCACCGAATTCCTGAGGGTGGCCGTCCTCGCCGACGAGTTCGGCGTCCAGGTGATTCCGCACTCGCCCTATTTCGGGCCGGGCTTTCTCGCCACGCTGCATCTGATGGCGATCCGCGACGCGGGGCTGATCGAGGTGTTCTTCATGAAGCGTCCCGCCTGCCTGTGGGGCGACCGCATCGACGTCGACGCCAACGGCCATGTCGCCGTGCCGCAGGGCCCCGGACTCGGTTACGAGCCGGATCGCGACGTGATGGAGAAGTATCGGGTGGCGTAGCTGAGACACGCTTCCTGTCATTGCGAGGAGCGAAGCGACGAAGCAATCCATCGTTCCGCACGCGCGGTGGGATGGATTGCTTCGTTTCGCTCGCAATGACGGTTTTCTACTTCGTCCCGTCCTTCGCGGCGGGCGCGGCATCCTTCGCCGGCGGCGCGTCGGCTTTCTTCTTCAGGTCCTCGGTGAGCTTGACCTGCGCGGCCTGCAGATCGGTGACGAGCTTCTGCAAGCTCGCGACCGAACTCTGCAAGCTCACGATCTGCCGGTTGGCGGCATCGAGCTTTTGCTGATGATCCGATGTGAGCTTGTTGATCGTCTTCTGCAGGAAATCGATATTGCTCTGCAGACAGCTCGTGCGCCGCTCCATGGTTTTCTCGACGGTGCAGATCTCGATGCCGGGAACGTCCTGCGCATGCGCGGTTGCGGCGACGCCGAGTGCAAGCGGAGCCAGCAAGGCGAGAACAAAACGAGCGGTCATCGGCGTCTCCGGGCAAATGCGTCATTCACAGTTTTGTGCTCGCGACGCTGAAAGCGAGGCAGACATACCACACTGAAACCGCATTCAAGCGGTGTGCTTCACCCATTACGGGACTACTCGTGGGGACGGGGGCCTCGGAACTTGTTTGGTTCGATCCCTTTTGGCTCGGCCTTGGGCAGTGGAGACAGATCGCATGGCAACGCGCGAAAAACGGATGGCGCAATTCGACGGCAATGGCGAACCTGCGCCGGAACAGCGCGTGGAAGTACTTTGTGAGGATCATAGCGGAACGTATCAGCTGCCGTTCGCCTGCCGCTTCGTCAACGGCCAGTGGCGCAATGACACCACCGGCGGCGCGCTGGAAGCCAACGTCATCGCCTGGCGGAAGCCGCGCGAGAAGCAGGCGGGCATGGTCTGAGGCCGGCATCGGCGCGCGCTGTTTCAAAACGCGACGCGCGCGCACCTTGTCTTAAGATTTGGAACGCGGGTGGAACGAACCGCGTCCGAATCACTGATCGAGCAGCGTACCGCGTTGTTCACGGCTAGATGTGGTCATCAGCCCGAGGCTGCGCACCACATACAGAACCATGACGATCGGCCGCAGCCAGCGGCCGATAACAAAGGTTAACTCCTCCGCAGACGACATTGCGATCCCTCTCGTTGGCGATCATTTCCACGGCGTGATCGGCGGCACCGTTTCGGTCGCCGGCGGCACGTCCACGGTCTTGAAATCGGCGGGGCTGACGATCTCGAGGTATTCCATGTCCTTCGAGTAATCGAACAGGTAGTGGGTGATGCCGGGACGCTGATGGATGACGTCGCCGGCCTCGACCAGCGTCTCCTTGTCCTCGTACATGAAGCGCGCCCAGCCCTTGGTCATGATGACGATCTGAAAATCGCACAGATGCTTGTGCCAGCCGGTGCCCTGCTCCGGCGGCATGTCGGGATTGGCCTTGACCAGATGGCAGATCACCTGCCCGCTGGTGGCATCGGCGATGCCAAGATCGCGATACAGGAAGAAGTCGCGCAGACCTCCGCCCTTGAACTCGGTGTCACCGGGTTTGACGTGGGAAAATTTGCTGACGACGGCGTGCTGGTTCATTTCAAGCCTCCACGGTTCTCGTGTTCGCGAGATCGCGGCGCGGCTCAGCGTCCAAATTTTCGGCAGCGTCGCATCGTCGCGGTCACAGCTCGGTCATTGCCATGCGAAATCCTTGCCAGCCGGGTTGGGCTGCGGCGAACCGTCTCGCCATGCGCTGGTATCGCCGCGCAAGCATTTGGAGCGAGGCGCGAATTTGCGCCTCGACGGCTGTCGTGCACACCCGTCGCGTGGCGCCAATGCCTGACGCCGACGGCACGTCCATTGAGCAAGGCTTGCCTCGTGCTTGAGCCGCCGATGCAGGCAAGCCGACCCGGGCGCTGCCTAATATTCGACCTCGAGCTCCTCGACGTCGGCCGGCTCCGCCTTCGCGGCCTCGATCCATTCCTGCATCTCGGGCATCGTCATGATGGTGCTGGCATACACCGCAAACGCAGGCTCGAGCTTGACGTCATAGGTCATGAAGCGGGTCACGACCGGCGCATACATCGCGTCCGCCATGGTGCGGCGTTCGCCGAACAGGAACGGCCCGCCCGATGCGCCGAGGCAGTCGCGCCAGATGGTGCAGACGCGGTCGATGTCGGCCTGCGCCCGCGACCAGATCTTGAAGCCGGGGAAATGGCCCTTGAGATTGACCGGCAGCGAAGAGCGCAGCGTGGTGAAGCCGGAATGGATTTCGCCCGAGATCGAGCGGCAATGCGCGCGCTGGATCCGGTCTTCCGGCAACAGCCCGGCATGCGGCATGATCTCGTTGAGATACTCGCCGATCGCCAGCGTATCCCAGACCGTCGCACCGTCATGGCGCAGGCAGGGCACCAGGATCGAGGACGACAGCAGCAGCAGCTCGGCGCGGGCCGACGGGTCGTCGGGTGCGGTGACCACCTCCTCGAACTCGAGCCCGGCGAATTTCGCCAGCAGCCAGCCGCGCAGCGACCAGGAGGAGTAATTCTTGCTGCTGATGGTGAGTGTCGCTTTCGCCATATCGGTCCCTCACGCCTGAACGCGTCCTCAGCTCCCGGACATCGCGCGCCGGTTCAGCCGCCGCGCACCCGGCGCCATCGGTTTTTGCAGCAAGCCACGTGCCAATTTGCCGGGCGGCCGGCCCCGCCTCTGGCGTCGATATTGCATGGCAAGCCGGGCCACGGGTGGATGCGTATGATGTCAATGCTGTACCAGGCCTATCAAAACCACATGGACCTCACCGCGCCGTGGCGAACCGGAGCCGCGGCGGCGTTGCGCTATCTCAATCTGGTGCCGCGCGGCGCGTCCTACCGGACGTTCGGCCGGCTCGCCGCCGCGCTCGAGCTGATCTCGCGCTCCAGCCTGAGCTATGCCCGTCCCGAGTACGGCATCGGCAGCGTGACCGTCGGCAACAGGGAGTTAGAGGTGACGGAGGAGGTCGCCTATGCGACGCCGTTCGGCTCGCTGCTGCATTTCAGGAAGGTGGACGGACCGGAGCAGCCGCGGCTGTTGCTGGTGGCGCCGATGTCCGGGCATTTTGCCACGCTGCTGCGCGGCTCCGTGAAGACGCTGCTGCAGGACCACGACGTCTACATCACCGACTGGCACAACCCGCGCGACATCCCGCGCAGCAAGGGCCGCTTCGGGCTCGAGGACTACACCGACCATCTGATCGACTTCCTCGGCCAGCTCGGCCCGCGCGCGCATATGGTGGCGATCTGCCAGCCTTCGGTGTCGGCGCTGGCGGCCGCCGCGATCATGTCGGAAGACAATCATCCGGCGCGGCCGGCCTCGCTCACCCTGATGGCCGGGCCGATCGACACAAGGATCCAGCCGACCAAGGTGAACGAATTCGCCAAGAGCAAGCCGATCAAATGGTTCGAGGACAATCTGATCAATTACGTGCCGATGCAGTGCAAGGGCGCGTTGCGTCAGGTCTATCCCGGCTTCGTGCAACTCACGGCGTTCGTGTCGATGAATCTGGAGCGGCACATCAAGCAGCATATCGATCTGGCCGATCATCTCGCCAAGGGCGAGACCGCCAAGGCCGCGGTGATCAAGACCTTCTACGACGAATATTTCGCGGTCATGGATCTGCCGGCGGAGTTTTACATCGAGACGGTGCGCGACGTGTTCCAGGAGCATCTGTTGCCACAGGGCATGTTGATGCATCGCGGCCGCCCGGTGAATCCGGCAGCGATCCGGCGCATGGGGTTGATGACGGTGGAAGGCGAGAAGGACGACATCTGCTCGATCGGCCAGACGCTCGCCGCGCAAGACCTCTGCACCGGGGTCCGCACCTATCGCAAGGTGCATCACATGCAGGCCGGCGTCGGCCATTACGGCGTGTTTTCCGGCAAGCGCTGGAACAACGAGATCTACCCGCTGCTGCGCGATTTCGTGCATGTGAATTCGTGAGTGATTCCCGGTAGCCCGGATGAAGCGAAGCGCAATCCGGGAAGGTGTTTCTGCGGAGAAGCCGGCCCCGGATTTCGCTCCGCTTCATCCGGGCTACGAAATCTCGCCTCCCGACACTGCTCCATCTCCATCACTGCGCGCCTCGCAAAGACGCTGCGGCTAGCCATGCCTGCCCTCGCGCAGTAGTCTCCCCGGCCACGACGACCCGCTTTCGAAGAATCGTCCAGGGAGAAACTCCATGCGCGCGCCTACCGCCTTCCGTGCCCTCACACTCGCCGTCATCGGCGCCCTCGCCTTCACCTCAGCCGTATCCGCCGCCGAAGTCCATGTCATGATCTCGGGCGGGCTGACGGCGGCCTACAAGGCGCTGGTGCCGGAGTTCGAGCGCAAGACCGGGCACAAGGTGGTGACCGCCTTCGGGCCGTCGATGGGCACCACGACCAATGCCATTCCGGTACGGCTGGAGCGCGGCGAGCCCGCCGACGTGCTGATCATGGTCGGCTATGCGCTCGGCGACCTCATCAAGCAGGGCAAGGTGGTGGCCGACAGCCGCGTCGACCTCGTGAAGTCGCCGATTGGCATCGCGGTGAAATCAGGCGCGCCGAAGCCCGACATCGGCTCGGCCGACAGCGTCAAGCAGGCGCTGCTTTCGGCGAAATCGGTCGCCTATTCCGACAGCGCCAGCGGCGTCTATGTCTCGACCGAGATGTTCGCAAAGCTCGGCATCGCCGATCAGATGAAGGACAAGGCGCGGATGATCCCGGCGACCCCGGTCGGCGAGATCGTCGCCAAGGGCGAGGCCGAGATCGGCCTGCAGCAGATCTCCGAGCTGAAGCCGGTGACCGGCATCGACATCGTCGGTCCATTGCCGGAGCCGTTGCAGAAGATCACGGTGTTTTCCGCCGGCATCGCGACGGTTTCAAAGGAGCGTGAGGCCGGCAAGGCGCTGATCAGCTTCCTCGCCTCATCAGATGCGCGCGACGCGCTGGTGAAGAGCGGGCTCGATCCCATCGCGGCGGGTGGGACGCATTAGCGACTAGTCGCGCGTATTGGTCTCGTCCCGTCATCCTGAGGTGCGAGCTCTTGCGAGCCTCGAAGGATGCACGGCCACCAGTCGGGCCGTCGATCCTTCGAGACGCGCGTTCCGCGCTCCTCAGGATGACGGGGCTAGGATGGCGAGCGCATTATCTACCGTAAATGATGCGCGCCGTAGGCAAGCAGCACCACCACGACCAGCGCCAGCAGCAGGGTGGTCGACTTCCAGAACAGCACCGGGTTGCGCTCGATCAGCGGAGTCGATGACGTCGTCAGATATTTTGCGTTGGGATTGCGCAGGTCGAACAAGAATTCCGAAAAGCTCTCGTAGCGCTTGAGCGGATTGGCGTGCACGGCGCGCTCCAGCGCGCCGTCGACCCAGGTCGGGACGTCGCGGCCGCCATGCGCGGCCGGCCGGTAGACCAGCCGGTTGAAGTCGGATCGTGTGCGGGCACGCGCGATCTGCGCGCCATAGGGCAAGCGTCCCGTCAGCATCTGGTAGGTGACGACGCCGAGCGAGAACAGATCGGAGCGCGCGGTGCCGCCCTCGCCGAGGAAATATTCCGGCGCGGTGTATTGCTGGGTGCCCAGGATGTCCTCGACGCCCGCCGGCACCGCGTCTGCGACACCCGCAATCCGGGTCGAGCCGAAATCGATGATCTTCACCGTGCCGATCCTGTCGATCATGATGTTGTCGGGCCTGACGTCCTGATGCAGCATCTCCTTGCGGTGGAAGGCGCGCAGCCCTTTTGCAATTTGCTCGGTGATGTCGCGCACCGTCTCCAGCGCCGGTGCGGGATTGTCCGTGATCCACTGCGTCAGGGTCTGACCGTCGATATATTCCATCGTGACGTAGAGGAAGTTGCGCTTGCGCTGCGGCAGAAACGGCTTCAGCACATGCGGGCTGTCGATCCGCCGAGCGACCCACTCCTCCATCACAAAGCGCTTCAGATAGGCCGGATCGTCGCGCAGGTCGATTGAGGGGATCTTGATCGTGACCGTGGTGGCGCTGTCCTCATCGACCGCGAGATAGATGTGGCTGCGGTGCGATGCGTGCAGCTCGCGCACGATGCGATAGCCGTCGAACAGCATCCGTGCGTCGAGCAGCGGCGGCAGCGGCAGTTCGGTCGGCTGGCCGAACACCTCGCCGGCATCGCCGTCGGGCAATTCGTCGATCCGGACGATCTGCACGGTGAGATTGTCCGGGCTGCCGTTCTCATAGGCCTGTTCGACGATCGACTTCGCGGCAACATCGAGATCGGCGGCGCCGTCTTTGATCGCCTTCGCCAGCTGCCGCGCCGGGACATGCTCATAGATCCCGTCGGTCACCAGCAGGAAGATATCGCCGCGCTCCAGCGGGAGAGCCTGGTAGTCGATCTCGAGCTGCGGGTTCACGCCGAGCGCGCGGCCGAGATAGCTCTGCTGCGAGGAGATCACGACGCGGTGGTCGTTGGTCAGTTGCTCGAGGCTGTTGCCGGCGACGCGGTAGATCCTGGAGTCGCCGACATGGAACAGATGCGCCGTGGTCGACCGAACGACCAGGGCGCTCAGCGTGCAGACGTAGCCCTTGTCCTTGTCGTAGGGATTCTGGCTGCGCCTGGTCTGCGCGTGCAGCCAGGAATTGGTCGCCTCCAGCACGCGCTGCGCCGAGGTTTTGACCGACCACGATTCCGAGGTGCAGTAATAGTCGGTCAGGAAGCTCTTGACCGCGGACTCGGCGGCGACGCGGCCGACGCTGCTCGAGGAGATGCCGTCGGCGAGCACCACGGCGATGCCCTTCAGGCCGAGCAGCGGCTCGTCGGGGATCAAGGCGCCGTGGAAGTCCTGATTGACGTCCTTGCGGCCCTGATCAGAGAATTGCCCGACCGATATTTTCAGCGCGCGCGGCATCGACCGTCCCAAAGCGAATGGGGCCCTCCGCGACAGGAGAGCCCAACCAAAGCGCGATGAGATTATGTTGAATCGTCATCGCGCTTTGGCTTCTTGTCTGAGCATGATCTTTTCGGAAAACCGCTTCACACTTTTCCGGATCATGCTCTAGCCGGCCAGGATCAAGCCGCGAGGCGCTGGCGCTTCGGCGCCGTCTTCACATGGGTCGTGTAGAGCGTGAGCCCGGTGAAGGCGAGGCCGCCGGCGAGGTTGCCCAGCACGGTCGGGATCTCGTTCCAGATCAGGTAATCCATGATCGAAAACTTCGCATGCAGCATCAGTCCGGACGGGAACAGGAACATGTTCACCACCGAATGCTCGAACACCATGTAGAAGAACACCAGAATCGGCATCCACATCGCGATCACCTTGCCGGGCACCGTGGTGGAGATCATCGCGCCGACGACGCCGGTCGAGACCATCCAGTTGCAGAGCATGCCGCGGATGAACAGCGTGGCCATGCCCGCCGCGCCATGCGCCGCGTAGCCCAGCGTCCGCCCCTCGCCGATGTTGCCGATGGTCATGCCGACCTTGTCGGGCTCCTGCGTGAAGCCGAACGTCGTCACGAACGCCATCATGAACGCCACGGTGAGTGCGCCTCCGAAATTGCCGATGAAGACGAGGCCCCAGTTGCGCAGCACGCCGCCGAGCGTCACGCCGGGACGCTTGTCGAGCAGCGCGAGCGGCGAGAGCACGAACACGCCGGTCAATAGATCGAAGCCCAGCAGATAGAGCATGACGAAGCCGACCGGAAACAACAATGCTCCGACAAGCGGCTGACCCGTATTGACGTTGATCGTCACGGCGAACCAGGCCGCCAGCGCGAGGATCGCGCCGGCCATATAGGCGCGGATCACGGTGTCGCGGGTCGACATGAAGATCTTGGATTCGCCGGCATCCACCATCTTGGTGACGAATTCGGACGGAGCGAGATAGGCCATTCGTAAAATCCCCTTGCGCAATTCGGCCGCGCCGGTTGCCTGCCGGAAGCGACGCGGGTTGGTTGAAATGCTCGTTCGTCCGGGAGATGGGGGGTCAACGATTGCTCGAGACGCCCGGGCCGGGCGCCTTGATCCCCTCGCCTCGGCCAGCGTTGGCCCTTGGCAATCCGGAGGACGGCAGTCGTCATTGACTGGTGCAATCAAAAGCAATGGATGTGCCAAGCGGCGACGCTGGCGGTTGGCTTTAAATCCCTGTTAATACAATGAGTTAGGCTGGTGGCGCAGGAAGCGCGCGGCACGATGGCGCGGAATTATGCAGCATGCCCAGATGTCGCCCAGAGGATGTGCGCCCCTCCATCACCGTCATCCTGAGGAGCCGCGGAGCGGCGTCTCGAAGGATGCACGGCCCGGCTGGTGGCCGTCGACCCTTCGAGACGCGCTACGCGCTCCTCCAGCGACAAAGGCGAAGCCTTTGCGCGGGGGTGACGGGGAAAGAGTCGATACGCACCGCTAGTTCACTTCACCTCGGTGCGGACCGGCGAGCCCTTCAGGCCGTTATCGTCATAGGCCTTGCGCAGCGTGCCGTTGGCGATCGCCTCCGTCATGAACCTGGTGGCGAAGGCCGCGGCGAGCGGATGGTTGAGCGGCACCGCGACTGCGGTGACGGTCTGCTTGAAGGTCTCGTCCAGCACGCGCGTGCCCGGAATCTTCTTCGCCATCGCATTGAGCTGATCGCGCGACAATGCGAAGGCGTCGATCTCGCCGCTCTGCAGGAGATTGAAGATCTCGTCATAGGTCTGATAGCCCGTGACCTTGGCGTGCTTGAGATGGGCGATCGCGCCGCGCATCGTCGTGGTGGCATTGACGGCGGCCACCTTGACGCCGTCCTGGTCGAGCGCCGCGAAATTCGTGATCGTCGAGCCGGGCTTGACGATATAGGTGGCGTCGGCAACCTCATAGATCGGCCCGAACGTCATCTTGGTCTCGCGCTCGGGATCCTTGGGCAGGAAGGTGATGTCCCAGGTGCTCTTCGCCGCCGCGTCGGTGATCTGGCCGGAATTTTGGTGCACGACATATTCGACCGGGATGCCGAGCTGCGCCGCCATCTCGCGGCCGAGATCGACGGGAACGCCCGCATAGCCGTTCTCGGTCTTGGTCGACCAGAACGCGCCGCCGGCCGGGCTGATCGCGATCGCGATCCGGAGCTTTCCGGTCGGCGCGATCTGATCCTTCAAGGCGTCGGCATCCGCTGATGTGGCCATGACAATCACTCCCAGAACGAGGCCAGCCAGACGCAGCAGTCGAGACGACATCGGACGTCCTCCACACCGAATCTTGCTGTCCGGCAGGCGCGCAACAAACCGCACGGCGCAGCCTTGTGCAAGCGCCGGTTCTCGCAAGGGAGCTATCCGTATCGGCCTATCTGACCCGGATGGTGACTTTTTCGGAGACGACCGGCGGGCTGAATGGATAATGCTTGGCGTCGCCCAGCACCAACTGCAGGGTATGCTTGCCGGGCGCCAGATCGAGCTGCGTCTCGGTCTGGCCCGCACCGAAGTGCAGATGAGATTTGTCCGACGGAATCGGCTCATTCGGGTTCAACGGCTCATTCACGTCGATCAGAAGATGGTGATGGCCGCTGTTCGGGTAGTCGTCGCCGGCATGGGTGACGCCCATGTTGCGCAGCCCAAAGCGGCACCAGAACGGGCTTTTGAGCTTAGCGCCGTCGCGCGGCCAGATGAAATACAGCTTGGTGTCCTTGCCGGCCGGCTTGTTCTGGGCGACGGCCGGGGCCGCGAACAGCGTCAGTGCCGCAGCGAGCATGATCAAGCCTGCACTTTTCATAGCCCCTCCATGAAGCCTGGCGATCAGGGATGATCGCTCAGGGAGACAGCGCGACCCGGAAACCGTGGGTCGGATAACGAACATTGGTGTCGTAATTATCGCGATTGGCCGGACGCACATAGCGTGCGTCATTCTTCCAGGAGCCGGAGCGGATGACATGCGAGGCGCAGTCGCCGCCGGACCAGACCGCACCGTCGGTCGGCGCGCCCTGGTAATTCCTGTGCCAGCAATCCTCGACCCATTGATCGACCCCGCCGCCCATGTCGTAGAGGCCGAACGGATTCGGCTTGTAGCTGCCGACCTTGACCGGCTGCTCGGCCGCACTGTCGCCGCCGCAATCCTTGCATCCGGCGTGGCCCGATTGCATCTGGTCGCCCCACCAGTATTTCGATTGCGTTCCGCCGCGCGCCGCAAATTCCCACTCGGCCTCGCTCGGAAGCCGGTAAGGCTTCTTGGTGCGCTCGGCGAGCCAGGTCACATATTGCTTCGCATCGCTCCAGCTCACATTGGTGACCGGAACGTCGTCCTTGCCGCTGGCCGTGAAGCCACAGGCCTTGGTCGCCGCGCAGGCGTTCCATTCGCGGACCGTGACCGGATATTTGCCCATGGCAAAGGGCTTGACCGTCACCCGGCGGATCGGCCGCTCGGAAGGATCGTCATTGCTTCCCATCGAGAAGCTGCCGGCTTGAAGCAAGACCAGTTCGGGCTCCGGCAGGTCCGGGGTGGGGCTCGCGGAGGGCGCAGGTTGAGGCGACGCTTGCTGCGTCGGTGCCGCCGGGGTCGGACTTGCGGTTTGGGTCGGAGCCGGGCTTGGTGCCGGCGGCTGGACGGCAGGCGATGCCGTCGGTGACGGAGGCGCCTGTGCCACTTCGGCCGGCTTGCCGCGCGGTTGCGCCAGCAGATACCACAGCACGCCACCGGCGATGATCGCGACCGCCAATCCGAGCAGCGTGAGCAGAATGGACTCGCGGCGCCTGCGCGTCCGTTGGTACGCGGCGGCATCCGGCAGCACGCGATAGACTCGGACCGGATCGGTGATGTTCTTGACCTTGCGGTCGCCGAGCGATTCGTATCCGCAGACCATCTTGTGCTTGATCTGCTCGTAGATGCCGCCGGAGATAAAGACGTCACCCGGCGCCGCGATCCCTTCCAGACGCGAGGCCACGTTGACGCCGTCGCCATAAATATCGTCGGGCTCGATGATGACGTCGCCGAGGTTGACGCCGATCCGGTACTCGATCCAGTGATCTCGCGCGACCGCCGCGTTGCGGCCGATCATGTTCTGCTGGATCACGATGCTGCAACGGACGGCCTCGACAGGACTGTCGAACATCGCGATAAAGCCGTCGCCGGTGGTCTTGACCAGCTTGCCGTGGTGCTCGGCGATGGTGGGCTCGATCAGGTCGCGCAGGGTCCGCTTGACGCGCGTATGCGTGCCTTCCTCATCGAGCTGCATCAGCCGGCTGTAGCCGGCGATATCGCCGGCAACGATCGCGGCCAGGCGCCGCGGCATTGAATCGCCGGGAGGCTGTGTATTGTCGGGCTGTGACCGGCCTGACTTGAAGTCGCGAATTTCTCCCATGGCGCTCCGGCTGCTCCAAAAAAATTGCGTGCTCGAGGCGCAACCGGCGCCGTCGTCCCCGAGGCCCGCTTGAACTTACCACACCTTCGGGTTGGAACAAAGTTGGCGAACCGTGACCAGGTCACGGTTTGCCGGCGGTGCCCGAGCGGCGCACCGCAGGTCGGCGCACGCATTCCTCAACGGCAGCTGGCGCAAGACGCCCGTGTCAGCCCGCCTGCGTGGCCGGGGTGCGGATCTCGCGCGGCAGGATGATCGCGGCCGCGATCGCCAGCAGACACAGCGCCGCGAAGGCGCGCAGCATCATCGAGAAGCCGCCCTGGTCGTACAGCCAGGCCACCAGGCCGACGGAAGCGCCGGCCGCGGTGAAGCCGACGAAATAGCGCACCGCATAGGCGCGCGAGCGCCATTCCTCGGTGGTGTACTTGCCGACCATGGCATCGTTCACCGTGACCTGGCCGAACGCGCCCATCACGATGCCGATCGAGACCACGATCAGCGGCAGGTTGGACAGGCTCGCCGCCAGATAGAGGAACGGCGCCAGCAGGAACGACAGCGGCAGCGCCACCGTCTTCAGCGAATATCTGTCGAGCAGCTTGCCGATGGTGTACTGCGTCATCGCGCCGAACACATAGACCCCGGCCGCGATCACACCGAGCAGCGCCGGGCTCCTGGTCAGATCGGCAAGCCGTTCGGCGAACAGCTTCGGCAGCGCCACCGTCACTGCGTTGAAGGTGGTGGAGATCGCGATCACCACGATCAGGAGCGACAGCACCACGCGCCACATGTCCTCCTTGGCGACCCGCGCCTGGGCTGCGGCCTGCCTGGAGCCCTTGCGGTCCTCATGCACCACCGTCATCGCAAAGACGATGCCGATCAGCACGGTGACCGTGCCGGGCACGATGAACGCCCAGCGCCAGCCGAGATACTGGCCGATCACGCCGGTGACCAGCGCCGACGAGGCGACGCCGAGATTGCCCCAGACGCCGTTGATTCCCATCTGGGCGCCGAGCTTCTCGGCATAGGACACGATCATCGCGGTTCCGACCGGATGATAGATCGAGGCGAAGATGCCGATCGCCAGCAGTGCGGCGCCGAGTTGCAGCGGCGTCTGCACGAAGCCGACCGAGATCATCGACAGGCCGATGCCGACGAAGAAGATCACCATCATGTGGCGGCGGCTCCAGCGGTCGCCGAGCCAGCCCGTGACCAGCGAGCCGGCGCCGAAGGCGATGAAGCCCGGGGTCGCATAGGGCAGGAGTTCCGAATAGGCCATGCCGAGCGCCGGGCCCATGATGATGACGGCGGCGGCGAAAATCAGCATCGCGTAGTGATCGATGAAATGGGCCGCGTTGACGAAGGTGATCACCCGGCTCGGACTGTTGCTTGGACCGTTCATCGGCACGTCTCTCACGCGATTCTTCAATTGCTCGAAAATAGGTTATAGGTGCTTGTCCTGACGGGATGTCGCCAATGACTATCGCTGAGCCGCCAATAAGAGCCCTCCACCAGGACCGGCGCGTCACCGGGGACGGCGTGCATCTCGTGGCGCGTAGCTACCGCAAGGGCGTCCGGCTCGACCCGCACATGCACCGCGAGGCACAGCTGGTCTATGCCGCCAGCGGCACCATGCAGGTGACGACGCCCAAGGGGCGCTGGCTGGTGCCGCCGGACCGCGCGGTGTGGGTCCCTGCCCTGCTCCCGCACGCGATCGACGTGCTCGCCGACATCGAGATGCGCACGCTGTATTTCGACCAGGCCTGGCTCGCGCGCGAAAAGCGCAGCGACAGCCTCGACCACGAATTCGTGGTGCGGGTGTCACCGCTGGTGCACCAGGCGATCCTGGCACTGTTCGACGCCTCATGCGGACGCGAGCGCACCGCTCTGTTGATCCGCCTCGTGATGCTGGAGCTGCACCAGGCCGAGGATTCGGCGACCTTCATCCCGCTGCCGCAGGAGCCGCGCTGCCGCCGCGCCGCCGACATCGTGCTGGCCGATCCGACGAAGGACCACGACATCGATGCGCTGGCGCGCACGGTCGGCACCTCGGCGCGGACGCTGTCGCGGCTGTTCTCGGCGGAGACGCAGCTCTCGTTCAAGAGCTGGTGCCAGCGCGCCCGCATCGCGGCCGCCATCGAGCGCCTGTCGAGCACCGCGAACGTTTCGGTCAAGCAGGTCGCCTCCGACCTCGGCTATGCCAGCGTGCCGGCATTTTCCCACGCGTTCCGCCAGGTTACCGGCAAGACACCGACCGCGTTCTCGGAGAAAACGTGAACGGGATTCGCCACCGGGCACAGCGACGACGAATTATACCGCTGTCGCGCTGCGACATATTTCCGTACGATCCATGCGCTTGATTGCAGTGCTCCCGACCTTAAATCCCGTGTAAGGTCCGACTTCACTGGATACGACCTGCTGGATACGACCTGCTCATGGCCAATGCCTTCTTCTCCGATCTGCTCTCGACGATTTCCGAACGTGGCCGCGTCCTGCTCGGCCGCGCCAGCCCGGCCAACGACAAGCAGGATGCTTCCGAACTGCTGGAATTGTGCGAAGCGCTGCTGTCCGGCCGCGGCGAAGCCTCCGGCACCGCGATGGCGCGCGAAGTGCTCGACCGCTACCACCACCTCGATGCCGCCGGGCGGCTGTCGTTCTTCCAGACGCTGGCCCGCGATTTCGGCCCCGATCACGCCAAGCTGGCGCAGGCGATCGAAAGCTGGCGCGCCAAAGCCAATGGCGACGACGCCAGCGACCTGCATTTCGCCTCCGAGCCGCGCCGCCAGGAATTGATCCGCCGCCTCAATCGCGCGCCGGGCGGCACCGGCGAGCTGGTGTCGATCCGCTCGGATCTGCTTTCATTGATGAAGGGCAACAAGGACCTCGCCGTGCTCGATCGCGACGTGGTGCACCTGCTCTCGTCCTGGTTCAACAGGGGATTCCTCGTGCTGCGCAGGATAGACTGGTCGTCGCCGGCCAATATTCTGGAGAAGATCATCCGTTATGAGGCCGTGCACGAGATCCGCGATTGGGACGATCTGCGCCGCCGCATCGATCCGATCGATCGCCGCTGCTACGCCTTCTTCCATCCGGCGCTGGCCGACGAGCCGCTGATCTTCGTCGAGGTCGCACTGACCGAAGCCATCCCGGGCGCGATCGCGCCGCTGCTTGCCGAAGAGCGCGACCCGGTGCCGGTCGAGCGCGCCCGCACCGCGGTGTTCTATTCGATCTCCAACACCCAGCGCGGCCTTGGCGGCATCTCCTTCGGCAGCTTCCTGATCAAGCAGGTGGTCGAGGAGCTGCGCCGCGAATTGCCGAAGCTCGACAACTTCGTGACGCTGTCGCCGGTGCCGGGCTTCATGCAGTGGGTCAAGCAGGCCGACGACGTGCCGCTCACCGATGAGGACCGCCAGCTGCTGGAAAGCCTCGGCAAGCCCGACTGGTTCGAGAACGCCGAGCTCGCCACCCAGCTGCGCGCCGTGCTGGAGCCGCTTGCCGCCTACTATTTCCTGAAGGCGCGCACACCGAAGGGACGGCTGATCGATTCGGTCGCGCGCTTCCATCTCGGCAACGGCGCACGGCTGGAGCGGATCAACTGGCTCGGCGACCTCTCGCCCAAGGGCCTGCGCGAATCCGCAGGCATCATGGTCAACTACCTCTACCGCCTCGACGACATCGAGAAGAACCACGAGGCCTACGCCAACAATGGCGACGTAATCGCCTCGAGCGCGGTGAAGAAGCTGTTGAAGGGCGAAGGCCGGCGGCTGCTGGACATGCGGCTGGGGTGACGGGGATACAGCGCAATCTCTCCCCTCGTCGTCCCGGCGAAAGCCGGGACCCATAACCACAGGGTTGAGTTGTTAGAAGGCTGTGGTCCCAGCGTCGCGCAACAATGACCTTCGGTGGTTATGGGTCCCGGCTCCTGTGCGCAATTGCGCACTAGGCCGGGACGACATCGAGTATGTTGCGTCATCGAGAGTCATACATTCACGGTCTCTCAGGATGACGGGGCAGTGAACATCGACAACAATGACGGCACGGCGGTCGACGCTCCCCGCCCCTAAAACCTCGCGCGCGCCATCAGCCTTACCGTGCGGCCCTGCCCCGGCGAGATGTTGTTGTTGCCGTCGGCCGACGCCCAATAGCCCTTGTCAAAAATGTTCTCGACGTTGAGCTGGGCGCTCCAGGTCTCGTCGATCTTGGCATAGACCGCCGCGTCGAAACGCACGAAGCCCGGCAGCCGCACCGTGTCGTCGGACGAGGCGAAGGAATCGCCGAAATAGATCACGCCGAGCGCGGCGGCCCACATCGGCGTGAACTGATACTTGTTCCACCAGGCAAACTGATTGTACGGCACCAGCTGAACGCGGTTGCCGGGCACGACGGTCGCCGAGGTCGCGCCGGTGATCTTCGCATCGGTGTAGGCATAGGCCAGCGACGACTGCCACTGTTCGGTGACATAGCCGGTCAGGCTCGCCTCGACGCCTCGCGTGAGCGTGCTGCCGGAGGGAAAGAAGAAGCCGGGATTGTTGCCGTCGGCGATCGGCTGGTTGGTGCGGTTCAGATTGTAGACCGCGGTCGAGAACAGCAGCTTCGGGTTGATGTTCCATTTCATGCCGAGCTCGACATTCTCGAAGCGCTGCGGCTGCAGGATCAGGGTGCCGTCGTTCAGCGCGCTGAACTGGTCGCCCGAGGCCGGCAGGAAGGAGATGCTGTAGGCGGTGTAGACCGACATCGAATCGATCGGCTTGATGATGAGGGCGCCCTGCGGCGACACCAGATTGTCGACGCGATTGCGATTGATGTTGGTGTTCATGTCGGTGGCCGACATGTCGTAGCGATCGAACCGCGCGCCGGCGATGATCCGCACGGCGCGCGAAATCTCGATGGTGTCCCTGAGATAGCCGGACTGAATGTTCAGCGCATAGCGGCTGTTCGAATCGGGCGTGGTGACGCCGTCGCTGTTGGTGCCGGTGAAGTGGTGAAGAAACGTCACCGGGCCGAAATAGGTCGGCGCGAACGGGTTCTGCACGATGGTGTTGGTGCCGTTCGGGAACACGCCGGTGTTGCGGATGTCGACGCCGGTCTGCCGGCCGAACTCGGTGCCGAAGCCGACGGTGTGGAACAGCGGCCCGGTCCAGGTCTTGTAGGTGAAATCGGTCTGGTTGAAGACATTGTCGCGGTTCGTCGTGTGCTGGTAGGCGCCGAGATTGACCGCCGTGTCGGCGGGATTGACCGCGCCGGCGAGCGGGCCGCCGGTCGGATAGACGTTCTGATAGAACTTCTGGTAGTCGGCGGCGATGGTGCCGTTGCGCATCATCAGCCCGTTCTCGAAATCGTGCTCGATAATGGCCATGCCGGTCTGCACCGTCGCCTGCGCGGTGTTCAGGCTTGGGCTGCCGAAGAAGGTCGAGAAGTCCCCGTTCGGCGCGAACGGCGTCGTCGGGTTGAAGCGGGTCGCGCCGCCGGGCAGGCCCTGCGAAGGATTGCCGCGATCGGCGGTGCGCTCGTCGTGGAAATACTCGTAGCTCAGCTTGATCTTGGTGTTGTCGTCGGGCTTCAGCGTCACCGTCGGGTTGATGCCGTAGCGCTCGAGATGATTGAAATCGCGGAAGGCATCGGCACCCTCGTAGAACACGTTGAGCCTTGCTGCGACGTTGTCGTTGATCGCCTGTCCGGCATCGAGGCTGACGCGGCGATCGCCCCACGAGCCGGTCTGCGCCGTCGCCTCGTAGACGCGGTTGCCGTCGGCCTCCTTGAGGGTGCGATTGAGCAGGCCGCCGCCGGCGCCACGGCCGAAGGTCAGCGCGCTCGGCCCCTTCAGCACCTCGATGCTCTGGGCGTTGTACATGTCGCGGAAATACTGCACGTCGTCGCGAAAGCCGTTGACGAAGAAGTTGGCGCTGGAATCGACGCCGCGGATCACGAGCTCGTCGCGATTGCCCTCGCCCTGATGCACGGCAACGCCGGGGACGTAGCGGGTGACGTCGGTGAGGCCCTGGTAGTTCTGGTCGCGGATCTGCTCCCGCGTGATCACGTTGAGCGATTGCGGGATGTTGACGATGGCGGTGTTGGTCCTGGTCGCAACCGACGTGCTGTTGGCGAAATAGCCCGATGTGCCGGTGCGGGCGTCCTGCGATTCCGCGAAGGGTTTTGCCGTCGCCGCGGGCGCGATCCGCCGCGCCGTCTGGGTGCGGCGGCCTCGTGCGGCGGCGGTGTTGCGCGCGGCCTTCGGCGCGCTGCGGCGGCGTTGCGTGGCCGGCGGAGTGACCGTCACCGGCGGCAGCGACGAGGCGCCGGCCGGCGTCGGCGCCGATTGCGCGCGCGCAGCAGATGTTGCGAGCGGAACGCTCAGCGCGAGATAGCTCGCCGTGAGCAACACGAGCTTCGCAAGCAAGACAGTGCGACGATTGGTTTGTGATCGTGATGTCATGACGTCGTCCCTAAGCAACTCTCGCCTTCGCTGAAGGCGATGCGCCGTCCTCTAGTGAAGTGAGGCGCTGTGCGTCCAGACGACGGACCTGGGAAAATTTTTGCGTGACGACGGAATAAAATCGCGACGAATGGACGCGGGTACGCATCGCGGCGAGCGCAGGATTGGAAAAGTCAAGGATGCGAATGGTTTCTGTCGGCTTCCGGATTTGCGTCGAGAAAAGAAGAGCGGCACTCGCGCGCCGCCCTTCTTGTAGCGATTCCAGATTGTAGCGATTCTAAAGCGATCAGGACGTCGCGATCACGCGGTTGCGGACCGCGGCCGCAGCCCCGCCGGCAGATGCGCGTCGATCCAGCCGGTGATCGCACGCTCGTTGCGATGGTAGAGCAGGCCGGCGGCGATCACGGCAATGCCGATCAGCGACAGCGAGAACGGAAACCACAGCGAGTCCTTGAACACGACGTCGGCGAGGTGGCCGAGATAGAGGCAGATGCCGAACGCGCCGAACACCGCATAGGCGCGCCGCATCAGGATCACGGCGATCACGATCAGGCCGACATTGAGCAGGCAGTACACCGCCTTGCTCAATTCGGTTGAGCCTTCGGACGCGCTAATTCCGCCCCAGAACGCCATCAGGCCGAACAGATGCAGCCAGAACGCAAAGTCGCCGTTGCGGCTGCGATAGTCCACGATCCACGCCACCGCGAGCACGGCGAGTCCGAACCAGATCGACACCCTGCGGCGCATCTCGAAATCGGCGTGAGCCATGCCGCTGAACCACGGCGCCAGGTCCATCGACATGAACCACAGCGCGACCGAGATGATCGCGACGATGAAGGCGAAGCGGTAGTAACGCAGCGCGACGATGCCGGCGGCGATCGTCGCAATCTCCATGAAAATCCAGCTGCCCTTCACCCAGACGTAGAAGTCCTGCACGGTTCCCGGCTTGCCGAACTTGCCCCACCAGCCAAGCTCGTCCTGGATGCCGTAGACCGCGAGCGGCGCCATCGAGACCGCGATCGCGATCAGCAGGCCGCCGGGAACCCGCAGATTCTTCCGGTGCCAGAGATAGTGGCCGCCCATTGTGAAAGCGGTGGCGTAGGCGATGGCACAGATGGTCAGCGCCCGGCCCCCCATCTGGGTGAAGGCCAAGGTCGAGAACAGGCCCATGGCACCGATCACGATGAGCGCACCGGCGTACCAGAGCACATGCGCAGCATCGAATTTGGCGGCGGGACTTGCATCGGACGCCGGACCCTGCCCGGCGTTGCTCCCCAGGAAAGTGAGCAACCGTTCCAGATCAGCTGGGCTGATCACCCCGGCATCGGCGGCTTCCCGGAGTTCCTTGGCTGAATATGGCATGCGGCACTCCTCACGATCGGTTTTTGCGCCTGCTCCCGATCATCGGGGACAAAGACGCCCTGTTCTCATGAGTATATCCGGAAATGAGCAACGTTCAATAATTTCCTGAGCAACGCTCACAAAATTTTGCAAGCGAACTCAAGCCCGCCCCGCGCCCAGTAGGTCGGCGGTCGCTGGCCGAACTTAGTCCGCCAGCGCCTTCATCTCCTTGTAGAGATCGGATTTGCCCTCGAAGCCGATGCCGGGAAGGTCGGGCATCACGATGTGGCCACCCTCGACGCGCACGCCGTCCGGGAAGCCGCCATAGGGCTGGAACAGGTCGGGGTAGCTCTCATTGCCGCCGAGGCCGAGGCCGGCCGCGATGTTCAGCGACATCTGGTGGCCGCCATGCGGGATGCAGCGGCTCGGCGACCAGCCGTGGGTCTTCAGCATCTCGAGCGTCCGCTAATATTCGCAGAGCCCGTAGGACAGCGCACAATCGAATTGCAGCCAGTCGCGGTCCGGCCGCATGCCGCCGTAGCGGATCAGGTTCCGTGCATCCTGGTGGCTGAACAGGTTCTCGCCGGTCGCCATCGCACCCGGATAGAACTCGGCCAGCGCGGCCTGCAGCGCGTAGTCGAGCGGATCGCCGGCCTCCTCGTACCAGAACAGCGGATACTCCCGCAGCATCTTGGCGTAGGCGATCGCGGTCTCCAGATCGAAGCGGCCGTTGGCGTCGACCGCGAGCTGCGCCGCGCTGCCGATCTCCTTCAGCACCGCCTCGATGCGCTCGCGGTCCTCGGCAAGCGGCGCGCCGCCGATCTTCATCTTCACGACGTTGTAGCCGCGGTCGAGATAGCCGCGCATCTCCTTGCGCAGCGCGCCGAGATCCTTGCCAGGATAATAGTAACCGCCGGCGGCGTAGACGAAGACGCGCGGATTGGCTGATAGCCCGTGGCGCTCGGCGAGCAGCCGGAACAGCGGCTTGCCCGCGATCTTCGCCACCGCGTCCCACACCGCCATGTCGATGGTGCCGACCGCGACCGAGCGCTCGCCATGGCCGCCCGGCTTCTCGTTCGACATCAGCGTCGACCAGACCTTGTCCGGATCGAGATTGCCGCCATCAGCATCGAGCAGCGATTTCGGATCGGCTTCCTTGAGGCGCGGCGCAAAGCGCTCGCGGATCAGACCGCCCTGCCCGTAGCGGCCGTTGGAATTGAAGCCGTAGCCGACCACCCGCTTGCCGTCGCGCACCACGTCGGTGACCACGGCCACCAGGCTCGAGGTCATCTTGGTGAAGTCGATATAGGCATTGCGGATCGGCGAGGAGATCGGTTTTGTGACCTCGCGGATGTCGACGATGCGGACAGACATGGGGATTCGCTTTCAGGTTACTTGCCGCGTCATTCCGGGATGGTGCGCAAGCACCAGACCCGGAATCTTGAGATTCCGGGTTCACGCTTCGCGTGCCCCGGAATGACTGCGTCCTACTTCTTATCCCGGAAATACGGCTCGACCGGCCCGTGCACCTTGATGGTGAGCGGATTGCCGTAACGGTCCTTGGCGTTGCCCGCGGTGACGCGGACCCAGCCTTCGCTGATACAGTACTCCTCGACATTGGTCTTCTCGGCACCCTTGAATCGGATGCCGACATCACGGGCGAGAATATCCGCATTGTAGTACGGGCTGTTCGGATCGACCGAGAGGCGGTCGGGGAATTGGTCGTTGGTGTCGTTGTCGTCGCTCATAGCAGCGCCTCGATTTCCTTCCTCAATCCTTCGGGCCGGGCGGTCGGCGCATGCCGCGCAACGACCTTGCCGACGCGATCGACCAGGAATTTGGTGAAGTTCCATTTGATCGCGGGCCCAAGCAGGCCCGACTTCTCACGTTTCAGGTGCTCATACAATGGATGCGCGCCGCTGCCATTGACGTCGATCTTGGCGAACATTGGAAACGTCACGGCGTAGTTGGTCTCGCAGAACGCGGCGATCTGCCTCGCATCGCCCGGCTCCTGCGCGCCGAACTGGTTGCAGGGGAAGCCGAGCACGGCAAAGCCGCGCGCCGAGAGGCCGGCATGCAGCTCCTGGAGGCCCTTGTATTGCGGCGTGAACCCGCAGGCGCTCGCCGTGTTCACGATCAGCAGCACCTGGCCCTCGAACCGCTGCAGCGGCACCTCGTCGCCGGCGAGCGACTTGGCGGTGAAATCGTAAACCGTCGCCATCGTTCACCTCACTTGCGCATGATCTCCGCGCAAACGCGTTCCGCGTTTGTCGCGAGGGAAAACCGGTACCCACTTTTCCGCATCATGCGCTAGAGTACCGGATCGATCGGCGACGACGGCGTGCCGCCGGCCTCGACCGCCTCGCCGGCGGCAAGGCAGAGATCCTCGCGGTAGCGTCCGGCCACCAGCTGCACGCCGACCGGGATCCGTCCCACGAGACCGGTGGAGACCACGAGCCCGGGAAGCCCCATGAACGGGATCGCGATCTGCGGCAGCTGTGCGTGCCACACCCGCGCGAACGACGCCTCGTCCTTGCGGTCGAGATGGTCGGGGAACGGCAGCTCGCCGGACACCGGCATCAGCAGCACCGGATATTTCTCGAAGAAGGCGAACCATTCGCGCGTCAAGGTCGCGCGGCGGGTCAGCGCCTGCGACAGGTCGAACGGATGCACGCGGGCGCGGACGCCACGCAGGCAAGCCAGTGCGCCGGGATCGCCCTCGCGCTCGGCGAAAGCGAGCTGGGCCTCATAGCCGTCGCCGAGCCAGAGCCGGGTCTGAATCTCGGCCGCCTCGCGCAAGGACGGCGTGTCGGCGATTTCCTCGACGATCCAGCCGGCCTTCTGCAATCGCTTGCCGGCGTCGGCGACCGCGGCGACCACTTCCGGCACCGGGTTGAGACCATCGGGATTGAGGCACATCGCGACGCGCTTCTCGCGCGGCGGTCCTTCGAGCGGCACCGGCGCATACCAGGGGTCGCGATAGTCCGGCGCCGACATCGCCGCGAGCGAGATGCGCAGATCGTTGACGGTGCGCGCCAGCGGGCCCGACACCGCGCTGATCTGCGGGCCGATCGGACGCTCCGGCAGAGCCGAATTGAAGGCCGGGATGCGGCCCATGCTTGGCCGCAGGCCGTGCACGCCGCAGGCGTAGGCCGGATAGCGGACCGAGCCCGCGATATCGGTGCCATGCGCGATATGGCCGATGCCGGCCGCGACCGCGGAGCCCGCACCGCCGGACGAGCCGCCCGGTGTAATCCCGGGATCGCGCGGGTTCTTGGTGTCGCCGTGAATGAGATTGGTGGTGAACCAGCGATAGGACACCGCCGGACAATTGGTGCGGCCGAGCAGCACCGCGCCGGCCTTGCGCAGATTGGCGACCACCGGATTGTCGACCTTGGCGATGACGTCGCGCTGCGCCTTCAGCCCGTTGGTGGTGGCGTAGCCCTCCTGGTCGACATTGACCTTGATGGTGACAGGCACGCCGGCAAGCGGCCCGACCGCCTCACCGCGCGCAATAGCCGCATCGACCTTCGCGGCCTGTGCCAGCACGTCGTCCGGCCGGTGATCGACCACCGCGTTGATTTTCGGATTGACCGCGTCGAGCCGGGCGAGCCCGGCCTCCGCCGCCTCCTTCGCCGACACCTTCTTCGATTTGATGAGGCTGGCGAGCTCGGCCGCCGACAGACGCCAAATATCCTGCATGTGCAACTCCGTGTGACGCTGCGTTTTAGCGCCGCGCGGAGAACATGACCAGCGGCCCGCCGCCCGATGTTTCAGCGGACATGCGCGATGTAATAGGCAAGATCGTCGATCTGCTCCTTGGTGACCGTCTGCATCACGTCAGCCATGGTGGCGTCATAGCCGTGGCGGCTGTTGTCCTTGTATTCGGCCAGCGTCTTGGCGAGGTAGTCCTCGCGCTGGTTGGCGATGCGCGGGACGTTGTCCTTGCCGGAGAAATCGGTGTTGTGGCAGCTGTTGCAGCGGTTCTGCTGCGCCAGCGCCTGGCCACGCGCCATCCGCGCGGGATCGCCGGCGTCAGCGGGCGGCGTGGGCTTCGGCAAGGTCGCGATGAAATCCGAGAAGCTTCGCAAATCGTCGTCGGTCAGCGGCTTCGCCATCTCGTTCATCGGCTCGAACACCCGCAGCTTCTCGCGGAACATGAAGAGCTGGATCAGCGCATAGGGCGCCGTCTGGCCGCCGAGCGAAGGCGTGTTCTCGGTCTCCGACGTGCCATGCTCGCCATGGCAGGCAAAGCACGCCGCGGCGCGCTCCTGGACGGTCTCGGCATTTGCGGAGAAGCTGAAAGCGGCCAGCGCCAGGACTGCGATGATGGTTTTGTGCATTGGCCACTCCCGACATATTCCGTCATTGCGAGGAGCGAAGCGACGAAGCAATCCATAGCTCCGCAAGTGGCGGTATGGATTGCTTCGCTTCGCTCGCAATGACGACGATTGATACTTACTGATTGGCGACCTTCGGCTTGCCGTAGCTGACGCGATAGACCGCGCCGTTCCAGTCGTCGGAGACCAGCAGCGAGCCGTCCTTCAGCAGCATCACGTCGACCGGGCGGCCGACATATTTGTTGTCCTCGAGGAAGCCGGTCAGGAACGGCTCCATCGACTTCACGGTGCCGTCCTTGTTCAGCCTGACGGCGACCACGTCACCACCCTGCTTCTGCGACTTGTTCCAGGAGCCGTGACGCGCGACAAAGATCACGTTCTTGTAGCTCTTCGGGAACATGCTGCCGGTGTAGAAGCGCATGCCGAGCGAAGCGGTATGCGGGCCCATCAGGCCGACCGGCGCGATGTAATCCTTGCAGTTCTTGCCCCAGCCGAGCTCCTGGTCGATGATGTTGCCCTGGTAGCAGTACGGCGCGCCGAAATCCTCGCCCGCCTTGGTGACGCGGTTAAGCTCGTCTTCCGGCACCGTCTCCGACAGCCAGTCGCGGCCGTTGTCGGTGAAGTACATCTGCTTGTTCTCGGGATTCCAGTCGAAGCCGACCGTGTTGCGCACGCCGAGCGCGTAGACCTCGGCGCCGGAGCCATCGAGATTCATGCGGCGGATCTGGCCGTGGTCGGCGTCATGCAGCACGTTGTTGCCGGGCTGGCCGACCGGAACATAAAGCTTGTTGTCGGGACCGATAGCGATGAACTTCCAGCCATGCGCCTCGTCCTTCGGGAGCTTGTCGTAGATCACGGTGGGCTTCGGCGGGTTGTCCAGATTGTCCTCGATCTTGTCGATCTTGGAGACCTTCGAGAGTTCGGCGATGTAGAGCGTGCCGTCCTTGAAGGCGACGCCGTTCGGACGATAGAGACCGGAGGCGATCACCTTGACCGAGCGCTTGCCGTCCTTGTTGACGATCGCATAAACCTTGTCGACGAGCCGGCTGCCGACGAACACCGTGCCCTTGTCGCCGAGCGCCAGCGAGCGCGCATTGGCCATGCCGGCCGCATAGACCTCGACATTGAAGCCGGCCGGCACCTTGAGCTTGGCGAGCGGCAGCTTGTCGGGCGCGGACGGCAGCGGCGGCGGCGCCACCGGCGCGAGCTTGGCGGCGGCTTCATTGTCCGGACGCCCGAGCAAGGGTGAGCCCGGCGGCAGCGGCTGGGCGGCCGGGGCGGCGCCTGCCGCCGGCGCGGCCGGCTGTTGCGCCGCAGCAGAGAGCGTGAACGCCCCGAGCATGGCCCCCGCGAGCAGCAAGCTGCGCGGTGCGAACGAGTGTTTTTTCATGAAGATCTCCCCTGGGTGGAAGCCGTTGTTGATTGCGCCATTGACGTCGCCCGGCGCCGTTCGGCTTTCCGTTCATAGTCTTGTGAATTTGTCCGGACAATTGCAATCGGAAACATGCTGACATCGGCCAACGCATGGTTGTGACCACGCGGCAGGCCAGCACGCGTCAGTGCCTTGTCATCGAGCGGTCCGGGCGATCGAGAATCGCCTCCGTGAATGGAAACTCCAGAACGATCTCGCCCTCGTCGTCCGTCACCTCGATCACGGCGCTGAGCAGCGCGCCGTCGGCGCCCTCGGTCTTGAGCAGTTCGCGAATCATCGCGCGCGCCATCTCCCACGCGCGGTCCGGATCCCGCAGGATTTCGCCGTCGGGATCGGAGATCAGCTCGTCGCCGATACGGGTATTGAAGAAATAACGTGGCATCGGCTGAACTCGGCTCGGTTAGTCGCTTCCCGTCTCGCGGGGAGGCGCAGGATCGTCACCAGGACCTTCGGAGGACCGCGGGGCCCCCGTTTACTTATTCCAACATCACCATTCACCGTGTGGCGAACAACAGGAAAAAGGTCTGATGCCACGGGCTTTTGACGGGAAACACGTGCACAAATTTGTGAGTGGGCAAGATTTACTTGCCGCAGTGCAACATGCCGTTCGAGGCGGCACCTTACAGAAAATTTAACTGGCGAACTTTTCCAACCACAGTACTTTACTCTGCAGGGCGGAAAGTTCGTCCGGTTGCAACAAGGAGAGCCAAATGGCCTGGAAAGCACCGAAGATCGTGGAAGTGTCGGTCGGCATGGAAATCAACATGTATATGTGCGCAACCCGCAAGTAAGCGGCAGCGCCCCATACACGTTTAGCGTTTTAGCGCAGGTGGACATCCGGGCGTAACGCGCTCCCGAGTAAGGGAGTGTGTTTCAAATCCGGGGTCCACCTCGTAACGTTTTTAGGTCCAACAAACTTCTCCAGGGCCAAGCTTCTCCAGGGGACGGATCATGCTTCGTGTCGTCGTCCTGGGTGCCGCGGCGGGTGGCGGCGTTCCGCAGTGGAACTGCGGCTGTGCCGTCTGCAGGACGGCGCGAAGCGACCATCCCGAACTGCAGAGCACGCAAGCCTCGATCGCCGTCAGCGGCGACGGCGTGCACTGGTTCCTGGTCAATGCGTCCCCGGATCTGCGCCAGCAGTTGATTGCCACGCCGCAGCTGCATCCGAAGCACGGCGCACTGCGCCATAGCCCGATCGCGGGAGTCATCCTCACCAATGGCGAGATCGACGCGGTCGCCGGGCTGCTGTCGATGCGTGAGGGCTCGCCGTTCACGATCTACGCGCATGAGCGGGTGCTTGCGATCCTGCGCTCGAACAGCATCTTCAATGTGCTCAGCGACAAAAATGTCGACCGCCGGCCGATCGCGGTCGACCAGGCCTTCGAGCCGGCCCTGCCCGACGGATCGCCGTCCGGGCTCGAGGTGCTGCCGTTCGAGGTTCCCGGCAAGGGCGCGTGGTATCTCGAGGGCAAGGCGCACCCGGCGGGTGCCGACGGCGTCGGCGATACGCTCGGCCTGCGTATTGCGGACAGGCGCAGCGGCAAATACTTCTACTTTGTGGCCGCCTGCGCACGGGTGACTGACGACCTGAAATCACGGCTCAAGGGCGCCCCGCTGGTGTTCTTCGACGGCACGGTGTGGCGCGACGACGAACTGATCGCGGCGGGCCTTGGCAACAAGACCGGCCAGGGCATGGGCCATATCGCGATGTCGGGCGATCAGGGTGCGATCGCCAGCCTCGCCGGGCTCGACATCGGACGAAAAGTGTTTTTGCATATCAATAACTCCAACCCGGCGCTGCTTGGGACCTCGGCCGAACGCAAGGCGGCCGAACAGGCGGGCTGGCAGATTCCCTCCGACGGAACGGTGATCGTGCTGTGAATGTCGTGCCTACCACCGGAATGACCGCGCTCTCGATCGGCAAGGGCATCACGCTCGGCAGTGCCGAGGAGATGGAGGCGACGCTGCGCACGATCGGTGCCACGCGCTATCACAGCCTGCACCCGTTCCACCGCCTGCTGCACGGCGGCAAGCTCAACAAGGGCCAGGTCCAGGCCTGGGCGCTGAACCGCTACTACTACCAGAGCACGATCCCGCTGAAGGACGCGATGGTGATCTCGCGCTTCCGCGACCGCAACACAAGGATCGAATGGCGCCACCGCATCGAGGATCACGACGGCGATCTCGGCAATGAAGGCGGCATCGAGCGCTGGCTGAAGCTGACCGAAGGCCTCGGCCTCGACACGGCCTATGTGGAGTCCACCGAAGGCATCTTGCCGGCGACGCGCTTTGCGGTGGAAGCCTATGTGCATTTCTGCCGCGACCGCACCCCACTGGAGGCGATCGCCTCCTCGCTCACCGAATTGTTCGCGCCGAACCTGCACGAGGAGCGCATCTCGGGGATGCTGAAGCACTACGACTTCGTCAACCCTGATATCATGAGCTATTTCAGCCGCCGCCTGACCCAGGCGCCGCGCGACGCCGGTTTCGCGCTTGACTACGTCAAGCAGCACGCCAGGACGCCGGCCGAGCGCGAGGCGGTCTGCAACGCGCTGATCTTCAAGACCAACGTGCTGTGGGTGCAACTCGATGCGCTCTATCACGCCTATGTCGACGGCCAGATTCCGCCCGGCGCCTTCGTGCCGAAGACAGGTTAGGGACACGATCATGGCCAGCCGCAACATCAGCGTCAGCGAGACCAGCCGGCCGAAACTGCCGCGCCACACCAAGCTGAAATTCGACGAGACGCGGCAGGTCTGGGTGATCCTGGCGCCGGAGCGCGTGCTGGCGCCGGATGACATCGCGGTCGAGGTGCTGCAGCTCTGCGACGGCGTGCGCAGCGTCGCCGCGATGGTGGACCAGCTCGCGGAGAAATATGCCGCCCCGCGCGATGCGATCGCGACCGACGTGATCGCCATGTTGCAGGATCTGGCCGACAAGGGCTTTCTCACCGAAGCGCGCGAGAGCACAGCATGAGTGACACACTCGCCGACAACAAGATGACAGCGCCAGGCCCGACCGACGGGCTCGCGGTGCTCGAGCAAACGCGCTCGGCGGCTGAGACCTACGGCATCCCGCTCGCGGTGCTGCTCGAGATCACCCACCGCTGCCCGCTGCAATGTCCCTATTGCTCGAATCCGGTCGAGCTCGACCGCGGCTCGACCGAGCTCACCACCGAGGAATGGAAGAAGGTGCTGAGCGAGCTTGCCGAGCTCGGCGTGCTGCAGGTCCATTTCTCCGGCGGCGAGCCGACCGCGCGCAAGGATATCGTCGAGCTGGTGCAGCACGCGACCGATGTCGGGCTGTATTCCAACCTGATCACCTCCGCCGTGCTGCTGACCAGGGACAAGCTTGCGGCGCTGGCCGATGCCGGCCTCAGCCATGTGCAGATCAGCTTCCAGGGCAACGAGCCCATCGTCGCCGATCGCGTCGCAGGGCTGAAAGATGCGCACAGGAAGAAGCTCGAGGTCGCGAAATGGACGCGCGAGGTGGAATTGCCGCTCACGGTGAATGCGGTGATGCACCGGCAGAACCTGCATCAGCTGCCCGACATCATCCAGATGGCGGTCGACCTCGACGCCGACCGGCTCGAGGTCGCCAACGTGCAGTATTACGGCTGGGCGTTGAAGAACCGCGCCGCGCTGATGCCGACGATCGAGCAGATCGAGGAGACCAGCCGCATCGTGGAGGAAGCCCAGGTGCGCCTGAAGGGCACGCTCGCGATCGACTATGTGGTGCCGGATTACTACGCGCTGCGGCCGAAGAAATGCATGGGCGGCTGGGGCCGCCAGTTCTTCAACATCTCGCCGGCCGGCAAGGTGCTGCCGTGCCACGCCGCCGAGAGCATCACCGGGCTCGAATTCGAATCGGTGCGATCGAACCATTCGATCGCCTGGATCTGGCAGAACTCGGAGGCCTTCAACCGCTATCGCGGCACAGGCTGGATGCCGGAGCCGTGCAAGAGTTGCGAATTCCGCGAGGTCGATTACGGCGGTTGCCGCTGCCAGGCCTTTGCGCTGACCGGCGATGCCGCCAACACCGATCCGGCCTGCGCGCTGTCGCCGCGACACGAGGAAATCTTCAAGCAGGCCGAGCGGGAATCCGCCGGCACGCAGAACCGCTTCCTGTATCGCAACTTCGCCGGCGGCACGCTGGAGACGGACGAACCCCGGAACGAATCCCAGGACAAGCGCAATGGCGCCTGACGCCGATGTCGGCAAGGCCGCGAGGCGTGCCGATCCCTTTGCGCCGCTGACGTCGGAATGGCTCGACGTCGGCGATGGCCACGATCTCCACGTCGAGAGCGTCGGGCGCGAGGGCGGCATTCCCGCGGTCTATCTGCATGGCGGCCCGGGCAGCGGCTGCCAGCCCGATCATCGCCGGCTGTTCGATCCCGAGCGCTTTCACGCCGTGCTGTTCGACCAGCGCGGCTGCGGCCGCAGCCGGCCGAAAGGCAGCCGCGACAACAACACGACGCAGCACATGATCGCGGACATGGAGAAGATCCGCGAGCGGTTCGGCTTCGCGCGCTGGATGGTGGTCGGCGGCTCCTGGGGCGCGACGCTGGCGCTGGCCTATGCGCAGGCCCATCCCGAGCGGGTCAGCGGGCTGGTGCTGCGCGCGACGTTTCTCGGCACAGCCGAGGAGCTGGACGACGTTTTCCTGCGCGCCTTGCCGCGCTTCTATCCCGCCCTCTCCGAGGACTTCCTCAACTTCCTGCCCGAGAGCGAGCGTGCAGCGCCGCTTGCGGCCTATTATCGCCGCATCCTCGATCCCGACGCCGCCGTGCATGCGCCGGCCGCGCGCGCCTGGCACGACACCGAACGCGCGCTGTCGGAGCACACGCCGAAGCAGACGCGGCTCGACCTCAAGGCCTCAGGCGCCCTGCCCTCGACGCCGTTCATGGAGGCGCACTACTTCGCCAACAATTGCTTCATGCGGCCGCACCAGTTGATGGACGAGGCCGGCAGGCTCGCCGGCATTTCCGGCATCCTGGTGCAGGGCCGCTACGATCTGTTGTGCCCGCCCGCGACATCGCACGCGCTCGTTGCGCGCTGGCCGGGCAGCGAGGTCCGCATCGTCGATGGCGCAGGCCATATCCTCTACGATCCCGGCATCCGCAACGCCGTGATGAAGGCGATCGCCGACCTCGCCGCCAAGGGCTAAAGCCTGATTGTGAGATTGGAGTGAATCGGCTTGCCGCGATTTCGGTCCACCTCTCCCCACCGGGGAGAGGTCGGATTGCGAAGCAATCCGGGTGAGGGCTCTTGTTCTCTCGATAGACCGTAACCCCTCTCCCGATTTGCTGCGCAAATCGACCTCTCCCAAGGGAGAGGTGAACCTTCGATGCCGCTCCAGCTCAACCTCATCTCATCGCGCTTTAGGCCGCGGCAGGAACACCCTCGACATCAGGAGCCGGTGAAGAATTCGACCGGCTCCCTGCTTCCCTCAATGTTTGCACTTGCCGGGAGGACATGCCGGCGCTGCCCGTGGCGCGGGCGCAGGCCTTGGCGGCGCCGCCATTCGCGGCGGCGGCGGTGCTGCGCGTTGCGCCTGCATCGCCGGCCGTGGCGGCGGCGCAACGTGCGGGGCCGGAGCCGGTGCCGGACGCGGCGCAACGACGGCGGCACGCGGCGGCGGGGCAACCGGCCGCGGCGGCGGAGCTGCGGCCCGCACCGGCGGAGCTGCGGCATGCGCCGGCGCGGGCCGGGAGACCGGCGCCGGCGACACCGCGGCGCGGGCGGGTGCCGGGCGCGCGGCCGGCGGCGGCCGTGTCGACATCGCGCGGTTCGCCGGTGACGGCGGCGCCGAGGGCTTCACGTTTGCGGTCGGAGCGGTCGCGGCATGCGAGAGCGGTTGCGCGCCCGGCTTGCCGGCGGCCGCGGGCGACGCCGGCGCGTTCGTCGCCGGGGCGGCACCGGGCTTGGCCGGAGGAGCAGGCTGCGCATTGGCAGGCGCCATCGCGGTCGCCGGCTTGCCCGGCACCACCGTATTCGGCTTTGCCCCCGGTTGCGCGGCGCCGGGTTGTGCGGCTCCCGGCGGCACAGCGCCATGCTGCATGGCATTGGCGGGTGCGGTCGCTGACTGCGGCAGCGGCGGTCCATTCTTTGCGCCCGGCAGGGTGTGCGCACCCGGTGTGCCCGGCGCGCCCATCGCATTCGGAGCGGCGGCAGCATTCGGAGTGGCAGCAGCGTTCGGTGCCGCGGCAGCGTTTGGTGCGGCGCGTGGAGCTCCCATCGCCGCACCTTGCGCGGGCGTCACGCCTTGCGGAGCGCCCGGCAGGTTGGCGCGCTGCATTGCCGCAGCCGGCAGTCGCGGTGCCGCCGTCACCGGCGCGCCGCCCATCGCCGCCGTCACCCCGGCCGCATGGAGCTGCGCCGGCGTCGGGTTGGGATTGTTGATCACCGTGTTGATGACGGTGGTGTTGTGGATGTTGTTGAACACGATGTTGTTCTGCGGCGGCACGACATAGGCCGGTGCGGCGACATAGGCCGGCATCGCCACGAACATCGGCGTCGGCAGCACGTACAGGCCGATCGGCGGCGGCGGTGGCGGCAGCACGACGAAGTCCGGCGGCGGCGGCGGCAGGAAGACCACCGGCGGCGGCGGGGGCGGCGCGAAGTCGAACACCGGATCGCTGTAGTACAGCACCGGACGGTCGACATAGACGACCTCGTCGGGCGGCGGCGGCGGCACGTCATAGTCGAGCACCGTGAACTGCGGCGGCGGCTCGAGCGCGGCCGACAGATAGGCCAGCCGGCGCCGGGCGTCGTATGCATGCGGCCCGCGCGGATAACGCCGCAGGTACGACCAGTACGCATCAGGCGTGTCGGCGTTGTAGCTGCGTCGCCAGGTGATGGCTTCGCGCCGCGCCGCCACGATCGCGCGCACGCGCCTCGCCAGCGGATCGTTCGGATAGGCCTGCAGGTAATCCTCGTAGCCCTGCAGCGTGTCGCGCTCCAGCGCCGCAGCGTAGGCATCCTGCGCCGAGAAATCGCGGATCGGCTTGGTGCGCAGCCCGGCATCGACCTGCTGCGGCGGGGCGTCCGGCTTGCGCTCGAAGAACATGAAGGGCGCGTCGACCTTGTGCGCATCCCACGGGATCTCGGCGCCCTTGGTCATCTCGTTGACGCGCAGGCGGACGCGGTCGAACACCTCGGGCAAGGTCAGGCCGCCGGTGCGGATCATTTCCGCCAACGCTTGCGCATAAGGCCCGTAAGGCGGCGCACCGTCAGGGGCGACGGTGCCGGGCGCCGAATTGAAGCCGATCAGCATCTTCGGATCGGGATCGACCAGCGCAAGACCGCCGGCCAGCGGCTGGCCTTCCTTGGCGAAGGGATTGCTGCGCGCCGCATCGAGCACGATCACGCCGGCCTTGATCGGCAGCGCCGAGAGTTGGTGGCTGTAGTCGGAGATGCGGATCGCCTCGACCGGCACGTCGGTGTCGCGGGCAATCTTGGCGTCGACCGGCACGAAATAGTTCTCGCCGGTGAGCTGCACGCCGTAGCCGGCGAGATAGACAAAGGCGACGGCATTGGGCCCCGCCTCCTGCACCTTCTGGATGAAATCGCGGAACGATTTGCGCAGCGTCTCGCCGTCGAGATCGCGTGCGCCGATCACATCGAAGCCGGCGGCCTGCAAGGTCTGCGCGATCAGGCCGGCATCGTTCGCGGCGGTCTGCAACGCGCCGGCCTCATAGGCGCCGTTGCCGACGACAAGTGCGAGACGCTTTTCCTGATCCTGCGCATGCACGGGAAGCGAGGCGAACGACACCAGACCGACGATCAATGCCCACAGAATGCGTGCCATGGTGGTCGTCCCTTTTCTTCTCGAGAGTTGGCGTAACGAATGAAATGCTACCTCTGTGAACCGGTGCTGAACAGGATTGCAGCAATTGTGGCAATCCTTGGTCTGTGGTGACGGGAACCGGCTTCCCTGGTCCGCGCGATCAGGCGATATTGCGCGGATAAAACAGGCAAAAAAGGAGCACTCGATGCCAATCGCCGGACAAGGCATGCTGCTGACCTCGATGGATATCGACAGCTTGCACGAAGCTGAATTCAATCGCTGGTACGACCGCGAGCATCTCGAGGAACGGGTCGCCATCGACGGCTTCCTGGAAGCCCGCCGCTACGTCGCCCATGACGGCAAGCCGAAATATCTCAGCCTCTACTCGACCGCGACCTTCGATGTGCTCGAGAGCCCGGCCTATCGCAAGGCGCTCGCCAACCAGACCGACTGGTCAAAGGCCAATATCGCGCGCTTTCAGAACATGATCCGCGGGGTCGCGCGCATCACGATCAGCCGCGGCGTCGGCAGGGGCGCAGCGCTCGGCATCATCCGCCTGCGCCCGCCCGCCGAAGGCGCGGACAAACTTCGCGCTGCATTGCGGGAGCAACTCGATCCAGCTTCGCGCGACGGCATCATCTCGATGCACCTCCTGGAGAACGACCCTGACCTGTCGAAACCGCTCACGCCGGATGCGGAGAAAGCCGATCCCGGCGCCGGTGACTGGTTCGTGCTGATCGACGCCACCGACGTCAGCGCGGTCCCCAAAGCCGCTGCGGGCATCACCGGCAATGCCGCCTTGAAGCCGCTCGTGGTCACCAGCGGCGTCTACAGGCTGTTGTGGGATATCGCGAAGAGCGACCTTCCGCGCCCGTAAAGCACGATCGGGAAACGTGCGATGCGCTTTTCCGAAAAACATCCTCTCAAGCAAGCGTGGCGGTGCAGATCATGTTGCACCGCCACATAACGCAATCGAGATTAACGCTACACGCGCATCAGCCGCGCGAAAGCTGATGATCGGACAATTTAGCCTTTGCCTTCTCTGGAACGGCTCTAATAAGATAAGCCTATGATCCAATTCAAAAACCAGAACAACGCCACGTGAGCGTTCGTCGTCAACGATAAGGCCGCGCGGGTCTGGCATTTTCGCGCGGGTCAAAGGTAGGAATGAAACCGACTGATATCTCGGCGCCGGATTACTTTCATAAAGTAGTCGACTGCCAATGGGCCTGCCCCGCACACACCCCTGTTCCCGAGTACATCCGGTTGATTGCTGAGGGGCGTTACAGTGACGCCTACATGATCAATTGGAAGTCCAACGTGTTCCCCGGCATTCTCGGGCGCACCTGTGACCGTCCATGCGAGCCGGCATGCCGCCGCGGCCGGGTCGAGGACAATCCGGTCGCGATCTGCCGCCTGAAGCGCGTCGCGGCGGACTTCAAGGACGACATCAAGCATCGCCTGCCGAAGCCGGGACCGAAGAACGGCAAACGCGTCGCGCTGGTCGGCGGCGGCCCCGCCTCGCTCACGGTGGCGCGCGATCTCGCGCCGCTCGGCTATCACTGCACGGTGTTCGACGGCGATCCCAAGGCCGGCGGCATGATGCGCAGCCAGATTCCGAAATTCCGCCTGCCTGACAGCGTGATCGACGAGGAGACCGACTACATCCTGAACCTCGGTGTCGAGTTCAGGGGCGGCCAGCGCGTCGACAGCCTGAAGCAGCTGCTCGCCGAGAATTATGATGCGATCTTCGTCGGCAGCGGCGCGCCGCGCGGCCGCGAGCTCGACATCCCCGGCCGCAAGGAGGCCGCCGCCAACATCCATATCGGCATCGAGTGGCTGGCCAACGTGTCGTTCGGCCACGTCGACAAGATCGGCCGCCGCGTCATCGTGCTCGGCGGCGGCAACACCGCGATGGATTGCTGCCGCACCGCGCGCCGCCTCGGCGGCGAGAGCGTCAAGGTGATCGTCCGCTCCGGCTTCGAGGAAATGAAGGCCTCGCCGTGGGAGAAGGAAGACGCGCTGCACGAGGACATCCCGATCCTCAACTACATGGTGCCGGTGGCGTTCAAGCATGTCGCCGGCAAGCTGATTGGCGTCACCTTCCAGAAGGTGAAGGCGGAGTACGACGCCAAGGGCCGCCGCAATCTGGTGCCCTCGGGCGAGCCTGACGAGACCGTGTCCTGCGACGATGTGCTCGTTGCGGTCGGCCAGGAGAACGCGTTCCCCTGGATCGAAGCCGATTGCGGCATCGAATTCGACAAGTGGCACATGCCGAAGGTCGATCCCAAGACGTTCGTCTCGACCAATCCGAAGGTGTTCTTCGGCGGCGATGCGGCGTTCGGGCCGAAGAACATCATCTGGGCGGTGGCGCATGGCCACGACGCCGCGCTCTCCATCCACCGATTGCTGTCCGGCGAGGACATCAACGAGCGCCCGCTGCCCGAGGTGCACGTCTCCTCGCAGAAGATGGGCATCCACGAGTGGAGCTACGACAACGACATCTCCGCCGACAAGCGCTTCAAGGTGCCGCATCGCGACAAGGTGGTCGCGCTGAAGGACATCCGCGCCGAGGTCGAGCTCGGTTACGACCTCAAGCTCGCGCTCGGCGAGGCGCAGCGCTGCCTGAATTGCGACGTGCAGACGGTTTTCTCCGCGCCGCTGTGCATCGAATGCGACGCCTGCGTCGACATCTGTCCGATGGACTGCATCAGCTTCACCGAGAACGGCGAGGAGGATGATTTGCGGCAGCGGCTGAAAGCGCCCTCGCCGCATCACGACCAGGCGCTCTACGTCTCCGGTGACCTGAAGACCGGCCGCGTCATGGTGAAGGACGAAGACGTCTGCCTGCATTGCGGGCTGTGTGCCGAGCGCTGCCCGACCGGCGCCTGGGACATGCAGAAGTACCTCATCGATATGGTTCAAGCGGGATCAACATGTCAGTCCAAAGCCCGATCAGCAGCGTAAACGACTTCGTCGTCCGCTTCGCCAACGTCAACGGTTCGGGCTCGGCCTCCGCCAACGAACTGTTCGCGCGTTCGATCCTGCGCCACGGCGTGCCGGTCTCACCACGCAACATCTTCCCCTCCAACATCCAGGGCCTGCCGACCTGGTATGAGGTGCGCGTCACCGAGGACGGCCATCTCGGCGCCCGCGGCGGCGTCGACTTGATGGTGGCGATGAATCCGCAGACCTGGGACAAGGACGTCGCCTCGATCGAGCCCGGCGGCTATCTGTTCTACGATTCGACCAAGCCGATGCCGTCGTCGAAATTCCGCGAGGACATCACCGTCATCGGCGTGCCGCTGACCGCGATCACCAACTCGACCTACACCGATCCCAGGCAGCGCCAGCTGTTCAAGAACATCATCTATCTCGGCGCGCTCTGCGCGCTGCTCGACCTCGATCCCAAGCTGGTCGAGCAGCTGATCGGCGAGCAGTACAAGGGCAAGGAGAAGCTGCTCTCCTCGAACGTCCATGCGCTGCATCTCGGCCGCGACTGGGCGCTGCAGAACCTGAAATGCCCGCTCGGGCTGCGGGTGAAAAAGTCCGACAAGGTCGGCGACCGCATCTTCGTCGAAGGCAACAGCGCGGCCGCGCTCGGCGCCGTCTATGGCGGCGCCACCGTGTGCGCCTGGTATCCGATCACCCCGTCATCGTCGGTGGCGGAAGCCTTCACCAGCCACTGCAAGAAGTACCGCCACGATCCCGAGACCGGCAAGGCGAAATACGCGATCGTGCAGGGCGAGGACGAGCTCGCCTCGATCGGCATCGTGATCGGCGCGTCCTGGAACGGCGCGCGGGCCTTCACCGCGACCTCGGGTCCCGGCATCTCGCTGATGACCGAGTTCATCGGCCTGTCCTATTTCGCCGAGATACCGGCCGTGATCATGAACATCCAGCGCGCCGGCCCCTCGACCGGCATGCCGACCCGCACCCAGCAATGCGACGTGATCGCCTGCGCCTATGCCTCGCATGGCGATACCAAGCACGTGCTGCTGTTCCCGGAGGATCCGGCGGAGGCGTTCGAGTTCGCCGCGGCCGCCTTCGACCTCGCCGAGCGGCTGCAGACCACGATCTTCCTGATGCTCGATCTCGACATCGGCATGAACCACCGGCTGTGCCGTCCGCTGAAGTGGGATGACGCGAAGCAATACGACCGCGGCAAGGTGATGACGGCGGAGATGCTCGAGGAAGGCCGCGACTTCGGCCGCTATCTCGACGTCGACGGCGACGGCATCCCCTATCGCACCTATCCGGGCACGCATCCGACCAAGGGTTCCTACTTCACCCGCGGCACCTCGCGCGACCGCTACGCGCGCTATTCCGAGGAAGGCGCCGTCTACGCCGACAACATGCAGCGCCTGGTGCGCAAGTTCGAGACCGCGCAGGACATGGTGCCGCGGCCGCTGCAGGCCAATGCGGCCAAGCCGACCAAATACGGCGTGATCTATTTCGGCTCGACCTCGCCCGCGATGGACGAGGCGATCGGGATCCTGGAGGCGCGCGGCCATCAGCTCGACCGCATGCGCATCCGCGCCTTCCCGTTCCACTCCAGCGTCGCAAGCTTCATCGCCGACCACGATTTCGTCTACGTGGTCGAACAGAACCGCGACGCGCAGCTCCGCCAGCTGATCGTCAACGAGAACGGCATCGACCCCGTCAGGCTGGTGCCGATCCTGCACTATGACGGCACGCCGATCACCGCGCGCTTCATCGCAGGCGCGATCGGCGACCACCAGGATCATCTCAAGGTGACCCCTCTCCGCAAGGCCGTGACATGACCTACATTGCAAAGCCGAAGTTCCATCATCCGGGCCTGAAGAAGAACGAGCTGGGCTATACCCACCGCGACTATGAGGGGAAGATCTCGACCCTGTGCGCCGGCTGCGGCCACGATTCGATCACCGCCTCGATCATCGAGGCCTGTTACGAGCTCTCGATCGAGCCGCACCGGGTGGCGAAGATTTCCGGCATCGGCTGCTCGTCGAAGACGCCGGACTACTTCCTCGGCAATTCGCACGGCTTCAACTCGGTGCATGGCCGTATGCCGTCGGTGCTGACCGGCGCCAACCTCGCCAACCGCGACCTGATCTATCTCGGCGTCTCCGGCGACGGCGATTCCGCCTCGATCGGCTTCGGCCAGTTCGCGCATTCGATCCGGCGCGCCGTCAACATGACCTATATCGTCGAGAACAACGGCGTGTACGGCCTGACCAAGGGCCAGTTCTCGGCCACCGCCGACCGCGGCTCGAAGTCGAAAAAGGGCGTCACCAACACCGACAATGCGATCGACCTGGTCGCGATCGCGCTGCAACTCGGCGCCACCTTCGTGGCCCGCAGCTTCTCCGGTGACAAGACGCAATTGGTTCCCTTGATTGCCGCTGCGATCCGCCACAAGGGCGCGTCCTTCATCGACGTGATCAGCCCCTGCATCGCCTTCAACAACCACGCCGGCTCGACCAAGAGTTTTGACTATGTCCGCGAGCACAATGACGCGGTGAACCGCCTCGACGTGCTGGTCGGCCGCGATCCGATCAGCGTCGACTATGCGCCGGGCACCGTGCAGGTGGTCGAGCAGCATGACGGCTCGCGGCTCGCGCTGCGCAAGCTCGACGCCGACTACGATCCGCATGATCGCCTCGGCGCGATGACCTTCCTGCAGAAGCACGCGGCCAAGGGCCAGATCGTCACCGGTCTGCTCTATGTCGATCCGGATGCCGAGGATCTGCACACCCATCTCGACACCGTCGAGACGCCACTCAACACGCTGGACGAGCAGGCGCTGTGCCCCGGCTCAGCGGTGCTCGACAAGATCAACGCCAGCCTGCGCTGAGCAGTGGCAGCACACTCCATGTCGTCCCTGCGAAAGCAGGGACCCATAACCATCGATGCAGATCGTCGGGCTACGCTGGAACGACGAGTCCCGTTCACAACAGAAGCCGCGGCGTATGGGTCCCTGCTCCCGTGCGCAATTGCGCACTAGGCAGGGACGACAGCGGAGTTGGTGACCGCTACTTGTCGCTCAAGACGTCGCCGGCTCGCCGTCACAACGACGTGGCAAGGACTAGCAACAAACTCCGCGTCGTCCCTGCGAAAGCAGGGACCCATAACCACCGATGCAGATTGTGGAGCGCCGCTGGAACGACGAATCCCGTTCACGACAAAAGCCGCGGCGTATGGGTCCCTGCTCCCGTGCGCAATTGCGCACTAGGCAGGGACGACAGCGGAGTTGGTGACGGCTACTTGTCGCTCAAGACGTCGTCGGCTTGCCGTCGCAATGACGCGGCAAGGACGTGCAACAAACTCTGTGTCGTCCCTGCGAAAGTGTTTGGTCCCGTTTGATTGGCAAGGGCCTGGATTGGCGTCTTGTAGCCGAGGCATTTGAGGCGGGTTCGGTTGTAGTCGTGGACGAACTTGCTGAGGAAGGCGTCCCGATCGGCATGGTCGACGA